>WNFQ01007938.1_pt1 | contig 14586 bp, 14 predicted proteins | sample 5400171 | NCBI WGS metagenome assembly WNFQ01 (sample SAMN13153356, study PRJNA577476) | soil metagenome | isolation source: 20 cm soil under Madrone tree | place: USA:California | collected 2016-06-14
TCAGCGGTCTCGCGAGCCGTGGTGTTTAAGCCAGGTCGAAGCTTTCTAACCAAGTATAGATACAGCTATTTGTCTTGTTATATAGCGTATTATATAACAATATAATGTTATGTTGTATTAATTGCTGATCTTTTCCGCTACTTGCTGGTTCGGCAGCTTGGTGCACGCAGATATCCCAGCCGCTTTGGCGACGTTTGTTCAGCACGCAGTTCCGTACGGTGAAATTAGATATTGGGGGGCTTTTGCTAGGGCGCCATCGATCTATCACGTCTTTACGTTGGAGCAAGCCGAACGCAAAGGTGTTCTTTTGGTCCGACAATCCGATCAGAATCAGTTTGTCGTTGTCGGTGCGGATACTTCCTTTGATTCTTTCCCCAGGGAGGCCGGTGACTCGGATCCTATAGTGAAAGCTGCCGCTCGCCTATTAAACGGAGAGAGCGACAATCCTTTCGCCGCTCGGGCCATGGCCTCCGCCAATGACGTTTGTCCACTGGGCGCTTCTCTCAATGATCTTTTGCTACCCATCGCCGGTTTTGCACTCAGTTCCAACGGTACGCTCGGCATTCTTCGCGATTTGCAACACGCCAACGCCTATTCAGTCGAGCCGGAACAAGCCTCACCCGGATCGATTCTGGTGTGCCCCAGTCATTTCTCGGTACAAGGACCGGTCACTATTGGCTTCGCTGTAGTAGTCGGACCAGATCGTTGCGTCTACGGACCCGACTATCGGCAAGGCGGCGCTTGGCACCGGCTGGCGACATTGCGGGAATGGCTGCAAGCCAATCAATCTGTGTCAGACGTTCGCGGTTTCCTCCTACGAGCCACTGCGAATGACCGAGATCGCAGCGCATGGCGTAAACCATTACCGCCGCAGCACTTATGAGAGGGGCGAACCAGGTCCTCAGCGCGAGCTTACTAGCCTTTGTTCTATCTGGTTGTGACAACTCGGATACCTACGTCGGCGGCTCGGGAAACGAAGATTCTTCACCTTCAGCAAATGACCTGGCACAGGGGAACCAACTGGCGAATGCAGCGGCGGGAGGACAAAGCGGCGGTAGAGCAGGGCTCGATCAGAGCTGGAGAGGATACCTGGCCACGGACCTAGCATCGTTCCAGGCAGCCCTGCCAACTTATATGCAGCCTTATGCGCAGACCTATGTCGATGCCGGGCAGAAGTACAACATCGATCCCGCCCTGTTAGCTGCAATTACTGAGGAAGAATCAGGCACGAGTGGACCGTCTTATGCTTTCAGCAATCGTAATAACGCGATGGGTATTTCGCCGAATGACGGCGGACCCCGCAACTTCAATTCGATTGATGACAGCATCAACTACGCGGCAAGGATCCTATCCAATCCGGACGGAGCTTATGCCAATGACTACACGATCGGTCAGCTCTGGTATACCTACTCTCCTCCAGGGGCAAATAACGATCCCAACGACACCAATAAAGGTTGGGGCCCCGCCGTCGCCACTTTCTACAGTAATCTGAAGACAAAAGCAGGTGGAGGAGGATAAGCGATGAAAATAATCCTGAGCATATTGATTTTGAGCTGTGCCTTGGCCGCTCAAGCCAAAGATGTGAAGTTCTACCAATGGGTGACCGTCCGCGCAAAGATCGACGGTTCGTTACTCGCCAGAAATCCTGCCTGGATTTGCCTTAATTTTGGACAACCAGTTCGAGGTGAGATCAATGTCGATGATAAGAGGTATCCGGTGAGTGATAACCGAGGTGCCTTGCTGTATGGTCTCTCGCAAGTTCAGGCCGAGTCATTCAGGAATAAGGTGGGCCAGGAAGTTGAACTGACCGGAAAGTTCGAGCCGGCACCCTCAGATCGATACCCGCGGTACATTATTTTCGATATGAAGTAGTCGCAGCTTCTAGCTGCGGGAGTTACAGCGCGTTCCGCACCTGGAAGTTGCGTCTACAGCTATCTAAATTTCCTCACTTTACAGCGAATGGTGATTCCGCGAAGGTTCGCCTCCTCTGTATGCAAAAGATCGGCATTGGCCTCGCCGGATTAGGCACGGTCGGAGCAGGCGTTTATCAGCACCTCCTCCAAAACCGGCTTTTATTGACCGAGCGGATCGGACTGGAGCTAGAGGTGCGTCGGATCGCGGTACGGAACGTCTCGCAAGTCCGCAGCGTACGGCCGCCTCAAGAAATTCTCACCGAACGCTGGGAAGCGCTCATCGACGATCCGACGGTCGGCATCGTCGTTGAATTGATCGGCGGTATTGACCTTCCTTTGGAACTTTTTCGCCGAGCGCTCAAGGCACGAAAACCTGTCGTGACTGGCAACAAGGCGTTGTTGGCCGAAAACGGCGCCGAGATCTTCGAGCTCGCCGCTGAAGTTGGGGTCCCGGTTTTTTTCGAGGCGGCGGTGGCCGGCGGGATTCCAATTATCAAATCGATTCGAGAAGGATTTATCGGAAACCATCTCCAATCGATCCATGCAATCCTAAATGGCACGAGCAACTATATCCTCACCCGGATGACGGACGCAGGAATGGATTTTCCGGAAGCGCTCCAAGAAGCGCAAGTAGGAGGATATGCTGAAGCGGATCCTACTTTGGATATCAATGGCTGGGACGCTGCCCACAAAGCGATTATCTTGGCGTCGTTGGCGTACGGATTTTGGGTAGACACGACTCATATCTATGTCGAAGGGATCGAGAGAATTTCGGCGGCGGACATTCGATTCGCAGAAAATCTCGGATACAGAATCAAGTTAGTGGCTACCATCCGAGCGGATTCGAATGCACGGATTGAGGTGCGGGTGAATCCCACTTTGGTGCCAAAAGGTCACGTCCTTGCGTCGGTGAACGGAGTATTTAACGCATTGATGGTACGTGGCGACATCGTGGGTGATACCCTGTTCTATGGACGCGGAGCGGGACAAGATCCGACCGCAAGTGCGGTTATCAGCGATTTGGCGCAAGCAGCTATTTGGATCGATTCTGGAGGGAAAGCATTCGGATTTACTCCGCACGGCTTGTACGGAAAGTGTTTGCCAACAGAGGACGTCGTTTCGGGATTTTATTTGCGCTTGACCGTGGATGATCGTCCCGGCGTTTTGGCCCAAATCGCGAGCATACTCGGATCGCACAACATTGGCATCTCGTCTGTCATTCAACCGGAAAGCCACGAAGAAACGGCGGTACCTCTCGTCCTGATGATCCACAACGCTCCCTTTGGCCGAATGAGGGAAGCGGTAGAAGAGATGAGCGAGCTGGAATGTGTCAAAAATACGCCGGTGCTGCTCTGGATCCTGTCATGAGCCCAGCAACCGATCGATATGCCGGCGTAATCGAGCGATACCGGAGCCTGCTTCCGATCACGGATGCGACTCCCATAGTAACGCTGGGTGAGGGTTCGACTCCGTTGATTGAGTCTCCTAAGCTCGGAGCACTGCTGGGCAATCGGTGTCAGGTATATCTGAAATATGAAGGGTTGAACCCGACTGGTTCTTTTAAAGACCGCGGGATGACTGTCGCAGTCAGTACGGCGGTCGAGAGCGGCGCTACGACCTTGGTCTGCGCTTCGACCGGTAATACCTCGGCTTCGGCTGCTGCCTACGCTGCCCGTGCTGGACTCCGATGTGCAGTGCTTGTACCGGCGGGAAATATTGCGCTGGGAAAACTGGCGCAGGCCTTCGTTTACGGAGCGAAGGTCATTGCGATCGACGGAAATTTTGATTCCTGTTTACAGATCGTCCGCGAACTCGAAAACGAGCCCGGAATTGGCGTAGTGAACTCGATCAATCCCAATCGATTGGAAGGCCAAAAAACGGCTGCATTCGAGATTGCGGATGCGCTCGGGGAAGCACCTTTTGCCCACGTCCTGCCGGTTGGTAATGCTGGGAACATTACCGCTTACTGGAAAGGATACACCGAATACCTTCGGCTCGGACGCATTGGAATTACTCCTCGGATGATTGGTTTCCAAGCTGCCGGAGCCGCTCCTCTTTTTTATGATCGGGTGATTGAGCGCCCGGAAACGGCGGCCTCAGCGATCCGTATCGGAAATCCAGCTAGCCGGATGCGAGCCAAGGCGGCACTCCTTGAATCGCAAGGGGCAGTAGACGTTGTCACGGACGAGCAGATCTTCGCTGCTCAACGCTGGCTCGCATCGGAAGAAGGCGTGTTCGTGGAGCCGGCTAGCGCTGCTGCGGTCGCTGGTGTTTTGAAGTGCGCAGACCCGGAACGCCGCTGCGACAATTGTCCATTGTCCGGCATACCGGACGGCACCAAGATCGCCGTCACCCTGACCGGCCACGGGCTCAAGGATGTTGCAAGCGTGGTAGATCACGGAATCGAGACTTATCAGGCCCCGGCCGATAAGGCAGCGGTCTACCGTTTGTTATGAGTTTGATTGTTCAGAAATACGGGGGGACCTCGGTGGGAACTCCAGAACGCATCCTCCTGGTCGCTCGACGCATTCTCCAAGCGCAGGCGGCCGGCGATGAAATTGTGGTAGTGGTGTCGGCAATGTCCGGTGTAACCGACAATCTGATCGGCTTAGCTCGCCAAGTGGCGGAGCATCCGAGCGAACGAGAGATGGATATGCTCCTCGCGACCGGCGAGCAGACGACGATCGCGCTCACTGCCATGGCCATCAACGCGTTGGGGGGGAAGGCTGTTTCTTTGACCGGAGCGCAGGCTGGAATCGTCACTGACGGTGTCCACACGAAAGCCAAGATCGCTAATATCACGCCGAAGCGGATACATCGGTTGCTGGAAGATGGCCATATCGTCATTGTCGCTGGATTCCAGGGTGAAAGTTTAGACGGTCACATCACGACTCTTGGTCGCGGCGGTTCCGACCTGACGGCGATCGCACTGGCCGCTGCCTTGGGAGCCGACCTTTGCCAGATCTGTACGGATGTGGACGGCGTCTACACCGCTGATCCTCGCAGCGTTCACAAGGCGCGCAAAATCGCCGAGGTCTCCTACGACGAGATGCTCGAGATGTCGAGTCTCGGATCGAAGGTGATGCAGTCGCGAGCAGTGGAATTCGCTAAAAAGTTTGGGGTCATTTTTGAAGTACGCAGTAGTTTTAACGACGAACCAGGGACTATCGTGAAAGCAGAAACGAGCGGAATGGAAAAGGTGGTCATTCGTGGCGTAAGCGTCGATCGCCGCCAAGCAAAGGTGACGGTTAACCGCGTTCCAGACCGGCCAGGAGTAGCCTCGCGCATTTTCACGGCAATTGCCGGCGCAGGCATCAATGTCGACATGATTGTGCAGAACGTTTCGGCCGATGGCTCAACCGATATTTCCTTTACGACTCATTCAGACGAGCTACCCAAGATCAATCGGTTGCTCGGCCCACTCGTTGGCGAGATTGGAGCTCACAGCTTTTCTGCGCAGGGTGGAATTGCCAAACTCAGTGTGGTTGGGATAGGAATGCGCTCTCATTCCGGAGTTGCGGCAAAAATGTTCGAGCTGCTCGGGGAAGCGGGCATCAATATTCAGATGATCACCACCTCAGAGATAAAGATCTCGGTTATTGTGGATGAGGACCGCGTTGATGAAGGCGCTAATCTGGTCCACTCCGGATTTGGTTTGGCTGAGGAAGCCCCTCGCTTAGCCAAGAGCGTTGTTAGCTGAGCTTCCCGACTCGCGCAGCGATCGGTGATCAGTCATTCCATGAACGGTCATACTTATTGAGCGCCGATCACCAATTCTCACGCTACCAGCTTTGGCGATCGCTTTGCTGCCAATTCTCGTCCCAATCGAACGGAGCAATCGATAAACCAACGGAGCACCGGCGACATAGTCTCCCGACGCCAAACGACGCCGATGTCGATGAAAAGAGCAGGGTTACTGATCGGGATACATCGGATACGCTCCGATGCCGTCAATGACTCCGACAGAGGCACTAAGGCTACGCCCAGACCACGCTCAACCAGCGCAGCAGCAGTCGATGGCGCGTCGACTTCGTTGGCAATTCGAGGCCGAAAGCCGGCCTTGCCCGCAAGCTCGATGATCATTTCGTGAAAGCCGGTCTGGCGATAACGAGGACACATGATAAACCGTTCTTTCGCAAGATCGCGGAGACGAATGGATGTCCTTTGAGCGAACTCGCTCTCGCTTTGAACCATCAGTATCAGAGGCTCGCTGAATATGCGGCGAATGATCAGCGATGGATCATTGATCGGCAGAGTGGCTAACCCGACGTCGATTTCGGCGGCGTGCAAAGTCCGAATCTGTTCGGCTACGGACAGCTCTCTCACATCGATTCTTACCAGCGGCGACTCCTGATTAAGCGTTTGAAGAAGCTCCGGGATAAAATCGGAGGAAAGATTGCACGAAGAACCGACGCGAAGCCTTCCTCGTTTAGCTCGAGCAAAATTGGTTGCTCCAGCGGCCGCCTCTTCTATCTGTCGAATCGCCGGGCCAATGCCTTCCACAAACTCGCGCCCTGCTTCGGTAAGGGAAACCGCGCGCGGAGAACGGTTAAAAAGCTGAGTCTGTAGTTCCGCTTCTAGCTGCTGGATCTGTCGGCTCAAAGCGGGCTGAGCTATTCCCAACCGGTCGGCAGCTCGTCCAAAGTGCAATTCTTCGGTCAGGACAAGCAATGAACGCAAATGCCGAAGCTCCATGATCTACCGTTTTTCAACCATCCAACGCGAAGTCGAGTTTGCAAGCAAGAATTGTAACCGGGCGAGCTACCTTTGATGGATAATCGTAACCTGATTGGTGAAAAGTGGGAGGCGATTGGTAAACGCCCATTAGCAATCACTGTGCCGATCAGTGATGTTGGCTTGTTTTCCGAAGTGACGGTCGGTTGAGGGGACGAAGGAGGGAGCATTAGCTTACGATGCGTTCTGATTATCGAACAATGCCAGCACTCTATTGGAATACCGCCGTCGAAGATCCTAGCCTCTCGGCTAACAGAATGAAAACCGTTGAAGTTCACAATGCTTTCGGCATCGATTCCTTGCGAGTCACTGATCGTCCGCAACCCGAACCAGGACCGGATGAAGTACTGGTAAAGATCAACTCGGTATCACTCAACTATCGCGATCTCATGGTCGTGAAAGGGGTATTCTTTCCCGATCTGAGTTTCCCATTTATTCCTACCTCCGACGCATCTGGAGAAGTCATTGCGGTGGGAAAGCAAGTTACTCGGTTTAAAAAAGGGGATCGAGTTACCACCCATTTTATCCAGGATTGGCAGAAGGGACCGTTTGAGCAGGATTATTTGGGCGATAAGTATTTGGCTACCAGTCTCGGAGTTCCCGGGCCAGGCACACTCAGCGAGTATATCAGTCTGCCCGAACGTAGCCTGGTTCATACACCAGTCTATTTGACGGATGATGAGGCCTCGACACTGCCCATTGCTGCCGTCACAGCCTGGCAGGCGCTTACATTAAAACCATTGCAAAAAGACCAGACGTTGCTGGTCCAAGGGACCGGAGGCGTGTCTATCGTTGCCCTCCAGTTCGCAAAACTGTTTGGCGCCCGTGTCATCGTCCTATCGAGCAGTGACGAAAAACTCGCTCGAGCAAAGAAGCTGGGTGCGGACGCTACGATCAATTATCGAAAGAATCCGGTTTGGTGGAAGCAAGTCCGGGAATTTTGTGGTGGGCGTGGTGTCGATTACGTAGTTGATGTCGGCGGGCCGGGTACGCTCGATCAATCAATCAAAGCGTTGAAAGGCGGCGGCTTCATCGCAGTTGTCGGATTGTTGAGAATGAACGAGTTTCTTGCGGCAAAGGAACTGCACCCAATCGTTGACGCTGTTTTTCCATGGAGCGAGGCGAGCGATGCTTTTCGTCAACTCGAGGCTGGGAAGCACTTCGGGAAGATTGTGTTGAGGCGGGAGTGATAACAGAATTTGGAAGCCAGAAGCCGGGAGTCGAGCGATGGGAAGCGAGAACCCGTGAAGCCGCGTTGGGCGCCAAAATACGATCGTCTCATCTCGCTCGTCCCTAACGGGACGTGTCGGACTTTGAAGCCGGGTTTGCCATGGAGCGATGGAAGGCCGCGCATGGTCCCCTGGCTCCTGGCTTCTGGCTTCTGACTCCTGTGCCCCGTCTTTGCTCTTGCTTCTAATCCCCTCTCCGGCAGATTTCTTCCGCAATGTGGAAAGGACGATTTCGACAGGAGACAGCACCTGCTTTGCAGCGTTTCTCGGAGTCTGTTTCGTTCGATTGGCGACTGTATCGATTCGATATTCTCGGCTCGATTGCGCACGCCAAAGCACTGGAGAAAGCAGGGATTCTGACTCGGGAAGAGCTTAGCCAGATCGAAAACGGTCTTGGCCAAATTGAAGCGGAGATCACCGAAGGGAGCAAAACTGCATACGGCGCGAAGCCGGAACGATCAGGTTGCGCTCGATCTGCGTCTCTACCTGCGCCACGAATCAGATCTGCTCGATCTGCGCATTCGGGAATTGCAATTGGCCCTGGTGGAGCTGGCTAAGAGAAATTCCGCTGCAGTCCTTCCCGGTTACACCCATCTGCAACGGGCACAGCCGGTCCTTTTCGCCCATCATTTGCTGGCGTATGTGGAGATGCTCGAACGAGACAAGGACCGACTCCGGGACGCGCGCGGCCGGATTAACCAGATGCCACTTGGTTCCGGTGCTCTCGCCGGTTCCACGATTGAATTGGACCGGGCTTACATCGCCGAGCTACTTGATTTCCCGGAGATCACGCATAACAGCATGGATGCGGTCAGCGATCGCGATTTCGTCGCGGAATTCCTTTTTGTGATTTCGCTGGTCGGCATTCACCTCTCACGTCTAAGCGAGGATCTGATCCTCTTCGCGTCGGCTGAGTTCCATTTTATCCGGATCAGTGATGCCTATAGCACCGGTTCAAGCTTGATGCCGCAAAAGAAAAATCCCGACGTATGTGAACTGACACGTGGGAAAACGGGCAGACTCGTCGGCAATCTAGTTGCTATGCTAACCAATCTGAAAGGGCTGCCGATGACATACAACCGCGACCTGCAGGAAGACAAAGAGGCGATCTTTGATTCGCTCGACCAAGTCTCAAATACGCTCGAGGTCTTTGCCGGAATGATGCGAGAGATTGAGATCGAACCGGAACGAATGCTCAGCGCTGCAAGCGATCCCGGTTTGTTAGCTACGGATCTGGCGGATTATCTGGTGAAACGAGGCGTTCCTTTTCGGCAAGCCCATGAGATCATCGGCAAGCTCGTGGCTTTCTCCATCCAACACCAACGTCCATTCACCGAGCTGACACTACTGGAATACCGTCAGTTCAGCGATCGTTTCGCCGAGGATGTCTTCGCTGTATTGAATCTGGATAATGCCCTGCGCAGCCGAACCGCCATCGGCGCGCCGTCGCCAAAAAATGTTGCGGCGGAATTAGAAGCGTGGAACGCAAAACTCCGTGAGTAATGAAGAAGGATGGCGCTTGCTAGAGGTTCGCACGCTTTTCCAGAATCCTCATCTCGAAGTTCGCCAAGAGAAGGTTGCGATTGGAGGGACAACGACCACGCGCGATTGGACGGTGGTCCGGAGGAAGAAAGCGGTGATAATTTGCCCGATCACGGCGGAGGGTCGGTTTGTTCTGATTCATCAGGCCAGGATTCCGGTACAGAAGTGGTTATGGGAATTTCCGGCGGGGCAGGTGGACGACTCGATGAATCCGGGCCCGGAACTCTTAAAAGCGACCGCTCTTCGGGAGTTAGCCGAGGAATCTGGATACGAGCTAAGCGCAGTGGGCGAATTGATCGACCTAGGATGGTACTATGCTTCCCCGGGTTTTACGGACGAGCAGCAATATCTGTTTCTCGCTCGGCCAGTTCGAGCAACTGGAGACGGCGCTCAAATCGACACGAGCGAAACCATCGTTGAGTCTCGGGAATTCACTCTGGAGCAGTTGCGTTCCATGGTGGCAGAGAACATCGTTCAGGATGCCAATACGCTTGCTCTTTTTGCGCGGCTCTGGGCGCGCGGGCTGATCGGATGAGCAAGCTAAGGAACCCGATGAAAATTTCTAACCTTTTCAAATTTCGAGAAGGGAATCATGCCGAAGCGGTCAAACCGTTTCTCGATCATTTGGAAGATCTCCGCTGGGTCATTATTAAAATGGCTCTCGCGCTCGGTATCGCAATGGCGATTGCGTTCCTGTTTCGAAGTCAGCTCGCACAGATGATGCAAGCGCCGCTTAGTTCATTGGATCCTAATCTGGTGCGAACATTGGTTTCGTTCGGAGTGGCCGATTCGATGACCATCTCATTTCAACTCGCGTTTTATGCGGGCATTGTGATTGCGTTCCCGTTTTTGATCTATTTCGCGGGAGGATTCGTTCTGCCCGCGCTCACTCCGCAGGAACGCAAGGCCATGCTGCCAGCAGTCCTGATCGGATTCGGCCTCTTCCTGGCCGGCGTGTTATTCTCTTACTATTTTGTACTCCCACCGACCTTGCGCTTCTTTTTTCACGATGCAATGAACATGCATTGGGCACCGACCTGGAACGTCAGGGAATATTTTTCATTTGTGACCCAATGCTGTATCGGCTTCGGCATTGCGTTTGAGTTACCCGTGGTGGTTTTGGTGTTGGTGCGACTCGGTATCGTTTCGGTAGCGCTCCTTCGCCGCACCAGGGCTTACGCCTTTCTTCTGATCTTTCTGGCCGCTGCGTTTCTCGCGCCAGTCCCGGATGCACTCTCGATGGCGATGATGGGTATGCCGATGTACCTGCTTTATGAACTTTGCATCGTAGTCGCCGGATTTATCGAGCGCAAACGCACTCGGGATGAAGCAGCGTTAGCGGCGAAGAGTTCGTCTTGAAGTCCGGGTGAGAACACCACGATCGGTTGTTTTCGGGCGCCGCAAGCGGCGCACCCTCCGGCGTCAGGGGTATCCAGGTCGAAAAATGTCCGGCATATCCCAGCGATCGGAGGGTGCGTCGCTTGCGGCGCCACGGGCAAAACCCACGATATATCGAGGAACCGACTCTCAATTCGTCTTCGTTAGCAGCAGGTAATCGATCCCAACCAGATAGTTGCTGGAATTGGAGTTTTTCCCGACGAGCGTAAAGGTGAGTTGATGGGCGCCGGCGCTCAATGGGACTGACCCGTAGTCTACGGTGGCGACGGTGACGTTGGGGAAGTTGTAGCCGTCGAAGGGTTGTCCGAGCTGCGCCCCATCAACCTCCAGTGATACGATGCCGTAATCGCGCGCTTTGGTCATCACTGCCGATAGATCATAGGTCCCGGCGGCAGGAACATCGATCGTTAAAATCATGTTGTCACCGACCTTCGATGCCTGGAACCAGAGTTGGGCGTTTCCTGACCAGACGACTCCACAACAATTGCCTTGTGTCACTACCGGAGCAGTACCGGTAGCCGTGGCGACCAGACTCTCTCCCTCGATTTTTAGCTCATTCCCTGTCCGAGCACTCACAACGTCTGAGATCGGGCCCAGATGGCCAGCTCCATCGACAGCTCTGACTCGATAATGCCACTGTTGTTCCAATCCAAGACCCACATGCTGAAATCCTGGGACAGGCGATTGGCCAACCAGCGTAGTGGAATTAACCGGAACGGCCGCATCCATCGAACCATAGATTTGATAACTGACAACCCCAACACTGTCGGTATCTGGCTCCCAGGATAGATTGATCGAATTAAATGGGGATCCGGCTGCGACGAGCTCTGCGATTGGACCTGGATTTTGAGTGTCCCTATAAGGCGTCACTTCGGAGGTTGCCTCATAATGGGCAGCCGTCCAGACTGAAGTTCCAGTGAGCCCGGTAAGCGGGACCAGTTGCACGTTAATGGCCTGCTTGCCGCGCGTGAGGTTATCTGAGATATCGAAGGGATCATCCAGCCAACGGGAATCGGGATTGTTCCATGGCTCCATCCATGTGCCAGCAAAGGTCCCATCGATATAGACGTTCGCGGTCTGATAGGAGAGATTCTGGTCTGAGACACGCGTGAGTCTGACGCCGTTGTTGGCGGGGTTAATTGCCATCTCGAAACGGATGGCAGTCGAGGCCGTGTCGAGGCCCAGCGTGACCGGAATGTAGTTGAATTCACCCGGAAAGCTCGAAGCAAGCGGACTCTCCGTGTCACCGGAAACCGAGTAGCGGTGACGTTGACGACTAATTATGTCGGTGGTGTTCAGCGCATCTGTAACCTCGATGGAATAGCTGGGCTGGCCGTACCAGAATGCTACCGAACTGTAATTTGCCGATACATCATCCACCGGACCATGCTGAATCGTGAAGCGCAGCCGTTGTCCGAATGAGATGGCTTCAGCGGGAAACAGCCGGTACGCGCCAGTGGTATCATTGGTGAAGCCATTGATCCCCGGATTGTAGGCAGGATTACCGGTTAACGGCATTGAGTACGGTGTGCCGCCGCGAAAGTACCAACCCGATTCATAAAAATCTTCCGTTCCAGTACCGTTCCAGGCTGGGCTGAGAAGGTTGTCATTGTAGACGCGTTCGTTACCCTCCAGATATCCTCGTTGGTTCCCGTTCTCGCCTCGCATGGTGTGAACGACGCCGTAGAAAACACCACGCCCCTGCGTATCCAGGAAAACGTAGTCCTGTCCAGAGACTGTTTCCGTCCGGTTATACGTAGCATGGAAATATCCAGTGTCGCCGTCCGGCCCGAGATGAGAGGCCATCTCCGGCTCGTTAACATGCCGCACTTCGATTTTTCCGCCCTGAATCGGGATTCCGCTTCCGTTAACTATCTGAATGGTGGAGTTCCGAGCAAAAGGCATCGGCCACCAAGTTGTGTACCAACCGTCGGGCGAACTATTGTCGATGGAAAACATCAGCGCACGGACATCGTACTTGCCAAGGCCCGCGCCAAAGAACTCGCCAATCGGGGCATCCACGGTGGTCTGACCGTCAAAGGAAATCTGCAATCGGGCTCCACCCAGAACGGCCATGGAATTGGCCACAGTCTGCGTATCCACTGAATAACTAAAGGTCCGGAATCCTTGCCAAGTCTGCGCTCCGATGACGTATCCGTGGGCCGACTCTTCTCCAGGATGATTCGGACCAACATCCACGGTGTCCGACCGCGTCCATTCTCCATTGACAAGAGATGATACGTCATACCGGAATTCATTAAAATCCAGGTCGGAAGAAATGAATTGGTTAGTGATCGTGATCTGGCTTTTACCGGCAGTCAAAGAACTGGGAAACACAATCGTTTGATCGGCCCAGAGGCCTGCTGGAACAGCGGCACCGGAAAACCATTGACCGGCGAGGGTGCCGTTGACGGAAACGTTCGCCTTTTGATTACCAATCGAGGGATCGTAACGGCGCGTCAGACGCACACCCTGATTTGCCGGATCGATCGCAACTGTGAACTGACTATTGCCACCTGATCCGAAGGCTCTGCCATCGTCAGCAACATAGGGAGCGTGCTGCACCTGGGGAAGTCGGAGCCGTAGCTCTGTGACTTCGCCTGCGCCGTTGATTTGGACGAGCCGAGATTGCGAATTAGCCGGGATGTTAATGTCGGCGCTGGCAGTCACGGTGCCTGCCCGTACGGGTTTTGGGTCACTTACACCGAATGCGCGCAGCTTGGCGATAACATCGAGAGCTTTGTCGCTCGGATCGAAGGTCTTTACCCCGGTCGCATCGTTGAATTGGCGATAGATAACGTGAAAATAATCCGGGTTTCCCTGCACAGTAACGCGCATGGACTGAGTATAAGGCATAGGCACCTTGATCTGGGCGCCTCCCGAAGTGTCATAAAGATTTCCGACTAACGGCCACACCCAAGGGGCTCCCAGCGCTCCGCTCACCAGGGCCTGATAATTCGAAGAGAGAACGACGTGCCCGTCTAACTCAATCGTAATGAGGCCATCATTGGTCACGTCACCTCCATTGATTGTCGACCAGATAGATTCTATTTCGCCCGGACCATTGGCCTCGGCGATGACGTATTGGCCGTCAGAGGTGACACGCAAGGGATGATTAAAGTCACCGTTGGCTTGGGCGGGATCGGTGCTCGAAAAGTCTCGGGTTTCGGTGCCTGAGCGCAGCTTCGGAAATAAATCGGGCCGACGGTAGCTGTCCCATCCGACAGGGCCCTTGCCAGTGGAACCGGGTAATTGAGTCTGAGCGATGCTAATGCCGCCTGCCAGCAGGCAGATGCCGGTCAGCGCACCAAGGGCGCGGCGGATGAAAAAGCGTGGACTCGGACAGGGAAGCGAGTTTGGCAATAGGTGCACCGACGAGATCAGCTGCTTGCGAGCTGCACGAACGAGTCTGGGCTGAGGATGCGCCAGTCCAGCGAGCGGGCGTTCTTGCCCGGGGGGAATTGAACCTTCCATGGCTAGAGGGGGGTATTTAGGAGTTAAGGATGCTGTAAACCTTTACTGTAAACGTTTACATCGCCGGCTAGTTCAACAAAGTCAAGCGAGAAAAAGAGCAGAAACCGCCCGTCATCGTAGCGCGCGACTCCCGGCCCTCAGTCATTTACTAATCACTGCCCGTAACAACCAGCCGCGATCACCCTCGCAACGGCTACTGACTCGGAGCTAACACGCGCACATCGACGCTGTCGGCCATTGCCTGGTAGCCGGCAGCTTCGATGAATTCCAATCCGCGGTCTGTTTTCGGGGCGCCC
>WNFQ01002167.1_pt1 | contig 14584 bp, 13 predicted proteins | sample 5400171 | NCBI WGS metagenome assembly WNFQ01 (sample SAMN13153356, study PRJNA577476) | soil metagenome | isolation source: 20 cm soil under Madrone tree | place: USA:California | collected 2016-06-14
CGACGCCGCTAAGGCCCTCACGGTCTATTTGGACATAAGCCGCGGCGACGGCGGCGCCGGCACCCGCGCGTTCCTCAAAAGCATCGGCAGCGATCCGATCTCGCCGCTGTTCGAGCAAGCGTTGACTTATTCGGTCGCCCCCGCCATGGCCAACACCACGGAAGCCTTGGCCGCATTCGTGCGATGGGATCAGTTCCGCAATTCGATGCTGCGGTTTTTGGAAAGTTACGACGCGATCCTTTCCGCGGTGGCGCCGTTTCCGGCCATGCTTCACGGCACGAGCTTCGAGGAAGAATACCGTCGCGGCTTCGGCTATTTCCAGATGTACAACCTGACCGGATGGCCGACCGCGACGGTGCGGGTCGGCACCTCACCGGAGGGCCTGCCGCTTGGCGTTCAGGTCGCCGCGCGGCCGTGGCGCGAAGACGTCGCGCTGGCGCTGGTCGCGCATCTGGAGAAAACCTTCGGCGGCTGGAAGATGCCCGCGGCGATTTGATCGCCGCGATCATCGCACCGAACGCGTCCGACGAGCTGATCAGCGGCTCGCCGCCGAGTTCCACCAAGCGCTTCTTCAGCTCCGGCTCGGCCAGCACCACGTTGATTTCCCGGTTCAATTTTTCGACGATTTCCGTGGGCGTTTTCTTCGGCGCGCCCATGCCGAACAGCGCGCTCGCCTCATAACCCGGAACGGTCTCGGCGACGGTCGGCACGTCAGGCAATTCCGGCGACCGCACCGCCGTCGTCACAGCCAGCGCACGCAATTTGCCGGAACTTATATGCTGGATGATCGAGGGCATGTTGTCGAAGATCACCTGGACGCGGTTGCCGAGCATATCGGTGATCGCCGGTGCGGCGCCGCGATAGGGAACGTGCAGCATCTTCGCGCCCGACATCGCCATGAACAATTCCCCGGACAGATGCACCGAGGTGCCGTTACCGGATGAGGCCATGTTCACCTTGCCGGGATTGGCCTTCACATAGTCGATGAACTCCGCGACCGTCTTCGCCGGCACGTCGGGGGCGACCGTCATCACATTCGGGACCCGAATAAACGACGCCACCGGCGCGATGTCGCGAATGAAGTTGAATCTCAGATTGACGTAAAGCGAGGTGTTGATGAAGTTGGCGGGATTGACCAATAACACCGTGTACCCGTCAGGCTCGGCATTGACCACGGTCTCGGTGCCGATGTTATTGCCCGCACCCGGCTTGTTCTCGATCACAAATTGCTGGCCCAACCGCTCGGAGAGCCGCTGGCCGATCAAGCGCGCCAGAATATCGGTGGCGCCGCCGGCCGGATAGCCGACGACGAAGCGAACCGGCCGCGTCGGATAGTCGAGCGCCGAAGCAGGCGCGATCGAAGCCAATACGGAAATACCCATTGCGAAGATGCCCATCGCCGCGCGGCGTAAAGCCATGCCATTTCTCCCCGACGGACACTTTATAACGCGCTGGTCCGTTGTTATTGAATTGACGACTGGTCGCGTTGTAACAAACAAAGCCCAATGCGGCCAGTGCGGCAGATGCGCGTTTAAGTCGCGACGATAAGGATAAGCCATGGCTCTCAAGGTCGACGCGCTCGATCACTTGGTGATCAATGTTTCGGACGTGACGCGCTCGGCGCAATGGTATCGAACAATCCTCGGCATGGAGATCAGGGTGTTCGATCCGGGTCACGGCAAGACGCCCCGGACCTCGCTGATCTTCGGCAACCAGAAAATCAACGTGCGACCGCTCGACGCCGACAAGACGGAATGGTTCACGGCCGACCATGAGACCGCCGGCAGCGACGATCTGTGCTTTCTCACCTCGCAGACGCCGCAGGAGGTGGTCGCGCATCTCAAAGCACATGGCGTGGCCATTGAAGAAGGCCCGGTGGCAAAACAAGGCGCCCGCGGCGTGCTGCGGTCGGTCTATTGCCGCGATCCCGACGGCAGCCTGATCGAAATTTCGTCGTATGAAGCGCAAACGACTTAAGCACCGATGCGGATCGCCGTTCCCGAAGCGAGGTGGTTCCCCTCGACAGGCGGATCGCATCTCTTTGTTTGAGCATGATCTGCGCGCAAACGCGTTTGCGCGTGGAAAACCGGTTCCCACTTTTCCAGATCATGCTTTAGAATGGTCGGGACAAAACGCTTCAGACGTTACCCCGGAAAGGCTGGTCCAGTCATGAACAGGCTGGTGCATCATGCGTTGCCGCTGACCGTCGTCTTCCTGGCATGGCTCGCACCGGTGAGCGCCGTGGAATTCAAATCCCGCGGCGGCTTCACCGAGACCTTGTCGAACAACATCCCGCTTGCGTTCGGGATGGATGTGGAAGAAGCGGCGCAGGCCTTGGGCACGCCGTTGAACTACGTCAGCGGACGCTCAGGCGATGAAATCTATCTCACCTTCCGCAACCTCGGCGGCAGCGGATTGTTCTTGCACCGGCACCGGCTGTTTCTGCAATTTCGCAAGGGCAGACTGGCCGGCTGGAAAGGCGATTGGGGTCACAACTGGATGTGGCAATAACACCCTGCTTTTCCTCGCACAAACCCTTCAACGACGATCACCCCCTCGAGCAAAAAGGATCTTCCGTGGGACAAGAGATTAAACTGACCGCTTCGGACAATTTTCAATTGGGCGGCTACCGCGCCGACCCCGCGACCGCGCCCAAGGGGGCGATTGTCGTGATCCAGGAAATTTTTGGCGTCAATCACCACATTCGCGCGGTTTGCGACCGTCTCGCGAGCGAGGGCTATGTCGCCATCGCGCCGGCGGTCTTCGATCGCGTCGAACCGAATTTCCAGTCCGGCTATTCGCCCGACGAAATCACAGTGGCGCGCAAATTCGTCGCCGATCCGGACTGGGCGGCGATGCTCCGCGACACCCAGGCCGCCATCGATGCGGTCAAGAATGTCGGCCCGGTCGGCATCATCGGCTTTTGCCTTGGCGGCAGCATCGCCTTTGTCGCCGCGACGAAACTCTCAGGCCTCTCCGCGGCGGTGGGCTATTACGGCGGCGCCATCGTTCGCTTTGCCGACGACAAGCCGAACGTGCCGACCCAACTTCACTTCGGCGAAAAGGACGCCGGCATTCCGCTCAGCGACATCGAGACCATCAAAACCAAGCGGCCCGAGGTCGAGATCCATATCTATCCCGGCGCGCAGCACGGCTTCCATTGCGACGAGCGGGCAAGTTACGACAAGACCAGCGCCGACATCGCCTGGCCGCGCAGCCTCGCCTTCTTTGCCAAGCATTTGAAGAAGTAGAACACAGAATTCCCGCGCACTCTTACCGTCGTCATTCCGGGGCGTGCGTTGGCACGAACCCGGAATGGCGACGTAGGATAACTGAAAATCAAAACCAGCGCTCGCCGACCAGCACGGTGTCGCCGGGGCTGACCGACGTGCCGAGCGGCGCCACAATGCGGGTCGATCCCTGTTCGCCGACGTGGGTCAGGGTGACGCGGTCGCGCTTGGCGCGCGGCGAGAAGCCGCCGGCGATCGCCACCGCGGTCTCGACGCTCATATTGGGCACGTAAGGGTATTGGCCGGGGGCGGCGACTTCGCCGAGAATGAAGAACGGCCGATAGGCCTCGATCTCCACCGCCACCGACGGTTCGCGGATGTAACCGCCGCGCAGGTTGGCGCCGATTTCCGCCGCCAACCCCGAGGTCGTGCGGCCGCGCGCCGCCACCGATCCGATCAAGGGCAGGGTGATCGCGCCACCGGCATCGATCGCGTAGGTGTTGGTGAGGCCCTCCTGGCCATAGACCACGACCCGCAACCGGTCGCCGGCGTCTAACCGGTAGGCGGTGTCGTATTGGACCGCCCCCGGCACCGCGGCGTAGGCCGCAGCCGACGCGCCGTAAGGTCGCCCGTAGGCCAAGGAATCGAGATCGCTTCTCGGTTGCGCGGACGCGACCGGCGCGCTTGCGCGCATGCAGCCCGACAAAGCAAGCGCCGCCGTGAGGGCAATGATCGACAATCGAAACGCGCGCACAACCCGCACCGGAGCCATCCCTCACAGCGAGACAACTCGGAGCTTTGCACGCTTTATGGTTAACAAATCCTTTTGCGTTGCCCGCGAGGAGCGACAGCTCGCTCGCGACGCACGCAAGGGTGAAGAGATCAGGCCGCGCTGACGCCGGCGCCGATCGGACACGTCACGCCGGTGCCGCCGAGCCCACAATACCCGGCCGGATTCTTCGCCAGATATTGCTGATGATAGTCTTCCGCAAAATAGAATTCGGAAGCCTGCGCGATTTCCGTGGTGATGGCGCCAAGGCCCTTTGCCGAGAGCGCCTTTTGATAGGCGGTCCTGGAAGCGTCCGCGGCCTTTCGTTGCGCGTCATTGAACGTGTAGATCGCGGAACGATATTGCGTGCCGACGTCATTGCCCTGACGCATGCCCTGCGTCGGGTTGTGGCTTTCCCAAAACGTCTTCAACAGACGATCGTAGGAAATTTTCTTCGGGTCGAACACCACCAGCACCACTTCGGTATGCGCGGTGCGGCCCGAACACACCTCCTCATAGGTGGGATTTTTGGTGTGGCCGCCGGCATAGCCGACGGCGGTGACGTGGACGCCATCGCCGAGTTCCCAGAATTTGCGCTCCGCGCCCCAGAAACAGCCAAGCCCGAACACCGCCAGCTCAAGCCCCTCCGGATAGGGCGGCTGCAGCCCGCGGCCGTTCACGAAATGACGTTTGGCCGTTGGAATAGGATCGGCACGGCCGGGCAGGGCCTCGGCGGCGCTCGGCATGGCGACGGGTTTTCGCATGAACAACATGGGTTCTCTCCGGACCGGCCCCTGATGATGAGACTCTATGCCTCCTCACCCTATATCTATACGCAGGCCGCCGCAGCCCCATTACGCTCGATCCCCGAACATAAGCCGGTGAACGCGCGGCCTTTGGGTCAGTCTCGCGAATAGCCGATCAGCGGCTTGCGGGGCCGGAACAGTAACATCAGCAGAATCCCGAGCACGCCCATCACGGCAAAAACCGGTTGGTCCAGGATCACCCGGACCACGCTGGTCCAGAGCCAGGGCGCCACGCCCTCCACCCAGGCCCGGAAGGCCTGCTGGCTGGCTTGATGGACGTCATTCCAGAATTGGCCAAACCGGGTGAACCGCAAGGTCTGGTCGGCGACAAAGCGCGCGCCGTCATAGACCATGAAAATGAATGCCCCGGCCAACAGCAACAGTCCCACCAGTCGGAAAAAACCGCGGATCATGCGTCACCTTATACCTGTCGTGCCCGAAAGCGTCGTCAGGCATTAACGGTGCGCTTGCGGAAATTCAACCTCATCAGCAACTTATCGGCACTTTCAGGCCGCCCTGGCCGGCCCCCGGCAGCCGGGAAGGCGTTGACGCTGCAAAGCGCTCCCTCTATAAGACCGGCAATGGCGGCGGGGGCAATTCCGCCGCCGCTGTTCTTTGAGCGACGCCGTCGCGTGAGCATCGTTTGCTCCTTCGAAAGCGGCATTCTCCCAGAACATTCCGAAAATACGTCAGCGTCGATCATGCGGTTGAACGGCCGGCGCATTTGGGCTGGACCATCCGAGCCACTCAAGCGAGCTGTCACCGCCGAAGGATATTTGAGACCATGGCCAATACGACTTCCGCCAAGAAGGCGACGCGCAAGATTGCCCGCCGCACCGTGATCAACAAGTCGCGCCGCACCCAGATGCGGGGCGCGGTTCGCATCGTCGAAGAGGCGATCAAGAGCGGCGACCGCGCCGCCGCGCTCAAGGCGATGGTGCGCGCGGAGCCGGAACTGATGCAAGCGGCGCAACGCAACATCATTCACAAAAACAATGCGAGCCGGAAGGTTTCACGGCTCGTACATCAGATCGCCAAGCTGGCGAAATGAAGCGATCGAAAGCATTCAAAACAAGGCCCGGCAACGCCGGGCCTTTTCTTTTGCGGCCGCCACGCCGGGCAAGTTGAGCTCGGCGCCACGGTTCGGCACCGTATTTTTGCCGGCGCCGACGCGAGAGTTCTCCATCAAAACCCCTTCGGAAAGCCGACAAGGGGGCGACGTGCTCGGTGTCGATCGTTGATTGGCACGCTTTTGCAATTGCAATCGCATGGCGACGACGACGCGCAACGGCGCTTTGGGGTTACCCTGTCCAGACGAGCAAAAAAAAACGCGCTTGCGTAGTCACTTATCGGCATAGCGGCGAGCAGCTGTTCGAAAATTCGTGTTCCGCTCGCCCAAACGTAAACAATTTATGAATTTATTTTGGACAAGATTGGGAATTGTGACGGCGGCTCGACGTTTCGAATCTGCGCACAGATTCAAAACGTTGCTGCCATGCGCAAACCTCGATGCCTGATTTCGCGAATGCGAAGACGATTTTGCAGGCACTCACGACGAATCATTTCCGTTGCGAGAAACAAGCCATGATGTATCTCTATTAACGTTCGCAGTGCCTACGGTTCTTCTGACCAGCGCGGTTTAAGAAACGGGGCGCACGTGCAAATCGGCGGCGGTGTGCGCGTTGGCGACGCTTTCCAAGCGATTGTCGGTTCAAACCTATAGCAATATGGGGATGGTGGTTCTGTGCCTAAATTTCTCAAGCGGGACGTTCGCGTCGCGCTTACTTCCAAGTCGAGAAATGCGCACCGGCCAACCGCAATCGCGCCGAAGGCGAAGCGAGTGAACGAGTTGAAACGAGTGGGCTAAGTGGGGCGGTGTCACGGCTGAACGATTTTGCCTTTCAGGTGACGTTGACTGTGTCTGAAGCACACGTGGAAATGGCAGCTTGCCGTGCGCAATCACGGCGAGAGGGGGAGGTCGTATGACTTACGGAATCATCGCGGTAGTCGATCAAAAATTATTTTCAAATGATGCCTTATTAGACAGAACCTGCGCGCGGTTCCCGACGCGAGTTCCGGACAGGCCGTCGAGTACGCGCTGACCTCGCAGCGCACTTCATCTTTCAGCTTTGAGATTTGCTTTCGGCATTTTCGCCGAGCGGCTGGTCTATGGCTGAAGATGGAGCCTTGCTTGAGGTCGCGCCGCGCGAGCAAAAACCCGCACGGCGATTCCGTCAAACCCAACATTACTCCTGCAGAAAAGTCCCTTAAACCATGACAAACCCGGAACAAGATCGCTGGTCGCGCGTGAAAGGTCGTTTGCGTTCGAGCGTCGGAGAAGACGTCTATACGAGCTGGTTTGCGCGAATGGACTTGGAAGGCGTCCAGCAGGAAAGCGTCCATCTTTCGGTTCCGACGCGGTTCCTCAAGAGCTGGATCCAGGCGCATTATGCCGAGCGCGTTCTCTCCTGCTGGCAGGCCGAGATGCCCGAAGTGCACCGGATCGACCTCACGGTTCGCACGGCGATGCGGTGCGCGGCGCCGGCAAAGGAAGCGGCCCCCCTGCTCGAGCAGCGCCGCGCTGAACGGACCGACAGCCGTCCCGCGACCGAGTTGCGCGCGACCGCGACCGCGCCGGTGTCCGCCAACCACGACGCGCTCGGCGGCTCGCCGCTCGATCCACGCTTGACCTTCGGAAGCTTCGTCGTCGGCCGCTCCAACACGCTGGCGCACGCCGCGGCGCGTCAGGTCGCGGAGGGACGGCGCGGCGATGCCGTGATGTTCAACCCGCTTTACATCCATGCCGGTGTCGGCCTCGGTAAAACCCATCTGTTGCAGGCGGTGACGTGGGCCGGCAATTCGGGAAGCGAACGCAAGGTGCTTTACCTCACCGCCGAGAAGTTCATGTATGGCTTCGTCGCCGCGCTCAAAACCCAGACCGCGTTGGCCTTCAAGGAAGCGTTGCGCGGCATCGACGTGCTGGTGATCGACGATTTGCAATTCCTGCAGGGCAAGTCGACCCAGGCCGAGTTCTGCCACACCCTCAACGCATTGATCGACGCCGGCCGCCAGGTGGTGATCGCGGCCGACCGTCCGCCCTCCGATCTTGAGAGCCTCGACGACCGCGTGCGCTCGCGGCTTGCCGGCGGCCTCGTGGTCGAGATGGGCTCGCTCGGCGAGGAATTACGGCTTGGTATCCTCAAATCGCGGGTCGCCGTGGCGCGGGCTCACCACGCGAGCTTCGACGTGCCCGAACAGGTGCTCGAATATCTCGCCCGCAGCATCACCCACAACGGCCGCGACCTCGAAGGCGCCATCAACCGCCTGCTCGCGCACAGCAAGCTTAACGCTCAGCCGGTGACGCTGGAGATGGCCGAGCGCGAGGTGCGCGACCTGATCCGTCCGCAAGAGCCCAAGCGCATCCGGATCGAGGACATTCAGCGGGTGGTGGCGCGGCAATATAATGTCAGCCGCTCCGACCTGTTGTCGTCGCGCCGGACCGCGAACGTGGTCCGCCCGCGCCAGGTTGCGATGTATCTGGCGAAAACCCTGACGCTGCGCTCGCTCCCTGAGATCGGGCGCCGGTTCGGGGGGCGCGACCACACCACGGTTCTGCACGCGGTGCGCAAGATCGAGGCGCTGGTCACCAAGGATTCCGGCCTCTCCGAAGAGGTCGAATCGCTCAAGCGTCAGTTGCAGGAGTGAAGCTTGTCTTCGCGTCGTCCCCGGCGGAGCGCCGGGACGACCGTGGGCGGCCTGCAAAACGTGGGGAACGGCATGCCGCATCCTCTTGCGCTTGAGGGCTAACCGCGCCACCTTGCGGTCCCCTCGCGGGTTTGGTCAAATCCAGCTTTGTTTGGGCTTTTCGGGTTTCAATGCCGCGGTGCGCCGTTTCGGCCGCCCGGCTTTTCCAACTTTTGGGGATCAGGCGGGTATGCAATGAAGGTCACCGTCGAACGCGCGCAACTCCTGAAGTCGCTGGGGCACGTCCATCGGGTGGTCGAGCGCCGCAACACCATTCCGATTCTCGGCAACGTGCTGATCCGCGCCGAAAGCGCCCGGCTGTCGCTCAAAGCCACCGACCTCGACCTTGAGGTGACCGAGACGCTTGCCGCCGAAACCGCGACCGGCGGCTCGACCACCGTGCCGGCGCATATGTTTTACGACATCGTGCGCAAATTGCCCGACGGCGCGCAGATCGTGCTGGAAGCCGACGGCGACCGCTCGGTGCTGGCGATCCGCGCCGGCCGCTCGCGCTTTACCTTGCAGACCTTGCCCGAAAACGATTTCCCCGATCTCGCCGCCGGCGACATGTCGCATTCGTTCACGCTCGCCGCCGCCGATATGAAACGGCTGATCGACCGCACCCAATTTGCGATCTCGACCGAAGAGACCCGTTACTATCTCAACGGCATTTATCTGCACGCGGCCGGCAGCGCCAAGGCCGCGAGCTTGCGCGCGGTCGCGACCGACGGGCATCGTCTGGCGCAAATCGATCTCGCCTTGCCCAAAGGCGCCGCCGGCATGCCCGGCGTAATCGTGCCGCGCAAGACCGTCGGCGAGGTGCAGCGGCTGATCGAGGACAATGAAGCCGAAGTCGGCCTAGAACTCTCGCAAGGCAAGATCCGCTTCACGCTCGGCAATGTGGTGCTGACGTCGAAACTGATCGACGGCACCTTTCCCGATTACGGCCGCGTCATTCCGCAAAACAACGACAAGGAGCTCGTCGTCGACAAAAAGGATTTCGAGGCCGCGGTCGACCGCGTCTCGACCATCTCGAGCGAACGCGGCCGCGCGGTGAAGCTCGCTTTGTCCGCGGGCAAGCTCGTTCTGTCGGTCACCAACCCGGATTCCGGCAGCGCCACCGAAGAACTCGAAGTCGAATACGCCTCCGACCCGCTCGATATCGGCTTCAACTCCCGCTATTTGCTCGACATCGCGGCACAGATCGAGGGCGAGGTCGCGGTGCTGAGACTAGCCGACCCCGGCTCGCCGACGCTGGTGCAAGACAAGGATTCGAAAGGCGCGCTCTACGTGCTGATGCCGATGCGGGTGTGATTTCCCCTCTCCCCTTGTGGGAGAGGGAAGAAGAGATCAACATTTACATCCCCCATGCCCGCCTCCCGCATCCATCGCCTCACCTTGACGCATTTCCGCAATTATCGTGCGGCGAGCGTGGCGACGCGCGGCGACATGGTGGTGCTGGTGGGTCCGAACGGGGCCGGCAAGACCAACTGTCTCGAGGCGATCTCGTTTCTCTCGCCCGGACGCGGCCTGCGCCGCGCGACGCTTGAAGATGTCGCCGACAATCAAGGCGACGGCTCCTGGGCGGTTTCCGCCGAGGTCGAAGGCGCGTTCGGACTGGCGACGCTGGGCACCGGGATCGACGCACCCGCCGGCGAGACACCCGCCACCGGCCGGCGCTGCCGGATCGACCGCGAGCCGGTCAATTCGGCCACCGCGTTCGGCGATCACTTGCGCATGGTGTGGCTGACGCCGGCGATGGACGGGCTTTTTCTCGGGCCCGCCTCGGAGCGGCGACGGTTTTTCGATCGGCTGGTGCTGGCGATCGACAGCGAACATTCGAGCCGCGTCTCGGCGCTCGACCGTTCCTTGCGCTCGCGCAACCGCTTGCTGGAAGTGCGCAATTACGACGACCATTGGTGTGACGCGATCGAGCGCGAGACCGCCGAACTCGCGGTGGCGGTGGCGGCGACGCGCGGCCAGACCGCGACCAAATTGGCCGCGATGTTGCGCGCGCGCGGCGAGGCCTCGGCCTTTCCGTCGGCGCGGATCATGCTCGACGGCTGGATGGAAAACGCGTTGATGTCCGAACCCGCGACCGCGGTGGAAGACCGTTACCGCGAAATCCTGCGCAACGCCCGCGCGCGCGACGCCGCCGCGGGCCGCACGCTCGATGGGCCGCATCTCACCGACCTGGAAGTGATCTACGCGCCGAAAAACATGCCGGCCGGCGACGCTTCCACCGGCGAGCAGAAAGCGCTTTTGATCGGCCTCGTGCTGGCGCATGCCAATCTCGTCGCCGAGATGACCGGCATCACGCCGCTGTTGCTGCTCGACGAGGTGATCGCGCATCTCGATCCGGCAAGGCGCGCGGCGTTATTCGTTGAGTTGGCGCAACTCGGCGCGCAGGTGTGGATGACCGGCGCCGATCCTTTGGCCTTCACCGACATCGGCGCGAGCGGCGAAATTTTCGACGTCGATTCCGGCCAGATCGTCCATCGCGCCTGAACACGAAGGGCTCCCGATTCACATGCCATGAGGCGAAAAATCCGGAATTTCGAGCTTGGAAATCGTTCCCCGAATCGGGCTTTTGCGACGCCGTCGAATCGGCATTCCGCCGCCTTGAAAAACTACAAAAAAATCCTACTTTTTCAATAGCTTGCCAGCGCAGACTTTGCGCTAGGCGCGTCCCCCCTTTCATGGCACAAATAAACTGATTGGCGCCGTTTTTTGCTCTGCTGATTCGAAAAGACTTTCCGAAGGCCCCGCATGACAGAACCTGCCCGGCAACCCATTGCCGACACCCCACTTTCCGTCCCGGTCGAATATGGCGCGGAATCGATCCGGGTTTGAAAGGCCTCGACGCCGTGCGCAAGCGGCCGGGCATGTATATCGGCGACACCGATGACGGCTCTGGCCTGCATCACATGGTCTACGAGGTGGTCGACAACGCCATCGACGAGGCGCTCGCGGGCCACGCCACCGCGGTGGAAGTGATACTCAACGCCGACGGCTCGGTCACGGTGCGCGACGACGGGCGCGGCATTCCGGTCGACATTCACAAGGGCGAGGGCATTTCCGCCGCCGAGGTCATCATGACCCAGCTCCATGCCGGCGGAAAATTCGACCAGAATTCCTACAAGGTCTCCGGCGGCCTGCACGGCGTCGGCGTCTCCGTCGTCAACGCGCTGTCGAGCAAACTGCAATTGCGGGTCTGGCGCGACGGCAAGGAGCATTTTATCGAATTCGTCCACGGCGATTCGGTGGCGCCGCTCAAAGTGGTGGGCGACGCCAACGGCAAACGCGGCACCGAAGTGACGTTTCTGGCCTCGACCGAAACCTTCACCAATGTCGAATATGATTTCGCGACGCTGGAGCATCGCCTGCGCGAGCTCGCGTTTCTCAACTCCGGCGTCAACATCGTGCTCTCGGACATGCGCCACGCGGTCGAGAAGCGCGAGGAGATGCGTTACGACGGCGGCGTCGAGGAGTTCGTGAAATATCTCGACCGCAACAAGAAGGCGATGGTGCCGGCCCCGATCATGATCGCGGCCGAGATGAACGGCATCGCGGTGGAAGCGGCGCTGTGGTGGAACGACAGCTATCATGAGAACGTGCTGTGCTTCACCAACAACATTCCGCAGCGCGACGGCGGCACGCATCTCGCCGGGTTTCGCGGCGCGCTGACACGCCAGGTCAACGGCTATGCCGACGCCATCGCCAAGCGCGAGAAGATCGCGCTCACCGGCGACGATTGCCGCGAGGGGTTGACCGCGGTGCTCTCGGTGAAAGTGCCAGATCCGAAATTCTCCTCGCAGACTAAAGACAAGCTGGTGTCCTCGGAAGTGCGCCCGGTGGTCGAGAACGTCCTCAACGAGGCGCTGGCGTCGTGGTTCGAGGAACATCCCGCCGAAGCCAAGATCATCGTCGGCAAGGTGGTGGAGGCCGCCGCGGCCCGCGAGGCGGCGCGCAAGGCGCGCGAATTGACCCGACGCAAGGGCGCGCTCGACATAGCCTCGCTGCCCGGCAAGCTCGCCGACTGCCAGGAGCGAGATCCCGCCAAATCCGAACTCTTCATCGTCGAGGGCGATTCCGCCGGCGGCAGCGCCAAGCAGGGCCGCAACCGCGAATTCCAGGCGGTGTTGCCGCTGCGCGGCAAGATTCTCAACGTCGAGCGCGCGCGCTTCGACAAGATGCTGAGTTCGGAACAGATCGGCACGCTGATCACCGCGCTCGGCACCGGCATCGGCCGCGACGATTTCGACCTCTCCAAGCTGCGCTATCACAAGATCATCCTGATGACCGACGCCGACGTCGACGGCGCCCATATTCGCACGCTGTTGTTGACCTTCTTCTTCCGCCAGATGCCGGCGCTGATCGAGGGCGGGTTCCTCTATATCGCGCAGCCGCCGCTCTATAAGGTGAACCGCGGCAAGTCCGAGCAATATCTGAAGGACGAACGTGCGCTGGAAGATTATCTGATCGCAACCGGCCTCGACGACTGCGTGTTCAAGCTCGCTACCGGCGAGGACCGCGGCGGCCGCGATTTGCAGGCTTTGGTCGAGGACGCCCGAATCATCCGCGCCACGCTGCACAATCTGCACAGCCGCTATAACCGAACAGTGGTCGAGCAGGCCGCAATCGCCGGCGTGCTCAACCCGAGGATCACGAGCGACGTCGCGACCGCCACCGCCGCCGCGGATTACATCGCTCGACGGCTGGATGCATTGGCCGACGAAGTCGAACGCGGCTGGACCGGGCGCTTCACCGAGGGCGAAGGTTTCTTCTTCGAGCGCACCGTGCGCGGCGTCAAGGACGTCGCCATGATCGACGACGCGCTGCTCGGCTCCGCCGACGCCCGCAAGCTCGATGAATACGCCGTCAAACTACAGGAGGCCTATCCGCGCCCCGGCCTGTTGCGTCGCAAGGACCAGGAAAGCGCGATCCACGGCCCGGTCAGCCTGTTCGAGGCGGTCACCGAAGCGGGGCGCGAGGGCGTCAAACTGCAGCGCTACAAAGGCCTCGGCGAAATGAACCCGGGTCAGCTCTGGGAAACCACGCTCGACACCAACGAACGCTCGCTGCTGCAGGTCAAGATCAAGGAAGTCGACGAGGCCGACGACATCTTCACCAAACTGATGGGCGACGTCGTCGAACCACGCCGCGAATTCATCCAGGACAATTCGCTGAGCGCGAATGTGGATGTGTGAGTAGCTGCGTAGGGTGGGCAAAGGCGCTCTTCGCGCCGTGCCCACCGTCTGATCTCTCGATGATATCGTATATGGCTAATGGTGGGCACGCGGAGCCTGTCATTGGGCGCGGGGGCGCGCGACCCGTTGGCTTTGCCCACCCTACGGTCTATGTTTCCTGGTTATACTCACCTCGCGATTTGAGTATTATTTGAAACTCAGTCCCCGCCCGAGGCAACGCCATGGCCGATGAAACCGCAACGCTGGCTGGTTATGTCGCCAATCTGAAATTCGACGATATCCCTCCGGACGTTCGCGAGCGCGCCAAGGCGCTGACGCTGGATTTTCTCGGCAGCGCTATTCGGGCGCGGCGCGACGCCGAATCCACGCCGGCGCTGCTCAAGATGCTTGAGGCGCTCGCGCTCGACGGCGACGGCGAATCCACCGTGTTCGGCGATGCCAAGACCTGGACGCCGGCGGTGGCGGCTTTGCTCAACGGCGCGCTCGGCCATTCGCTCGATTTCGACGACACGCATGCGGATTCTTCTCTGCATGCAAGCGCGCCGGTGGTGCCGGCGGCGTTTGCGGTCGGCGAACTGGTCGGCGCCTCGGGGGCCGACGTGCTCACCGCGATCGTTGCCGGCTATGAGGTCTGTTGCCGGCTCGGCAACGCGCTCGACCCCACCTCGCATTATGCGCGCGGCTTTCACCCGACCGCGACCGCCGGCACTTACGGCGCCGCGGCCGCGGCCGCAAAACTGTTCGGGCTTTCGAAGGAGCAGATCGTCGCGGCGTTCGGCGTCTCCGGCAGTCAGGCCGCGGGCTCGTTGCAGTTCTTGGTCAATG
>WNFQ01006044.1_pt1 | contig 14574 bp, 10 predicted proteins | sample 5400171 | NCBI WGS metagenome assembly WNFQ01 (sample SAMN13153356, study PRJNA577476) | soil metagenome | isolation source: 20 cm soil under Madrone tree | place: USA:California | collected 2016-06-14
ACATCGCAAGCACCCCTCTCGACGGGCCCCATCTTTTCCATGAGATAGGCCAGATCGCCCCCAAGGCGTCCATCGAGGGTAACGATGCTCCGTGCGCTTTCATCCAGGCGGGGATGATGAAATGCCTTTTCCAGATCCATCCCGAAGTCGATGACGAAGGACAGGATCTCCGCCACCGCCGGCAAGATACGACGCCCGCCCGAGGCGCCAAGCGCCAGCCACGGCGCCTCGGCGCGGCGGACCACGACGGGGCACATATTGGCCAGCGGCCGACGTCCGGGCGCGATGGAATTAGGCCGGCCGGGGCGCGGATCGAACCACATGATGCCGTTGTTCATCATGATGCCGGTCGAAGGCAGCAGTATCTTGGCGCCGAAACGCGACAACAGGGTCTGGGTCAGCGAGACCATCATGCCCTCGCGGTCGACAACGCTGAGGTGACTCGTGCAGCTCGCGCGCTGGGCGAGACCATCGCCGGCAGCGCCGTCGCGCGCCAGGCGTTCGTCATAGGCCAGACGCAACGCGGCGGCATAGGCGAGATAATCGCCATGGCCGGGCGTCTTGCCGCCGAGGGGTCGCCGCGCGAGTTCACCCATGACGCGTTTCAGCGTCGGCCCGGCGCTCAATTCTCCCGATGTGGCGATGCGCACTCCGCGATAATCGAATTCGAGGGCCGGGATCACCCTCGCGCGATATCCGGCGAGATCCTCCAGGCCAATGCAGCTTCCCGCTGCGCGCAACTCGCCCACCAGGCTGCGGGCGATCTCGCCTTCGTAAAAATCGCGTGGCCCGCTGGCTGCCAGATGCTTCAGCGTCTTGGCCAATTCACCCAGCGGCAGATAACGGGTCGTGCCCTCGCCATCGGGCATGGGCGGCATGCCATCGGAAAGATATTGGCGCCGGCTGGGGCCAAAGCGGGCAAGGTCCCGGGCGGCCGCGGCAATGGAAAGCGCGCCGAACCAATCCAGCAGGATACCTTCCTCGGCAAGATCGATGGCCGGGGCCAGAAGCTCCGCCCAGGGCAGCCGTCCGAATTTTTCGCTGGCCAGGCCCAGGCCATCGACATGGCCGGGCACGGCGACCGAGTCCGGTCCGATGACGTTGCGGTCCTCGACCACCCGCGGCCAGCCGAACAGCGCATCGTCGCGGCATCCGCCAGGCGCCAGGGGATATCGGCTGTGATCCAGCGCCCGGGACGCGATCATGCCGAAATCGATCAGGCTCGCCGGCCGCCCATCGGCCGGCTGGACGACCATATAGCCGCCCCCGCCCAGCCCGCTCATCCAGGGTTCGGCTGCTGCCAGCGCCATGCCCGTGCCAATGGCCGCATCGACGGCATTGCCGCCGGTGGCCAGGATCGCCGCCCCTGCTTCGGCCGCCCGCCGGCTCTGGCTGGCGACAACGCCGCCGGCCGAGCGCAGCGCCGGTTTGGTCAATTCCCACGGTCCGATGGCAATCATCCTGGCAGCTTCCGTCGTTAGCCCGACAAAGGCTACCGAATATCCTTCGCGCGGGGATGAAAAACCTGACCCGCGGATTTGCGTCCAACACGATCGCCGCCTGCACCAGCGGGTTCGACGAAGCCAATTCCAGCGGCTAGACTGCCCTCCGCATGCGGCGCTGGGTCGATCTCGTCATTCCTTTTCTCATCCTGCTTGGCGCTCTGGTCCTGCGGTTCCAGGACCCACAGATGATCGTCGAACTTCGCAATCGCGTCTTCGACGTTTATCAGCGCCTCGAACCTCGGACCTATGTGCCGCAGCCGGTGCGCATCCTCGACATCGACGAGGACAGCATGCGCAGCCTCGGCCAGTGGCCCTGGCCGCGCGACCTGATGGCGCGCATCGTCAATCGCCTGACACAGGCCGGCGCTGCTGCCGTCGCTTTGGATATCCTCCAGCAGGAGCCCGATCGCACGGGGCCTGCGAGCCTGCTGCAGCAATGGCAGGCCCGGCCGGACCTCCCCGCTCTGCGCGATGCCGTGGCCAAGCTTCCCGACCCCGACACCGAATATGCCACCGCGCTCGCCACCGGGCCCACCGTGCTTTCCTTCGCCCTCAACGCCACGCCCGGCGGACGCCCGCCCCTGTGCAAAGTCAATTTTTCCTACCTAGGCGCCGCCGGGGACGATCCCAGCGCCTATCTGTTCCAATTGCCGGGCATAACCGCGGCATTGCCGGCCTTCGAACAAGCGGCGGCCGGCAACGGGGCCACGAATACGCTGCCGGATGCCGACGGGATCATTCGCCGCGTGCCACTGGCGGTGGCATATCAGGGCCAGCATTGCGGCAGCCTGGTGGCCGAGGCCCTGCGGGTGGCGCAAGGGGCCGGCAACTATCTGATCAAGCTTTCGGGCGCCAACAACGAAGAGAATTTCGGCGCGAAGACGGGGCTGGCCGCCATAAAGATCGGCGGGATCGTCGTGCCCGTCGACGCCAAGGGCGAGATCCTGCTCTACGATTCCAATACCCGGCCGGAACGATTTACCTCCGTCGCTAAATTCCTCACGCCGGATTTCGATCTTTCCATTTTCGCAAATCAGATCGTGCTCATCGGCTCGACCGTCGAAGGATTGCGCGACTTCAAATCGAGTCCGTTGAATCCCTCCATGGCCGGCGTCGAGATCAACGCCCAGATCCTGGAGCAGATTCTGGGCGGCCAGTACCTCCAGCGCCCGGATTTCGCCAAGGGCCTGGAACTTCTTTCCCTGCTGGTCTTCGGCCTGGCGCTGACCCTGTTGCTGCGGCCGCTGGGCGCCCTCTGGTCGGCCGCGCTGACGGTCGTCGCCATCGCCTGCGCCATCGGCGCCTCGTGGTATGCCTTCCGGCATTACGGCATGCTGTTCGATCCCGTCTATCCCAGCCTCTCGGCTGTCGCGATCTACACCTCGGGCTCGCTGTTGGGATATCTGCGCACCGAACAACAGCACCGCCACGTGCGTCAGACCTTCGGCATGTACTTGGCCCCGACACTGGTGGAGGAGATGGTTCGCAGCGGCGAGCCGGTCAAACTGGGCGGTGAATTGCGCGAATTGTCGGTGATGTTCTCCGACATTCGCGACTTCACCAAGATCGCAGAGAAGCTCGACCCCCGGGAACTGACCTATCTGATCAATTCGATCCTGACCCCGCTGACGGCGGCGATCCACGACGATCGAGGGACCATCGACAAGTATATCGGCGACTGCATCATGGCGTTCTGGAATGCGCCGCTTCACGACGCCGAGCATGCGCGCCACTCGATGCATGCCGCGCTGGCCATGCGCCGGGCGCTTGCGCAGGTGAACGCGAAACTGAGCGAGGAGGCGAAGGCCACGGGCAAGAGTTTCGCCCCCGTCGGCATCGGCATCGGCATCAACAGCGGGCCCTGCAGCATCGGCAATATGGGATCGGCCCAGCGCGTGGCCTATTCGGCGCTGGGCGACACGGTCAATCTCGCCTCTCGCCTGGAAGCCCTCACCCGCAGCTACGGCGTCCATATCATCGTCGGCCAGGATACCGCCGCCCAGGCCCCCGACATGGGGTTGATCGAGATTGATCGGGTGCAGGTCAAGGGCCGGGCCCAGCCGCTGGCCATCTACACCTTGCTGGCCGCGGCGCGGGATGCCGCCTTCGAGAAACTGGCCGAGGCGCAAGCACGCTTCCTCGCCGCCTATCGCAGCAAGAATTGGGCCACGGCTGGCCGCGAACTCGCCGCCTGCCGCGATCTGGCGCCGGAACTGGGCGAGCTTCACGATCTGTTCGAGCGGCGCATCGCCGACTGTCTGCGCCTGTCCCCGCCGGCCGAGTGGGACGGGGTTTTCGTCGCCGTCTCCAAAACCGGGTAAGGTGAAAGTTTGCTACTTTGTCTATCTTGCCACTGGCGCTATTTGGCGAGCCTCTTCAAAAGTTAAGAATTTCCGCCTAATCTGGCCCTCGATTCGCCGCTTCCCTTGAGCTTAAAGAAGAAAGGCCATTTTCATGTCTCTCCTTTCGCGCGGTTTGCCGATTTGCACCGCTCTCGCGATGATCCTGGGCGGGGCGGCCGCATTCGCCGAAACCTCGTTGATCGGTGGCGTAAGTCAGAAGGACTACAAAGGGGCGACCGGCGCGCCGGCAGGCGGCAGCGCTTCACCCCTCTACTTCGCCAACAATGTCTATTCCGGCGAGACGGTGGCCACGCCCGATGCGGGCGCTACCCGGTTGACGTTTCAGGACTTGACCGAACTGCACCTCGGCAGCAACTCCACCGTCGTGCTGGATCATTTCATCTACGATCCGACTTCAGAACAAGTCGAACGTCAAACTGACCACGCCCACCACCTCGCTCACTATCCGCGGAACCAATTTCAAGCTGATCGTGAACGATGCGGGCACCATCGTGGAGGTGAAAGAGGGGCATGTGGAAATCAAACCCTGCGGCGGGACGGCCGAAACGCGTCTGGTCAGCCCCGGCGAAGCCGTTCAGGTGACCGCGTCGTGCAATGTCAAGTCGATGGCGTTGGGCGACGTGCCGACGGATCCGGGCACAGACGCCGGCGGACCACGCGATGGCGGCCCGGGTCATGAACCGCCCGCTCCACCCGCGCGCGGCGGTGCTAACGGCTGATGCGAAGAGCCCCGCCTGACGGCTAGCGGACCTGTGGCTGGCATTGCCGTCAACATCTTCGGTATCGTCGGGCTGCTGACGCTCGTGGGATTTCTGCCGGCGCTCGCCCGGCGAATCAACCTGCCCTATACCGTCCTGCTGGCGGTGGTCGGCCTCGGCCTCGGTGGTCTCCTCCTTGCCACGCGCAACGTCGAGGGCCTGGGGCCGCTGGGGGATTTCCTGCAGGCGCTGCGCGGATTTGCCATTCCGGCTGACGCCTTTCTGGCGATCTTCCTGCCGACCCTGCTGTTCGAGACGGCGCTGGCCATCGATATCCGCCAGTTGATAGACGACATGGCGCCGATCCTGCTGATGGCGGTGGTAGCCGTTGTCGTCAGCGCTTTTTGCGTCGGCTTCACGCTAGCCGGCATCTTCGGCATTTCGCTGGTCGCAGCCTTGTTGCTCGGCTCCATCGTCTCGACTACCGATCCGGTCGCCGTGGTCGGCATCTTCCGCGACCTTGGTGCGCCCAAGCGTCTGGGACTTCTGGTCGAAGGCGAAAGCCTGTTCAACGATGCCGCGGCCATCGCGCTCTATGGCTTGTTGATCGAATTGCTGATGGGCGAGCATGCGGGCAGCCCGGGGCAGGCCATTCTTGTTTTCCTGCGGGATTTCCTGGGCGGCGGCGCCTTCGGCTGGGTCGCCGCGCGGGCGGCCTGCACGCTCGCCCGGCCGCTGCGCGGATTGCCCCAGGCCGAAATCACGCTCACCGTGGCGCTGGCCTATCTCGTTTACATCTTCGCCGAACACTATCTCGCCGTGTCCGGCGTCGTGGCCGTCGTCGTGGCCGCACTCACCTTGAGCGCCGTCGGCCGCACGCGTTTCACGCCCGCCACATGGGAACGGATGGAAAGCATCTGGCAGCAGCTGGGCTTCTGGGCCAATTCGCTGATCTTCCTGCTGGCCGCCATGCTGGTGCCCCGCCTGATCGACATTGTGACCGTGCGCGACGGCATGATGCTGGGGGTGCTGGTGGTGGTGACATTGGGTGCGCGCTTCGTCGTCGTCTTCGGCATGTTTCCCCTGTTGAGTTTTGCCCAGCTGGCCGAGCGGATCAATCGCGCCTATGGCCTCGTCATCGTCTGGGGAGGATTGCGCGGCGCCGTTTCGCTGGCACTGGGATTGGCCATCGCCGAGAACGACAGCATGCCCGCCGAACTGCGCCACATGGTGGGCGTGCTGACCACCGGCTTCGTCCTGTTCACCTTGCTCGTCAACGGCATCAGCCTGCGGCCCCTCATCAAAATTCTGGGGCTGGATCGCTTGGCGCCGGCCGAGCAGGCGCTGCGCGACCGCGCATTGGCCTTGGCGCTGGGCGGAATCAAGGCGCGGCTCTCCGATGTCGCCATCGCCGATAAGCTGGCGCCCCGACCGGTCACGCAGATGAGCGAGGAGTATGACCGGCGCATCGCCACGGTGGAGGCCCGCGGCCAAACGAGCGCGCTGGGGGCGGAAGATCTGGTCTATATCGGGCTTCGCATCCTGGTGACCCATGAGGGCGAACTGGCGCTCGCCAAACTCGAGGCCGGCATCCTTCCGCGCAGCGTCGCCGATGCCTTGATCGCCGGCGCGGCGGCCCTGGCCGATGCGGCCAAGACAGGGGGCAGCCGCGGTTACGAGGGCGCGGCCGCGGCAGCGCTGGCGTTTCCGCGCAGCTTTCGCCTGGCCCTTTGGTTGCATCACCGGATGGGCATCGAGCGGCCCCTTGCCGCCGCCTTGGCCGAGCGCTTCGAGCGGCTGCTGCTGGAACGATTGCTGCTGGTGGAACTGGGGGATTTCGTGGCCAAGCGCCTGCAGCCCATTCTGGGGGCCGAGACGGCGGCCGCATTGACTGCGGTCCTGGGTCGACGGGGGGCTGCCATCGAGCAGGCCTTATCGGCCTTGCGGCTGCAATATCCCGACTACGCCGAGATGCTGGAGGGCCGCTATCTGGGGCGCGTCTCGCTACGCCTGGAGGAAGATGCTTTCCGGGCTCTTCTCGATGAATCCGTCGTGAGCCAGGAGATCTTCAACGATCTCGATCGGCATCTGGCCGATCGCCGGCGAATGCTGGAGCGCCGTCCCCGCCTGGACGTGGCGCTGGATTCCGAAGCCCTGATCGCCAAGGTGCCGCTGTTTGCCGATCTGGCGCCCGGGCGCCGCGCGGCCATCGCCCGCCTGCTGTCGCCGCGCCTGGTTTTGCCCGGCGAGCGGATCGTGACCAAGGGCGAACGGGGCGACGCCATGTATTTCATCGCCTCGGGCGCCGTCGCCGTGTCGGTGGGCGATTCGGAAGTGCGATTGGGCAGCGGCGAATTCTTCGGTGAGATCGCGCTTCTGGCGCATCGACCGCGCACGGCGGATGTGACGGCGCTGGGCTTTTGCCGCCTGCTGACCCTCAACGCCGCCGATTTCGCGAAGCTGCTGTCGGGCGATGCGGAGATGAAGGCGGCGATCGACGCCGTTGCCCGCCAGCGCCTGGCCCAGAATTAGCGACGTTTCGCGAAGACCAGCTTCGCCCCGTCCGCGCCGTGAAAATCCGGCGGTCCAGCTGCCCGGCCGCGCTTCGACAAAAAAATATTGTGGATGATGCATGGTCATGGTTGGAGATGGGCGCGAAACTCGGGCATATTCGCCGGGCCCATGACCCGCCCCCTTCCCGCCCGGCAGACACTGACCGGCATTTTCCTGATCCTGGGCGCCGGTTTCCTGTTCACGGTCATGGACGCCACCGCCAAGCATCTGGCCCAGACCTACCCGGTGGTCGAGATCGCCTGGGGTCGGTATCTCTTCGCCACGCTCAGCCTGCCGTTGATCCTCCACCGCTTCGGCGGCCTGGCCACGATCCGCAGTAATCGACTCGGCCTGCAACTGCTGCGCTCGTTCTTTCTGCTTTGCTCGACCGTCGTCTTCTGGCTGGCGGTCAAATTCATCCCGCTCGCCGATGCGACCGCCATCAGCTTCGTCGGTCCGCTGATGCTGACGGCGCTCTCGGTCCCCTTTCTGAAGGAAAAGGTCGGGCCGCGGCGCTGGGCCGCGGTCCTCATCGGCTTCGGCGCCTCCCTCGTCATCATCCGGCCCGGCTGGGGCATGGCGGAGCCTGCCGCTCTGCTGCCCCTGCTCTCCTCGGCCGCCTTCGCAGCCTACGCCATCTGCACCCGCCTCTTGAGCCGCAGCGACGGGTGGACCACGACTCTGATCTGGTCATCCCTGCTCGGCCTGATCCTGCTGAGCCTTTGGGCGCCCTTCGATTGGCGCAGTCCCGATCTGGCCGGCTGGCTGATCCTGGCCTTCCTCGGCGCCATCGGCAGCCTCGGCCATCTGCTCCTGATTCTGGCCTATGCCCGCGCGCCCGCCTCCACGCTGGCGCCCTTGAGCTATGTCCAGCTCATCTGGTCGACCGGCATTGGTTTCGTCTGGTTCGGCAATTTTCCCGACCGCTGGACGCTGGCCGGCGGGGCCATCATCGCCGGCAGCGGTCTCTATGTGATCCACCGCGAGCGTCTGCGCCGCGGAGAGGGCCAGCCGGTCGAGGACTAAGTTCCGTGGCGGCCGCCGAGCGACGGTGGCGTTCCGGCTATGCCACCTTCATTTGGGCCGGCTTTTTCATCCTGCTTTTCTTGCGCTCGGTTTCGCTCTGAACCGGCCAGAGATCGCCCGCTACGCCGTCGAGCGCGCCGGCTTGAAGCTCGAGAACCTGCAGGCGATGGGGCTGCTCGCCCGGCATGCCGATGCCATGCGCCGCGGCGGAGCGAAAGCCGAAGCGCCCATAATAGGAAAGATCTCCCACCAGCAGCACGATGGCATAACCCAGCTCCAAGGCCCGGCGCTGGCTCTCACGCATCAGCCGGTCGCCGATTCTCTGGCTTCGCCGGTCGGCGGCAACGCCGATGGGCCCCAGCAACAGGGCGGACGTCATCCGCCGGTCGCCCACGATGGTGACCGGCCAGTGGCGGACCGTGCCGACGAGATGGCCGGCTTCGCGCGCCACCAGGCAAAGCCCGGCGACAGGGCCGGTCAGCCGGCGATAGCGATAGGATTGCTTGTTGTGCCGGTCGACGCCAAAGGCTTCGTCCAGCAGCAGCTCGATGGCGGCGGCATCATTGGGTTGTTCGAGTTCGATGGTCACGGTCATGGAAGGTTCCTTAAGCGCGGTTGCTGCGGCTTGACCGTCAACGGAACCTTCGGGGAGCGGGATGGCGCGAAGGGATGCTTCGGTCAGGCGAGGAGAGCGGCGGGGAAAAACCCCGCTGTGCCGGCCTGTCGTCGGAGTCGAAGCGTCGCTCGCACGTTGCATCCCCTTGCTCAAGGCGGCGTAGAATTATCACGCATGTGGGCCCTGTCAATAAAATCGAGGGCGTCGGGCATAAAAAAGAAAGGGGCCCGTTGCCGGGCCCCTTCCCGTTTCAGCCTCGGCGCGGCGCTCAGGCCCAGTAATACCACCAGGCCGCGGCGACGATGAACGCGCCGCCAAGGATCGTGACATAGGGCAGCACGCCCGCCTTGCGGATTTCGAGTGCCTCAAGGGAGACGTGAAGATCCGCCAGCATCTTCGAGGGGAACTTGCCCCTGTCCTGGATGTAATGCCGGTAAATGAAGATCGGAATGATCAGCAGTGCGCCAATCAATCCGAGCTCCAGCGTATTGGAGCCGTAGATATTCGCGCCGGCCCCCATGAAGAACATGTTGACGAAACTCAGAATCGCGCCCGCGCCGAGCAGCCAGTTGGGCGCCCGCCAGGGCCGGCGGACATCGCCACTGTCGATTCGGTGCAGCCAGCCGGAATTGAGGTTGATGAAGTTGAAGATGATGTAGAGGCAGTTCGAGACCGCCAGGACGAAGAGATAGTTCGACATCATCAGCAGGATCAGATTGAAACAGAGATCGGTCCACATGGCCCGGGTCGGCGCGCCATGCTCGTTGACGTAGCTCAGATACTTCGGAAGCCATCCGTCGACCGAACCCTGATAGAGCGTGCGCGAGGAGCCCGCCATGGCCGTGATGATCGACAGCACCAGGGCCAGGATCAGCAGTATGACCATCAGGAAATAGATGACGCCGGCGCTCCCGAACATGCTGGCCATCGCCTTGGCCACGCCCGAGCCGTCATAGATGCCGGGGTCCAGCATCGCCTTCACGCCAAGCGCGCCCTGGAAGGTGAAGGGCACCAGGATGAAGATGACCAGACAGAGGATGCCGGAGAAGAAGATGGCCTTGAAAGTATCGGTCGCAGGATTGGTCAGCTCGCTGGTGTAGTTGACCGCGGTTTCGAATCCGTAGGTGGACCAGGCGGCGATGAACATGCCGCCGAGGAAGAGCGTCCATCCCGACTTGTCCCAGGCGCCGTTGAAGGGATAGTTGGGCCCATTGGCATCGCCCAGCGGAACGAGCGGCCCCAGATTCATGGTCAGCACATGCCCGCTCACGATCGGCCACAAGGCCACGATCAGAAGGGGCACCGTCACGACGATCCCGATCCCCGTCTGCACCCAGGCGGTGCGCAGAATGCCGCGGTGCTGGATGAGGAAGGTCAGCAGCAGCAGGGCCGCACCCAGGAAGAAGACCGCATTGATGCGAAGCGTCAGGCCCTTGTTGATGAAATCGAGATTAGCCAGCGTAAGCTGCCAGGTGTTCACCGCCGAATCGGCCGGGAAGAAGCCGATCAGGATATAGCCGGCGGCAATGCCGGAACCGATGGCGAGCACCGGCGACCAGGCGAGCCAATAGCTCCACACCGACAGCGGCCCGAAGATCTTTCCATAGCGCATCCAGGCCGCCGCCCCATAGATCGGCGCGCCGCCGGATTTGTTCGGGAACATGCCGGCGATCTCGGCATAGGTGAACGACTGGGTGAATCCCATGAGAATGGAAAGCGTCCAGACGATGTAGGAGGGCGTGCCAACGGTGGCGGCGATGCCGCCGATGGAGAACAGCACCAGCGGCGGCACGCCGCTGGCGATCCAGAAAGTCTTCTTCCAGTCGATCGTGCGGTGCAGAGTCCGCTCGCCTGTCGGCTCGGTAATCGCAGTCATGCTCAAATCCCCCTGATGGATGGTGCTTTGCGAACCCCTTTCCTCTGCTGTGAGCGCAGAGGATGCGGTTCGAGGTTGCTTGTTGCCTCCGGCGCGACTTTGCCGGAGTCGATTCGACGCCCCAAACGCAAACCGCCCGGCGCGACCGGCCAGGCGGTTGATCTAATCCACGGTCGGCTAAGACGAATTGGCGAGGGCCAGATGGCCCGGCGAAGGCTCGCCCTTTTCGGGAGAACGGCATGAGGCGCAGCCGGATGGGCCGCCAAGGCGTGCGCGTCTCGCATGGAACGAAGACTCGTCCTCATCTCCCCATACCCTTAGGGCAATGATTTATAAACCCCTTGCACCTCGAGGAGCAACGACCAAGAGGAGCCAATTCCAACCATTCGATGACAGATTGGCGAGACGCGGCTATTGGGTTGGGAAATTGAGCGGTGATTGGTATTGGATTGGTAGGCAATCTGGCGCCCTTTACGCTCCTCGCTGAGCGGTTGGCCCAGTTTCGACCAGATAAACGGGAACTGGCGCCAGCCGACGCACCCGATAGGGTTCCTGCGACCAGAAAAGATCGTTGATCAGCCAATGGCGCGGTCCGTCCGCCGCCATGACGATGGCATCGGCGCCACGCCTGCGGGCCTCGGTCAGGATACGTCTGCCAGCGTTGCGGCTGCTCAGAACCTGGCCCGTCGCCTCGATGCCCAGGCGATCGAACCCGGCGATCGCCTCGGCGACGAGATCGTGCTGGGCCTTCCATTCGCGACTGTTGGGCATAAGGCCGGGATGGGGCAGTCCGAAACTAGAGCCCCAGATGCGGGCGATCGAGAGGACGTGCATTTCCGCACCGGCGTTTTTTGCCAGCCGCGCGGCAACCTCGACGGCGGCGGCGGGAATCTTGCGCCCCTCGGAAGCGAGCAGAATATGTCTGGCGGCATATGTCGCACGATCGGGCGGCGGTGGTACCGCGCTCCAGGGCCAGCGATGCCCGCGACGGATCAGACTCACGGCGCGAAAGCCAAAAGAGGAATCGGCGGCGGGCCGGGCGGCGTGCAATACCTCGCCCGGCCGCGCTGTCATGCCGCGACGCGCTTGTCTTCGACGTAGACCCGATACCAGTACAACGGCAGATAGGCGAACAGGGTGACCCACCCGGCCCAATAATAGACTTCGACATTGCCGAGTTTGGAGTACCAGAGGCCGCCGAACAGCCAGAAGACGAAATAGACCGCGGCGAGGCCAAGAGCCACGAATTTCATGAATTCCGGCAGCTTGAAGAGCCGGCGCTGATCGGGCTTGTCCTGGCGCAGCAGGAAATAGCCGATCAGCACGGGGATGAAGGAGACCGTATAGCCCACGTTGGAGAAGCTGTAGATCTCAACGGCACCGCCCGCCATCACGACGATGAGCGAGGCGACGACATTGAAGGCCATGGCACGCGCCGGTACCCCATGCTCGTTCTGCTTGGTGAACCATTTCGGGAATTCGCCGTCCATGGCCATCTGATAGATGGCGCGCCCGGAGCCCATGATGGCATTCAACGCCGAGAGCGCCAATGCCACGATCAGCATGAAGGCGATGATCCAATTCAGCGCTTCGCCCGCCACGCCGGGGAAGACCTTGCCGGCGAAGGTGACAAAGATCGTCTTCGGATCGGCGAGCGTCGGATCTGACAGCGCCTTGGCGCCCAGCACGACGACGAAGGCGATGGGCACCAGCGTATAGATGAACACGCCATAGCCGCCCTCCAGATTCATCGCGATCTTGGCGTCACGATCCGGATGGGCGCATTCGCCGATATAGCAGGCCGCCGCCTCCATGGCGATCACGTTCCAGGTCAGCAGGAATCCATAGGCGATATAGACCTGGAGCCAGTTGTACCCGCTGATGTCGGAGAAGAAGCTGCTGCCGTCGACATGGTGGAAGCCGGCGAGCTCGCTCATGTTCACGACCGAGGGATTGAAGATCCAGGAAACCGCGATGAAGGTCAGCGGAATCATCGACAGCAACGCCAGGATGGTCGCAAACGTGGCCCCGAAGCGGATGCCCCGGTAGGCGGGGATGAAGAACAGCAGGATGCCGATCACCGAAATGACCAGGGTCGACCAGGCGATGAAGGTGTGGATCGGCGTGAATCCCGCTGTCGTGTTGATGCCGAAGCGGTCGGCCAGATAGAATGAAGCCAGGATCATGTTCAGCGGCGCCACCGGGAACCAGCCCAGCCAATAGGCCCAGGCGGTGAAGCCGTTGATATGCTTGGCCGCCCGCGGCCAGCGATCCTTGTAGGCAGGATAGGCGTAGCTGGGCGAGCCGCCGGTACGCTCCGGCATCATTGCCGCGAGTTCCGCCAGGAACAGGCAAAGCAGCCACCCTGTCAGCGTGATGAAGACGGTGATGGGAATAGATGAGGCGCCAGGATCGTCCCCGCCAATCCGATGACAAAGGCCCCCCACCAGCCGGTCTCGCGCTTCAACCCCGATTCGACGTAGCCCATTTCGCTCGCCGCCGAATAGGGCTTCTTGTCGCCTGCATGTCCGTTCGCCATCGAGTCCCCCTGCGATTCTTTGCCGCCCGTTTGGCCATTTTTGGCCTTGTTGTCAGTGGCGGTGTTTCAGCGATCCTTTCAGCTTTTCTGGAGCCGGCGTCCTGCCGGGCCTGTCGGTTTCTCCGCCGTCTCGTTTCACTTCCAGAAAATCAAATTCACCGTCGGAAAATGCGACTTTACGTCGCAGTTTCTTTCTGGTCAATCCAAGGCGGTGTGCGAGAGCGCCAAATCGGCGCCGTCAGGGGCGTTTTTCAGTTTTTTGCGCCTCGCCGCGCGCGGGGTTCGCGCAGGCTGGCGCCTAGTCATCTCAAGCCAATTCTGCTTACGACACGAATCAACCGCTGCTTCGTTGAATTGGCGCAAGCTTGCGATCGGCTTGATTCAAACTGATCGGATCGTGTTCCGGGCGTGGCTTAACCGGCCTTGGACAGTTCATGCCGGACGGCCCGGGCCTCGACCAGGTCGAGCCAGGCATTGGAGATGCGCCGGGCAAGCACCGCCTGATTGGCCATATGCAAGGCGAAGTCCCGTTCGATCTGGGCCGGAAAATAGGGATGCTGTTGCTTCAGGAATTCCAACTGTATCTTGACCCAGCTGCGCACGATTGCCTTGGTCACCTCGAAATGAAACTGGAAGGCATAGACCGTCTCGCCGATGCGAAAGGCCTGGTTGCGGCAACGCTCGCCGGTCACCAGCAGTTCGGCGCCATCGGGCAGATCGAAGGTGTCCTGATGCCATTCCATGACCCATTGCCGGCGATCGAGACCGGCGAGCAGGGGCGTGGCCGCGCCGGCTTCCGTGATTTCCACCTCGGTGAAGCCCAGCTCCAGCTCGCGATGGCGATAGACGGGTTTTTCGAAGGTGCGGGCGACGAGCTGGGCGCCGAGGCAAACCCCCAGAATGGGTTTCTCGGCGGCATGAAATCCCTGCAGCAGTCGGATCAGCGGCCAGAACTGTGGATAGTTTTCGTCATCGAAGGCATCCATGGCGCCCCCCATCACGACGACGCCGTCATAACGGGCGTGATTGGCCGGCAGCGCGTCGCCGTCGTGCGGCATCACTTCATCCAACAGACCGCCGCGCCGAAAGATCTGTTCGCCCACCATGCCGGCGGGGCCGATGGCATCGTTCCGCACGCAGAGGATGTTGAGCGGGGCTTCCATGGCCGAAAGCTAAGCACCCGCCGCTCTGGCCGGCAAGTTCGCCCTGGCGGCGGTCTGCCTTGCAGACGGGACATGGCGGCATTTTCCCCTCGCCATCCTTAGGGCACGCCCATCTGCACGAGATTTACTTGCCGGAGCAGGCGCGCCGACCTAGCCTTGACGGTCGTCAACGGGGGGTATCATGTATTGGGCCTTTTCGACAACGATGCGGGCATCGGTCCGATGGCCGCTCGTT
>WNFQ01003998.1_pt1 | contig 14572 bp, 9 predicted proteins | sample 5400171 | NCBI WGS metagenome assembly WNFQ01 (sample SAMN13153356, study PRJNA577476) | soil metagenome | isolation source: 20 cm soil under Madrone tree | place: USA:California | collected 2016-06-14
TTCTGCGCGTTGCAAAAGGCGTTGCAGAGACCCGCAGCGGCGCCCGACAGACCGGCGCAGGTGCCACGCGCACCCTCGTTGTCGTTGTCCTCGTCGTCCGCCGTGTTGACGGAATGACCGTGGCCGTTGTTGGCGTGATGAATGTCGCTGCCGTTGCCGGCGTTCGTCGCGAGCGTCGGCGATGCCATGACGAACGCGGCCGTGAAGAGGATGACCGCCGTCAAAATTCCGACGCGTCCCAACCATGCTCGTGTGCGGGTAGTTCTCATCTCGTATCCTCCTAGGTTTCCAAGCGGAATGATGTGCTTCGAAGACTGCGCAGCGCCGTCTGACGGACGGCGCGACGTGGCTGATGCAGGGACTGCGTCGTGGCGATCATCGGTGCTCGGTTCTCGGGTGCTCGGTTCTCGGCTGCTCGGTTCTCGGTACCCAAGGCCGTCCCCAGACTCCGCAGCCGTCGCAACGCAGGCAATCACCGCAGCGGGTGACGCGCGAATGACGTCTCACCGGCAGGGCCCCATCACATGCAGTCGTGAGGGCGATGCCGCACGCCGCAGCACTTGCTTAGAAGCACACGCCCGGGCCGCCACGGTCCCGCCTCGCCCGTTAGGCGCACCGTCTTCGGACGCGGGCGCGGTTTCTCCGAGCGCGACTCGATGTGGACTGGGGCGAGTTGCGAGCCAGACGAGGCGCGACGGAAGCGAGCCCTCGTCAAGCGAGGACAAGCAGCGCAGGCGTAGCAGCGCTACGCCGAGCAGCGGAACGCCCGAGCAACGAAGTATGGCGCGGCAAATCGACCCAGTCCTACCGCGACTTCGTCGCTCGCCCCGTGTTGTGGGACCTGCTAATCAGCCGTCGATCGGATGACGCCCCTCCAGGCGAGCAGCCAAGCTGCGCGCGTCGTCGCCGCCCCGACGACGGCCGAAGGTCCGCCGACCGTCCAGGGAAAGTTCTTCTGGACCGGTGGCGAGAAGTTCTACCTGCGTGCGGTGTCGTACGGGCCCTTCGCGCAGGCGTCCCACGGGGCGCAGTTTCCGGAACGCGACGTCGTCGAGCGCGATTTCGGGCTGATCCGCGATCTCGGCGCCAACACCATCCGTACCTTCACCGTGCCGCCACGCTGGCTGCTCGACCGCGCCGAGGCGCACGGCTTACGCATCTTGGTCGGGATTCCGTGGTCGCAGCACGTCGCGTTCCTCGACTCGTCGCGCGTCGTCGCCGAGATCCGCGACACGATTCGTCGGGCCGTGCGCGACTCGGCGGGCCATCGCGCCGTGTTCGCGTACATGATCGGCAACGAGATTCCGCCCGACATCGTGCGCTGGCACGGGAAAGAGCGCGTCGAGGCGTTCCTCCACGAGCTCCGCGCCGAGGTGAAGGCGATCGCTCCCGAGGCGCTGGTCAGCTACGCCAACTTCCCGCCGACGGAATACCTCGACCTCGCCGAGATCGACTTCGTCTCCTTCAACGTGTACCTGCACGACGAGGAAGCCTTTCGCCGCTATCTCGGCCGTCTGCAGAACATCGCCAGCGACCGGCCGCTCGTCTTGACCGAGCACGGGATCGACTCGCACCGTCTCGGCGCCGAGACGCAGGCAGCGATCCTCGCGTGGCAGGTGCGCGCCGCGTTCGAGTCCGGTGTCGCCGGCACCTGCGTGTTCTCCTGGACCGACGATTGGTTCACCGGCGGATACCACATCGACGATTGGTCCTTCGGCCTCGTCACACGCGATCGCAAGCGCAAGCCAGCCTTCCACGCCGTGCAGGCGGAGTTCGCGAGCGACCTGCCGCCGGCCTTGCCGAAGTACCCGCGCGTGTCGGTCGTCATCTGCGCGTACAACGCCGAGCGCACGATGCGCGCGTGCCTCGATTCGTTGCGCGCGCTGCGCTACCCGGACTACGAGGTCATCGTCGTCAACGACGGGTCGACCGACGGCACACGCGCGATCGCCGAACGCTACGCCGAGTTCACGCTCATCAATCAGGAGAATCGCGGGCTCTCGGTGGCGCGCAACGTCGGCGCCGCGCGCGCAACGGGCGAGATCATCGCCTACACCGACTCGGATTGCGTCGTCGATCCGGACTGGCTGACCTATCTCGTGTACAAGTTCACCGAGGGCGGCTTCGTCGCCGTCGGCGGACCGAACTTTCCGCCACCGGAAGAGAGCGCGGTCGCGGCATACGTTGCCGCGGCGCCGGGTGGACCGACCCACGTGCTCCTGAACGACGAGGTCGCCGAGCACATTCCCGGGTGCAACATGGCGTTCACGCGCGACGCGCTCGCCGCGGTCGGCGGCTTCGAGCCGATCTTCGCCGCCGCTGGCGACGACGTCGACCTCTGCTGGCGGCTGCAGAACGACTGCCACGTGATCGGCTTCAGCCCGGCCGCGATGGTGTGGCACTTCCGCCGCAACACGATCCGCGACTACCTGAAGCAGCAACGCGGCTACGGCAAGGCGGAGGCGCTGCTCTATTTCAAGCATCCTTACCGCTTCAACATGCTCGGGCAGTCGCGGTGGCTCGGCCGCATTTACGGCGACTTCACGACCTCGCTCTTCTCACGCCGGCCGATCATCTACTCCGGGACGTTCGGGCGTGGGCTCTTCCAGACGCTGTACGAGCCGCCGTCGTCGCTCTTCGCGTACCTGCCGTTCACGCTCGAGTGGAACGTGTTTGCATTGATGTTGATCGTCGCCGCGGTCGCCGCGGGCAAGAACGTGCTGCTCGCGATCGCGCCGCTCGCGATCACGCTCGGCTCCGCCGCGGTGAGCGCGATGCAAGCGAAGATCGAGCCGCGCTACGATGATTGGCGCGGCCGGACGATCGTCGCCATCCTGATCTACCTCGGGCCGCTCCTGCGCAGCTGGGAGCGGTATCGGTGGCGCATCAAAGGCCTTACCAGCGTGGAGCGCATCCGCTTCGCGGAGCCGACGCAGGCGCCGCGCGTCCGCTGGCGGGGCCGCGAGTTCCAGCTCCGGTATTGGAGCGATTCCGGACAGGAGAAGGAGGCGCTCCTCGACGGCGTGATCCGCTTCCTCCTGCCGCGCAAGTATCTCATCGCGCACGACCTCGGCTGGAGCGGCTGGGACGTCGAGATCCACCGCGGCATCTGGGCGAAGTCGCAGGTGCGGGTCGCGGTCGAGAACCACGGCGGCGCGAAGCGCCTCTTCAACGTCCGCTGCGCCGTGAAGACGTCGCGCGCCGCCAAATTCGCCCTCGGCGGTCTTGCCGGGCTGCTCGGGCTCGGCGTCTACTTCCTCGTGCCGGAGCTGCTCGCGGTGGCGGTGGTTCTCGGCGTGCTCACCGGCCTGTCGGTCGCGTATCAGAGCTTCGTCGTCGGCCGCGTCATGTACCACGTGCTCGAGATCGTCGCGCAGCAGATCGGGCTGACGGCCGTGGAGTGACGCGCCTGATCGACGCTTCCGCTGCCAGCGCACCTCACGGCGCGCGACGCTTCGCGCTGCTGCGCACGATCGCACACTACCTGCGCCCGTATCGCGTGCGTTCTGCGGTCGCGATCGCACAGGTGCTGTTGATCAGCGCGTGCGAGCTCCTGAAGCCGTGGCCGCTGAAGCTGATCGTCGACGACGTCGTCGGCGGGAAAGCGGTCGCCGTCCCGGGTATCGGGATACTCGCGGGACGGCCGCTCCTCGCCGCCGTGTGCCTCGGCCTCGTGCTCCTGTACGCGCTCCTCGCGGTCGTGAGCGTCGTGAACAACGCGACGACGATCGCGATCGGGCAGGGGATGGTGAACGACTTCCGCCTCGATCTCTACCAGCATCTGCAACGCCTCTCGCTGCGCTTCCACAGCGGGCGCGAGGTCGGCGACCTGCTCTACCGCGTCACCGCCGACACCTTCGCGATCCAGACATCATCACCTCGACGACGATGTTCGTCGGCATGGTCGCCGTCATGCTGCGCATGGATTGGCAGCTGACGCTGGTCGCGCTCGCCATCTGCCCGCTGATCTTCTTCGGCATCTCGCGTATGGGACGGCGGATCACCGCGGTCGCAACCGACGCGCGCCAGAAAGAGAGCCATCTCTACTCGATCACGCAGCGCGGGATCGCCGCCATCCGCGTCATCCAGGCGTTCACGACCGAAGAGGAGGAGGCGCGCCGGTTCGCGACCTCGAGCGACGAGAGCCTGCGCGCGAATCTGCGCCTCTACATCCTGCAGACCGTCTACGCGTCGGTGATCAACGTCGTCGTCGCCTGCGGCACCGCGCTCGTCCTCTGGGTCGGCACGACGCACGTCCTCGCCGGCACGCTGACGATCGGCGAGGTGCTGGTGTTCACCACGTATCTCGCGTCGCTCTACGCGCCCATCAACAGCGTCAGTCAGACGATCGGCATGGTGCAGGGCGCGGCGGCCGGCGCGCGGCGCGTGCTCGAGATCCTCGAGACGACGCCGGACCTGCGCGACGGGCGGCTCGCGATCGACCCGACGGGGCTCCGTGGCGAGCTGCGCTTCGAACACGTCGCCTTCGAGTACGTTTCCGGACGGCGCGTTCTCCACGACGTCGACGCCACGGCGCGTCCGGGCGAGGTGCTGGCGATCGTCGGTCCGACCGGTGTCGGCAAGACGACGCTGGTGAGCCTCGTCGGCCGGTTCTACGATCCGGTCGCCGGCCGTGTCCTCCTCGACGGCATCGATCTCCGCGAGTATCGCCTGCGCGACCTGCGCGGCCGGATCGCGATGGTGCTGCAGCCGGCGCTCGTCTTCCCGACGACGCTGCGCGAGAACATCGCGTACGGGTCGCCGTTCGCGACCGACGAGGAGGTGGCGCGCGCGGCGCGCTTGGCGCAGCTCGACGGCTTCGTCGCCCGCTTGCCGCAGGGGCTCGCGACGGCGATCGGCGAGCAGGGCGCGACGGTCTCGGAGGGCGAGCGGCAGCGCATCACGATCGCCCGCGCCATCTTGCGCGACGCGCCGATCCTGATCCTCGACGAGCCGACTTCGGCGCTCGACGCCGAGACCGAGGCACTCATCATCGCCGCGCTCCGCGAGCTCATGGACGGGCGGACGACGTTCGTGATCGCACACCGCTTGTCGACGATCCGTCATGCCGATCAGATCCTCGTCCTGCGCGACGGTACGATCGCGGAGCGCGGCACGTTCGACGAGCTCGTCGACCGCGGCGGGGCGTTCACCCGCCTCTACGAGGCGCAGTTCGGAAAGCAGGCGAAGCGGGGAGCCGCCGTTTGACGGGCGGCAGACGAAGCGGGCGCGTCGTCGTGCTTGGAATCACGGCGCAGTATCCGATGGCGGGCGTCACCTGGCAGGCGATGCATTACCTCGCCGGGCTGCGCGCGCTCGGCTGTGACGTGTTCTACGTCGAGGACTCCGGCGCGCCGCCGTACGATCCGGCGAGCGGCGGCGTCGCGATCGATCCGTCGCCGAACGTCGCGTATCTGGCCACCGTCATGCGGCGCCTCGACCTCGCCGAGCGCTGGGCGTATTGGGACGCGCAGCGCGACGTCTGGCACGGGCTCGACGCCCCGCAGGTGCGCGCGCTGTACGGATCGGCGAACGCGATCTTCAACCTCTGCGGCGCGACGCGGCTCCGCCCCGAGCATCGCCAGGGGGCGCGGCTCTGCTACGTCGAGACCGATCCGATCTACGAGCAGATCCGGGTCGCGAACGGCGATGCCGACAGCATCGCCTTTCTCGCCGAGCACGACCTGCTCTTCACCTACGGCGAGCTGCTCGGGACGCCGTCCTGCACCGTCCCGGTCGAGCGCTTCACGTGGATCCCGACGCGCCCGCCGGTCGCGCTCGATGAATGGGCGCCGCGCGATCCGGGGACGGCCTACCGTACGGTCGCGACCTGGGAGAACAAGGGAAAAAACGTCGAGTTCCGCGGCGAGACGTATCAGTGGACGAAGCACCGCAACTTCCTGCGCATGATCGACGTGCCGCGGCAGGCGCGCACCCGCGTCGAGCTGGCGATGGATCCGCTCGACGCCGGCGTGCGTGCCGACCTCGAGAGGCACGGCTGGACGCTCGTCGATCCGCGACCGATCTCCGCCGATGTCGATGCGTACCGCGGCTTCGTCGAGGGCGCGCGCGGCGAGCTGACGGTCGCGAAGGACATCTACGTGCGGCCGCGCAGCGGCTGGTTCAGCGATCGCAGTGTCTGCTTTCTCGCCGCCGGGAGACCCGTCGTCACGCAGGAGACCGGCTTCAGCGAGCGCGTGCCGTCGGGACGCGGTCTGCTCGCGTTCGCGACCGTCGAGGAGGCGGCCGCGGCGCTGCGGACGGTTGAGGGCGACTACGCGTCGCATGCGCGCGCGGCGCGCGAGATCGCGGCCGAGTACTTCGCCGCGGAGCGTGTGCTCGGTGCGATGCTCGACGCGGCCGGAATCGGGTAGAACCGCCGTCGTGCGCGTCATCGTCACCGGTCTCATCGCGACCTATCCCGTCGGGGGCGTCGCGTGGGACTACGTGCAGTACGTCCACGGGCTCGCAGCGCTGGGGGACGACGTCACGTACCTGGAGGATACGGGGCAATGGGTGTACTCGCCGGCGACGCAGACGTTCACCGACGACTGTCGCGAGAACGTCGCCCATCTCCGGCGCGTGCTGCGCCACCGCGACGGCGGCACGGTGCCGTTCGCGTTTCGCGATCCACGGGGCACGCTGCACGGCATGGACGAGGGCGAGCTGATGCGCCGCTGCCGCGACGCCGAGCTCTTCCTCAACGTCTCGGGCGCGTGTTGGCTGCGCGATCAGTACCGGGGCCGCGGTGTCGCGGCCTACGTCGATACCGACCCCGGTTACAGCCAAGCGAAGCTCGCCGCCGCAGACGCCGGGACGGCGGACGAACACGTGCGCTACTCGGCGGCGATGATCCGTCGTCACGACGTCTTCTTCTCCTTCGCCGAGAGCGTCGGCCGTCCCGAGTGCACGATTCCGACGGCTGGCATCACCTGGCACCCGACGCGGCACCCGATCGTCCTCGCCGACTGGCCGCTGCGCGACCCCCCCGCCGGCGGCGCCTATACGACCGTGATGTCGTGGAAGGTCGACGTCACCCCGCCGGCCGTCGACGGGCGGATCTATGGCGGAAAGAACGTCGAGTTCGCGAAGATCCGCGACTTGCCCGCTCGCACGACGGCTGCGCTCGAGATCGCGATGGCCGGCGCGGCGCCGGTCGCGGAGCTGCGCGCCGCCGGCTGGCGCGTGATCGACGCCCGCGACGTATCGGTGACACCCGAGGCGTATCGAGAATATCTCGCCGCGTCGCGCGGCGAGCTGAGCATCGCCAAGGAGGCGTACGTCGCGACCCGCAGCGGCTGGTTCAGCACCCGCTCGGCGTCGTATCTCGCCAGCGGCCGGCCGGTGATCGTGCAGGACACCGGCCTCTCGGCCCACTACCCGATCGGCGAGGCGATCGTGCCGTTCCGCGATGTCGACGAGGCGGCGGCGGGGCTCGCCGCGGTGGAGCAGAAGTATAGCCGCCGCTGCGGCGCGGCACGCGAGGTAGCCGCCGGCGCGTTCGACGCCGGCACGGTGCTCCGTCGCCTGCTCGCCGACGCCGGGCTCGGGTGACGGCGATGGGCGCGCGCGTCGTCGTCGCCGGCTACTTGGTGCGCTATCCGCTCGGGGGCTACGCCTGGCAGGCGCTGCACTTTCTCGCCGGCTTCCGCGCCCTCGACTGCGACGTCTTCTTCTACGAGGACAGCGCCTACTACGCATACGCCTATGTGCCGGGCGCGCCGGCGATGCAGGCGGACGACTACTCGTACGGCGTGGGCCACGCACGCGCATTCTTCGCGGCGCACGGATTCGCCGACGCGTGGACCTTCTGGGACGCGGGCGCCGACCGCCATTTCGGCGCCGCGGCGGAGCGGACGCGGGCGACCCTCCACGACGCCGACCTCGTGGTGAACCTGGGCGGCGTGAATCGCGTCGCGCGCGCGCGCTGCCCGCGCGCGGTCTTCGTATACGTCGACCTCGACCCGGCCTACACGCAATTGCGGCTGCACGAGCGCGATCTGCTCCTGCGCGCGATGGTCGAGGCGCACGACGTGCATTTCACCCTCGGCGAGAACATCGGCGCGGCGGGATGCCGTATTCCGGCGGCCGGAATCGCGTGGCGGCCGATTCGACAACCGGTCGTCGCGGATCTCTGGACGCCGCTCGCAGACGTGGAGGGCGCCGCCTACACGACGATCGGCAAGTGGGACAGCGCCGGCCGCGACCTCACGCTCGGCGGCGAGGTGTTCACGTGGCGCAAGCGGACAGAGTGGTTCCGCTTCCTCGACCTGCCGCGCCGCACCGGCGCGCGCTTTCGCGTCGCCGCCGACGTCGCCTCGACGCCGGACGATCTTCGCCGGCTGCAAGACGCCGGCTGGGAGGTCGTCGATCCGCTGCCGGTCTCGCGCGACCCCGACACGTACCGCGAGTTCATCCGCCGCTCGCGCGGCGAGTTCACCGTCGCCAAGGACGTGAACATCCGGCTCGCGAGCGGCTGGTTCAGCGATCGGAGCGCGTGCTACCTCGCGGCCGGCCGCCCGGTGGTGAATCAAGACACGGGATTCGATCGCGTGCTGCCGACGGGCGCCGGCCTCTTCAGCGTGCGCGACCTCGAGGACGCGGTCGCCGCCGTCGCCGCGATCGAGACCGGCTACGCACGTCACGCGCAGGCGGCGCGCGCGCTCGCCTGTGCCCAGTTCGACCCGGCGCACGTCCTCGCGCCGGTCGTCGCCGAGGCGCGATGAACCGCGCGTCGTTGATTGCGGTCGTGATGCTCGGCGCGAGCGTCGCGCCGAGCGCGCGCGCAGCGCCGACTCTGCATCGCGCCGTCGAGCCGGAGAGTGCCCGACCGGCAGCGCGCGACGCCTCGGACACGGCCGCGGACCCGGGAAGGAAGGTCGCGCCGACCGCGGAGCCCGGCGCCGGCGCGGCCGCCGCGCCGAGCCCCGGCGCGAGCGCGGCGCCCGATACGCGCCTCTTCGGCCCGACCGAGGAGAGCGCGCGTACGCGTCCGCCGAAGCCGACGATCACGTACTGGAAGGTCGCGATCTCGATGACAGTCGATCCGTCGACCACACCGGCGCACGTCCGCATGCTCGTGCCGCTCTCCGACGAGCGGCAAGCGATCTTGAGCCGCCGCATCCGCCCGAGCGCGTTTCATTTCGCCGAGCAAAGCGCCGGACCGAATCTGTGGGCGCGGTGGGAAGCGTCGGCGGTCAAACCGGGACACGGCGGCATCGAGTACAGCTTCACCGCGCGTACGACCGACGTCTGGATGGACGTGCCGCGCATTGCCGTGCACGCGAACCCGCCGCCGCCGTCCGGCGGCGACGACCTCGCCGCCACCCAAGAGATCCAGGCCGACAACCCGGCGATCCGCCGGCGCGCCGCCGCGCTCACGCGCGAGGCGACGCGCCTCGACGAGATCGCCTGGTCGCTCTTTCAGTACGCGGGATCGTTTCTCCGTGCCGAGGCCGCCGAAGGGGCCGCCAACGACGCCGCGAGCGTCCTCGCCGCGGAGCGCGGCAACGCGACCGGCAAAGCGCGTCTGCTGGCCGCGCTCCTTCGCAGCGTCGGGATTCCAGCCCGGATGGTGGGCGGCGTACGCCTCGAGGACGCGGCGCGCAAGCGGACCACGCTCTCGTGGGTCGAGGCGTGGCTCGGCGGCGCGTGGGTGCCGTTCGATCCCGCCGGCAACAACTACGCCCACCTGCCGAGCAACTACCTCGCGCTCTACTACGGCGATCTGCCGCTCATCGAGCACACCGCGAGGCTCGGCGTCCACTACGAGATGCTGATGCACCAGGTGACACGCCAATCGCTGCTCACCGAAGAAGGCGAGGCGCCACCGCGCGGCGCCCACGCGCGCGAGGTGAGCTGGGAGAGCGAGCGCGTACGGACCTACGCCTTCTACGCCGAGCAGCCCGTCGCGTCCGTCGTGCTCATCACGGATCACGAGATTCCCGAAGGTGTGATCGCGCAGATCGTCGACGACGCGCGCGAGCGTGCGATCAGCATCGTCTTTCTGAATGCGCGCTTCGAGTCGCGGTACTTTCGCGAGAATTACCTGCAGCGCCTGATCGCCAACAACTTCGACGCGGTCGCCGAGGCGCACTTACTGCTGGTGTCGACGCGCGACGAAGCGGGGCTGTACGCGCTGCTGCAACTCGGCGAGCAGCGCGTGATGCTGCGCGACGCGCGTATCGTCATCGCCGGGAGCTTCCCGCGCATGGTCGGGCGCGTGCTCGGCGCGGTGCTCTACAAGCTCGTCGACCCCGGCGAGCTCGTGCTGGTCACGCCGGGGGCGCCGCTGCTGTCGCTGTGGAAGATGGCGCGCGCCAACCTGCTCGACGGCACGCCGATGGTCGAGGCCGCGGGGCTGTGGGACATTCACCCGCTCGTCATCGACGAGAGCGACGTGCGCCATCTCGTCGGCTGGCGGCGCTCGCTCGTCTCGGCGTGGTCGAAGGCGGTGCTGGCGCAGGTGCCGCTGCAGGCGATCAATCTCATTCTCGTCCTACCGGTGATCGCGTGCATCGTCGTGATCTTCCGCAACATCGTCGGCATCGAGACCTTCGGCACGTTCGCGCCGGTGATCGTCTCATTGGCGTTCCTCATGACCGGACTCGCGTGGGGCATCATCATCTTCTGCGTGATCGTCGGCGTCGGCGTCGTGATGCGGAGCGCGCTGCAGTGGCTCCGCATCCAGCTCGTCGCTCGGCTCGCGATCCTGATCGCGATCGTGTCGGCGACGATGGCGGCGCTCACCGTGGGCGGGGCGTACTTCGGCGTCGGCGCGCTGTTGAACGTCAGCATCTTCCCGATGGTCATCATGTCGAACGTCATCGAGAACTTCACGACGACGCAGGTCGAGTCGGGGACGCGCGAGGCGCTGCGCCTCACCATCAACACGCTCGTCGTGTGTGCCGCGTGCCACGTCGCGATCGAGCGCGGCGGCGTGCAATCGATCGTCCTCTCGTATCCGGAGACGTTGCTCGGCGTCGTGGCGCTCGAGGTATTGATCGGCAAGTGGCGCGGTCTCAGGCTGCTCGAGTACGTGCGCTTCTACGATCTCGTCCGCCGCCAGCCCGACGCCGTCGCGACCGCAGCGGAGCGACCGCCGGAGAGGCGTTGAGCGGTTTCTGCGCGCGGCTCCGGCGGCTCCGGCGCGAGGCGCTCGGCATGAACCGCCGCAACCTCGCCTTCCTGGTGCCGTACAATCCGCGCGCGCTCTTCGGCGTCGTCGACCACAAGCCGAGCGCGAAACGGCGGTTCGCGGCCGCCGGGATTCCGGTTCCCGCGACGTACGCGACGCTCGCGATGCAATGGGATCTGCGCCGGCTCGGCGAGATCCTGGCGCCGCACCGCGACTTCGTGCTGAAGCCGGCGCGCGGCTCGGGCGGCGGTGGCGTCCTCGTGGTCGTCGATCGCGACGGCGACCGGTTCGTCAAGGCGAGCGGCGCCATGGTGACGCTCGCCGACCTCGCGGATCACGCGGCGGAGATCCTCGGCGGCGCCTTCTCGCTCCGCGGGCACGTCGACGAGGCGCTCATCGAGTATCGCGTGCACGCCGATCCCGTGCTCGGCGCGATCAGCCATCGCGGCGTTCCCGACGTGCGCGTCCTCGTCGTCCGCGGCGTGCCGGTGCAGGCGATGCTCCGCCTGCCGACGCGCGCGTCGGACGGCCGCGCCAACCTGCACATGGGCGGACTCGGCGTCGGCGTCGATCTCGCGCGCGGCGTGACGACGCACGGCGTCCTCGGCCGCAAGTCCGTGACGACGCATCCCGATCTCGCGACCTCGGTCGTCGGCGTCGCCGTGCCGCGCTGGGACGAGATCCTGACGATCGCGGCACGTTGCTACGACGCGGTGCGACTCGGGTTCCTCGGCGTCGACGTCGTCCTCGACGCGCAGCTCGGGCCGCTCGTGCTGGAGGTGAACGCGCGCCCCGGGCTGACGATCCAGCTCGCGAACGGCCGCGGCGTGCGACGGCGCATGGAGGAGGTCGCGCGCCGCGACGTCGACGGGCTCACGCCGTCGGAGCGCGTCGCGCTCGGCCGCGAGCTCGCGAGTGTCCCGAGTCAGAAGTCCGTTGCCAAAGGCGGGCGTGGATCGGCGGCGCTGGCAAGGCGCGACGACGAGGAATAGTTGGCGCTATTCCGAGGAGGAGCAACGCAGCCAGCGCCGTCGAGACGCGCCCGAATTTGATGACGGACTTCCGACTCGGGACACTACGGTGTCCGGAGGCTCTGCCAGCCGCCGTCGCGCATGACGGCGCGATTCCGACGCCCGTGCGGCTCGTCGACGATGGTCGTACCGGGCTCCGCCGCGTCGTACGCGGCGTCGCCCGGGTACAGCACCGCCATGGAGCCGTCGACCTGCACCGGCTTCGGAAGGATCGGCGTCACGGTGCGGCGGCTTGCCTCGGCGATGATCTCCGCAGGCGTACCGAGAGCGGCGAGATCGTCGAGCGTGCGGACGGTGGGTGGCGCGAGGATCAGCCGTCCCGCTCGCGCCTGCTCCAGCGCGGCGCGCGGCGCCACCCACATCGTCGAGATCGTCTCGCGCTCGTCGTGGAGCGCCTCCTGGCCGGGCGGCACGACGGCGACGAAGAAGCGGGCGTCGTAGCGGCGCGGCACGTTGACCGGCGTGATCCAGCGGCTGAAGTAGTGGAGCACGTCGGTCGCGAGCTCGAGGCGCTCGGCGGCGACGATCGCGGCGAACGTCGTCGAGCCGGCGAGGAGAGCGGCGCGGTGATCGCGGAAGCGCCCGCGGGTCGTCGGCTCGTCGAGCCGCAGCAGCAGGCCGTCGCGACGCGCCAGCAGCAATCCAGCCTCCTCGAAGAGCTCGCGGATCGCGGCGACCCAGAAGGTCAGTGCCTTCGCCAGACGGGGCTCTCCCAAGCGGACAGTCGCGGCGGAGCCGCCGAGCGCCGAGGCGGCGTGGAGCGGCGCCGCGCCGTCCTCCGGGTCGACGACGCCCCCGGGGAAGACGTGCGCGCCGGCGAAGGCCCCGCTCGCGGCGTGGCGCTCGACCAGCAGGACGTCGCATCCGTCCGCGCGGTTGCGGAGGACGACGACCGTCGCGGAATCGCGTGGGAGGGCCGGCGACACTGACCGGGACAGTCCGAGAACCCCCGCCACCTGTCAAGAACTACGCCATCCGCGCGGTTTCCTTAGGATGGCCGTACGATTTTGCTTGACAGTCGGCACCCCGAATTAATACCGTCCCTCCCGGCCCACGTAGCTTGGAAACCCCGGGAGTGCCGTAGCTCTCGCCCTGGAAGGCGTGAGGAATCCCCCCCGGAACACCGACCGCTTCGAGATTGTGAGGAGGAGTCCATGAGATCACTCGTTCGCGTCGGCCTGTGTGCTGGCGTCATCGGCCTCGTCGGGATCGTCACGCCGGCTCATTTGTACGCGCAGTGCTCCGCGGGCGGCACGGTCTCGAACGTGAACGACTGCGTCGTGCCGAAGAAGGGGCCGGTCGACTGCCACGTCGAATGGGCGATCACGCCGCAGCCGCCGACGATCCCGCCGTCGACCTTCCCGACGGGCAAGATCAGCTGCATCGACAACGACCCCACGTGCGACGCAGATACGACGCCCGGGCAGTGCACGTTCCTGGTCGGCGCCTGCGTGAACGTCACCGATCCGCGGCTCACGTGCGCTCCGACCGACGCCGCCAGCTACATCCTGAAGCACCCGAGCGCGAAGGACGCCGCCAAGGCGAACAAGAATCCGTTCGGGTACGAGAACATGCACGCGCTCGTGACCGAGCTCGATTCCATCATCCCGAGCGCGACCGGTAACAACTGCAGCGCGCAAGGCCGGTTCGTCGTGCCGCTGAAGAAGGGCATCAACAAGGGCACCGGCAAGATCGCGCTCAAGGCCACCGACTCGGCGATGGCCACCGACTCCGACACGATCAAGTTCGAGTGTCTGCCCAACCCGAACATCGCGACCAGCGTCTGCGCGTCGGCGCGCCAGATCGCCTCGACGTCGGAGCTGATTGGCGGTCCGCTCGCGATGGGGAAGGTCGGCGACTACCTGATCGAGAACGACAAGGCCCGCTTCATCGTCCGCGACACCGGCCGCGAGTTCGGCTTCATGCTGACCTACGGCGGCCATCTGATCGACGCCGATCTGCAGCAGAAGCTCGGGCCGAGCACGCTCACGCCGCCGTATCCGCCGGGGCGCGACTCGTTCCAGGCGATCACGCCCCTCATCAACATCTCGTCGAGCGACAACCCGACGTCGATCACGGTCGTGAACGACGGCACGGCGGGCGGCCCGGCGAAGATCCGCACCGTCGGCCCCGACGACCTCTTCGATCCGATCGATCCGCGGGTCGCGATCATCGGGTTCTCGTCGTCGCTCTCGGTTCCAACGTCCGCGGTCGACGTCGATCTCCCGGTCACGATCTCGAACGACTACACGCTGAACTGCGGCGATGCCTTCCTGACGATGGAGACCACCATTCACAACAGCGGCGGCAGCGACCTCGACCTCTACGTCGGCGATTTCGCCAACGGCAGCGGGCAGCTGGAGCAGGTCGGCCCGGGTCTCGGGTTCGGCGACATTCCGATCCG
>WNFQ01002032.1_pt1 | contig 14569 bp, 10 predicted proteins | sample 5400171 | NCBI WGS metagenome assembly WNFQ01 (sample SAMN13153356, study PRJNA577476) | soil metagenome | isolation source: 20 cm soil under Madrone tree | place: USA:California | collected 2016-06-14
GCTTTGGACACAATTCGCAGGTACCAATCCATCCGCACCGCTACGGCAGCGCGCGTCGCGTAATTTCGGCTTACGTTGTGTCGGAAGCCAGGGTAGCGTACTCGGGTTTACGATTATAGTGCCGGCGCTCCAAAATTCATGGCCGACGCCGCTGGAGGACCCCGCAATCATGTGACACGGTCGGTTCAAAATTAAAGCGCATGTGGGTGTTTTACCTCACAATTATACAAATTCTCGGATACGAACTAAACTCAAGGCATGTCCTCCACAGCGATCGACTCGGATCCGGCCCCCGGTCATTTGGAAGGTTCGGGATCGAACCGCCTGGTGCGTCCCCTGGATGTCGCCGTCGTCATCGTAACCTACAAGTCCGCACAGCTGACTATCGAAGCTGTGAGATCCTTGCTGGCTGAACGTGCAACTCCGGGACTGAGCGTAAGGGCGGTCGTCGTCGACAATGCCTCCGGAGACCTGCCGGAAATTGCCCGGGTGGTTGAACATTGTGAGTGGTCTTCGTGGGTCACCCTCGTACAAGCGCCGAGAAATGGCGGCTTTGCGTACGGAAACAACCTCGGTATCGAACGCGCATATGCCTCAGGTGCCCCGTCGTACGTCTATTTGTTGAACCCGGATGCAGAGGTACGACCCGGTGCCATCGGATCACTCGTTCGTTTCTTGGAGGCTCACCCCGAAGTCGGGATCGCCGGAGGCAGCTTTGAGAATCTCGACGGCAGCGACTGGCCATTCGCGTTTCGCTTCCCAAACCTGATCGCCGAATTGAACCAAGGACTCGAACTCGGGATCGTCGCGCGTTTGCTCGAGCGTTGGAGCACCTTAAGACACATGACCAAGTCCAACCAGCAGGTCGACTGGATCAGCGGAGCGGCGGTGATGATCAGGCCCGAGGTGTTTGCGGCAATCGGCGGGCTGGACGAAAATTACTTCCTATGTTTCGAGGAGACAGACTTCTGTCGTCGCGCAAGGGCGGCGGGTTTTCCCACTTGGTACGTGCCGGATAGTCGCGTCATGCACATCGGTGGTTACAGCACGAATCCTACTCGCGCAAGACTGCCGGCGCATTGGTTTGAAGCCCGAAGGCGTTATTTCGTGATGACGTTCGGAATCGTCCACTCGATGGCCATCGACGTAGTCGCCGTGATGGCCCAGTGCCTTGGATCGTTGAAGCGGATCATCCAACGGCGGCAACATACTGCGGTTCCCTACTACATTCGCGACCTCTTGCGCCACAGCGTGTTGTGGCGGCGAAACCGGAACATTCCACGAGTTCAAACCCGAATACCCGGTTCAAAGCCTTGACCGTCGTTGGCAAATCAAGCGCCGGGGGGAGCAGATTTGCGAAACTCGCGGCGAGGCGGTGCGCCTCGGTCCATCGGCGCGAATAGCTCATCGCTGAGTATTCTTTCCAGCTCCGCTCGCGACTCGAGTTTGCTGAAGACGTGGTCAGCGCCGTCGATTATGTGCATGCGACAACATTCACCGAGCCGTTTTAGCGAGATTCCGCCCTGCATCTCGAGAAGCTCGATACCTCGCTCACCGCGCGAAAACACAAACACGATCCGCAGTCCCCGGGCTGCGATCTCCTCGAGTTCAGAACCCAAATCATTTGGCAGGCGGATATGCAGACGACGAGCCAAATCACGGAAATTCGATTCCAGGCCCAACAAGAGCCGGCGAGCATGGAGTGCCAGGATGTAGCGAATATTCACTTGACCGCCCAACAGCCGTTTCAAGGCCGCTGCCGAAAGTATCTTGTCGCGGTAAACCTTTTTGCCGACGACCTCCGTGACTTGCATATCGAAGATACTCATGCTTTCGTTCCAGAAAAAAACTTCTGGGTTGATCATCAATATTCGATCGACCGGAACCGCGGCGACCGCGGCGCGCAAGGCGTGGTAGGCGCCGGAGCACACCCCGCCGAGAGTGATATCGCGAACTCCGTATCGAGTGCGCACCCATTCGACCGCGGCGCGAATATCGTCAACCGCCGCGGGCGGGAACACTTCATTGTCCGGTCGCCCCGGGCGTGTGGCGCTGTCTCCAAGACCACATAGATCCATGCGCAATACGACGTATCCGCGCCGAGCCCATTGCCGCGCGAATCCGACGTACATGCCGCTTGCTCCGATATGGTAATCAGCGCCGGCGTTGACCAAGATGACCGCGCGACGTCTCGTTTCCGCCTGCCCGGGTTCGGTAACGATGCCAAACAACGTTGCTTGGGACGTCAAAAATAGGGGGTGTTCTGTCACCGCCGCGTGACGGGCAGTTGCGTGGGACGGTAAATTCAAAACCGCGCTCGACGGGGCCGTCGAGGATTCCGGGTATCGCACAGCGCCGCGTTCCGTCGAGGCAGATGATCCAAACGACCGCGTCAGCCATTCGCACATCGCGGCAATCATCTCCCGCGGTATGCTTGCGAACTGAGGCGCCGTCATTGTCATCTCGACCAAACCGGGCAACGGCCGGTAAGTTACACTGACTCCGAGCCCGGAAAGCTCCTCGGCCCAACGGCGCGCTGCCGGCATCCGATTGCCGTCAATGACGAGAATTTCGGTTGAGGGCGCCAGGTCTCGCGGCTCCAGATCCACCTGCGCCAGCGCCGCAAGGGTCGCCGCCGAATAGAGGAATCCGCTCACTTCCAACGGACCGGCCTTGGCAGCCTCTGAATCCCCAGGCTTCCGGGGTGCGGTTTCAGCAGGCTCGGCGGCGATCGACGCCGCCAACCGCATCGTTCGAAGCTCACGTAGATAGCGTCGACCGTTGACTATCGGTGCGACGAGAATCAGACCGCTGACGGCGGGACACCGGCGGGCCGCCAGGGTCGCCAACATGGCGCCGAGGCGAAACCCCATGATGTAGACACGCTGCACGCCGGTCAGCCGCTGAAGCTCGGCAACGGCCGCGGCTACATCTTTGATCCACGCATCGATTTGATCGATCTGGGGGTCAATCTCGGAGGAATCGCCCGTGCCCGCGTAATCAAATCGCAAGGTCGGTACGCCGAGACTCGCCGCTGCTTCTGCGAAGGCGCGTACACTGCGATGCGCGCAAATCGCCTCGTAGCCAAAGGGTTTGCAGATGACGAGGCCGCTATCCGCTGTTTTGGCTTCGGAACCCCGATGATGCCAGCCAAATAGTCGATGTTCGCCGGAGTCAAAATACAGCGCATCTGCCAAGCCTGCAGTCGGCGTGCTCTCCTCCTCGATACGATGATTGGCGCTCATTGCGATCAGGCTCGGATCAGAGGCGGTCGATTTCGTGAATACACATATAAAAACGTGGGAACAGTTTATCCAAATGCAGCGAGCTTAGTCGACTGGTGGCGGCCCCAGACGGGAGGAATTGTACAATTGTGAGGTGGCGTCGGTTTATCCGGACGCGGATTTAAGTAAACTTCGAACCCGGCGCCGGCGTGAAGCGTGGGACGAAGTCCCGGAAGGAACTAGGGAAGGGGGCGCCGAGCATGGCCTTGACGCATACTAAGGAGAGTCCGGCGAGTAGCGCACGGGATGGCGCGGCCACGGATCGTGAATTGATCGGGAGCCAATTGCGATTTCGCACGTGGGGCGTTTGATTCGTCATGACAACCAGAAATCGCTATGTGCTGATTTCCCCTTGCCGCAATGAGGCCGCGTACATGCGGCAGACTCTCGACAGCGTCATTGCTCAGTCATTGAAACCGATGAAGTGGGTCATTGTCGACGACGGATCGACCGACGAGACACCGCGAGTGCTCGCCGACTATGCATCGAAGCACGACTGGATCCAAATCGTCACGCGTGCCGATCGGGGGCATCGGGCGGTGGGACCGGGGGTCATCGATGCTTTCTACTCTGGATATGAGGCCATCGAGCCGGAACAATATGATTTTCTATGCAAGCTTGACCTGGATCTTCGGCTACCGCCGCGTTACTTTGAGATTTTGATCGGGCGAATGAACGCTGATCCGCGTATCGCAACCTGTAGCGGGAAATCGTACATTCTCGAGGGAAGCCGGCTGATCGACGAGCGGCATGGCGACGATACCTCGCTGGGAATGACCAAGCTCTATCGAGTCGATTGCTTCCAGAGGATTGGTGGTTTCGTTCGCGAAGTAATGTGGGATGGCATTGATTGCCATCTGTGCCGAATGCGTGGATGGCTCGCATGCAGTTGGAATGAGCCGGATCTGCGGTTCATACATCTTCGTCCGATGGGATCGAGCCAGCAAAGCATTTATACCGGGCGCATGCGGCACGGCTATGGCCAATATTTCATGGGTACGGGATTCTTATTCATGGCTGCGAGTGCAATATCACGGCTGAACCAGAAACCCTATGTCGCCGGATCCTTGGCCATGCTGTGGGGCTGGATGAAGAGCGCAGCATTGCGCAAGCCGAGATATGAAAATCCGGAATTCGGCCGATTTCTCCGCCGCTACCATATGCGTGTACTGCTCGTGGGAAAGAAGCGCGCAATCGCTGAAGTTACTCGAAGCCGGACTCCAGACTGATTGGCATGCGCATCGCCTATCTCGTCAACAGATACCCGGCCGTCAGCCATAGCTTCATCCGGCGTGAAATCCTGGCGCTCGAGCGTCTGGGGTTTGACGTTACGCGCATCGCGCTTCGCGGATGGGACAATGTACTCGTCGATGAGGAAGACCTTCGCGAACGGGAGCGAACGCACTATGTCCTGAGCGAGGGCGCGCCCGCGATATTTGTCGCAGTGGCGCGGATGCTGCTTACGCGGCCGGTGGCCCTGCTGCGGGCGTTCGTGCTCGCGTGGCGGATGAGCCGTGGCGCCGATCGCCCGCTGCCGTTGCACCTGATCTATCTGGCAGAAGCGTGTTGCATCGCGCCCTGGGTACGAGGCGTCCTGCATATGCACGCCCATTTCGGCACCAACTCGGCTGAAGTCGCGATGCTGACGCATGTGTTGGGCGGCCCGCGCTGGAGCTTCACCAGCCATGGGCCGGAAGAATACGACCGGGCTCGGGTGATCGGCTTGACGGAGAAAATCCGCCATTGTGCGTTCGTAGTGGGGATTAGCTCATATGGCCGCAGCCAGCTTTATCGGTCTGCCGGGCATGAGCATTGGTCCAAGGTCCAGGTCGTGCACTGTGGATTGGAACAAGCCTTTCATTCTTTGCCCGCGCGCCCCGTTCCCGAAACGCAACGCCTGGTTTGCGTGGGCCGGTTATGTGCGGCGAAGGGACAATTGATGTTGGTGGACGCGGCCGCGCGCCTCGTTGCGCAAGGCCGGGACTTGGAAATCGTGCTCGCCGGCGACGGACCGATGCGGGCCGATATCGAGGCACTGGCCGCGCACTACGACATCCAGTCACGCGTCCGTGTGACCGGTTGGATCAGCGGAGACCAAGTCCGCAACGAAATCTTGGCCGCGCGCGCGCTCGTCCTACCGACCTTTGCCGAAGGGCTTCCGGTGGTGATCATGGAGGCCATGGCGCTGAGGCGGCCGGTGATCAGCACTTTCGTGGCCGGCATACCGGAATTGGTGATCCCGGGTGAGCACGGCTGGTTGGTGCCGGCCGGCGACGTCGATGCTCTGACTGAGGCGATGAAAGCCTGCCTCGACGCACCGGTCGACATGTTGACCCAGATGGGAGAAGCAGCGCAAAGGCGCGTGCTCGCACGACACGATGTGAATACGGAAGCGGCGAAGCTCGCCAAGCTGTTCAAGGAGGCTGGCGCAGGAGGAAGCTCTGAGTTCTAATATTCCACAACTCAAGGGAAACATTATGGCCGGTGCCCAATTCGTCACCCGCAGTGCTTGCATCAATTGCGGATCAAAGAACGTCGGTGAGCTTTCTTCCGGATCGTTCCATGACGAGCCACTGCATGATTTTCTGGCAGCCGATCCGTGGGGCGAAAATCCCATCCCATTCCTCGAGGGACAACGTTGGAGCTATGTGAAATGCCGGGACTGCACCCAGGCGTTCCACGCACGAATTCTCTCTCCCGAGTGGAACGAGATCAAGTTCGTCCGGTGGATGACCGCTGAGGCGATCGCTGATTTTCATGAGATTTACTGCGATGCCGGCACGCGATTCAACAAGGCCGTCCACTTCACAAAACACGCGCTTCAAATCGAATATTTGACGAGAGCGCTTCGCGCCACCGACCCGGTTCGAGTTTTGGACTTCGGCTGCGGCAATGGTGAATTTCTCGCGATTTGCGCTTTGTATGGCTTTGAAGCCTCCGGAATTGACCGATCTTCGGCCAGGCGCGATAAGGCTGGACTGGACATAGTCGCAACGGTTGAGGAACTCGATAGGTCGAGCCCTTTCCATGCCATTACTCTGTTCGAGGTGCTCGAGCATGTCGATGACCCCGGCGGAATACTCAGGATGCTGCGCGAGTTGTTGATCCCGGGCGGAATACTGGTGCTGGAAACCCCGGACTGTTCCGGCGTGACCACTCTCGCGTCGCGGCACGACTACGCCCTCATCCACCCGCTGGACCACATCAACGGGTTTACTCCGACCACACTAAGGTCAATCGCCGGACGGATCGGCTTTCAGCCCATCAGGGCACCGCTCAGTCAGGTCACATGCTCGCCCGCGAGAGTTGCTAAAACCGAGGCCAAGCGATTTTTGCAATTCGCGCTGAGAGACACGACTCAGCAATATTTTAGACTCGGACTCAGTTAGATGCGTATCGATTCTCGGCCATTGTCGGCCGCATATTCAGCTAATCCCTCTGGCCACTACACGATGAGGAATTTGTGAAGGAAAGCATCCCGCTCACCCACGCGAGTACGCCGAGTACGGGCGAGATCTTGCGGCTGATCGTAAGAGCGGCGGGCGAGATTTACCCCGGCAATTCGGTCGTGGCAGCGAAGAGAAGGACCTTTCTCATCTACAGAGCCTTCAGAAGGCTAGACCTCTTGAAGGGATTCTGCTCGCGTATGAAGCAAGCGGAATCAAGTGGAAATTTTTCTTTGAATTCCAACGTTGTTGGGACGATCGAATGGCCGTACATAAACAATGCTTGGGACGTGGCCGATCGGCTGGACCGAATTGCGAACCACTACGAATTTCTTGCGCCTTTGTCCACCAAGCTGCTTGCCATCGACACGAGCAATCCACTAACTCTCGTCAATTTGTCGAAATTTTCGAATCGATCCGAAATCGTGATTGATCGAGCACATTGGTTCAAGCGCGAGGGCGAACTCGTACTGAACCTTTTCAAGGATGAATTAAGGGTTGCTTCCATGGCATTTACGTTCGGAATCCATAATGGCGTGCCGACAATTTTCATTGGTGCAGTCCAAGGGATTCACGGCGGTATCCCTACGGAGGAATCCCTGCTCATACACAAGAATCTCACAAAGGATTTCGAAGGCTTACGGCCCAGGAGCTTGTTGTTGGATATTCTAAAAACAATAGGAAATACTTTGGGAATCAGCAAGCTCTTGGCCATTTCCGACGAAAATCGACATCATCGCCATAAATATTTCGGAGCGGTCCAATCGTCGAAACTAGCGACAACCTACAATCAAATATGGATCGAGCACGGAGGGTATCAAGGTGTTGATCCGGGATTTTACGAAATACCCATACACCTGATGCGAAGAGGACCAGAGGAAATACCCTCGAAGAAACGCGCGATGTATAGGCGCCGTTACGAAATTCTGGATGAGATTGAAAAGGAAGTCGTCAATTGCATCAGGCGGCCGGAATGAGGTTTCCATTTGAATCGCTCGTCTGGATTCGCCGATGATGCCGTTGCATGACGAAACTCCTTCCCCGATCACGACAACGCGCGACTGAGGCGTCATAAATTGTCGCTCGAGCGCTCCCTATGGCAAACTCGCAGCGGCTTCAAATGTGCGGTAGGTCAAACTTGTTGAAGAATTATTCGATGTCCGTCAACCCTCAATTCGCCGATCGGACAGCGACATGAGGCATTATCTCACGAGCGGGCGAAATTGAGTCGCAAATATGGGTTCTGCGAAAGATCTCCCCGATCTTAACAAGCTGTGGGATGTCGCCGTAGTCGGCACCGGCATGGGCGGCGCGACGTTGGGGCAAGCCTTGGCTAAGCAGGGGGTCGGTGTGCTATTTCTCGAAAAGGGCCCGGCTGTGGCCACCCAATCCAATCTATCCGATGCAACTACCGCAGCGGAACGCGTCAACCTGGGTTGGTGGCCTTACCCGATCACGCAGCGATTTTCAGATGGACACTGCGAACGTTTCTTCGCGGCAGTCGGTTGCGCTGTCGGCGGGTCCTCGATTCACTATGCCGCAGCCTTGGAGCGGATGGCGGCATCGGACTTCGAATCGCTGCAAACGTCTTCTCAGCAATTGCCCGCATGGCCGGTATCCTACGACGAATTTCTACCGTTCTACGAGGCCGCAGAGGCACTCTATGGACTTCGCCCACGCGAGGATAAGCGGGGTGAACACCTTCTAAGTGAATGGGACAGAGCGTTGCTGGCGGCGATGCGACAGAATGGCCTGAGACCTGAACGATTGCAGGTTGCCATGCGTTACGATGACGATTGTCAGGAATGTATTGGAAGAATATGCCCTCGGCAATGCAAAGCGGATGCCAGAACCGCATGTCTACTCGATGCGCTACGCTACCCCGGCTGCGGAATTCTTGACCGTTGTGAAGTGCAGACGTTGGACGGCGACGCAAACCATGTTCGACGCATACGCGCGTCGCTTCGCGGTGAGAACGTCGAGATCCGCGCCCGAATTGTGGTATTGGCAGCCGGCGCGTTTCACTCTCCTCAGATCCTATTGCGGTCGCGCAATTCGTTTTGGCCAAATGGATTGGCAAATCGTTCGGGCCAGGTCGGTCGAAACCTGGTGTTCCACACTTCGGATCTCTACGCTTTGTGGGCCCCGCGTCGGTTCAATCGCGCTGGGCGCCAGAAGAAATCGATCTCCGTTCGGGACTTCTACGTGGTGAACGGGCGTCGATTGGGATATGTCCAAAGTCTAGGCTTACCCGCCGGACGAGGCAACATCGCAGGCTTCCTTAAAGACGTTTTGCGCCGCCGCGGGTTGCGCCACGAAAAGATACTATCATTGCTGGTAAAATTGCCGTCTCATGTCGCGGCCTGGTTTTTGGGCGAGGCCAGCATATTTGCGGCAATGACCGAGGATGATCCCAACCCCCAAAACCGCATCGAACTAGATGCGGAGCAGCCGGACGGCGCCTCTTTTGTATACACGATCAACGATGACCTCCGTGAGCGAGCGGATTCGCTGCGCGAGGCATTTAGGAAGAAAATACGACCGTGGCGTTTAATGCGCCTATCTAGCTCACTGACTATGAATTACGGACATCCTTGCGGGACATGCCGTTTCGGCGATGATCCCGCACGCAGCGTCCTCAACAGAGACAACCGCGCGCACGATGTAGACAACCTATATGTCGTGGATGCCTCGTTCATGCCACGCAGTGGCGCAGTCAACCCGAGTCTCACAATCGCCGCGAACGCCTTACGCACCGCAGCGCCGATTAAACGCGTTTTGGAACGTTCCGCCTACGCAATTCCTTGATCTGCCGCTCCGTATTCAGCATGACAATCGTGATGCAATCACAGTTTATCCCCGACACATGATCGGCCATGCCCAATAGTTTAAAACAGTTGATCGTCGTTTGGGCAATCGGTGCGGTGATCTTCCGATTGGGAAAACCGATTTTACTGCGCTTTGGCAGCGAGCAGGATTACTCGCGCCGGCGCAACGTTTGGTTCGTATTGACCGCGACGGCGCTGTTGAGCCCGAGCTTCTGGCTTTTCGCATTCGTCGCGGCCCCTGTGCTTGTCTGGGCCGGCCGCAAAGATAGGAACCCAGTCGCGCTCTATTTGTTGTTGCTGCACGTAGTCCCCTCCATTCCGGTAACCATTCCCCTTCCGGGATTCAACTCGCTGTTTGATTTGGATAACTACCGGCTACTTTCGATTTGCGTCCTCATTCCGGCCGCTTGGCGGCTCAGGAAATCGAAGATATCCAATCGAGTTCGCGGTATGACTTCGATGGATCTGCTGCTACTGGCGTTCGGAGCGCTGCAGATTGCACTATTCATCCCGCCCGACTTGCCAAGCCACTTGATTCTTCAAGACTCATTTACCAATGTACTGCGGCGCGCCTTCCTCTTCTTCATCGACATCTACATTGTCTATTACGCCGTAAGCCGCGGCTGCTCCAACCGTCAATTGATATCGGAGGCGCTGGCTGCATTTTGCCTAGCATCCGTCATCATGGCCGGGATTGCCGTTTTCGAGACCGCGCGTCATTGGATGATGTACATGGATACCGCCGTACGTTGGACCGACGTTGTAACTGCTGGGGGCTACAAGGAGCGTGGCGGGTCACTGCGCGCCGCAGCTTCTTCCGGGAACCCCCTGGCACTCGGATATCTGCTGGCAATCGCTTTCGGCTTTTGGCAATACCTGCAGTCACATGTCGAGGCGAAAGTACCGCGCCGCGCTGTCATGATTGTGTTGTGGCTGGGACTTCTGGCCACCTTTTCGAGAGGACCGGTCATAGGCGCGCTGGGAATCTACGTCGTCGTGGTTGCAATGGGGCGCCGCGCGTTGCCCCGGCTGCTCAAACGCGCAATATTTGGACTGCTGATTGTGATGCTGATCGGTCAACTGCCGATTGGCGAACGATTTGCACGATCATTGCCGTTCAGCATGCAATCCGGAAATAAGGAAGCCGACTACTCAATCTCTTACCGCGAGCGCCTCGCCGCCCGCTCTTGGGACTTGATCGAGGAGCACCCATTTTTCGGAGACCAATTGGCTTTGCAAAAGTTGGAAGACTTGCGCCAGGGTGAAGGCATCATCGATTTGGTCAATACCTATGCGGAAATCACCATGTTTTATGGTTTCATAGGGATTGGGACCTTTATTGGATTGATACTGGTCGCTTTTCGTAGGCTCTATCGAGTGGCAAATGCAATCGCCCAGGACGATCCCGATTTTGCCTTGATGGGATTCACATTGGCTGGCTGCATCATAGGCACGCTGCTCATGCTCGCTACGTGCAGCTTCATTTTGGGCTACGTAAAGGTATTTTACGTCATTGCCGGACTATCAACCGCATACGCGCATCTCGGGAAGTCCTTAAAGTCGGACCCGAAGGTATTGCGTGCCGTCGAACCTTCGCCGGAGTTTCGCTAGGTGCTGAAGCTCAAGTTTGTGAATATAAAAGGCGATTTGTTCGCGACGACATTTAGCTTTGGTGCCCAGGCGGTTATAAGGCTCGGCAGCAGCATCATCCTAACCAGAATACTGCGCCCCGAGGCCTACGGTATTATCACGATCATATTGTCCATCGTGTTCGTCGTTGAACTGCTTGCAGATATCAACGTAACGTTGTTCATCGTGCGCGAACCTAGCGGCGAAGCGCCCAGGTATCTAAATACGGCGTGGACGATGAGGCTCGGGCGCGCGATTGTAAATTCCGCAATTGTGTTCTTCGGCGCCCCGATTATTGCCAACACAATCTACCATGCGCCCGAATTGATACTGCCGCTACGAGTATTTTCGATAAGCTTCATCATAAGCGGACTGGAGTCGATGGCGTTTCCGCTGGCTGTCCGGCGCAAACAGACGCGGATCGTCATGTACTCGGAATTGGTCGCGACATTTTTGTCGACCTTGTTTGCCGTCATTTATTGTGAAATTTCTCGAGATTATTGGGGATTGATCTACGGCATCCTATTCAACCGCTTGCTGATTGCCGCGTTCAGCTATCGATTCTATCCGGAGTCTTGGCCTAGACTTCATTTTGACCGGGCGGCAGCCCGCGCAATCATGAAATTCACCAAATTCACGATGCCATCGAGCTTGCTGACGATTGCGATGACGCAATTCGACAAAGTAGTGTTCTTGAGGTTATTCGACCTTCGGCTTCTCGGTGTATATGGCCTTGCCGGCAACATCGCGTCGCCTATCGAATCGCTGGTCGCCAAGATTAGCAACCAGGTTCTTTATCCGCGTTGCGCTCATAACTACCGATCTGATCGAGAGACCTTTTCACTCAAGTATTACACCGAAAACATAAAGTTATTCATCAGCATCCTAATCGTCCCCGCAACCATAGGAGGGGGTGCGCGTCTTGTGATCGCGCTGCTGTACGATCCGAGGTATGCGCAAGCCGCCGACGTCCTTCAGGCATTCATGCTACGGGCGATGCTCTTGTCGTTAGCAACGCCGGCGGAAGATCTAATGATCGCCGCCGGCGCCGTGCACGTGATGCTCGTCGGGAACTTCTTTCGGGCGCTCTGGATGTTTACCATGAGTCTGACTGGTTACTATCTCTTCGGCTTCATGGGGTTTACATACGGTGCAGCTTTGAGCCCGCTGCCGCCCCTGATCTATTATTGGTGGCTGCAGAGAAAGAGCGGAATGATGGTCCCGAAATATGAATTATTTAAGATATCGTTTGCCGCTTGCGTGGCAATGGGAGCTTACGCTGCGTGCAGTCTTATTCTCGCATTCTTGCCGGTGGGGCGGATCAGCCTCCCGCACTGACTTCGGCGTAGCCGGCGCCTTATTTGCCCAGGAGCAAGGATTTCAGGCGCGATCGTAGCGAGCGCGGAGGCAACTCTTCCCGGCCCCCGCGGAAAGTTCGCCCCCCTGAACCGAGCTTGGACAATTCCCAAGCGCTTACCAGTCGTTCGAATGCCATGGCCGGATCCTCTCCGGTATTGCCGCTCATTTGAGTCCGAAAAACCCCTGGAACCCACTCGTTGACAATCAACGACGAACCGCTCGACGCGAGTTCAACTGCCACCGCCCTCGTGAACGCGCTGACGGCGGCTTTGGTCGTGCAATATAGTGTACTGCCGCTGTCCGGGCCAAGGTAGGCAAAACTGCCAACGTTGAAAATTACGGCCGGTCGGCCGGCCGGAAAAGTTCGCACTGCGGCCCGGCATCCATAGACCACGCCGCCAAGATTCGTTGCCACACCTGCAGCCCATTGCTGTGGGCTCGTCTCACCCAGTACTTGGTGCGGATAGACGGCAGCATTGTTCACTAGCAAATCGACACCGCCGCGCCGCTGCACGATCCTGGTAAACAACTCTTCCAAGGCATTGCCATCGGAGACGTCGACCACGGCACATTCGATGGTTCCCGCGCCCAAGCACAGGTCCTTGGTCTTCTCAAGCCCGGGCGTGCTGCGGCTAATCGCGACGACGTGAGCGCCGCGGCTGACGAAACCGATGGCCAGCGCCCGGCCGATTCCGGCACCGGCGCCAGTGATAATTATGGTTTGGCTGGTGGATTCAGACATTTTGTGTCCGAAGATACTTAAATGTGAAAACGACCGATCGGTAGATGCGAATCGATGTCATGAACCAGGACCGTCCAGATAGTGCTGAGCGGATACCAGGTGCCCGCGTCTTGGTCCAGCATACCTTTGGTACTTTCGCGGGGAAACATCCGGGACGCCGACCTTCGCCGCTCGAGTTCTCATCATTCACTTGATAATCAATAAATAACTTATTGTTATTACAAGCAATAGTTGACGCCCGGTCTTTCCCACCGAGGCCATCAATAGTTCACCCGATTGTGCGCCACGATACGCGATCTATGCTGGCTGCGGGGTTACTCGGATAAGGAGGGCGGAAACAGGGCTCTGAAAGTGCGTAATTAGTAGCTTAGAGCACCCTGTTTCGACTACGATCCTGTCGGCATTGAGCGACATAGTCGCCATTGAGAGACACAAAAGGAGATGTGGATCACTCAATGAATTTTGCAGATGGATAGCATAGCACTGCGGCGTCCAAGACGAAGCTCGGCACTGATTTTTGGCTGGTCTCACAATATGAACAACGTCTTGACTATCGACGACTACGAACTCCGCGAAGCGCGCGCAATAGTGACAGCATTCGGGACAGAGCGCTTCGGCTACGTGGTTACCCCTAACGTCGATCACGTGATTAGGCATTACCACGACCCCGAGTTTCGGGCCATGTACGCACAGGCCGCTTATGTATTTTTGGATAGCCATTTTCTGGCGCATGTGATCCGCCTCCTCAAGCGACGGCGTCACCGCGTGAGCCCGGGCAGCGATTTGACGGCGGCGGTGATTTCCAGCGTGATCAAGCCGAACGATGTGGTGGTGATGGTGGGCGGGAGCGCCGCGCAGGCCCAGGAGCTTCGGGAGCGTTTCGGACTGAAAGCCCTGCGCCACATCGATCCGCCGATGAACTTCATTCGCGACGAATCAGCGGTCGAATGCTGCCTGCGCGCGATCGAGGAAAGCAGTCCGTTCAGGTTCTGCTTTTTGGCGATCGGCTCGCCTCAGCAAGAAATCATCGCGCAAAAGCTCAAGGAGCGCGGCGTCGCCCGTGGCCTTGCGTTGTGTATCGGTGCCTCGATCAATTTCATCACGGGTATCGAAAAGCGTGCACCCCTTTGGATTCGAGAATCGGGTTTTGAATGGCTGTTTCGTCTCGTCCGGAATCCCAAGAGACTGGCGAGGCGCTATCTGGTCCGCGGCCCACGTATTTTCCTGCTGCTGCCGCATCTAGAACTTCGGTTACGGCGACCGGTAGCGGTGCCGCGCGAA
>WNFQ01002033.1_pt1 | contig 14566 bp, 10 predicted proteins | sample 5400171 | NCBI WGS metagenome assembly WNFQ01 (sample SAMN13153356, study PRJNA577476) | soil metagenome | isolation source: 20 cm soil under Madrone tree | place: USA:California | collected 2016-06-14
GTTGCGCGCGCCGCGGCATCCGTACACACAGGGGCTGCTGGCGGCTTCGCCGTCGCTGGAAAAAAGGAAGCTGACGCCGATACCGGGCACGGAGCGTGAATTACCCCGCCAGGCGGGTTGGCAACAAGCTTGGCTGCACGCTTACCTTGCGCACCTTGATATGCGATATTCGCGTGCGGGAGTTTCTTCTTTTGCAGTAACGTGTTTGCGAGCAGCATTTTTGATTTTGCGATACGCGCCAGGTTGGGGATGGCGGTTATGTGAAAGATTCGCAGCGGGCTTCGAACAGGCAATGGATTGATCTCGGAATCGGTTCAACTGTTTCCGTGAGAATCTACCTCATCTCCTAGCCCACCGCAAAACCGAGCCTATTCCGCAGCAAACCGAGGTTTTCGCCTTATATTCGCCAGCCCTCAAGCGACTCTATACCAAAGCAGCTTCGGCTCGCAAGAAGGATTTTTGCCGCCTCCCGCCTGGACGCGCCCTTCCTTCATCATGGTGAACTAAAGTGCCGCCCTACATTGGGGTAAGATGGAGTTCGCTAAATCTGGGGACTAAACCATGACGCAGACTACCGACGCTAACAACCGCATGAACCGCCCGCTCGATGGCGTCGATCCGCAAATCGCGGAGCTGCTTCGCGACGAAGCCAAGCGGCAGGCTACTACTTTGGAGCTGATTCCTTCGGAAAATTTGGTCTCTGAAGCGGTGCTCGAGGCCATGGGCTCGATTTTCACCAACAAGTACGCGGAAGGCTATCCGGGCAAGCGCTACTACGGCGGCTGCGAGTACGCCGACAAGGTCGAGCAATTGGCTATCGATCGCGCCAAGGAATTGTTCGGCGCGGAACACGCCAACGTGCAAGCGCATTCCGGAACCTCCGCAAATATAGCGGTGTACATGGCCACGTTGAAGCCCGGCGACACCGTGCTGGGCATGAACCTCTCGCATGGCGGCCATCTGACGCACGGGCACCCGCTGAATTTTTCCGGCCGCATGTACAAGTTCATCGCCTACGGCGTGCGCCAGGAAGACGAGCGCATCGATTACGAAGAAATCGAAAAGCTGGCCCACGAGCACAAGCCGCGCATGATCGTGGCGGGAGCCAGCGCGTATTCGCGCATCATCGATTTCGAGCGCATGGGCAAAGTCGCCAAAGCCGTCGACGCGATTTTCTTTGTGGACATGGCGCACATCGCCGGCCTGGTCGCCGCGGGAGTGCACCCCAGCCCCGTGCCGCACGCCGACATCGTCTCCACCACCACACACAAAACGCTGCGCGGTCCGCGCGCGGGACTGGTGCTTTCCCACGCCGCATTCGCCAAGGAACTCGACCGGCTCACCTTCCCGGGCATGCAAGGCGGCCCGCTGGTGCACACCATCGCCGCAAAGGCCGTGTGCCTCAGGGAAGCCATGGAGCCGTCCTTCCGCGAATACCAGAGGCAAGTGGTCGCCAACGCGCGAGCGCTGGCGGCATCCATCGCCAAGCTGGGATTCCGCATCGTGTCCGGCGGAACGGACAATCACCTTTTCCTGATCGAGCTGCACTCGCGCGGCTTGACCGGCAGCGACGCGGAAAAGGCCCTGGACCGCGCCGGAATCACGGTAAACAAAAACGCCATCCCGTTCGATCCTCTCCCGCCGATGAAGGCCGGCGGTATCCGCTTGGGCAGCCCCTCGATCACCACGCGCGGCATGCGCGAGGCGGAAATGGAGCAGATCGGCACATGGATTGCGGAAGTTCTCGGCCACATCGGCGATGCCGCCGTGGAGCAGCGCGTACGCAAGCAAGTGGCGGAACTCGCCGCGCGCTTCCCCATCTACGAATCGCGCTTGAAAGGCGCGCCGAGCCGTGCCGGCTTCGCGCACGTCTAGCGTGCGCTGCTGATGAACGTCATAAAGGCGACCCGCGATTTCGAGCGCTGGCTCGCGAAGCAAATCCCGCTGGTGCGCCGCGACGTCGCGCTGAAACACGCGCACATGGCGGAGTCGCCGTTCGCTTTTTTTCGCGCCACGTTTTACCGCTGGCTGCAACTGTGGCACGCCAATTGTGCGGACGTGGTTGGCGCGCCCAAGGTGTTGGCGGTCGGCGATCTGCACATCGAAAATTTCGGCACTTGGCGCGACCAGGAAGGCCGGCTCATCTGGGGCGTGAATGATTTGGACGAAGCGTGGCCCGGACCATACACGCTGGATCTGATCCGCCTGGCCACCAGCGCATATCTCGCGATTTCCGGCGAGCATTTGGGTCTCACGAAGCGAGAAGCCTCGGAGGCGATCGAAGAAGGCTACCGCGACGCGCTAAACGACGGTGGCCAGGCATTTATTTTGGCGGAACATCACCAGTGGCTGCGCCTGATGGCGCTCAGCAAACTGCGCGACCCCGTGCACTTCTGGGCGAAGATGACGCGAAATCCGCCCTACACCGCGAAGCCGCCCGCGGAAGTGCGGCGCCTGCTGGAGGCATCGTTTCCAAATCCTCACCCTCAGTACGTGCTGAAGCGACGGATCGCGGGATTGGGCAGCCTGGGGCATCCGCGAATTCTGGCGCTGTCGTCGTGGAAAGGCGCGTACGTCGCACGGGAAGCCAAAGCCATTCGCACCTCCGCGTGGGCTTGGTATCGCGGAACCTCGGCGGCAAATCTACACGGCCCAAAGTTGGTGCGGACCGCGATTCGCGTGCAGGATCCGTGCGTGCGATTCCACGGGCACTGGCTGGTGCGCCGGCTGGCTCCGGATTGTTCGAGAATTGAGATCGCTTCCCTGCCCGAGGGGCGCGACGAAGCGCGTTTGCTCTATTGCATGGGCTGGGAAACCGCCAATATGCATTTCGCCAGCGGCCGCGTGATTCCGCAGGTAAAACACGATCTAGCCGCGCGCCGCGGGCGATGGCTGCACAAAGCGGCGAAGGCCATGCTTAAGGCCACGATGGCGGATTGGGAAGACTGGCGCGCGGGCTGGAAGCGCGCGTTTTAGGGCAGTGTCGGGGTGCTGGCTGGAGGCGGTTTTGGGGCTGTACCGGTGACCCGGCAGCACGGCCAGCCGCAAAACTTCTTTACGGCTTTTTCGCGCTGTCCCAAGACTGGACCACCGGTCAGTAGATTGCAGCAAGCATTCCGCGTAGCTTCTCTAACCAGGGATGAATAAAGAACCGCGACGCGAGAATCGCTTGCATGGTTTTCCAGGCTCATCCCACATTCGTGGAACGCCTCGGAGGAACGCCCGCGCAACGGGCAGTGGCGATGCCGATTTTCGCCGCGCCGCGAAATCCCAAAATTCCTCTGCGTCCCTGGAGGCGAATTGATGCTGGATACCGAAGCATTTCGCGAGTTCAAGCAAGGCCTGGCGTTCTTGCGCGACGATTATGCGGACAAAGCGCTGCCGCATATGCGCCGCGCCGCCGAGCTGGACAAGAATAATCCCTACTACATGTCCTATCTTGGTGTAGTGCTGGCGCGCTCCGAAGAGAAGTGGGGCGAAGCGGAAAGACTGTGCGACGCGGCCGTTCGAATGAAGCGCAATCAGGCGCAGCTCTATTTGAATCTTGCGGAAGTGTATAGCACGGCTGGGCGACGCGACGAAGCGCTGGAAGTGCTGGAAGCGGGCCTGAAATATGCGCGCCGCGACATTCGGCTGACGATCGCGAAGAACCGGCTGGTGCCGCGCAAAACGCCGGTACTCTCGTTCCTTTCGCGCCAAAATCCGGTAAACCGGCAACTTGGCAGAATAAGGCATCGCGCGCTGCAGGCCATCGGGCAAGCATAAATCTCAGAAATTCCTCCACCCCCACACACGAAGGGAAGGCGTTCCGGCACTGCCGGGACGCCTTTTCTTTTTCAGCGAAGAGTTTTCTTCGTTCAGGTGCGCGGGGAAATTATCCGCGGGGCGGTTCTAACGAATAGGTGTGCTGCGGGCCGGTTTCGAGAAGCAGCTTGACGCCGATTCCGGTCAAGCCGTTGGCCAGAGAATCGGTTCGAACGACTTCCGCCAAATATTCACGGTTGGTTGAACCGGGATTCTGCGAATACGGCATGATGAGAAACAGCCGCATGCCCACTTCGTAGCCAGCTTCGCTGGTCTGGAAATAGACCCCGGTGCGCGAGACGCTGATGGTGCCGCGCATATCGTCAAAATGCTGCCTCTGCGGATCGGAAGGGCAAATGCGCATGAGCTGCGTGAATTTACAGCGGCGGCTGCTGCGGCGCTCAGACTTTCCACGCGAGGCAGAAACCAGACTTTGCGTAAACTTATTCATTAACTTCCTAAACTAACCAATCCTTCATCGGCATTTGCTAAGGTTCCCCGCCACTCTTGGGGAGCGGGGCTCCGCGCTTTGTAAGCCTAAGGCAAGCGCAGCCAAAAGCCTATAGTGGAGACGTGCCCATGGCGATAGAACGTCTCCCGGCGATGGTAGTACGGAAGTACCAGGAAAGGAAGGATGGTGACGAAACCATCAACGAAAATTTTGATGGCGTGACATGAGTTTCGAACTGAAATTGTACCTTAGGAATGGTACCGGAACGGCAGTGCCATTCTTGGAAGGTGCAGGAGGGCCGGGTGTTAAGTGTTAGCAGCAAACGAGATATCGTTGCGTGGAGATGAGAAAGTTCTCAGGGATGCGGCTGTGGAATTGCACCGAGGAGGCACCGAACGTGCCAGATCGGCCTACTGGCAGTTTGAGGTCGGGGAAGCCAAATAATTCCGGAGAGAGTGTCCCATCATGAGTGCAAGCGCGCGGAGGAGTTTGGCAACTGACACGGGGGTGGCACGGAATGGAAGGCCGAACGGAGCTGGGCAAGCCGCAAGTGAATTGGGGAGAAAAGCGGGGCCGGATGCCGGCGGAGGGCCAAAGGCGAAGCTCAGCGTGTTGGTGGCGGCGGACAATCGCCTGCTGCGAGAGGCGTTGGCGCGCATGCTGGCGAAGAAAGGCAACATCGAGGTGACCGGCCTGGAGTCGACCGTGCCGTTGCGGGCGGAATCGGTAGCGCAAGCGAACGCGGATGTCTTGCTGCTCACATCGCGAGGGGCGTTGAATGACGATTTGCGGATGATTCAGCAAGTGCGCTCAGCCGCGCCCGGGCTGCGCATCCTGCTACTCGGAATGGTCAAGGACGAAGGAGAATTCCTGCAGTGCGTGCGCGCCGGTATAAGCGGATACCTGCTGCATGATGCTTCTTCGGACGAAGTGCTGGAGGGAGTAGGTGCGGTGCACGCCGGTGAAGCAGTTTGTCCGGGCAAATTGTGCACAGCGCTGTTCCGTTATTTTGAAAACGAAGCTGCGTCGATGGCGTGCGTTAGCCCGCGGCGCCGGTTAGGCCTGACGCGACGGGAGCAGCAGTTGGTTCCGCTGATTGCGAAGGGCCTGACGAACAAAGAAATCGCCAATCATTTCTCCCTTTCCGAGCAGACCGTAAAGAACCACCTGTACCGCATGAAGCACAAAATCGGCGCGGAAGACCGCCTGGATATTGTACAGGTGTACCGCGCGCAAGGGTTTCTGGTCTAGCAACATGGCAAGACGCGAAGAGGCTGCGCCGGTATTGGCGAAGCTCGAGGATTGGAAAGCGTTTACTTCAGTTTGGCGTATTCGGCTTTTGCGACGATGAGGATCGGGACGTCGGGGTCGGCGTCTTTCCACAGCGTGAGGAAATCCTGATAGGCCGCTTTAGCCTTCACGGTGTCGCCCTGCATGGCATAGGCTCTGCCGATTTGGAGATGTGCGAGTCCACCGATTACATCATTTTGTACAATCTCTCGATGGTTCATAATTCTGTGAAACTCAGCAGCAGCTTCAACGCCTCGGTGGGCAGCGAAATACGCCTGCCCTCGCACATACGCAGACATTAGCGCATCAGTTCCCATCTCATAGGGAGTAGCGGCTCTCAGAATCTCGATGGCATTCGACGGGTCGTTGCGGTTCAAGGCCAATTGTGCGCGAATTTCAGGAAGATAAATCAACTGGATGTATGTATCTTCTGGGAAATCCCTATTCAATTCCTCGGCCAGAGTTTCCCCGAGAGTTGAATCTCCGCATAGCGCAATTTCAAGGGCCGCCAAAAATCGTACGCGACTGAAAGTCTTCAGCGCGATTGCCTTCAACGCTTGGGCTTTGGCTTCGGACACATTTCCTAAAAGGGCCTCTGTTCTCCCAGAGTTCACGAAGGAAAGTCCCAAGGACCAAGCGTCTTCTCGGCTGACGGATTCCCCCGCTCGACGGTACGATTCACGGGCTTTGCGAACTTTTCCTGCATAAGCTTCGGTAGCAGCCTCCCTTCGGATCAGCCCGTCCGCCGCGTCATGGTTAGCCTCTCCCCACGCCGCTTGTTGCGACATGGCGGCAGAATCTTCTTGAACAAATGCAAGCTGGTACATAAAGGCATGCAGCAACGGAGAATCATGATGCTTCGTTTCGGCCTCTCTGCCGATGGTCTTCGCCTCCTCCAGCCGATTTAGGCGAAGATAGGACGCGAAAACAAGGTCATAATTCCAGCTGTTTTCGGGGTCGACATGCAAGGCCTCTCGACTGCGCTCAAGGGCTTTGTCAAGTTGGCCCGATTCTCCGTATAGAAGACTCAAGTTATACAAAGATGAGGAATCGCGAGGGTTGGCGGCAATCTGGAGTTCCAATGTCTGACGAAGTTTTTGCCGGTCTCCGGTCACCTGTCCAAAGTAAGCAGACTCAATAGCAAGCCTCTCTCGCTCACTTACGTGGTCGCGTAGTTCGTATGCTTTCAGAATATTCTCTTTTGCGTTTGCTAGCTGGCCGAGATTGAAATACGTATTTCCACGGAGCCGGTATGCGGCTGCAAATTTCGGGTCGAGTTCGATAGCTCTTCCGAAATAAAGAACAGATTTTGCATAATCCCTTTCCCGCACGAAGGTTTTACGACCCATGCTGTAAGCCTGAAGGGCTTCGAGCGACGACGTAGTTGCTTGTTCCAGCGGCATGTCGTTCTTCTCAACCGTGCTCAGTGATTCCCCCAAATCCTCTCGCAGCTTTGCCGCCGCATCAGTGAGCACCTTCAATACGTGTTCCTTGCCATCAGCTGACAATTGTTTCTCGGCCAATAAATTCCCACTACGGCAATTTACCGCCTTGAGGCCGAGCACGTACTGGCTGCCGAGACTCGCAATCGAGCCGCTGATTACAGCGGTGCTTCCCGTTCGTTGACAAAGTTCGCGAGCAATCTCTGGCGTAAGTCTTGCGTCGGGCGGCTGCTTCATCATCTTCAGTGTCTGTTGGATTCGCTGCTCAGTTATGAGGCTGACGTATGGTGATTGTTCGAGTTGCACTGCGAGACCTTGCCGTAGGGTGCCGTCAAAAACGGGGTCTCCTGTCGTGTTTGTGAAGTCCCCAAGTACGGCGGTGTCTTTTTCCGTTAGTGCGTGCGCCTTGCTCGTGTGGAAGAACCAGCCACCCATAGCCAGTCCAACGGCAACTACTGTTGCGCCTGTGGCAGCCGCCCATCGAAACCAAGTGGATTTCGGAGTTGGCTTCAATCCAACCTCAACCCTCGAAACTGCACGGCCTGACTCTGTATCGCGCTTCAGGCGCTGCAAATCCGTGCGAATACCCGCGGCGCTCTGGTATCGCAGCTTCTTGTCTTTCTCAAGGGCCTTGTTGATGACCTCTTCGAGCTTTGCGGAGATGTCGGGATTCAGTCGCACCGGCGCAACTGGCCTGCGATTCAGAATCGCTTCTGTTATCACACCTGAGGTCTCGCCACGGAAAGGCTGAACCCCCGTTACCATCTCGTAGAGCACGACGCCAAAGGAAAACAAATCCGTGCGGGCATCTAGCTCTTCGCCCCTCACCTGTTCGGGCGACATGTATGTGATGGTGCCAATCGCCGTGCCAAGTCGAGTGAGCTGCTCTGGCTCGCTGGCTGTGGGCATCGCCGAAAGATTGAAGTCACCGTCCGCGGGTACCAGCTTTGCCAGCCCAAAATCCAAAATCTTAGCGTGGCCACGTTCGGTAACAAATATGTTGGCAGGCTTAATGTCGCGATGGACGATGCCTTTGGCATGCGCGGCGTCGAGGGCATCGGCGATCTCGATGCCGAGTTCGAGCACTTGGTCTAGCGGCAGAGGCTTGCCGGCGATTACATGCTTGAGCGTGCGGCCCTCCATAAATTCCATAGCGATAAATTGCTGGCCATCCTGCTCGCCGATATCGTAAATGGTGCAAATGTTCGGATGATTCAGCGCGGAAGCAGCTTCGGCTTCGCGTCGGAAGCGCTCGAGCGCCGCGGGGCTCTGCGAAGTTTCCGGAGGGAGGAATTTCAGCGCGACGAGGCGCTTCAGGCGAGTGTCTTCAGCTTTGTAGACGACGCCCATGCCACCGCCGCCCAGCTTCTCTAGTATGCGGTAGTGCGAGATCGTCTGGCCAATCATGGGAGAAAGCGACTTTCGTGACGGCCATCTTAAGTTGGAGTGAGCGAAGAGGTCAACAAAGCGACGGAAGGTGAGCCGAGAAAAACTTTGGCGTGCTTCGCGCGACCCTCGGTCAAAATCCACTCACCGTTTTCCAGGCCAGAAATGCAACAGGCGAAGAAAACTCGATGGACACGCGAACGACATCGAGCCCTAGTAAATTTTACAAGTACCAGTGAAATTTGCTCCTGCCAGCAAAACGCCGCCTCTCTTCATCATTGTTATAACATACGGATTATAAGCCACTTAACAGCCCCCTCGATTTGGAACCTGATAAGCACATCAGGTACTTCGTCCAGCTCATCTCACTCTTTCTCGTCCCCCAGAGAGCGGAGGCAGGGGGCCTCCGAGACCGCGGCTTGGAGACCGAAGGCAAATAGGATCTCCAATCAAGACGAGACGTCTCGCGCCGGGGGAAATCTTACGAAAACCCTGTCGCGTATTGAATGTTAAGAGGGACTTATGCGCCCAATCATCTTGCTTGTCGATGTTGCTTCTGCAGACCGCGCGGATTGGAAGTCATTCCTTCAGAATCAGAGTTGTGAAGTATTTGCGGCGGGAGACGGAGATACAGCGCTGCGGCAGTGTCTCGTCCTTCAACCTGATCTGGTTATTCTGCATGATGCGCCGCCGGAAATCGACGCCTTCGATCTTTGCCGCCGTCTGAAGGAAAATCCTCTCAATCAGCTTGTCCCGGTTGTTTTGATCAAGCCTTCGTCGGATCCCGCGGATATTTCCCGCGGACGCCGCGCAGGGGCTGCCGATGTGTGGGGAACTTGCACTTCGCTCGAGGAAGGGCTGAGCCGTGTCCAGGCGCTTTTACGGCTTAGGAACTATATCGACGAACAAGCGAAGTCGGTAGTGCTTTCGCTGGCGCGCAGCATCGAGGCGAGAGACTCTTTGGCCGACGGCCATTCCGACCGGATGGTGGAGTATGCGGTTCAGCTCGGAAAGGGTCTCGGCCTGCAAGAACAGGAATTGCAGGAATTACGGATCGCATGTTTGCTTCACGACGTCGGCAAGGTGGCGGTCCCGGATAGCATCCTTCTGAAGCCAGGGCCGCTCGACGCTGAAGAAATGGAAATCGTGAGACAGCATCCGGTGGTTGGAGAAAACATCTGTGCGCCGCTGAGATCTCTCCGTGGGATTTTGCGGGTAATCCGGCACCACCACGAGCGGATGGACGGAAGCGGGTATCCCGACGGTCTCCGCGGAGAGCAAATTCCCGTGCAGGCCCGCGTTTTGCAGATCGCGGACATCTATGACGCGCTGACCATTCCTCGCCCTTACAGGATTGCACTTTCCCCAGAGGAGGCGTTGCAAATCCTTCATCAAGAAGCCGCGCGCGGTTGGCTTGATGCTTCCCTGGTGAGCAAATTCTCTGCGATCCGCCGCTCCGGCGAAAACTTGCGGGAGAGCGGCAAATCCATGCTGGCTTCCTACTACGGCATGCCACAGCCAGTGGCGTTTTTCTGAACAATTCCAAGTTGCGAGCGTTGGCGTCCGTCTGAAGGTATCGACCCTACACGCGCAGCAGTCGAGATGACATCGCCGTGCAGTTTGTGCGATGCTGCCTGCTCGACGTGTGCGGGGGCAGCGAGGAATGCTGAAAAAATTCAAGGATTTGAGCGAGCGGGAAATTCTGGCGCTGGCGATAGCTTCGGAAGAGGAAGACGGGCGGATTTACGGCGAGTTTGCCGACGCGCTGCGGGAATCGTACCCGGCAACGGCGCAAATGTTCGAGGGCATGCACGAGGAAGAAGCGGGGCACCGCGATCGACTAATTGAAATGTTCCGGCAGCGGTTTGGCGAGCACATCCCGCTGATCCGCCGCGAAAACGTCAAGGGCTTTTTGCGGCGAAACCCGACGTGGCTGATGCGACCGCTGGGCGTCAACGTGGCGCGCAAGCAAGCTGAAGTGATGGAGATGGAAGCGGAACGCTTCTACCAGAAAGCCATCGCGCGCAGCACGGACGCTTCGACGCGTGAATTGCTGAACAAGCTGGCCGACGAGGAACGCAAGCACACGCAGACCGCGGGCAATCTGGAAGAAACACTGCTGACACAGAGCGCGAAAGCGGCGGAAGACGCTTCGCACAAAAAATTATTTCTGCTGCAAATCGTGCAGCCGGGCCTGGCCGGACTGATGGACGGGTCGGTTTCGACGCTGGCGCCGCTATTCGCCGCCGCTTTTGCGACGCACAACAGCTGGGACGCATTTCGCGTGGGCCTTGCGGCTTCTCTCGGAGCGGGAATCTCGATGGGATTCGCGGAGTCTCTTTCAGACGACGGGTCGCTGACGGGACGCGGCTCGCCCTGGATCCGCGGAGCGGCCACCGGGTTGATGACGACGGCGGGCGGGCTGGGGCACACGCTGCCATTTCTACTCGGGAATTTCCACGTGGCAACGCTGATCGCCATTGCTGTTGTGTGCGTCGAGCTGGCGGCAATCGCTTACATCCGGCACCGCTACATGGACACGCCATTTTTGCAGGCTTCGTTTCAGGTCATCGTGGGAGGGTTCCTAGTCTTCCTGACCGGCTACCTGATCGGCAGTTCGTAGCGGCAATCCAGCAAAACAGAAGGGCTGCACAACAAGACGCTCAATCGGAGTGAGCAGGGAGAGGAGCGGGAGCGGCGCCGCGCGCGCGCTGTCCTTGCAACCAGGTCTGAATGCGATCCATATAAATGTAAACGACGGGAGTGGTGAAGAGCGTAAGCATCTGGCTGAGGATCAGTCCGCCAACGATGGTGATGCCAAGCGGACGACGCAACTCCGAACCCACGCCAGTGCCGAGGGCCAGCGGGAGAGCGCCGAGGAGCGCGGCCATGGTGGTCATCATGATGGGGCGGAAGCGCAGCAAGCAGGCCTGGTAAATGGCTTCGACGGTGGGCTTGCCTTCCAGGCGCTCTGCTTGCACGGCGAAGTCGATCATGAGGATGGCGTTTTTCTTTACGATGCCAATCAACAGAATAATGCCGATGAGCGCGATGATGTTCAGATCAGACTTAGCGAGCCGCACGGCGAGAAGCGCGCCGATGCCGGCGGAGGGGAGCGTCGAGAGAATGGTGATGGGATGAATGAAACTCTCGTAAAGAATGCCGAGCACGATGTAGACGGCGAAGAGTGCGGTGATGATCAGCACCGGCTGATTGGCGAGGGAATCCTGAAAGGCCTGCGCGGTGCCTTGAAATGTGGCGTGGACCGTGGAGGGGACGCCCAGCTCGCTTTGCGCCTGAAGAATGTGCTGCACCGCGGGACCGAGCGAAGCGCCGGGCGCGAGATTGAAGGAGAGCGTGATGGACGGGAAAAGGCCCTGATGGTTCACGGAAAGAGGCGTGTTGGAGTACTGGTAGTGTGCGAAGGCGCTGAGGGGAACAAGCTTGCCGGTGTTTGAGGGAACGTAGATTGTTTTCAGAGTGTCGGGGCTTTGTTGCATCTGGGGAGCGACTTCCAGCACGACGTGGTATTGGTTGAGACCCTTGTAGATGTTGGAGACCTGGCGCTGGCCGAAGGCGTCGCCGAGGGTGTTGTCAATGTCCATCAGATTCACCCCGAGGCGGCCGGCGGTGTCGCGATCAATGACAATGTTGCTGGCCAAGCCGCGCATCTGCTGGTCGGAATTGACATCGCGCAATTCGGTGAGTTTGGCGATGCGCTGCTGAATGATGGGCGCCCAGTGGGTAAGATCGTTCAAATTGTCGGCTTGCAGAGTGTATTGGTATTGCGCGCCGCCGAAGCGGCCGCCAACGGTGAGGTCCTGGACGGCTTGCAGAAGAAGCACAGCCCCGGGCACATGCGCACTGGCCTTGCGAATGCGCCCGATCACCTGGTCGGCGCTGAGTTTTCGCTCGTTGAGAGGCTTTAGCTGCGCGAACATGCGCGCGGTGCTGCCGCCGCTGCCGCCGCCGGTGAACGAAGTCACCGAATCAACCGCGGGATCCTTGGCGACGATGTCCGTAAACACGCGCATCTTTTGGGACATGGCTGCAAACGAGAGATCCTGGTCGCCCTGAATCAAACCAGTGATGCGCCCAGTGTCCTGCTGAGGGAAAAATCCTTTTGGAGTGGCCCAGAACAGATAGACGTTGAGGCAAACAGTGCCGATGGTGACCAGCAGAATGAAGAATTGATGGCGCAAGACCCAGCGCAGGCCGACATCGTACGTGCGCAGCAGACGATTGAAAACGCTCTCCGATACACGATACGCGCGGCCGTGTTGGCCGGTGTCATGCCTCAAAAATCGAGCGCACATCATCGGCGTGGTGGTGAGGGAAACAAAGAGTGAGACGCCGATAGCCACGCTGAGCACCACGGCGAATTCCCGAAACAGGCGGCCGACGATGCCGACCATCATCAAGATGGGGATGAACACGGCCACCAGCGAGGTGCTCATGGAAAGGACCGTGAAGGTGATCTCGCTAGCACCTTTTATGGTGGCTTCGAAGGGTTTCATGCCCCCTTCGATGTGGCGGGTGATGTTTTCGATGACCACAATGGCATCGTCGACGACAAAACCGGTGCAGATGGTCAGGGCCATGAGCGAGAGATTGTCCAGCGTGTAGTGGCACAGATACATGACGCCGAAGGTGCCGATGAGGGAGAGCGGCACGGCCACGCTGGGAATAATGGTGGCCCAGTAGCTACGCAGGAAAGCAAAGACCACCAGAATGACGAGGGAGATGGAAATAAGCAGGGTGATTTCCACGTCGTGCACCGATGCCCGGATGGTGGTGGTGCGGTCAATGGCCACGTTCAGGTGCAGCGACGGAGAGATGGAGGCGCGCAGACGAGGCAGCAAGGCGAGAATGCGATCTACGGTTTCGATCATGTTCGCGCCGGGCTGGCGGAAGATGGCCAGCATCACGGAAGGCTGATTATTGGTGAGGCCTAGATTGCGCGTGTCCTCGACGGAGTCATTGACCTCGCCGATATCCCGCAGGCGCACGGGCGCGCCGACGTGTCCCGCGACAATCAGCGGCTGATATTCATAGGCTTTGAAAAGCTGGTCGGTGTCGGCGATGCTCGACATTTTCGCGGGATCGGATACCGAACCCTTGGCGAGATTAGCATTCGCGGATTGCAAGGAACGCCGGATCGTTTCCAAGCTAATGCCGTACGCATTGAGCTGAGTCGGATTCACTTCCACACGAACGGCGGGACGCGAGCTGCCCCACGTGAAGACTTGTCCGACGCCCTCCACCTGGGCCAGCTTCTGCGCCAGGATAGAGTCAGCCGCGTCGTAGATTTGCGCGGCCGGAATATTTTCCGAGGTCAATGACAGAAGGAGAATCGGCGCGTCGGCAGGATTGGCCTTGCGATAGCTCGGCTGGCCGGGAAGATCTTGAGGAAGCTGGCTGCGCGCGGCGTTGATGGCGGCTTGCACGTCGCGCGCGGCGGCATTGATGTCGCGATTCAAGTCAAATTGCAGCGTGATACCCGTGGAGCCGAGGCCGCTGGAGGAAGTCATTTGCGTAACGCCGGCGATGCGGCCGAACTGGCGCTCGAGCGGAGTGGCCACGGCGGAGGCCATGGTTTCGGGGCTTGCGCCGGGGAGATTCGCGCCCACGGAAATTGTGGGGAAATCAACCTGTGGAAGCGGCGCGACAGGAAGAAAGCGAAAGGCCACGAGGCCGGAAAGAAGGATTGCGATCGTGATCAGCGACGTCGCGACCGGGCGGCGAATGAAGGGCACCGAGAAATTTGAGGAGACGTTCACGGCTCAGTTTCCAGCGGCGCCCGCAGGATCTTCGATAGGATTGCCAACATGGAATTGAAAGCGATGAGCGATCCAGTCGAAGGCGAGATAGACGACGGGCGTCGTGTATAGCGTAAGAATCTGACTCACAATCAAGCCGCCGACAATCGTTATTCCTAATGGGCGGCGAAGCTCGGAGCCTACGCCGCTGCCGAGCGCCAGCGGTAAACCTCCCAGCAGGGCCGCCATCGTAGTCATCATGATGGGCCGGAAGCGCAGAAGGCACGCTTCGTAAATGGCGTCGAGCGGCGCCTTCCCTTCCTTGCGCTCGGCTTCCAGCGCGAAGTCGATCATCATGATGGCGTTCTTTTTCACGATGCCGATCAGCAAAATGATGCCGATCAGCGCGACGATGCTGAATTCGGTACGGCACA
>WNFQ01004385.1_pt1 | contig 14558 bp, 13 predicted proteins | sample 5400171 | NCBI WGS metagenome assembly WNFQ01 (sample SAMN13153356, study PRJNA577476) | soil metagenome | isolation source: 20 cm soil under Madrone tree | place: USA:California | collected 2016-06-14
CGATTCCCAGCCCAATTTCACGCCGGTGCCGCCGTATTCGTCGCTCGGCTTCAACACCAGGTTTTCTCGCGCACTCCGCAAAAATGCCAGCAGCTCAACCGAATCGCCGTAGTGCGACGTCCGCACATCCGCCACGACCCGCGTCCACGGCACATGCTTACGAATCAGCTCGCGCTCGCCAAAAGAAAACAGCCCGTCATTTCTCTCATCCGTAAGCACCGCGAAAAACGCCTTCACGTGCGGAATCTTGCAACGGAAATGATTCGCCACACACACCGCATTTGCGGCCACCGCATCCACCAGCGCTTTGCACTCTGTCGCGCGCGCCACGATGTCATTTATCAGCACTCGCCGGTACACCAGATCAATCTTCTTTCCGTTTGCCGTCAGCTGCTTGCCGTCAAAGTGCAAGTCCCGCGGATCGGCCAACTCCACCGGCACGCCCATTTCTTCGAATCGTTCCTGCAAGATTTCAAATTCCGTCCACGTAGGCACTTCCCGCCAATCGGTGATCAGCATTTGCGGACGCTTCGATGTTCCGCCCCAATCCAGATAACTCGTCACCAGCGCATCCAGCAACTTCGCGCTCAGCGGATAGCTGTGAATTTCATATGACTTCTGAAACTCGCTCATCACCGGCAGTCCGCGAAATATTGCCGCCAGCGTTTCCGTGTACCCCGCGCCCGCCGGCGACTCGCCGTTATACTCCGCGAACTTCAGCGAATCCGGCAGCAAAAACGCATCCAGCCGCGAAGCCGTGCTGGCCGGCCCGGTAATTTTCCCCAGCCGCACCAGCCGCAACTCCTCGTCGCGCAAATGGAATTGCGCCAGCAGCGCCCCATCTTTCATCGCCGCATCGGTCACGCGCTCAGCCAACTCCGCCATCGTCTCGGCAACCACGCGCACACGCTGCTCATCGTCCGGCGAAAGAAAAAACGGCCGTAAAAAAGGGCTGTGCACGCGGTTGCCAAACGTCAGTTTCGCAGCGTGCAACTGTGCGTAGAAATGTTCCGTGAATTTCGGCGAGCTCCGCAGCTTCGTCTTCAGCAGTTTGTGCCACTGCTCCGCTGCCTCGTTTGAAATATTGTCAACCGGCGATGTCGACGCCGCGCCCATACTCATTTCATTTTCGCTCCGCCGCTCGGAGTGTCGCTCGTAGAACCACCGCCCGCGGGAGCCGTCGCCGATACATTCCCAGCCGCGGACTGCGCCGCTGCCTTGGGCGCTCCCGTAAATCCCGCCGCCGCTCCCACGCCCAGCATTTCTTCCCAACGCGGCCATGGATTTGACGGCGCGCCATTCAACGCGCGGTCAATCACCAGACGCGCCATCTTGTCCACCACCATGTCGAAATAAAATTGCGTAATCCGGTCGCGCTCAAAATCCGGCGCCGGATTCAGAAAATCAATCGCATAAGGCACATCGCCCTTCATCGCAAATTCAATGGTGTTCATCTCGTATCCGAGCGCTTGATTAATCGTCTGCGCGTCCTTCACCACCCGCACGCCCACCGCCGGCGACAAATATTCGTGATCCACCAGATACTGCCGCGCCTTCGGATCGTAATGCACCGGCACAATGTCCATTTTTCCAAACGTAAAGCACCGCACGTATTTATCGAAATCGATGAATTCCTGCAGCGTCATGCAGTACGGCGACGTCTTGTCGTACGCCTCCAGCAATTCCCTTTTATCATGCACTTTATAAACGTGCTTCCACCCGCCACCCGAATAGGGTTTCAAAATTGCCGGTCTCCCCACAAAATCCAGCAGCCTGTCCCAATCGAGCGGATGGTCCAGGTTGTGCAGCGATTCGCCGGTAATATCCACATCTGCCGGATAGCCCTTTTGCGGCAGCAGCACCGTTTTCGGAATCGCAAGTCCCAGCTTCGCCGCCACCGCGTAGTTAAAAAATTTATCGTCCGCCGTCCACCAGAAGGGATTGTTGATCACATACGTCCCTTCCATCGCCGCATGCTTCAAATATCCACGGTAATATTCCACCTCGTGCGAAATCCGGTCCACAATCACGCCGTAGCGTGGACGCTCGCCCATCTTGGTCCCGCCCAGCTTCACGAATTCCGCCGCCACTCCATCCTTCGCGCCCAGTTGATTCACTCGCGCAATAAACGCCGGCGGAAACGAATATTCCCTCCCGCAAAGCAATCCAACAATTTTCATCTCTACGCTCCAGGTTAAAATTTGTCATTCCGAGCGGAGCAGGCCGATTTTCCCTGTCATTCGCGAAGCGAATGGCGGCCAGCGCAGTCGAGGAATCTCGCCTCTACCTCAAACTCGCCACTACCCTCAATTCACCGCATGCGAAGACGACCGCGGCTCCATCGTGCCCGCCCTCGTCTCCGTCACCACATGCTGCACCACGGCCCGCAAATCACCGGTCTGGTCGAACACCCGCAATTGCCGCTCCGCGCTCGTCCCCTCGTTCAAGATTGTATGTACGTAATTCACAGCGCTGCGGCTGCCCAAATCATCCACCACGTCGTCCACCAGCTCCAGCAATTCCGGAATCAGCCGCTTCATCGGCACTTCCTGTTCCTTGCCGAAGTCGATCATCTTACCTTCAATCCCATATCGCGCCGCGCGCCATTTATTTTCTTCGATCAACGCGCGTTCATAAATCCGCCAGCTTTGATTGCTCGTATACAGCCGGTACAGTTTCACCACAATCGCTTGCGTCAGCGCCGCAATCGCGCACGCTTCTTCCACTTTTGTCGTTACGTCGCACATCCGGAACTCCAGCGTGCCAAACACCGGATGCGGCCGCACATCCCACCAGATTTTTTTCGGATTATCGATACAGTTCAGTTGCACCAGCAAATTCGTAAAATTTTCATATTCGCTCCAAGACCGAAAATGCTCCGGCAATCCCGTCCGCGGAAATCTGCGAAACACCGTCGTACGATAAGACTTCAGCCCGGTGTTCCGTCCCATCCAGAATGGCGAACTGGTTGACAGAGCCAGCAGGTGCGGCAAAAAATACCGCACCATGTTCATTAAGTCGATGGTTGTCTGCTTGTCCGGCATCGCGACGTGGATGTGCATCCCAAAGATCAGCAGCGACCGCGCCAGTTGCTGCAGCTCTTCCACGATATTTTCGTAGCGCTCGCCGGGCGAAATCACCTGGTCGATCCAGCTGGAAAAAGGATGCGTCCCCGCCGCCGCCACCTGCAACCCGGCGCGCTCCGCCGCGGCGATCAACTCGCCACGCGTGCGGTGCATCTCAATCCGCAGCTCGCCCACGTTTTCGCAGATCTTCGTTCCCGTCTCCACGATGGACTGGTGCATTTCATGTTTCACCTGGTCCTGGATGGACGGCGATATCTCATTCACCAGTTGCATCACGTGCGAACGCAACTCGCACGTCGCTGGATCGATGATTTGGAATTCTTACTCGACACCGATGGTGAAGCGGTGAGCCATGGCTGGCCCTCCGTTCGCTTGGCTTATCTGGGGACTTCGCCCGTATCATACCCCATCTCCCTAGGCTTTCCTCAAAACCGTCGAGCCTCCCATCCCTTGGCGGGCCTTGTTCGCGCAGTCTCTTGGGCCCCCTTCTTTTTGGTGCTTCTCCCAGCGCCTAGCGAATGGCCGACATGAAATGCAAGATTTCGAGCGGCAACAAACGGAAACGGCGCCCGATCTAAAGGCGCCGTCGTTGCCCGTTCGCAGATATGAGGATACGGATAGAATTGCGTTATGAAAAATTCCCTCAAGTCTGCGGGCGGCTTGAGATCACGGAAGAATCGCTTTAGCGAAGCAGCCTGCGCTACGCCGCGCCCATGGCCCGCCGCTGTTGAAAACACTCGCGGCAAAACACCGGACGTCCCTGCGTTGGACGAAACGGGACGGTGGTTTCCTTGCCGCATTGCGAACAACTGGTCTTGGTTTCAGAGCGCATCGGGCTGCCGTTGGCGCCGCCCGAGGACTCGGCGCGCTTGGCCTTGCAAGCCTTGCAGCGCTTGGGCTCGTTTTTAAAGCCCTTATCCGCGAAAAACATCTGTTCGCCGGCCGTAAATACAAACTCGGCGCTACACTCCGAGCACTTCAGAACCTTGTCATGGTATTCCATGGAAGCGTTCCCCCTGAGACCCCAATTGGAAAGGGAACGCGCAGAACTTTGCACGAAAGGCTGGAACGCACAGAGAAACGTGTGCTCCGAAGGACCGGACTGGGCTCCTGGGGCCTGCGAGCGTGTATCTGCAACTAAACTTCCGTTCACTACCTGACCGGGGCCTGAATCACGGAGCGGGGCGCCGAGCTTTGGACGAACCGGAAATTAAATTAATCCAGTTCGCGCCGCTGCTTCTTGCGCAGACGCTTCCGCGAAAGCGCTTCCTTGGCCCGGCGTTTCTCGCCGGGTTTCATGTAGAAGCTATGCTTCTTGATTTCCTTGATGATGTCTTCCTGTTGCACCTTGCGCTTAAAACGCCGCAGGGCATTTTCCAGTGACTCACTCTCTTGAATAATGACTTCAGCCACTTAGTAATTCACCCCCAATCCGGTTAGGATTGGTTTTAGTTCGGAAACCTGGACTCGTGCCGGTTTCCACCTTTCACATTATCGCACGCCAAATTGTCCGGGGCCTAATACCCGGTTCGGCAAAAGCAGCCAAGTTTTTAGGCGGTTACACCTTTAACGAGGACAACCTATGGCCCACTTTCTAATCAATTCGGGCCGGCGTGTCAAGCAATCTTTACATACCTCGCCGATGGGCCCTGAGATAGGGTCCGAAGGTACCGTCAAGGTTTTAAGCAGAGTCTCAGGTCGGGGTTACAGCTATACCGTTCACGTGGCCCACTGTGGGCTTAGAGGAGCGCCCGCAAATTGGTCTTTGCGAGATCTAGAATTTCATCACCTCGGCCGTTGAGCATAGCCTTTACAAGGTAGACTCCGAATCCTTTCGCCTGCGCAAAGTCTATCGTGGGTGGCATTGAGAGCTCTTGTCTTGCAACTTTAACGCTCACCAAGGCCGGGCCGGGATGGTCGAGGGCAGCACGTAGGGCTTCCTCAAGCTTTCCCTGGTCTTCCACATTTCGACCGAGGATTCCGCAGGCATCGGCAACCTTGGCAAAATCGGGGTTCACGAGGTCCGTACCGAAGCTGATAATGCCAGCAGCCTTCATTTCGAGTTCAACAAAACTCAGCGCGTCGTTTTGATAGACAATTATTTTCACTGGCGCTTTGGGCTGGCGCAAGGTGAGCAACTCTCCCATCAGCATCGCAAGTCCGCCGTCGCCTGAAAGGGAGACAACGCGGTCTGCGCACCGATCGCCTGTGGCAATGTTTCCCGCCACCTTCAGATTTTCCAGACCCTTTCAAGTAGATGCGAACCGCGTTTGCGTTGATGCAGTGCTTTTAGAATAGCGGCGCTTCAACACCGGAAGCCTTCGGACCCTGCCTGATGAGGCGATCTATCGCCAGCGGATAGCTGAATGCGGCCAGGCTTATCCAGTGAATCCCCCGTCTTGAATTGGGGCCAAGTGCTGCTAGAATGGCGCGGCAAGAGCGTTTTCATGTCAGGGTCTGTAAAACAAACCCTGAAAACCGGGCTCGCCGAGAGGGAGCCAACCATGCAAGACATGCGCGATGCGATAGTGGTGTTGTTGGCGGGTGGGCAGGGCGAGCGTCTGTGGCCGTTGACGAGGGATCGCGCGAAACCTGCGGTTCCGTTTGGCGCGTTGTATCGCATCATTGACATAACCCTTTCGAATTGCGTGAATTCCGGTTTACGGCGCGTTTTTGTCCTTACTCAATACAAAGCGCTCAGCCTCAGCCGCCATGTGCGCGCCGGCTGGTCACCCTTAGCCGGCCTGGGCGAGTACATCGAAATTCTGCCGCCGCAAATGCGCGTTTCGAAAGAGTGGTATCAAGGCACGGCTGACGCGGTCTACCAAAATATTTATTCCATCGGCAGCGAGCGCTCCAAGTTCGTCTTTATTCTTTCCGGCGACCACATTTACAAAATGAATTACGCCAAGATGCTGCAGCAGCACATCGATTCCGGAGCAGACGTTACGGTTGGCACCATCCAGATTCCCACGCACGAAGCCGCGAAACAGTTTGGCGTGATCGAAGTTGATAAGGACTGGCGCATTGTCGGCTTCGAAGAAAAGCCCGCGCATCCCAAGGAATCACCGCATAATCCCGGCCAGTGCAATGCTTCGATGGGCATCTACATTTTCAGTACGCAACTGCTGATCCCGATTTTGCTGGCCGATGCGGAAGATCCCAAATCGCATCATGATTTCGGCAAAGACATTCTGCCGCGCATTATCGCTAGGCATCGCGTGTTTGCGTACAACTTCGTGGACGAGAACAGCAAGACTTCGCTTTATTGGCGTGACGTCGGGACGGTTGACGCATATTACGAAGCGAACATGGACCTGGTGAGCGTATCGCCCGTGTTTAATCTGTACGACATGGCGTGGCCACTGCGTACCTGGCAGCATCAATATCCCCCGGCAAAATTTGTTTTCGCCGATCCGGAACGCATGGGCGTGGCGGTGGATTCGATTGTGGGTGGCGGGTCGGTTGTGTCGGGCGGGCGTGTTTCGAAGTCGGTGCTTGGCTACAACGTGCGCGTGAACAGCTATTGCGACGTGAGCGACAGTATTTTGTACAACCACGTGAATGTCGGGAGGCACTCCCGCGTTCGCCGCGCCATCATTGACCGGCACGTGAATTTACCGGAGCACACGGAAATCGGCTACGACCTTGAAGCTGACAAGCGGCGCTTCCATGTCACCGACTCCGGAATTGTGATTGTGGTGCGCCAGGAATCGCTGATCGAAGAGCCGGAAACGGCGTAATCATCCCAATTCGTAGGTGCCCGGTTCGGCTCGACTACGGCTTCGCCTCTAATCCCAAAACACAATTATTGGCAGTTACTGCTTCCTGGAACGGTATTCTTGCATCCAAGGAACACAGAGTTCGCTCTGTTACTATTGTGAAGTGATCTATTTAGAGGCATCAGCAAACCAGGCGGGAAGGCGACAGAAAAAGAACCGTGAATTCTAAGAAAAAACAGTCGTACAGGATATTCGGCAATGGAATCATCCGGATTCGGGCCTCTCGGCGCGCCAGCCTGGTTCTGGCGGCCGCAAGCCTCCTGCTCGGAGGCGCGCCGGTTCGGGCTAGACAGGCTCCCGATGCGGACGGAAGCAATTCTAGCCAACCTGCGTCGCAGGGAACGCCGGCAGCGGGCACACAACAAACCGACCAGCAAGTCCCCGCTCAACAGCAACCGTCGCGGCGCATCAGCGGCAGAATCGTTGATCAAACTGGAGTCGCCGTCGTCGGGGCGAGAATTACCCTTACCGGCGAAGATCCTTCGCAAAGCCAGGAAGTACTGACCGCCGATGACGGACTATTTGCTTTTGCAAACGCCGCGCCTGGAACCTTTCACCTGACAATCACGGCTGCGGGTTTCGCGTCGCAGGAATTTTCTGGAATTTTAAGCTCCACGGAAAGTTTTACAATTCCGCAAATTGTGTTGACGGTTGCCAGCGTTACTACCGAGGTGCGTGTCGTACCTCCGTCGCAGGTCGAGATAGCCCGGGAACAGATCAAGGAAGAAGAGAAGCAGCGCGCGCTGGGCATCATTCCGAATTTTTATGTGACTTACATTCCCGATGCAGCTCCTCTGACGCCGAGGCAAAAATTCGGCCTGGCCTGGAAGTCCATGGTCGATCCAGTGACGTTCGGCTTGACTGGAGCGATTGCTGGTCTGCAGCAAGCGCAAAATGATTTCAGCGGGTACGGGCAGGGCGCGGAAGGATACGGAAGGCGCTATGGAGCCGCCTACGGCGACATGGTTACAAGCACGTTGATTGGGAGCGCGATACTGCCGTCGCTGCTGAAGCAAGATCCGCGTTATTTCTACAAAGGAACCGGCAGCAAACGGTCGCGGCTGCTGTATGCGATCGCGAATTCCGTAATCTGCAAAGGCGACAACGGACATTGGCAGGCGAATTACTCCGCCATCATCGGAGGACTGGCCGCTGGCGGCATCTCCAATCTGTATTATCCGGCGAAAGATCGCGAAGGAGCGGAACTGACGTTTCAGAATGCGCTCATCGGGATCGGAGCGACCGCCGCTGCCAACGTCCTGCAGGAATTTGTCATCAAAAGATTTACGTCGAATGCTCCGAAGAGCGACCCAGGCAGCAACAGCGCCAAACCGTCGAGCCCGATCGCGAAGATGTTCAACTCGTTTGTCCATGAGGGATATTAGGAGTTTTCTCGCGTCTTTATCCGAGAAAAGATCCAAACCAAAGCGTTATCGGCTCTTCCTGCGGCCGATAGGCGAAATCTTCGCCTGCAATCGGCACAGTTGATAAACTGCTGCGCCACTCTTGTACAATATTTGATTCTAATTGCGCTCAGGAGACGAATAGAAATGTCCACGAAGATTGTGAAAGTGCATGCGCGGCAGGTGATTGATTCGCGCGGGAATCCTACAGTTGAGGCGGATGTAATTCTGGAAGGCGATGTATTGGGCCGGGCTGCGGTTCCAAGCGGCGCTTCGACCGGCGAGCACGAGGCATTGGAATTACGTGATTCGGACAAGAGCAAATATCTCGGCAAGGGGGTACTGAAAGCCGTTGCCAACGTGAACGGCGAAATCGCCAAGGCTGTGGCGGGATTTGATGCGTCTGACCAGCGCGGGCTCGATCACAAAATGATCACGCTGGACAACACGCCGACGAAGTCGCGGCTCGGCGCAAATGCGATTCTGGCCGTTTCCATGGCAGCTGCGCGTGCTGCCGCCGCGGCGACGAAGCAGCCGCTTTACAAGTATTTGGCGAAGTATTCGAGCGACCGCAGCGCCAATCTGCTGCCTGTTCCGATGATGAATATTCTGAATGGCGGCGCGCATGCCGACAGCTCCGTAGACTTTCAGGAATTCATGGTTATGCCGATTGGCGCGCCTTCATTTTCCGAGGCGCTACGCTGGGGTGTCGAGATTTTTCACGCGCTCAAGTCTTCGCTGAAAAAGCGCGGCTACAGCACCGCGGTGGGGGACGAAGGCGGATTCGCGCCAAGCTGCAAGTCCAACGAAGAGGCGATCCAGATTGTGCTGGAAGCTATTGGCGCGGCCGGTTATAAGCCGGGCGAACAGGTGAGCATCGCGCTTGACCCGGCTTCGAGCGAATTTTTCGACAAAGCCAGCGGCAAATACGTTTTCAAAAAGTCGGACAAGAGTGCGCACTCTTCTGAGGAGATGGCCGCGTATTGGACCAGTTGGACGGAAAAATATCCCATCGTTTCGATCGAAGATGGCATGGCGGAAGACGACTGGGCCGGCTGGAAAACGCTGACGCAGTCTGTGGGAGCAAAAACTTCCAAGAAAAAAATTCAACTGGTCGGCGACGATTTATTTGTAACGAATACGGAGCGCCTCTCGCGCGGCATCAACGACGGAATCGCTAACGCGATTCTGATCAAGCTCAACCAGATTGGCAGCGTGACCGAAACCATTGATGCCATCGAACTGGCGCGCAAGGCCGGGTACAACTCGATTATTTCTCACCGCTCCGGCGAAACCGAGGATACCTTTATCGCGGATCTTGCCGTGGCGACTGCGGCGGGACAGATCAAGACGGGATCGGCTTCGCGTACCGATCGCATCGCGAAATACAATCAACTGTTGCGCATCGAGGAGCAACTCGGCTCCGCGGCGCGCTTTCCCGGCAAGTCCATCTTTTCCTGAGGCAGAAATGATGACGGGCGCGATTCATTCATCGCCAGAGGTTCGTGTGCGATTGGCCGAAGCCACCGATACCGACGCGCTGGTGCGCCTGATCAATGAGGCATTCGCCGTGGAAAAACTTGTGATCGAAGGCGAGCGCATCGATTCCGAAAAAGTGCGCGCGCTTTTCGAAACAGGCAATTTTCTGCTGTTGTACGAAGGCGATCAACTCGTCGGCTGTGTTTACGTGGAAGTGAAAGGCAGGCGCGGCTATCTGGGTCTGCTTGGGGTGCGGCCCGGCCGTCAAAAATCCGGATTTGGCCGGCGTCTGACGGCGGCCGCGGAAGATTTCTTTCGAAAAGAAGGTTGCGAGGCCGTGGATCTGCGCATCGTCAGTGCACGAACCGAGCTCCCGCCAATTTACGAGCGGCTTGGCTACGTGGCAACGGGAACCGCGCCGATACCGGATTCGATTCCGCTCAAAGTGCCGAGCCATTTCATCGTTATGTCCAAGCGCTTGTGAAAATTGGATCGTGGCGGGTTGACGAAAGGCGCATGCTCTTATCGCTGTGCGCACGCTGTAGAATTGCGCGTCGTAGACTCGCGTCATCGAAAGTACGCCATGTTGAGGGGTTCCATGAAAATTGCGATCACTGCTGTGATGATTTCCGTTCTCGGTTCCAGTGCGACGGGGCAGACTACGCAGGGATCCGCAAAAACCAAAAAGATTGTCACCGCGAACGACGTGATTGATCAGATCAAGGCGCACGTCGGCGTTCCTTGGCAAGAGCCGACCGTTGATACGTTCAAGGCCGGCGATCCGCAGAGTCCCGTGAAGGGAATCGCTGTGACCATGATGACGACTCTGGATGTGCTAAAGCGCGCTGCGGCGAACGGCCAAAACCTGGTCATCACGCACGAACCGACGTTTTTCGATCACCTGGATAATCCCAAGCAATTGCCCCAGGGCGAAGACGACGCGGTGCTGAAGCAAAAACGCGAATTCGTCGCGGAACATCATCTTGTGATTTGGCGATTCCACGATTACTGGCACCGGCGAAACCCGGACGGAATTGAAGAAGGAAACGTGCATGCCCTGGGCTGGGAAAAATATCAGGATCCGGCGAATCAATATATGTTCACGATTCCGGAAACGACGGTGGCGAAATTAGCCGAGGAATCGCGCGTTAAACTACACGCCGCGGTGCCGCGCATTGCGGGCGATCGTGAAATGAAGATTACACGCGTGGCGTTCAGTCCAGGGTCGGCGGGATTTCACCGCGAAACTGGCGCGCTGGAAATGCCCGACGTGCAAGTGTTGATCGCCGGTGAAACGCACGAATGGGAAACCGTGGAATATGTTACGGATGCGCACACCGAGGGCCGCGCGAAGGCGCTGATTCTGCTTGGCCATATCGCGTCCGAGCAAGCAGGCATGGAGGAATGTGCGCGCTGGCTGCGCACGTTCATTACAAGTGTGCCAATAGAATTTGTCCCTACGGCTGATATGTGGGCCGCTCCCTTAAGTTCAGACGAAAAACGCTGAACGGCTTAGCTCCACGTCGTAATTTTGAATCAGCGCCCGCCGCGCGAATCGAGGCTTAGCGATCTCGCTCTCAACAACTGTTTGCGGCGTTAGCGCATCCAGTCCAATTAGAATCAGGGTGGGTCCCAGCCATGTTGATGCGCCGTGTTGTCTGTCTGTTTTTCTTGGCAGCCGCTGTCGTCCTGGCGGCGGGTGTTCCGTGGGATAAAGCTCCGGAGCAGTGGACGCTCGCCGACGTCTTTCGCATTCTGCAGAATTCTCCGTGGAGTCCCTCGAAATTTTCGCTGGAATCGAATTACATGCAACGCACCACCAATTCACAATCCGGCATAGTAGATGATTCGAAGGTGAACGGACGAAACACCGCGGTCGTGCCCGGCATAACATTGACGCGTGGCCATCCGCTTCCGGCGGTGACGGTGTTGTGGTGGTCGTCGAAAACAATACGTCTCGCAGAAGCGAAAAGAATCGAGGCGCGTGCCGGTGCGAAGGGCGCGGTAGCAAAAGTGGGTGCCGATCCGCTGGTGGACTATGTTTTGACTGTCGAAGGCGACGAGCCGCTACGTATTTTGCGCGATGCGCGCGAAGATTTACACGACACCGTTTTTCTTGAATTGGAAAACGGCGGGGTGCTCGATCTTGCGTCGGTGAAGTACATTGAGGACGGCGACACCGACGTGGTGCGCACCGAAATGCACTTTGCTCGATTGCTGAATGGTGAGCCGGCCATCGATCCCGAGTCCGCGAACTGGCCATCGATCCCGAGTCCGCGAAAGTGATTTTCCATTGCCGCGCCAACGCGAAGAAGGAAATGCAGAATCGCGAAAACGCGCTGTCCTTCCGCGTGGAATTCAGTCCCCGGCTGATGAAGGCGCGCGGCCAGCCGGATTTATAGGGCTGGCACAAGCTTTCGCGTCATTTGTGCTTGTGTTGTGCTTGTGTTCGCGGCCCGGTATCTTGGTAGACGCGACGCAAGCCGATGCCAAAATTCGAAAAACACATCTTTATTTGCATGAATCAACGCGAAGCGGGCCACCCCCGCGGGTGCTGCGATCCCACCGGACAAGGTGAATTGCAACGCCTGTTCAAGGTCAAACTGGCCCAGCGCGGCTTGAAATTGGTGCGCGCGAACAAGTCCGGCTGCCTGGATCAGTGCGAGCTTGGACCGACCGTGGCTGTTTATCCCGACGGCGTCTTCTACGGCGGAGTCCATCCCGAGGACGTGGACGAAATTATTGAATCGCACATTTTGCATGGCCAACCGGTCGAGCGGCTGCGTATTCCCGACGAGATTCTGAATACTACGCACGTTAAGAAAGACGACTGCCTCTAATCATTCGAAAAAATGTGTACTTGCACGAATCGGCTGCCCGCGAAATAATCCTCAGCCTACGACGATGCGATCTTCGACCTCGAGGAAACTGAGTTCATGACCACTGCGCCGACGCCTACTGCTCTGCCGGTTCCAACCCAGGACGAGCGGACGATGGCGTTGCTGGTCAACGTGCTCGCAATTTTCTCCAGCTTTCTTGCGCCGCTGATTTTTTATCTCGTGAAGAAAGATTCGCGGTTCGTATCGTTTTATTCGCTGCAGGTGCTGATCTGGCATGCCGCCTACGCGCTGATTTTCTTTGTGGGCATGATCATCGCGATGATTTTCATGTTTTCTACGATCGTCACGCACCCGCACAATGCGCCGGATCACGCACCTCCTTTGGCTTTTTTCGGTGTATTCGGGTTGGTCTGGCTTTGGGGAATGGGCGGATGGGTCTTGAACCTGGTTCTCGGAATTGTTTATGCGATCAAGGCGAATCAGGGGGAATGGGCGCGTTTCCCGCTGATTGGAGATTTTGTGCTGCGCAAAATTTTGCCTGAGCAACCTATTTCTTAAACTATCTGAGGAGCCTATGAAACGAATCATTTGCGCCAGTGTGTTGTTGCTAGGTCTAACGGTGGCATTGCCATGGTTGCATTCGACGTCGAGCGAGGAGCCAACGCTCTCGGGTTTCTCCGCAGAATCTTCTCGCGCAGAGCGCCAGTGGGAAGAAAAATTCAAGGCCATTCCGAGTCCGCAACTGATGCGCGAATACATGCAACGGCTTTCCGCGCGGCCGCACAATGTCGGCACCGCCTACGATAAAGACAACGCGGAATGGCTGGCGGCGAAATTCAAGGAGTTTGGACTCGATACGCACATCGAAACATTTGACGTTTTGTATCCGACGCCAAAAGAGCGCGCCGTCGAACTGGTAGCCGGCGGTCCGAAGTTTGTCGCGAAGTTACAGGAACCGTCTGTCGAGGGTGACCCGACTTCGAATCAGCAGAGCGAACAATTGCCAACGTACAACGCCTACTCGATTGACGGCGACGTGACGGCGCCGCTGGTGTTTGTGAATTACGGCATTCCGGAAGATTACGAGCAGCTCGATCGCTTGGGCGTTTCGGTAAAGGGCGCGATCGTGATCGCCAAGTATGGCCATTCCTGGCGCGGCATCAAGCCGAAAGTTGCGGCGGAGCATGGCGCGGTGGGCTGCCTGATTTATTCCGATCCGAATGAAGATGGATTCAAGCAGGGCGAAACTTTTCCGGCGGGCGCGTGGCGTCCGCGCGATGGCGTACAACGCGGCAGCGTGGCCGACGATCCGATTTATCCGGGTGATCCGCTGACGCCGGGCGTTGGCGCAACGAAAAACGCGAAGCGGCTAGATCTGAAGGACGTTCCGGTCATTACAAAAATTCCAGTGTTGCCGATTTCTTATGGCGACGCAGAACCTCTGCTGGCGGCGATTACCGGAGCGGTTGCTCCGCGAGCGTGGCGCGGCGGTCTGGGTATGACCTATCACGTCGGCCCCGGGCTCGCGAAGGTGCACTTGAAAGTGAAATCGGATTGGGCGGGCTTGAAAACGATTTACGACGTGATCGGAAAAATTCCCGGAACCACGAACGCAGATCAGTGGATCATTCGCGGCAATCATCACGATGCCTGGGTGAATGGCGCGGAAGATCCGATCTCCGGGCTGATCGCGGTGATGGAAGAGGCGCGTGCCATGGGCGAACTCGTGAAAGCGGGGTGGAAGCCCAAGCGCACCATTATGTTTTGCGCGTGGGACGCGGAAGAACCGGGCCTGATTGGCTCAACGGAATTTGCGGAAGAACACGCCGACGACTTGAAGACGCACGCGGTCGTGTACATCAATTCCGATGTTAATGCGCGCGGATATTTTGGCGCGGAAGGTTCGCATACGCTGGAGAAATTTATTAACGACGTGGCGCGCGATGTCCAGGATCCGGAGACGAAACT
>WNFQ01002036.1_pt1 | contig 14552 bp, 12 predicted proteins | sample 5400171 | NCBI WGS metagenome assembly WNFQ01 (sample SAMN13153356, study PRJNA577476) | soil metagenome | isolation source: 20 cm soil under Madrone tree | place: USA:California | collected 2016-06-14
GATCAATCCGCCGATTCGGATCAAGCTCCAGTCAATATCCGCGGCTATGACGCCTTGAGCCAAAGAGGAAATGAGCCCAGCCTGGGGCGCAGGCAGCGGATGGGGACGCAACTCTGCTCCCGGTGCACCGACAAAACCATAAGCATGATTCACCAGATCGAGCACCGGCGGAATCACAAACGCGCCGGCAATGACGCCGATGACCAGCGCCACCTGCTGTTTCCAAGGTGTTGCATCAACTAATTGACCGGTCTTGAGATCCTGAAGGTTGTTATTCGCGATCGCAGCAACGTTGAAGATGACTGCTGTAGTGAATAGAGCGAAGGCCATCAGTGATTTGGCTGCATCCGGCGGCACGTACGGCTTCAGGCCAATCACAAGCAGCAATGCAGCGCCGATCACCACCAGAATACCAATTCCCGACAATGGGCTGTTAGACGAACCGATTAAGCCTGCCATGTAACCGCAGACCGCTGAGACGAAGAAGCTCATCAACACGACGTACGCGACGCCGCCAATGATGAGCGTTGGGAGATGCGCGCCGAGGCCGCTTGTGTTGCCGAAATAACCGAGTAACCAACCGATCGGTAGCATACACGCCAGTGTGACAAGGCCGACAATGCCGATAGGGATATCGCGCTCGGTGATCGGCAGCGTGTCGGCTTTACCGGCTTTGCGCGCGCGTGAGGCAGCCATTGCACTTGCCAGGCCGCTCGCAACCGGCTTCACCAACTTCAGCAGCGTCCAGATCGCCGAAACACCGATCGCGCCGGCGCCGACGAAACGCACTTTCGTGCTCCAGGTTTTCTGCGCGAGCGTGGCTGCAGCGGTGGTGAGATCGCCCGCGATGGCCGAAAAATGCGGAACGCCCCAACCCCAACCAATCAGCGCGCCAATCAACATCGCGATTCCAACTGAAAGACCGACCAGGTGCCCGATCGCAAGAAGCGCGAACGACAGCGCGAAATCATAGCCGCTGACAGCGCCGCGTCTGCCAATTCGAAAAGTCTGCGCGACGTCTGCCGCGAAAATTTGAGTGCCAACGATCACCGCGAAGACGGCGGAAACGATCGATCCCCACAACACCGCGAGCAGACCGGCGCGGCCGTGTTCGACATCGGACGCGTGGGCTGAGTCGCGGCTGCTGCCAACCTTGAGCACTTCAGCGCAAGCGACACCTTCCGGATACGGTAAGTCGGAAGTCGTCACCAGTGCGCGACGCAGCGGGATTGAATACATGACTCCCAGAATTCCGCCGAGCGCGCAGATCCAAAACGAGGTCCAGAACGGAAATTCCGTCCAATAACCGATCATGATTAAACCCGGCAACACAAAGATGATGGACGACAATGTCCCCGCCGCAGACGCGACGGTTTGCACAATATTATTTTCTTGAATCGTCGCATCGCGGAAACCGCGCAGGATTGCCATCGAAATCACTGCCGCCGGAATCGACGTCGAAAAAGTAAGACCAGCCTTAAGGCCGAAGTACACATTGGCCGCGGTGAACACGAGTGTGATCAGGACACCAATAATCAGGCCGCGGACGGTGAGTTCTTTGAGTGTTTGTTCACGGCCGTTCACGAGGTGCGCAGGATATGTTGAATTCGCGAAAGCGGTCAAGCCGCGTACTTCAGTCTCGTAGTTGCGTCCAAGCGGGGCGACGGCAATTAATGGGCGCTACTGGCGAACGTTTGCCGGTCAACACGCTGCGTTCGCTTCCCGGATTAGAACATTTCTACCGGCGAAACTGGTCGGCTTTGTGCGTCGCGCACTTTGGCGCGTTCTTCACCTAAAACATCGACCCGGAGATCCCAGACTTCACGATCGATCTTTTGAAAAGCACGTTCTGAAAATTCGTCAGGTGGCGTAAGATTTTTCTTGAAGCGCGCGATACTCGCGAGCGCGCGATCGATTTGATCAGCAGGCAACGTGCCTAAAATTCGTCGCACATTCTCGATCTCGGGAATCCTGTGGCAAATCATAACGAGATCATTTCCTGCCATAACGGCGAGGCGAATTGTATCCTCCAGCGTGTAGCCGGTGAGGATTGCACCCATGTCGAGATCGTCGGTCATAGCCAGGCCTTCAAACCCAAATTCGCCGCGCAGCAGATCGGTGATCACACGTCGCGAGAGGCTCGCCGGAGTTTTCTCCGTTTCGAAGCATGAATACCAGCCGTGACAGATCATCATGCTGTCCACGTTGTTTGCGAACTGGCGGAAAACGGCCAACTCGTTCTGATCCAGTTCTTCGCGGGTGCGATCAATCCGCGGCAATTGGTAATGAGCGTCTGACGTTGCAGCGGAATAACCAGGGAAATGTTTGCCGCAGCTCGCGATCCCCTGCTCTCTCATCGCTTCGTTGAATGCGCCGGCATTTCGAATGACCTCTTCGACAGTTGTACCGTAGCAACGGCCGCGTAATGAATTTTCCGCCTCGTCATCAAATGAAATGTCGAGAACTGGACACAAATCCAAATTGAACCCGAAAAGACGCAGCAAACGCCCTGTAATGTCACCGTGGCGCCTGATCAGATTTACATCGTTCGTCTCGCGCAGTTGTTGTGCATTTGGTGGTTCGCTGCCGATCCGGCGTAATCGCGAAACGCGACCGCCTTCCTGATCGACGGTAATGATCGGTTCGACTTCGCTCACCTCGCGCAAATCGTCGATAAGCTTTCGCAGTTGCGCGGCGTTGCCGAGGTTGCGGCCGAAAAGAATAAACGCCCCTGGTTGCACCCGCCGAAATAACTGCGCAGTCTCGACGTCCAGTTCCTTGCCCGGAACGCCAATCATAATGAGTTGACCCAGGGAATCGTTCTTCATGAAGCGCACAGGTTAATGCGCGAGGCTCAATATTCAACGGCTGTAATTGCGAGCGCCATCGCGCCATAGACTTGCCGAAGCCGGGTCGAGCGTTGAGCGTTGGGCGTTGAAAAAGATCGGCATTTATGGCGGCACGTTCGATCCGGTTCATCATGCGCATTTGATTCTCGCCCGCGACGCGCTCGAAACGCTCGATCTGGATGAGATAATTTTCGTGCCCGCTGCGATTTCCCCTCTCAAGAAGACCGCTCCCGTTGCGAGCGGCGAACTACGATTGGCAATGTTGCGGGCAGCGATTAAAGGTGAGCCGAAGTTTGTGTTGGACGATTGCGAGCTGCGTCGGCCCCCACCTTCGTACACAATCGATACCGTCGAGGAAGTACGGCAAGGCCACAGGCACACGGCGATCTACTGTTTGATCGGGGAAGATAACGTGCAGACGCTAAAAAAATGGCATCGTTTTGACGAGCTGGAAAAGATGGTCAATTTCGTTATTCTCGATCGCAAAGCTCAGCCACCTACCAGCTCTTATCCCGTCATCGATCGGAAAATCGACATCTCGGCCACGGAAATAAGGAAGCGAGTTGCTTCCGGCCGGTCCATTCGCTATCTCGTACCGCCGGCAGTGGAAGAAATTATCCGTCGCGAGAAACTTTACCTGGAGCAACCGAAATAACCCCAGAAAACCTAGCAACTACCTGCGCGGAACTCGCCTCGAACAAAAAGGCGGAAAACATCGTTGTGCTGGATTTGCGCGGCATCTCGACGTTTACAGATTTTTTTGTGATTTGCTCCGGCACGTCCGAGCCTCAGCTGAAAGCGATCGCAAACGAACTCGAAACGCGATTGAGAGAGGATCATTCGGTTCGGCCCGTCGCGGTTGATGGATTTCCCGCCAGCCAATGGATGGTGCTCGATTTCCTGCAAGTGGTTGTCCACATTTTTCACCAAGACAAGCGCGCCTTCTACAGCCTCGAAGATTTATGGGGCGACGCGCCGCGAATGCATTGGCAACCGGCGGCGGCACATTGATTGCCGCTCGCTAATCAGCGGCTACATCGGTTAGCTGGCTTGTTAGGCGGGATACCAATCCCGTGCTTTGCGCGGTTTGGGGCCAAACCGAATTACTTCGGCGATGGCGAAGCTTTTGGCGCAGCCGCCGGAGTCGTTTTTGGCGCACCCTGCGGAACAGCACCCTGCGGAACAGCACCCTGCGGAGCAGCACCCTGCGGAGCAGGCGTAGGAGGCGCCTTGGCGTCCAGCAGTTCTACCTCGAAGATCAAAGTCGCATTGGGACCGATCTCAGGACTCACGGAGCGTTCGCCAAATGCAAGATTCGCCGGAACAACCACCAGATATTTTGATCCGACTTTCATCAGCTGAAGCGCTTCCGTCCATCCTTTGATGACGCCGTTGACTGGAAAGGTGGCCGGTTGCCCGCGCTTATATGAGCTGTCGAACTCAGTGCCATTGATCAACGTACCGCGATAATTTACCGTCACCATGTCGGTCGGTTTGGGTTGTGCTCCGGTTCCCTCCTTCTCGACTTTGTATTCTAACCCGCTGGCAGTTGTTTTTACTCCTGGCTTCTTTTTGTTCTCCTCCAGGAATTTCGCGCCTTCGCTCTTGTTTTTCTCTCCGGCTTCCTTCTGTTTTTGTTCCATGTCCTTTTCAAATTGCGCCATGACCTCCTTGACTTGGTCCTGTGTCAGTTGCGGTTTACCGGCAATGGCGTCCTTGATGCCGGCCGCGAGGATGTCGGGGTTAATGTCCACCTTCTGCTTGCTCAGATTGAATCCGATATTCATGCCAATGCTATAGCTGACCTTATCCTTCTGATCTTTCAGTTGTGGTGATTTCTCTTGCCCGAACACTGGAAATGCAAGTAAGGATGCGCTGACAATAATAATAAAATGTTTCATAAGATCGTGCTTCCCGCGCCGGGTTTAATTAAATTAATCGCCGCAGAAAGCCGAACGCTAATGGATAAATGCGGCTCGTCAAGAAAACAGCCGCACTGGCTATTTAGACGCCATTATCCTTTGGCCCTATTGCTTATTAGCTGGACGATTGCTCTCTGGCCGCGCCCATCCAGCGCAATCACTCTGGCGCGTGCTGACGTGCAGAGGATCGGAAAAAAAATCTGGCAAAATGAGTGCAATGGAACCATTTCCGGGCTCACCGCATGGAATCAAGGTGAAGACTTTGCGTCGCTAGGCATCGGCCATTTCATCTGGTATCCGAAGGGGCGCCGCGGCCCGTTTGAAGAAAGTTTTCCCAAAGTCGTAAGTTTCATCTCGAAACGTGGCGCGAAATTGCCAACAATACTCTTGCATGGCGCTGAACAACCATGTCCGTGGAATTCGCGCGCGGAGTTTTTTCGAGCGCAACACACAGTAGAAATGAACCAATTACGCCAGTTTCTCGTCGATACGATCGATCTTCAGGCTGAATTCCTTATTGCCCGGTTGGAGGGCGCTTTGCCTAAAATGCTCGCCGAAGCGGCGCCGGCCGATCGAGCCAACGTACAGCAGCAGTTCGAGCGACTGGCGAGAACTTCACATGGGTGCTACGCCCTTGTCGATTATGTAAACTTTAAAGGCGAAGGCGTTCTCCACACGGAGCGTTATCAAGGTCAGGGGTGGGGCTTGCTGCAGGTCCTCGAAAGCATGCATGGGACCTCTGATGGTGACGCGGTTGATGAATTCGTAAAGGCGGCGCGGAGCACCTTGACTCGACGCGTGCACAACGCTCCGGCCGAACGGCATGAATCACGATGGCTTACGGGTTGGCTTCGCCGCGTGAACAGCTACAGTGGCATCTAATTTATGCAGGCAAAAACTCTTATACTGGTTTGGGCGTTTCTGCTCATTATTTTTACCTGTTCAATCAACGCTCAGTTCCGTCTCTTCGGACCCAGACAACCGAGACCGACGCCACAACCGATGCGCAAAGCATCGGCCCTTATTAGCAGGCAGGCACCATTGAAAGTGAATGAATCTTTACTCAAACAGGCAACGCCCGATAACACCCGTATTGTCGTATCGATTCCGAAGCAGCGGGCTTACCTCATGATCGGCGAAAAGATCGTCGCCGATGGCCCGATTTCGTCCGGCAGACGCGGACACGAATCTCCTACAGGCCATAAGCACGTGCTCGAGAAAGACCCGAATCATCACTCCAGTCTGTACGGAGACTTTGTGGATAGTTCTGGTCGTACCGTGCGCGGGGGGGTCAGCGCCCGCTCCGATTCCGCCCCGAGCGGCACGCATTTCGCTGGTGCCCCGATGAAATGGTTTCTGCGCTTGACTGAAGACGGCGTAGGCATGCACATCGGAATTTTGCCCGGATACCCAGCCTCGCACGGCTGTATCCGCCAGTCGGTCGATGGCGCAAAATTATTTTACGACCACGTGAAAGTCGGCACGCTTGTGGACGTAGGCGACTATTGAGAATCGCAAGCAACGACGGCTTGGGCAGCCGTCGATCTCAAACTTGACGGCTGGGACGCCTCAGTCCTTGAGAATCTTCCGCCGCAAGAGATCGAGCGCCGATTGGGCAGCTAATTCTTTGAATGTCTCTCGATCTGTGGGGAAAAAGAACTTTTTCACGATGGTTTCCAACTCTGCTAAAGCGAGGGCAACGTAAACCGTTCCCACTGGTTTTTCCGGCGACCCACCGGTTGGTCCGGCAACTCCAGTTGTCGCAAGTGCATAGTCAGACCCTGCACAGGCGCGGGCATGTTCGGCGAGCGCGCGCGCAACCGATTCGCTCACTGCGCCGTGCTTTTCGACGAGCTTTGGATCCACGTCCAACATTTTGATCTTCGCTTGATTAGCGTAACAAACGTAGCCAGCAATAAACACGCTCGACGCGCCCGGCACGTTCGTAATCCGGTTCGCGATCAAGCCGCCCGTGCACGATTCTGCGGTTGCTAACGTTTGATTGCGCTTTGTGAGCAGTCTGACCACGACTTCCTCCAAGGTTTCATCCGTTGTAGAAAAAATCGAAAATCCCAGTGCTGATCTGATGATGGCATCCGCCTGTTGGATTGCCTCCGGTTTTCCTATAATGCGCACATCCACTTCTCCGGGACGCGCACAGTAGCCGAGTTCAATCCCTGGAATCGCCAGAATTTTTTCGCCTATTGCTTCTTCGACACTCGACTCGCCCATCCCAGCGACCTTATAAACCCGTTGTTCGATCGCGGAACTTGGCGCTAAAGACTGCAAGAGCGGCATAACATATTTTCGAAACATCGGCTGAAGCTCGCGCGGCGGCCCCGGCAAAACAAAAAGGTGCGGCGACGAAATGCGCGGATTGATGTTGGCCTTCAAATAAAATCCCGGCGCACTTCCGTTTTCATTTGGGAGCACCTGCGCGCCGGCCGGAACAGCGGCCTGACGGGCAATGCCCGCAGCCCATTTGATTCCGCGCAATCGAAGTCGTTGGCGCAGCGACTCCAGCAACTCTGGCTGCTGACGCAACTCTAAGCCAAGTAAATCGGCGACGGTCTCCCGCGTGATATCGTCGCTGGTCGGACCGAGGCCACCGGTCACAAAAAGTATTTCATAAGCCGGAAATAATTCGGCCAACGTGCGTCCAATCGCGTCGGTATCAGGCACCGTGCGTCGCTCTTCGATCCGAAGCCCCAACGGAAAAATCTCGCGTGCAATGAACCCAAGATGCGCGTCCTGCACGTCGCCCAGCAAAAGCTCCGTGCCGGTGTTAATAAGGCCAGCGCGCATAAGGGAACTCACAATCAACGCTCAACGCTCAACGTTCAAAGCCCAACACTCAACGCACCAATTGCTTCTGAATTGAACGTTCAGAGTTGAACGTTCGACGTTTGCCCGCAATTTTTATGCGGCCGTCTTATCCTGTTTCTTGCGAATCAGCGGAAGCTTTCTACCCTCGACAACCGCACGATTGATTGTGACTTCGGCGATATCTTCGCGACTCGGCACATCATACATGATGTCGAGCATGGTGCGCTCCAGCATCGAACGCAACGCCCGCGCCCCGGTCCCTTTTGTGACTGCCTGTGCCGCCAGCGCACGCAGGGCATCTTTCGTAACAGATAAACGCACACCTTCCATTGAGAAGAGCTTCGTGTATTGCTTCACCATCGCATTTTTTGTATCGGTCAGAATCGCGACCATCTCGTCTTCGGTAAGGGAGTCGAGGGAACTGACCACCGGCAGTCGTCCAATGAATTCGGGAATCATTCCAAAAGCGAGCAAGTCTTCTGGTTCCACGTGGCGGATAGCTTGCTTTCGCAAAGCTTCTTCCACTTCCAGGGTCGGGCTGCTAAAGCCCATCACCTTTTGACCGATGCGCTTCTGGATGATTTTGTCGAGCCCGATAAACGCGCCACCGCAAATGAAAAGAATCTTCTCAGTATTGACCTGGATGTATTCCTGATGCGGATGTTTGCGGCCGCCCTGAGGCGGAACGTTGCACATACTGCCTTCCAAAATTTTTAAAAGCGCCTGCTGCACTCCTTCGCCGGAGACATCCCGCGTAATGCTTACGTTATCGGTTTTGCGGCCGATCTTATCGATTTCGTCGATGTAAACGATGCCGATCTCGGCTCGTTTCACATCGTAATCGGCATTTTGGAGCAGTCGCAGAATAATGTTTTCGACGTCTTCGCCGACGTACCCGGCTTCGGTCAATGTTGTCGCGTCCGCGATGCAGAACGGCACATCAAGAATCCTTGCCAGGGTCTTGGCCAACAACGTCTTGCCAGAACCAGTCGGTCCGATTAGCAAAATATTGCTCTTCTCAATTTCAACGTCCGCAAGTGGATCGGGCTGAAATGCTGCGGATGCATCGGTGGGTGCCGCAGTTTGCAGGACCCGTTTGTAATGGTTGTGGACTGCCACAGAGAGCGTCTTTTTGGCGACCTCCTGGCCGATCACGTATTGGTCCAGGGCGCGCCGGATCTCTGCCGGTTTCGGCACACGGATGTTAGAGGACTGACGCCGAGCATCCTCGTTGAGCTCCTTGTCGAGAATGCTCTTGCAAACGTTGATGCAGCTATCGCAGATATAAACGCCAGGACCAGCGATCAGCTTGCGCACTTCGGCATGGCTCTTGCCGCAGAACGAGCACATGGTCAGGTTGGAAGCGCGGGCCATATTTGGTTTTACGAAAAGACGCTGTTATCCCGTCACTTTCCGCGGTAACGCCACTTCCGCGATTTCGACCGACCGGTCACTGGACGGCGGCGTCGCGCCGTCAAGCAACTTTATTTCTTTTCGGGACTTAATCACTTCGTCCACCAGACCATACGCCTTTGCCTCTTCTGCGGACATATAATAATCGCGGTCTGAATCGACCCGGACTTGCTCCTCAGATCTGCCGGTGTGCTGCGCGATGATTCGGATGAGGCGTTTCTTCAGCTTGAACATATAATCAACCTGGCGTTCCACGTCACTCGCCGCTCCCTGCGCGCCGCCGGAAACCTGATGGATCATGATGTCCGAATTCGGCAGCGCAAAGCGTTTGCCCTTCGTGCCGGAACAAAGAAGAACCGCTGCCATGCTGGCGGCCATCCCGAGGCAGTACGTCGTCACGTCGCACGTGAGAAACTGCATCGTGTCATAGACGGCCAGTCCCGCAGTGACCGAACCACCGGGCGAATTGATATAAATGTTGATGTCCTTCTTCGAGTCTTCCATTTGCAGGAAAAGCAACTGCGCAATGACGAGATTGGCGATGTGGTCGTCCATCGGCGTTCCTATGAAAACGATCCGGTCCTTGAGCAGTCGCGAGTAAATATCGTAGCTGCGCTCGCCTCGGCCAGTCTGCTCCACGACCATCGGAATCAGCACCTGCGACAGATTTTCGCCCGATACACTCATGATTTTTCTTCTTTAACAGCGGTTTGTTGTGCTGATTTGACGCTAACATTCGCCTTGAGGAAATCAAGAGTCTTGCCCAGCAGAATCTGTTCAGCAATGTCATCCAACGCATTTTTCTGCTGTAACTCCTTGCGCATTTTGTCGGGCGAAATGTCGTAACGCGCTGCCTCCTGCCTGATTCGAAGGTCGACGTCTTCTTTCGTTACCTTAATTTTTTCGCGCTCCGCAATCCGGTGCAGAATGAAATTTGTTTTCAAGCGGTTCGCCGCCAGGCCCGCGGCGCCGTCGATCAGTTCTTTTTCTTGTTGCTTCAGCATGTCATCAGTAACACCACGCTCACGATTCCGTTGCACTAATTCGGCCAGCGCCCGACGCGTCTCATTTTGCAAGAGCGCTGGAGGCAACTCGAACTGAATATGCTCATGCAAATATTTCACGATCTGTGATTCCCTGGCGCGCTCGGCGTCATGCTGTTTCGCGTGCTCGATATCGTGCTCGATCATGTGGCGAACATCGGGAAGGGTTTTCCCTGGAACCAGTTTGGCCGCAAGCGCGTCATCGATCGCCGGCAAAACCTTCTGCTTAATCTCATGCAAGGTAACTGCGTAATCCGCTTTTTTACCTGCCAATTCTTTCACCGGGAAATCGTCCGCGAAATGGACAATAACGAGGCGCGTTTCGCCCGGCTTTTGTCCGACCAACTGCTCACAAAATTTCGGCAGGAAATTGTCAGGAGCCAGATGCAGCCAGAATTTCTTGCCGCCTTGCAAATTCTTGCTGGCCTGCGGCGCGATTTCGCTAATCGGCTTGCTATCCACCGAACCTTCAAAATCAAGCACCGCAAAATCGCCCATTTGCAATCCGCGCCCCGATACATCTACAAAATCAGCCGACTGATCACGCAAACGCTCCAGCGCCTCGTCAACTTCGACCTCAGAAACTTTTGTGTCCGGCGCTTCCACCGGAATGTTCTTGTAATCTGGCAACTCGAAATCCGGTGCCGTGACGACGGTCGCACGGAAGCTCATCGATTTATCCTCGCCGAATTGGACGTCTTCGATGTTAGTCAATGAAGCCACGCGCAACTGCTGCTGTTCGACCGCTTCGTGATAACTTTTTGAGACGAGTTTTTTGGTAAGCTCCTCCTGAATTTCCTTCCGAAATCTTTTATCGATAACGGTGCGCGGCGCTTTGCCGGGTCGATAACCGGGAATCTTGGCGAACCGTGCGAAGCTGTTCGCAATTGCATCCCACTCCTTCGTCACTTCTTGAGGCGCCAATTCAATTTGCAGCTTCGACACAGAACCAGGCTGCTTGTCTACTTCAACTTTCATTTGTGAATCACTGTAGCGGCGCTCTGTGAGTGCCGCAAAGTTCTGAGGACAGGCTGCCAGCCTGTTCATCTCGGCAGCTTGCCGAGATGCAGAGCTTTTTCACGCAGATGATGTTTTTGAATGTTGCCGGCAACTACGGGCTCCCGCGATTGCGCGATGCCCTCCAGAGACGGACACGCTCTCCCTTGACGTACCCGGAGTGCGTCTGCGGAATCCCAAACCAGTACGCCAATTCGCGATAATCTTCGCAGTCGAAAATCGAGAAGTTAGCAAGCTTGCCTCGCTCCAGTGAACCAATTTTATCGCCGCGATTGAGACTGTACGCCGCATTAATTGTGGATGCGGTGATTGCTTCCGCAGGCGACATTTTCATCTGAGTGCACGCGAGCGACAAAATCATCGGCATGCTCGGCGTCGGCGACGAACCGGGATTGAAATCTGTCGCGAGCACAACAGCGAGGTCTGCGTCGATCATTTCGCGCGCGCGCGGGTATGCTGTCGATCCGAGCGCGTAAACGGAACCCGGCAGCAGAACTGGTTGCACGCCCGCGGATTTCATTGCCGCAATTCCCTGCTCATCTGTTTTCTCCAAATGATCGGCCGTAGTCGCTTTCAATTCACCCGCAAGTTGCGCACCGCCGGAATCAGTGAGTTGATCGGCATGAATTCGCAGCCTTAGTCCGAGCTTCCGTGCTGCCGTCAAAATTCTTCTCGATTGTTCAATGGTGAAATAACCACGCTCGCAAAACACGTCGCAAAACTCCGCGAGTTTTTCGCTTGCGATTCGCGGCAATATCTCGTCGATCACAACGTCAATGTATTCATTGGCGTCCATTTCGCGCGGCACCGCGTGCGCGCCAAGAAAAGTCGGGATAATTTCCAGCGGCTTTTCTTCATTGAGCCGACGCATCACGCGCAAGATTTTCAATTCATCTTCGACCGTCAGTCCGTACCCGGATTTTGCTTCGATGGTTGTCGTTCCACAGTGCAAAAACCATTCCGCGTGTGTCCGTGCTTGATTGAAAAGGTCTTCGCCGCTAGCGGCCCGCGTTTTTTTTACAGTTGACCAAATTCCGCCGCCCGCCTTGGCGATTTGTTCGTAAGTCTCGCCGTGTGCGCGGCGCTCAAAATCATCGAGACGATTTCCGGCAAAAACCAAGTGTGTATGCGCGTCGACAAATCCTGGCAGGACAACACGGCCGCCGGCATCGATAATCTCCACATCGCGGGCGTTCTTCGCGACCTCCTCGCTTGAACCGACGATTTCGATCTTCCCTTCACGAATTAGCATTCCGCCATCACGGATAACCGCCAATTCAGCCATCTCAGCACCGACGCGCGGTCGCTTCGGACCTGCCACCGTGATCAATTGCGAAGCGTGAAGAACGGCAAGTGAATCCATGATTCGTTGAAGAGCTAAAAGAGGAACGGCATTGTCATTCTGATCCCCCAGTCGCGGGAGAAGAATCTCAAAGCAGTTCTTCTGGGAACGCCAAAGTGACAATCAGAGATGTTTCGCTTCACTCAACATGACAAGGAGGACTTGCGCCTTCAACGCTTCAACCGAGCTTGCTCTCCACGATTTCGCTAACCTTCTTGAACTGTGTGTCCGAGTTCTCGCTGATTTCTTGCACTTTGTTAGCGAGCGTCGTTTTGAATTTCTCGTCCTTCAGTTGCCCGAGATTAATTCGCACGTTCAATGCCGCTCCCTCAATGCAGGCCCGCGTGCCCAGTGCGCCAACGCCTACATCTGAAATGGAAGCTGGATTTCCTTTGTCCGCCATCTCGGAGAGCAGTTCGTAAGACTTGTATGCCGTCTCCATCACCTTTAACGGAACCTCGGAGGCATATTTCGTCGCCTCTTCAATCGCTCTCGAACGTGCTGCCTTTTCTTCTGCCGATTCTTTTGGCAGCGCGAACGCATCCATTACTTTGTTGAATGCGGCCGTATCTTCATCCACAAGCGACAGCAATTCGTCCTTGAGTTGCTGTGCCTTGACCGCCCAATCACTGAAATATTCAAGCTTGTCATCCCAGCCACGTTTCCCGGCGGAAAGATTCGCCACCATTCCGCCGAGCGACCCACCTAACGCCCCCATCAACGCTGCTACGGAACCGCCGCCCGGCGCAGGCGAATCGCTCAAAGTTTCATTGCAAAACTCGCGCAGATTCATTTTGACCAGGGACGGCTTTTGCTGAGCAGATTCGATCTTCAATTCAATCACCTTTTCTTTCGGCTCGAAAGGTTTCAGTTCGCTCAGGCCCATCGAGCGAATCGCAATATCAATCAGTTCTTCTTCCGAAGCACCCTGTGACCAACGCTGTTTACGAAGGAAATAACGACCGGCATCCACCAAACATTTCTTCGGCACCATGCCCACAATCTCCGAGCCGGTTACACGCAATCCGCGCTTTGATGCTGCCTCAACACACGCATCGAACGCCACGTGCAACGGCGTTTCTTCAGTGTTGGTCAGATTCATGGAGACCTGCGCGATGCCGTATTCCTTCACGAACCAGCCGATAGCCTTCACGTACTTTAACATTCCTGGAATTCGAACGGGTTCGCCGTTTGAATCCAAAACCGGTTTGCCAGAAGGCATGCCGTCTTCGGTCTTCACTCTCCCCTGCTCTCGTACGTCAAACGCGATCGAGGTCGCGCGCCGCACGGATTTCGTGTTCAGATTCACATTGTAAGCCACCAAGAAATCGCGGACGCCGATCACCGTCCCGCCAGATTTTTCATTGAAAACGGCTGGCCCGAAATCTGGTTTCCATTCAGCCTGTTTAATTTTCTGAAAAAAACCTTCGTATTCCCCAGAGCGAATAATCGAAAGGTTTGAACGCGATTTATCCCTTGCTGCTCTGTCGTAGAGATAGACCGGAATCTTCAATTCCTCGCCAACACGTTTTCCAAGGCGATTTGCGCAATCGATTGCTTCTTCCCAAGTGACGTTGCTCACTGGAATAAATGGGCATACATCGGTGGCGCCCATGCGCGGATGCGCGCCTTTGTGTTTGCGCATATCGATCAGCTCCGCCGCTTTTTTGATTCCGCGAAAGGCCGCTTCCACTGCCGCATCAAGGTCCCCGACAAAAGTCACCACCGTGCGATTCGTGCTTGCCCCGGGATCGACATCGAGCAGCGAAACGCCGTCCACTGACTCAATTGCATCAGTAATCTGGCGAATGATGTTTTGATCGCGTCCTTCAGAAAAATTCGGCACGCACTCAATCAACATTTGCATAGTTCCGCAGCTAGGTCGCACCCCCCTGTAGCGGCAATCTGCAACCGTCGCAAATGTTTCGCGACTCGATCGCTAGCCCGCATTTGCGGGCCATCAGTACAGCGTATTGCTCTTCACAGAATCAGTAACACGTTATTAACGATGCCCACGATCACAGTAAAACTTTCGAAACCTGAATTCTCGCGCCTTGAGGCCATCGCCACGGCCTCAAGACGTACGAAGTCGGAAATTGTCCGCGAAGCGCTCTCCGCTGCTCACGGCGATTCCGCCTCG
>WNFQ01002039.1_pt1 | contig 14549 bp, 19 predicted proteins | sample 5400171 | NCBI WGS metagenome assembly WNFQ01 (sample SAMN13153356, study PRJNA577476) | soil metagenome | isolation source: 20 cm soil under Madrone tree | place: USA:California | collected 2016-06-14
GTCTCCTTACGGTCCTCCGGGATGCCAGCCCACAGAATATTCCTCCCTTCGACTATAGTTCGCCACTCTTCGCGCGCAGTCTGCTCTGCATCAGCTCCGGAGGGTAGGCGATGCGCCAGTAACGTTCTCAGAGCGTCTAGAGGGGTTCCCGGCCGCGCGTGCGGAATCAAGCGTACGAGACGCGAGCGAATGTCACCTGTGCGGCGTTACCGTAAGTATGGGATGCTAGTGATGTGGCTGAAACTGATGGTGTCTTCCTCTATGGTACGGTACACTTGATCGATGGGGGAAGGAGGCGAGAAAAGAAAGCTTACCGATGGAAGGGCCACCTAGCACGCGGATGATCTCACTTGATGAACCACCATCATCCGATACTGGAAGAACATAACATGCGCTCTGAGCGAAAGCCGCACAGATTGCGTTGCAGCCTGTTCCTCCTGATATGACTAGATAGGACGGGCCCGGGTCATTGGCATCATTGAGGGGCTCCTGCTGACCCTGTGCAGCCTGAGGGATGTCGAGATGTGGGCTTTGCTGTGGCAGGCGAAGGTTAGGGGTGCGCCCACTGGTACCAGCTTGAGTGTGAGGTGTCATGGAGAACCCGAACAGAGATGCTCATGTCCCTAAATGCAAAGTGGAGATCTGGTGAGTCAGTGCAATGATTCGCACTGTCAGACATTCTAACGGGACCACATTGTACTAGTACGAGTGAGACCCTTGTTGTCTCAGGGACTTTTCACACTAATCTAAATTGAGTCAATGTAATACTGTACAGAAAGGAACCGGTTCTATGATCAAACTCGGATAAACTCCAATAGTTGTCCAAGTCCAGGGCCATTGATTATTTCTAAACTCTCTGATGACAGATGTTTGCATGAAAACACGCCGAGTGGCTGTTTGACTCGTAGGGTACATGGAGACAACGCAGTAAGGAGTGAGGCCTAGTGAGGCCTGACTGCAACATAACTTGCGGACGATGGAAGGTACCGAGACGTCGACTTCTAGAAGGTCGGCAGGATGTCTTGAGTGCGGCATCGTCTGTTCAGAGATGTTCTTAATAAAGCGTATCAACGAATGCCATATACTGTACGAGTGCCTAGAAAAGTAATCGCGAGTATGGTGCATTCGCGGGTACATTGCTATTAAAAGCAGGAGGTCCACATGATTGTCCTCAGGCTCGTCGGCTCCAAAAGAACCCGGATTTCGATGTATTTCTGGGTAGAGATAGGTGCTTGCGCAGCGGTAGGGATTGAGTTCCGATGAGAACTCGGTGACAAACACGATGGTCAAGGAGGCCTCACTATGATGTTTGTTTGCTTTCGGAATGCAACAACCTTTTGTTTCCGGTGACCGAATCCTGCAATTTTCCACTACTAGAAGGCCTGGAGGATGGTGCGGGTGCGGCGTTGTCTGTGTTGAGATCTTGAGACGTCAAAGATACGAGTTATCAAAAGTGATCGCGAGTTTGAGGCATGCATTATACACTGTCAGTCAAGCAGGAGACGCCCATACTGTAATTACCCTTGGAGTTGTAAAACAGCAGGGTCGTTCGGCATTTGGATGTGTTCCAAATCCGAACACATCCAAATGTTGAGTGGTCCAGAAACCACAGTGTTTTCAGAAAGCTCCCCGTTGAACACGCTTTCAAAGGATCAGTGCGATGTACACTCGACTGAACGCTGAGCAATGCAGGTCTGCTTGAAAGACAGAGTGACACAGGATAGGGCCGTGGTACGTAATACATTCCCACGCTTGCGAGGCTTGCAGGCGCGGGGAAGATTCGGTCGCCGTTCATCGTTCACTGTTCGCGACGACGACGCCAGTCACGTCCATCGTCCTTTTGACGCGTCTTCCCCAGCAGGACTAGTGCTAACCTTTTTACTTTACTGTTTTGTGACTCGTGGTTCGTATGTCAATCCATTTCATGCGACTTGCATCTCAATTACCCTCCTGTCCGACAGATCAGCGTCCATCTCCTGCACTGTCGATCTGGAGAGATGGAGGGCCCATATACCCCTACAACACCAACACTTGTAAATGGAGCTAATGGAATGAACGGAAATGGTTCTATCCCGCACGACGAGGCTGCGCCGTCGTCCTCCTTTGATCCTGCCATCTTCCGCACCTACCTTCTCTCTCTCCTTCCACCTGTACTTGGAGCGGCCCCAGAAGAGATAGAATCTATATTTGACAACGAATTCGATGAACGAGTCACCCGATTCGCGAGCGAGGGCACAGGTGTCATATACATCGTAAAGCGAAGGGACGAGGTCGAAGGCATGTTGCTCCTCATTTCTGCACCATCGGAACTTGCCAATTTCGACAGATGACATGCCCCCTACATTCTCATACATCCTTACGGCGCATCTCGCGTACACACCATCGAATAGTACGACGCTCGCGCTGATTAAGCGGGGACCAACGCTTGACCCCATAACACCACTTGCTACCCAGCTCCACCTACTAAATCTCTTCGGTAGCGATGAGACACCGTATGAGAGTCTGCATGCTGTCGTCAGTAGTGGTGTCAAGCCATGGTTTGACGCGTTCGTTGGCGCGCGAGGACAGGGAAAAGATGGGGACAACAAGATGGGTGAGTTCCTTTTCAAGGATGGCCTACGGTAAAGCACGTACGGCGCAATACACCTTGTGGGTCTGGGAGTCCAAGGGATGACTAGACCTATTCGGTGCTCGCAGTTTCAATCAAACTACATGTCGCAATTTTCGCTCATACATTGCAGGCATCCCGATGACGAAGAAAAAATTCGCTGAGCTCGAGCTTTCCTTATTACACCTACAACAAAACGTCGAAATTCCGGAAACACACCTCATCATTCATCCTATCATTCAAAAGGCAGTTGAACAGGTCCGTAATTTGGGTTGGGCTGAAAGCATTGATAACCCGCTTAACAAATGATACTGCAGGCACGAGTTACTGGCGCCCGGCCAAACATTTCCAATATACCCTCCAAGCTTTTGAATGACAGCACCTTCCTCAATACCCTCCACGCACACGTCAACGCATGGATAAAGTCTATCCAAGCAGTGACAAAGCTTAATCGCGATGTCGCATCTGGCACGGCATCTCAAGAGATCAACTTCTGGCTTTCTCTCGAACGCGCACTTGAAGGAATTGAAAACCAACTGCGGAGCGAGGAAGTGAACATGGTCATGGAATGCTTACGAAATGCAAAGCGTTTCCATGCAACTGTGTCTTTCATTGCCGACACTGGTCTTAAGGACGCCACGGATAACGGTATGTACTCGCGCGTCATCATGGGCGAGGCCTGATCGGGATACGTGTAGTGCACAAATACAACCAGCTGATGAAGGATTTCCCACTGAATGAGCTGCTCTCAGCACCGGATGTCGACAAGGTTCAAGAGTCACTTATACTCATCTTTGGACACATCAATCGCAAACTTCGTCTCTCGCCATATCCGATTCGTCGGGCGCTACCGCTTGTAGAAGCAATTTCGCGCGACTTCAACGACCAATTACTCCGTATCCTTACCTCCCACCGACTGCTCTACACCCCATACGAGACCTTCGAGCGCCTCCTCGCCCAGACCACAGCAATATTCCGCACGTGGGATGACCTCATTAAGGGGTTCACGGACGTTGCGCGTGAAGTCACACGGAAGCGCTTAGAGAGGTTTATCCCGATCAAGGTCCAACCCGCACACGCAAAGTTACAAGAACGAACGCGGTACTTGAGGGACTGGAGGAAACAGCATGAGCAACTTGCTGTTATGACTGGCCCTACGAAGGGGTTGGGTGGTGTTGGAGTGGAGGTCGGAGGGATGGATATGGAAGAGGAGGTAAAGGATGCGTATGAGGTAATGAAGCGGATTGATGTCTTGGATGTGTCCACTGGTGAGTCCAGTTGCTCGTGTCAAGCGATATTTAATTCGTAACGACGATTAGATGGCACGGAGATCTGGGTGGCCGCGGAAAACGCGTACAATGAGCGCGTGTCTCGCGTGGAGAACCAAATCATTTCGCGGCTCCGTGATCGCCTGGGAACAGCGCGTAACGCCAACGAGATGTTCCGTGTATTCTCAAAGTTCAATGCGCTATTCGTTAGACCAAAGGTACGATCTGCACATCTTCTGTAATGCTACTGAAAATCTTATATTACCTATGCCATTAGATTAGGGGTGCCATCCAAGAATACCAGACCCAGCTCATTGACTCAGTCAAAGAGGATATCAAGCGATTGCATGACAAGGTATTGCCTATTGCTTAATGTTACATGTCCGTTTTATATGTTCTCCCGCAGTTCAAAACGCAATATCGATATTCCGAAGCATATCATATGTCTCAAATGCGTGACCTCCCTCCCATCGCAGGTGCCATCATCTGGGCGCGGCAGATTGAGCGGCAACTGCTCACCTACATGAAGCGGGTCGAAGATGTTCTCGGCAAAGGCTGGGAGTTGTATGCAGAAGGCCAAAAGCTCCAGTCAGAATCAGCCGCGTTCCGTCGCAAGCTCGATACAAGACCAGTGTTTGAAGCATGGCTTCATGACATCAATCGGCGTGACATGGGAGTTAACGGGCGACTTTTCGAGATTGTTCGTTTACGTGGGGGTGGCTTCCAGCTCGCGGTCAACTTCGATCCGCAGATAATCACGCTGTTCAAGGACGTTCGAAACTTGCTCTGGCTTGGTTTCCAAGTTCCACATGCGATCACAAATATGGCCAAGGACGCTAAGCGAGTGTATCCCCACGCCGTCAGTCTGATGGAGACTGTGCGGACGTACGGACAGACGCTCGACCTCGTTGAGCATAACAAGGGTATCGAATGGCTTGTGGCGGAATATCGGAACGAGGCGCAACGGATGGTTATGAAAGGTCAGTGAGCCTACATCTTGGTATATGCTCACGGTTGTTGATTTTCGCGACAAAGGCATGAATATCGGCTGGGAGCATTTCGTGAGCCAATATGATGCTGCACGTTTCGTCTCGTCAGACGGGCGGGATACACGACACATCCAGTTTGTCCGGGAGTTTGCTAGCGTAGTCTCCGTGTTACAGGTTCGCGACTTTATTAAGGTCTTCGGGGTTAAGGACGTTGTTGACAGCGCAGCAGGACAAGACAAACAATGTCATAGACTTGTACAAGGACATCTTGCGCGCGGTGGAGGATCTAGCAACGTGTTCATATACGGAGGAAGCGCTCACAGAGCTACTAAGTCGCATTCAATCAGCAGTGCGTCCAGATTTCAATATATTTCTACCCTCTGCTGAAAAGCCGTCCTTAGATTGATCGACTTAACCTGGAAGGTTACGCAAATCTCGATCATTGGGTTGCAGAGCTAGACAAGAAGATCGAGGGGATCCTTCTTCAACGACTGAAGCACGTCGCTCAGGTTTGGTGCACCGAGTTTGACCGTTCCGGGGACGACGGCGAACTGCGACGGGATCCCATTTTAAGCAAACGCCGTGGAGATAAGCAGCGCGGGGAGAAGGTAAGCGTCGTTTACCACTGTCGATGTGACACTCATGGTTCTGTTCCTAGTTCCTGGAGGGGAGCATGACCCTGAAGCCGATTGTACACGAAATTCGAATACAGAACCAAGTCATCTTCCTAGACCCACCAATGGAAAGCGCGCGTCAAATATGGTTACAACAGCTACACGACTGGCTCGGTAAGTCCCCGACAAGTAACTTAGTCTCGCTACGGCTAAGCCCGAGAAAGAAAAATTGGGGCAATTCTCAATTTAATTGTTTTCCTTTTTGGGCTTAGCCGCGCGACAACGGTTTTGCTCTGATTCTCATAGGATGTTTTCTTTTCAGGTGTGGTTTGCAGGTTACGACGGATTCAAAGTTCAAGATATGAAATTGGGCTCCAAATGCAAGGCAACACGGCATCGGAAGTGTTGTACACCTCGTTGGTAAGTACATGGTTTGTTTCCGGCTGTAGTTGTCCTGGCAAACACCGAATTTGTTCTAGCTTACGCGCTTCACGGATGACACGCTACAACGCCCCTTCGCGCTCATAGAGAGCAAAGTACAACAGCTCAAAGATTACGTCGCGAAATGGCTGCAATTCCAGTCGCTGTGGGATCTAGAGGCGGAATACGTGTTCAACCGGCTCGGGGACTCGCTCGCGCATTGGCAACAGCTTTTGACGGAGATCAAGCGCACGCGGGCGACGTTCGACACGACGGAGACGCAGAAGGAATTCGGCGTGTGCGTCGTGGATTATGAGCAGGTCCAAGCGCGCGTGAACGCCAAGTATGACGCGTGGCAGCGCGATATTTTGTCCAGGTTTGGCGTCAAGCTTGGCAATGCGATGAAGGAAATGCATGCGTCGATTCTCAAGTCGCGCAACGAACTCGAACACCAGTCGATTGAGGGCCTTGTGGGTGGTGCCCGGCGGTACTGAGTGTTTGGTGGTCATGCGTGCATTTTCATCCCCTCTACCTTATTATTGGTTCCACACACTTTTCCACTCGTTTCATCTCCTCTTTTTACAGCTCATACAGTACCTATCATTCGCTATCCCATGTACTTGCCCAGATCTCCTTTAATGACATGATGCCTCCTCCACACTCCCTCACAAATGTTTTCTTAGCCTGCCTGGCATATGCAAAGCGATTTCAGATTCCTGGTCCAGGGGGTAATCATAATTGTAAATACGTGATAGACAAAACGAACAGGTAATGTACGGTAAGTTATCCAAGATGGAGCGACGAATCCCATTAAAGAGAAATAACCAAATAAAAGAGGGGTTCCATCCACCCAGAGAGTAGCTCGGTCTCACGCGGACTGAGCGCTATGCAGTTTGAAATGTACGTGTGTGACGGAGAGCTCGGTGAAATTTTTGAATATCTCTTCGGTCTCTTCCACAAATACCTTATGTTCGTCCAATGTGCCCAAACGCATGTGGTCCTATCAATAGAGGGAGGGAGGGGAGGGTTGTTCAACTTTTGCACGAATGGGAGTGAAAGCAACTGGCAACAAAGGCAGACTGACCTCGACGGATCTCCATCCGGTGATGCTCACGCCCCTCGTCCCATCCCCGAGGGCGACGCCCCAGCAGATCGCAATAAAGCCGGGCGACTGGAGCGATTCTATGCGATACACGACGCGCCGTATCATCTCCTGGGTATCGGCCGCCGGCGTCGCTTCGGGGTCTACGGTCTCGTCCGTCGTCCTGTAATAGTCTACTTCGGTCACGGGTGCCTGGAGCGCGCGTAGCGGATTCCCCGAGAAGCGTATGTGAACTTCGTATGCTGGCTCAGTCGCTAGCGCGTCGCGTTCCTGGACGATGGTGGGGTAGGAGTTTTCGGCCTTGACGGCTGTGATGTGCTCGTGTGATTGCCAGACTGTGAGGGGGTAGCGGTGCGCGCGTGCGAGGGGTCGACCGAGTTGATTGAGTTGGTGAATTCATCAATACACATCGTTGCGCACAATCATTTGAAGAAAACGTACGTAGAAGCCAGAAAAAGTCGCGGACATGGTTCACAGACGTTCCCCAATACTGTGCCTTTAAACCCTTTTCCCTGCCGGGGCCATTCGTTGGTTCTATGTCTATCCGTACACATCCAAACGCACGAGGTGGAACTTACTGCCAGCCCTGCTGCGCCATGTCTCGGAGTGCTTGAAATAGGGAGGGATCCGCCATGCACCGATCATTGGCATGGAAGTGAATGAACTGGACGACGGGCGGGGCCATGAGAGTGGAGGAAGGGAGAGCGCGGGACAGAGACAAAGTCGAGTTGAAAAGTATTTGGTCTGGGCGCCATTGAGTTAGGTTTATCGGAGCGGTGGATGGGGCGGAGCGGAACTGACAAAAGGAAACAAACAAACAGACACAACCGGCGGAGTTTACTCAGGGGCCCGGGCCGGTCGCGATTTACACGACATGTACAGTCGTACTGGACTGTACTGTAACTGTCAGTTAAGCGGCGGAGAACTTAGGCTACAGCCGCATAGTAGAATTCCTAGAGAAAGCTGATGGCATCATGCCACTAGGAATAGTGATAGTGGCACAGATAGTGGCACCAGCATCCATTCTTTGTCTCAACGTCTCCAAAATTCCCAGGTGCCAGACAATATCTAGGTGGTGTAACTCAGCGTGGATCAAGAAGTGAAAGAATTATATTGTTGCACCCTTTGTATTTTCTCATCTCTGGGTGTCACAGAGGTAGCCAGCCTGAGTGATGCAGAGGTAGCGAGGCAACTGATCCGAGCTGTCTGTCATATGTCATGTTAAGTTCTTGCACCACGCCCACGCCAGCCGGGCCGGCTCACTCACGGTCATCCCCTCTTCGTGTTCTGCAACACTCTGCGATGATTCTTCTGCGCCAAACGCGCATCGTGCTATGCAGGCGGAGACATGTCGCATATTTCCATGTATCGCCAGCGTGGTGGGCGGCCCGCAAAGTTCTTCAACGGTTCAAACTAGCCGACATTGGTGAGGGTATAACGGAGTGTGAGGTGATTAAATGGTATGGTTTCATGGTCCCGATAATGATCCTTTGCAAGATCATCTTCCCTTCGTGTTATGTCGTTTATGGAGGGTGTGTCAGGGGATACACGAGGGATGGACAAGCGCGTTCTTGAGCGTGTTCCACCCTTACTCCGTCATCTCACGCGCTCTCTCTTGGTCTATAGGAGTGTATCCCCTCGATCTTCTGTTAGCACCTTCGAGCCACTCTGCGAGGTGCAGAGTGACAAGGCAAGCGTCGAGATCACCAGCCCTTACGACGGCACCATCACCGAGATCCTCGTTCAAGAAGGGCAGGTTGCCAAAGTCGGCGAGGATCTGTGTATCATTGAAGTCGAAGAGGATGAATCCAATACGCCTGATGTACCTCCATCGGAACACCGAGACGCAGGTGTCAACGAAAGCTCGCCACCGCGCCAGGACCAGAAGCGTGACACTCCCCCCGATGCACCCGAGTCTCAGCCTCCGTCAGACAACTTCCCTGTACCCCGTCAACCGCATCCCCTGGACCCGAATGCAGCTACTACGAGGGCGCCGGCAGTGGCAGTTGACGTGCTTGCGCTACCCGCGGTACGCCACTTTGCGCGGGAGAGTGGGGTGGATATCGCGTTGCTTGCCCCAGGCAGCGGGAAGAATGGACGCGTCGAACGCGTGGATGTGGAGCGGTATCTCGCTAGTGGGAAATCTACATCTGCAGCTGGGCAGCCGACAGCTGTCTCTCCCTCTCCCCCAGCGGAAGACGATATTGTCGTTGAATTGGGGCGGACACGGTATGGGATGTGGAAAGCGATGGTAAAGGCACGTACCATGAATTGAATCTCTGCTTTTTCGGTGGCTCATTACCTCGTTCGATGTGCTGTTTATACAGAGCCTGGAGATACCTCACTTTGGGTGAGCGAATCGCCTCTGGGCCGTTTACACTGCTGACCTGCATTTATATAGTTATTCTACCTCTCTCGATCTGACCGCGTTGCACAATTTACTCCCTATTCTCAACGCGAATATACCACAGAATTACCTCCCACCTTCACGACAACCAACAGTCCTTCAACCAGTCTCTCCTTCATCATTCGTTGCTGCACCTACGGTTCCTACCCCACCAGTTACGGGCACCTACGACAAGTTGACCTCTCTCCCCGTTCTCCTCAAGACCCTCTCAAAGGCGATGCATGCCTGGCCGCTTTTCCGCTCTTCAATCACACCCGGGAATGTCTCAAACAACGGCAGCAAGCCGTCGATGACCTTGCGCGCGCACTCGGATATATGCATAGCACTCTCGACGCCAACCGGGCTATACACGCCGACCATTCGGGCAATAGACAAGCACTCGGTTTACAGCCTCGCCGCAGCACTTAAACATCTCGCGCATCTTGGGCGTCAAGTTCCCTGCGGGCTCACACCAGCCGAGCTTCCGCGACAGGGCGGGACACTCACCGTGAGCAACATAGGCTCAATAGGTGCTGGCGAGAGCGCGATGCCTCTGCTAGTGCCTGGAGGCGGTGTGGCGATTGTTGCTCTGGGTCGCGCAAGGTGGGTGTGGGACGTCGAGCGAGGCGATGGGAAAGGTGAGCGGAGGCTCAAGATGGGCGTTAGCTGGTCGGCAGATCATCGCGTCGTCGAGGGGGCGGAGCTTGCTGCGTTTGTGGAGACATGGCGCGGGTACGTCGAGCAGCCGGAACGAATGATAGCTGAGGGTGTGTGAGGGTTGCGACTCTTCACCTGACGAAGGTTTAGGGGGAAACATGGTCATGTGCCTCTACAGTCGCTTTCGCTTACTTGGTGGATGATGTGGCTTGGTCTATCCACAGGTTGGGCCACTCGGGAACCGAGGCGAAGGCTGAAGCAATGGATATACAGTTTATTTTTGGCCTTCTTCAGTCAGTGGATGACACTCAGGCTGACGTCCACATCATGGAGAGCTTTCGTCATTTTCCGCGCTCTACAGGAGTACAAACAAATCATTTGCGGTGATTTCCTCTCCGTCGGTGCGCTGATCGCATTGTGTGCATCATGATGTAGATTTACGGCCCTTGGAGTGAGTAATTCTACCAGTTGGTCACGGTGTGGCTAACGCAACCAACCTGAAACATCGGGTACTACGCGTAAGCTTTCAATCATACGTATACAGTACCCTCACATACCATGGGAGAACCACCTCTTTTGCTTCTCTTCGATCTCGTTCATGCCAGCAGTATAACAGCATACCGGAACTTGCACTACACCCGTCCTTTCGGTGTTGACTTTCCTATAATATCTGGCAATCACATCACTTCAGGCTACCGTGACATACACCGCACACCGCCGCCATCATCACCATCATCGGTATCCCTCTTCGAGTCCGATGGACGGCGAGAAACAGTACCGTCCGCCGCCGCTCCCAAAACGCCCCATAATTTTCGATTGGGTCTGCAATTTTTATCGGGCCAACGGCCATGTGCTCACTGGCTCCCATTATGATTGGGGGTGGGTACCGGTGGGTTCTCATGCTGCGCCGGCCTGTTGGCCTGCTGGCTGGCTGGCTGGCTGGCTGCGAACTCGCTTGGGCTCCGTCGGTCCCGGAGATGGACGCACGTGGCTGCCGTGAAGAAGGGCCAGTTGGGGCGGGGCTCGCAAGGATGTGCCTGATAGCAACGGGGCATGAATTTACCGAGTCGTAGAGCTTTCACCTCAGTGGGGGTAAAGAATATAGTATATGCCTCGGTTGTGGGCTTGCGTGCCGAAATCTAAAGTCCCGTACTGTAATGGGATACAGGCGGAAGGGGATACTGTACGTGGCTTGGACACGGTTTCGAGGCGCGCTCGCTCGCTGTTGGTACGGCCCGAAAGCAAATCGGATGCAGCCCTCTTATCAGAGCTTTGATTAAGAAGTAACTTTACCGCGCGTAACACATTCTGCGTCCGAGCCCACTCAAAATCTGAGCAGCTAATTATGACTCTTACCATGTGGAATGAGGAGAGCGCCCGACACTGACAAGGGAATCGAATCCTGCGATAAGTTTCCAAACTTTATTGATAGGCGTGGCCAGCAAAGGAACTCAGCCAGACAATTGGGTGAATCAACTCCTACATTGCAGAAAGCTCAGGGACAGACAATGGTTTACAGGGGTTCAGCAGCTGATATGTAGAGTACTGTGTGGTGTATAACCAACGTCAGGAGACAATAACGGAAGAGAGGGTGGCCAGCGGACCATTGTTGCCACGGATGAACGCATCTCCATAACGATTTGTCACTGTTCCGTTCACATGCTCCTCTGTCTGTTCCAGAGCGATGTTCATGTATCCGTCAAGGCAAGACAATACACCTGGACCAGTGGTTAACCGGTTACCGGGCGCGAGGCAAAGACAAGGGGATAAATACCGCGGTAGTCAACTCCAGATGTCAAGCGGACGACAACGCGCTTCCCAACAACGTTTTTCAAGAAGTCTGTTGGTGATCCGGAGGTTACTGGCGGAGGTGGAGGCGGAGAAGCTTCCGGGGGTGGTGGTGTGTCGTCCATTAGAGAGAAAGCGGTAGAACCAGTCACAACACGAGTGTCTCAAGCTGTCCGAGGGCTCACGTGATGTAGTGTTCTTTCTCTTTCTCTTACGAGACACTAAGGGGTGAGTGCACCGGTGAGTCCTACTGTACCGCAATCCATAACGCATCGCTGACTGTACCTAGTCACTCGTATCTAGTTACATATATATAGTTCTCTTCCACTACTGCGAGTCACTGAAGGTCACTGACACGTCCAAGAAGCAGCAAGATCACTTCATGAGAGTTCTTGCAACCGAGCGATGCCGGGATCCAACGACAGAGCTCTCTTTTTTGGACCAAGTGTAGAGGCACTTGGAAGCCGCAAAATATTTACATTGAGAGGCCATTGAGCTACGGAAGTTGTATGAGTCAAATACCCTTGCCATGAAGGACGAAAAGGCAAGGCGGCCTCCTTGTCTACAGAGGCAAAATACTGAAACATTTGATTTCCAGCAGTCCTGCGGCCGCACCCACAGGACCATGCCCTGTTCAGCGAGGTGGACTTGGTGTTATAATAACTGAGCCAGACTATGTTACGTGAACTCAGACAAGTTCTGGGCGGAGGAGATATCTCGTCCAATTGAGGCCCTTATGATGGGCCGAGTCAATCCGATGGATTCCGAACGCCGGAGAAACTTTCATGCGAGCCTCAAACAAACTATTGAGTACTGGAAGGCACAGCACAGTTTCTTATTTCCCGGTGGCGCTTCAGCCAATCGAAACATCATGTTCAAACTTCAAGTTCAACGTTCAATCCTAGTACCCCACAGCAATCCGTGCTCGTTTATGGTTTGCTTATTCTTGCTTCCACCTTGGGGTCCCTTCGAACCGACACTGAGCAGGAAGCCGACATCATCAGGACGATAGCCTCCTCGTAGCCATGCGCACTGGCAACGAGTTCGATCACAACAGCGCTGGAGAGCCTCCCTTCGAGCAACTCATTTAACTACTCAACATCGTGCCATCCATCCATCCAACGACTCTACTTGCTACGCCGATGGAACAGAGACCTCTGCTTTTCATTCTTAGTACGTTGCTGTGCCGGCCACGGGGAGATGATGATTGGTTCTCGGCTTTCTTCTGTAGCTTGTCAACATCGTTTGGTGTAATGGCCTCACATGAACGGAAAATGAGACTTCTGATTTTAGTTGGCGACAGCAGCGAATCGAGCGTAAACAATTGCTACCTGGCGTGGTTGCACGACTTGCCCCTCGATGCTTCTGCAACGGGGACACAACTCGTACAGTATACCACCATCGCACACATTCTGCCATTGAGATGGTAGAACAGAGACCTGGGACAACTTCATGCACTCCGCAACAAGTCTCATACATCGTCTGATACAGTATGGCGTGCTGGTTTATGGTATGTGGCTACGTCCCCGTGTTCCATCCTCTCCTTTTATATCAAGTGTGTCGAATTACAGTAACTATTGATGTATAAACCAATAAATGAATGATTCCGTGTTCAAATACATATCATGGTGTGCCGGAGTTCACTGGCAACGTAGCTTCAAACGTGCGGTCCCGCACGCCCTTCAAGAACCTAACTAAGTCTGTCCCACCCGTCCCATGCAACAGACCCGGCGCTGGCGGCGCGACTTCTCCAGTTCCAATCCCGGTACTCTTCTGACCCGTGCAGACCTCGGCAGCAGCCACATTGTCGTCGTCGGCAGCGGTGATAGCGATAGAAGTAACTTGACCCCCAAGAGTCGGAGCAGTAGCGGAAGTGTGTGCACTGTGATGTGACGGACCGATGATATAAAGCGCCACGATGCGGAGGTGAGCGTCGCGGAACCGACGGAGCGCGTCCACGGCGGCGTTATACGCTTCCGTGAGCGCCGCGTCGCCCATCCGCGCTACGGCTGCGCGTAAGGGGCGCGGTGTGGCGCCGAGGTGGCGGAGGAAGTTGCGGTGGTGGCGGGGTATGTAGGCGCGCATGCGGGTTAGGAATGGGGCCTTGGGCGGGACGTGGGCCGTAGTAGCGGTAGCGGTGGGTGCTCCCATCTCTGGGGCAGGTGGAGGTGTCAAGGGGGAAGAGGGAAGGGATGTCGAAAGGGAGGGATGTGCCGGATTAGGTGATGTATCATCGATGCCGAGAAAAGTGTCCAAGGCGTGTATGAGCGAGCTCTGCGCGGCGCTTGGACCGGATAGTTCGGTCGGGACGCGCAGCCCCGTGCCGCCGAGGCCCTCGAACGTCCATTTCTTCGAGCCTGAGTCGGCACCGTTGAACCAGGGTCTGATCACATGATAAAATACGTCGGGATCGCAGCCATTGCGGACAGCGAGGAGGAGTCTGGCGAGGTCGTCGAGGACGCGGACGAGAATGTATAGATAGCGCGTGACGCGGCGAGCGGCGAGCGTATCGCCAACGAAGAGCTCGTCCATGGTGGCGCGCATGATTTCGAGCGCGTCGACGCCGCGCAATTCGATGCGCGCACTGGCGAGGTAGAATTCTTCCTCGTCGTGCGTACCAGTGAACAATGTGAGACAGTGGAGATTGTCCAGGGCCGGCGTTGGTTCGGTCGAGGGCACTTTGAGCGCCCAGTTATAAAGCACGTCGTCCGAATAGG
>WNFQ01004047.1_pt1 | contig 14548 bp, 16 predicted proteins | sample 5400171 | NCBI WGS metagenome assembly WNFQ01 (sample SAMN13153356, study PRJNA577476) | soil metagenome | isolation source: 20 cm soil under Madrone tree | place: USA:California | collected 2016-06-14
ACTATCTCATAATGCATATTTTTATGCAGCATGCCCAAGGTGTGCCATTCAAGGGAGTACATCCATTTTTGGGATTCTACAATTAGGCTAGGTAGTCTACAAGAATATGTAACAATTTTTTGGTGCAGAGTTCTGGGCCGGCCATGAAGTAGAAATAAGTGCTCAAAAAAGCTATGCATTATGAGATAGTCAACTGTATACGACAGTGCCCAAGATCCAGTCACGACCAGAGCCAGGAACGTCGGGTACGTCCGGATTCGGGAACTTTGCAACTCTACACAGATAAACTCGATTCAGCAAAACACAACCGCCACAGAAACGTAGAGGAGGGTGCGGAACTCACTCGATCAAGATGTAAATTAAATGGAATCAGATTCGGAGTTAATCTGAGTGTGAACTTAAACAGTGAGCCCACATAAAGTCGTGCCTCCAGCTCCCGTAACCTCAGTCCTATTTTCCCTGTCTCTGTCTCTTATTTATTCCGTGAACACGAAGAATATCCATGGCACAACCTATGGTGCAACCTCCTATACAACCTATGGCGCAACCTCTAGTGCAACCCATGGCGCAACCTGACGGCAACGTTGTCCAACAGGTTGCGCCGGTTGTATCGGATGTACTTGGTTTATTAAAAGTGCGATCTGCAAACCGGGGCAGATCGCACTCTTAATAAACCAAGTACAGAACCCCCCCGGACTGGCTGCACTTGCCGCACAGATAGCGGCCATGAATAACGCCCTCGATGCCAGACTGGAACAAGTCACTGGACGGTTGGACGGAATTGAGGAACGATTTGAAGAACGCTTGGACGGGATGGAAGTACAGTTTGAAGAACGATTTGACGGAATCAATGAGCGACTGGATGGAATCCATCAATCGTAAGTGGTTAACTTTTTTTTTTTGTCGCTACTTCTTCTGTTTTAGGGAGAGGCTCCTTCCGATGCGCCTCACAAACGTCGCTGCATCTCAGCACACAGCTCTTGTCTACCCCCCAGGAGTGCATGATCCGCAGCTCCCAGCCTTGAAATCGGATATTGACAAGCTCACTGGTGTGTGTGCCAAAATTCCAATTCCTTTTTAAATAACAAACTTTATGTAGTTCAACAGTGTGTAGTGGCGGCTGGCATACTCGACCTCCCCCATTTGGGACAGCCAGGTATGGTGGTGCATGTGCACCAACAGCGTCGACAAATTTCTGATTACCTCGGATGTGGACTAGTAATTTAACTAGGGTAGAATCCAGATGAACAATTGCGCCTGCCGAAATTTTATCTTGAGATCCTGAGAGAAGACGCCGGGTGGTGCTCGAGGGCGACCAACGAAATCCTCAAATGCCACGTCCACTTCGCGGATCTGATGGCCCAGGGCGCGTCTAAGTCTTGGCTTAGAGGGTTTAGATATGACGACTCTGAGAAAACGTCAAGGCTTGCCAACGATATCAAAAAGGCCTCCCGTTCGCTTTCGGAACATGTTGCAGATATGCAGAAGAATCTCAGTTCGTTCGTATCCATTCTAGAGAAGGTACAAGTCCCTGCGAGAGAAGAATAATCGCTGGTAGGGCGGATCCTGGAATGGTTGAAATCTCTCTTCAAGGCAATCGTAAAGGTCTTTGTTACACTGGGGACTCTCATTTTCCTTTCCCGCTTCATTCCGCTGCGCCAGGTGAGGGTGGGACACCACCTGCTTCCTCCACTCTCGGGAAGGCGGCCGCCACATTTTGCGGAACGACTTCAGGTACGTTCTTAGAACATACAATTCCCTATAAGCCACCTCGTTCGGGACTCGAGTCAATCAGCTCGTAACGTCCGCTGCGCCAGAACCGCGCAAGGATATCGTTTGAGTTTGTCGCGACGACCAGTTTGCCCATGGGAAGACCCATGCGTTTCGCGTAGTAGCCGGCGAGGACGTCACCGAAGTTCCCCGTCGGGACTACGAATTGGATCTGGGAGGTTTCGGGATGTGTGATTTGTTTGCGGACGTGGAAGTAGGCGAGGAAGTAGTAGACGGTCTGTGCGAGGATGCGCGCCCAGTTTATGGAGTTGACTGCGCCGAGATGGTATTCGTCGTTGAAGGGCTTGTCTGCGAATAGCGCCTTTACGATGTCCTGAAAGAAAATTCTAATGAATATTCGCGATGGCTGTTCCTCCGTCGACCGTGAGCGTGACTTACTTGGCATGCGTCAAAAATACCTTTTTACGGCGATGTTGCACACGTTCGAGTCAGCGACGGTCGTCATTTGTGCTTCTTGGACTGGTGAAATGCGACCCTTGGGATGCAAGATGAATATGGACACATTCTTTTTCCCCCTCAAGCCATAGATAGCCGCGCTGTTCATCCCGTCGAATTGTCAAAAACATATAATACATAACTCGAGTGCAAAAATGCCACATGCGCACCTTCCAGTGTCGCCACTGGTGGCGCCAACGACCGTCAAAGATTCCGGTCGCTCCCCATCCGATTTACGCGCGTTTCTCCTCGCGAGGAAAAACTCGAAGAGATTGCCGAGGAGCTGCAATGCCACGTCCTTGAACGAGAAAGTAGGACCATGGAACAGTTCGAGGATGTATTCGGTATCGCTCAGTTTCGTCAAGGGCGTGATGTCGGGGTGTCGGAACGTGGTGGTGTACGATCGGCTCACGAGCGCGCGTAACTCTTCGCGCGAGAGCTCGTCCGGAGAGATGTAGAGGGAGAGCACGGCGACGGAAAGATCGACAAAGGAGTAGGTGGCCCAGTCTTCTTGCCAGGTGGGGGGTAGCGTCGGTATGCGCTCCGGGATGTACAAGCCTCCATTGGGTGCGAGACCACCGAGGACGGCCTACAAGTGACCGGCGGGGGCGGCACAAGCAAGAGGAAAGCTTTCAGAACACGGCGGGAAAAGCGAATCGGAATAAATCGATTGACCTCTTCAAAGGTGAGGAGATCGCCCCCGCCTCGAGTAGAAAAATACTTCATCGGGGTAACTTGGACAACATCAACGCAGCGACCGCAAAATCTCACAGAGTACGTAATCCGAGTCGCTGAGTTTATAACCGTCGAGCCACGTCCGTCATCTCGGACCCGCTTTACTCTACAACAACATTGTCAAGGTCTCCTGTCTGGCTTTGACGACGCAATCTTGCTTTGCAGACAGACCCTGCTAACTGAAAGAGGACTTCTCCTTGTTCCGTATGAGGGTCCCGTTTGTGACACTTGCTTTTCAAGTGTCGCTCCGAGACGACAATCGTACAGAACGGGGAGAGTTCCTCCCTTCACTCAGCATGATGTCTTCCGGGAGCCATGCAGCAAAGAGCTGCTTCCTGTCCGTGGAACAGTGATGCTCGAGTCAAGGCCCGAGTCACCGATTCCATCACAAAGTTCTTTCATCTCACAACCGAGCGGAATCTCAAAAATTTCCTAGCTTTATCCGAGGGAGGGCTGCGATACAACTGGGGTACATCAATAAGTGGACTTCTAAGTAGGCACCTGTACACTGAACGACCGGCACACCCCACATTCTTAAACCTGTTTTCGTTGCAAATTCTTCGGTAGCTCTTTCACCCAAGGAAGGAATTCGCGGCCTTGCATATATGGCCGGAGTGGTTCTGGGATTCGTAGGCCCTGCAAGTAATGTCAGAACGGCTCCTGATCGAACTCATCCGGGTGCAACGCACTTCAGGAGTTTGATAGTTCTCCACCAGACAACACAGGGCACGCTCGGTAGCACAAAGCGTGCCGTTAAGCATGTGGACATAAACTTTTCTGCTTTGCTCTTTGCTCTTCAGTCCACAGCGGATCTCTAGTCTTCGGCTTTCTGTCAACGCGAATTAGCGAAAGTACTCAAGCCTAGATGCTTGCGAGACCACGCACGATAGTCTGTGCAATTCGAGCACGAGACGAGTTCTTTGTATGTCCCTTGGAAGGGGAACCACGCCTCGAGGTCATATTTCTGCGACGCCGCAAGGTTCAACGCGCCCGATACGATTGCCACTACACGGTAGGGGATCCCGAGACTCTGATAAAATCCCTCCGATATTTGATGGGGAGCTGTTTCTCTGGGTTCTCAAACCATTCGTCCGAGTGGAATGCCGAGATGGGCTGCTCAGAGGTGGCAATGAGGTATTTCTCGTCGTCGCTCCCAATGACCTATATGCGTGAGAATGTCAACGAGAAGTATGGGGAGTTCAGGATGTGACGCACCTTGTAGAGCTCTTCATCGAATTGATCGAGTTGCGCTGTCTTCGCCATGACGTCCTTATTCATCAAAAACGGAGGTTGGATCTTTCTGTATTCCCGCTTTCGCAGGAAGTCGAGCCCATACGAGATGAGGGCTTGATTGAGGTCGATACCATCATTCGTGAGGAAGTACCCACGATGGCCGGAGATCTTGGCCCCTGTAAAAACGGTCAGGAAAGATTTTTGGGATGGAACAAGTGACGCGAAACGCACCTCGTTCGAGGTCCATCGCATCTAGTCTGAGCAGGACCTCATGATGTGCCAAAATATCCGTCTTCTTCTCTACCTGGGCGTTAGGCCCGTCTGGATGCCATGTCCTGAGTGTAGCGTTGTCGTCCTAGATGGAAATCCGTGTTAATGTGCGAGAAATTGTGCGGAAATGACTCGCGCATACCTCTGTTTGGCTCACGGGAACGGCCTTGTTGACGATATTGCCAATCATGCTTGCTTTTTGACGCATAGCAAGTTCGGCATCGCGCGCTTCTTTCCGCTTTGCATCCACCTGTGCGTCAATGGCCCTCTTCTCCGTGAGGAGGTCATCCGCGTTCTCCTTTGCCTATGACGAGTCAGTCAAATTATCGCAGTAATTGTGCAAGCACACGTGCCTTCTTTTTGAGACCAATCTGCTTTTGTAGCGCGTTTGACTGTTTACTCAAGCCATTGGCCTCGAAGTCGACTGTAAGAGGGAAAGGGTTTGTGAGTGTGCATGAGTTTTAGCCTTTGACGACGTACTCTTTACCCATTCCTGGTACATCTGGATGACCTCGTCTACGAGCTCGACCGAGTGACCACGCTTGCGTTGCGACTCGCGGATCACCTCCGAGTTTCCCCCTTTGTTGTCTATGAAGCTGGTCACGTCTAGTGTCATTTCGCGGTATTTGATGGATAGTTGTAGATATGAGTGTCGTGTAGTCAGGCGGTGAGTCAAAATCTAGTTGAGAATCGATAAGATAGAACGACACGATTATGTAATTATCTAAACGCTGTTGACCTGTGGTGGGGATTTGAAGCGGTGCTTTTGTCCCAGCTACTACGCACTACGCGTCCACAAGTCTATTCAACAACTGGTTCGAAGAGCAAAACATAGAGCGAAACCACGATCCACACTGGGCCGTGTCAGTCGGAGTGTGAATCGCGTGGACGCGTTAAAACTGCCTTCAACCACGCGTCGTTGCCCCGCTGGAGACGCCGCTCTATCATCTCCTCTCTTGTTCCTTGTTCCCTTTGCCATCACTATGTTCAAGGTTCTCCGCCGGATCTCTTCCTCCATATACCCCCGCCCGGATCGTCCTTGGAGCGATGATGGTGTGTCTCGACCTTTCCTTCACGATCATCACGACGTCTCATGAAGAGCCGCCGACAGCCACGTCCAATGCGCCCTCGATCGGTCGTAAGCGGAGAATGAATGATGAGGATTCAGATGGGCAAGAAATGGGGTCCACGCGGAAGCGACGTGGCCAGGTCGAGCGCCAGGACACATCTTCCAGTGAGTTGGGCGAGCTGGGTGTCAAGGAGGTCAAGGGTAGCGAGGTGGACCCTGGTGTGAAGCAAGTCACACGAGGGGTCAAAGAGGTCGAGCTGGAGGATAAAAAGGAGGAAAGTCATACGGATGATGGGAAGGGCGTGAGTGAGGAGGCATCGAAGGCGTTAGAGGGCAAATCCGGCATTGCAGCTCCCCTTGATCCGACCCATGCAACGCAGAATGACGATGATCCGTCTCAGGCCGTCACCGTGACCGATGATAAGGTTCCGGCTGGTCAATCAGAGGCGATAGCTGAAGCTCCGTCAAACGACCCGCCTGAGGTGGAGGCACCGACATCGACGACGGATAGCAGGGTGCCGTCTTCCCAGGACGAGGAGAAAGAGATATCAGATACTACCTCAGGAACCGGGAGCGATGAAGTTGCTGATACGAGAGTGTCTGTTGAGCCTAGTGCCGAGCCTTGAGGCCTTGAGGCCTGAGGGGTCTCGGTTGGTTGAGAGTGGGATGTATACTTTGTCCGATCTGCTTGTCCTATTTGCTATGTCGTTTGCTTTCACGCTTCTTTGTTCTGACTATTCTATACCCTCTACCCACTCTACCCACCTTCTTCTACCACCTGTGTTGCTTGCATCATACTTTGTGTGCAGAACGCCATGATGGTACCCTCAGGGCTGTGGCTGGCCTACTTAATCTCGGGTTGCGGCGCACTGGTAACTTGCAACCGATCAACGGTCTCGAGAGAGACTCGCATTACTCTAGTGATGACCTCTCTCTCAAATTATGTCGTCCAGAGGAGACTCTGGACCCCGAGATGAGGTAAACGAATGGCTTTTCCTACGTACACGCTCGGTGATCGATGCGTGGTCGGTCCGTACTACTCTCTGCAGACCGACAGACCAGACTGTCTTTGTTCCTCTCAGTCTGTGACAACCGCTTCGTCCCGAAGCTTGGCTATTTTGAAGATGGAACTACCTTCATGATGGGCATATACAGTATCCGCTCTTCCGACCCCATTTTCCTTTCTGGTTAATCGAGACGAGTATCCGCATCAAAGGGCCTCGTGGCATTCATTGCACGCGAAGGCGTGTAAGGTTGCACCACCACCCACAGAGGTATATAACGGACGCCTCGACGTGCACAGCATAGCATATAGTACTACCCACTCCCCTTTGCCGTCTCTACCCTGCCAGGTTCAAAGCACTCTCGTGCAGTTAGCCCATGGCCCACTTCTTCCCCGCTGCTTCGCGCCTAGATATCGAGCGGACCACATCATTGAACCGCCGCGTGCACTCTCGTAATGGATTACGGGAAGCCGCCAACGACCCGCCATCAGACAGTCGCCCGAGCCGTCCCTCGCATATCAACTGGTTGCAGAACTCGATAATGGCTACTACGACCCAAGCTGGCCCATCTATGCCAAGGCGCCCCCCTAGCGTACGGCTCGGCCGTTCTGCCTCTCTTTCTGCCATTGGGGCTCCACCGCCAGCCCTCCATCGACAATCGTCTCTCATTAGCAATCATTCTCTGCAACTTGACAAGTCGAGCACTTCTCGCACGGGCACAAAGCCTGCGGCCCCAGTCAAGCAACTGTCTCCCATCTCCGAACGATCGTACGTCCCCACCCCGAAACAAGAACACCATATGGACGTGGAGCCAAGCACGCCAGTATCAATAGGTAAGCCTATGCTAATGTGTTTCCGAATAGGGTGATTCCACGTTCCTCCTCTTTCACACAGGTTCGACATATTCTGCCTTCTTACGACGTCCGTTGAAACGGTCGATCTCTGCGACCTCAACGAGCTCCTTTCGGACAAACGCAACACCAACACATCCCCCCGTTCTTCCGCCTTTGAACATCTCACCACTTGACATTCGCCCCGTGTACCCTCCATTGTCACACCGTGCAGGCCAGCAGCTCGTCTCAACAGTCTACGAAGATGCCGGTTCCGAGCGCACAGGCAGCTTCGTCACCGCGCGCTCTGACTCCGACGATGAAGAAGACGCAAAGAACACAACGGTAGCGCCGCACGCCCACGACCCCGCAGGTCCCTCAAACTCCACCCTCTCAGCATTTACATCATCTGGTAGCAAATCAGACCCAAACAGAGTTACTGAGGGTACCACCACGCTCACGGCCACATTACCCAGTGGCAGCAACAGTGGAGGCAGTGGTGGCAGCGGTTCCGGTGACATCAGCAGCAATAGCAATAGTCAGTTTGGCCCCGTGCCACCCGCGCGTCCTCGCCCCCGAAGACGAGTACCAACATCAGGCGGCAGCGGCAGCGGGTCTGAAGGATCCATCTGGCGTCGCTGGACGCGCGGACTCTCAATTGGCAACAGCAGACTTTCGCGCCCATCCTTCTCCGCCGCCCATCGCGCCACCAAATCCCGTCTTCCACCGCTACCCATCGTGCTCTTCTGGGCTGGATTCCTTGCACCATGGTGCTGGCTTATTGGAGGTTGGCTCATTACTGAAGGTCGTTGGGAGGATAACGGAAAGGCCCGCGATGTTCTTCCGCTTTGGAAACCCCGTCAGAATCCTGCCCGCGGTGCCGCGGCGGGCAAGCGCCCGCGCCGCCTCCTTCGTCGTGGTGCAGGCGGTGTTGGTGTTTGGGGGAAGGAGACGGCAAGGGGTGTTGTTGGTGGACCGCAGTTGCCTTTTGATCCGTTTGCGAAGGATCTAGAGCAGGGCGATGCGGTAGCGGAAGCTGTGGCCACAGCACGGGAAGGAGAGGCAGCAGCAGCAGGCGAAAGAATGGGGAAAGGAACCGGTGGTGATCCCGTTGGCGGTCCGCGCGAGTGGTGGTATTGGATTCCCTGCGCTGGCGGCGGGATCCAATTCGCATGTTTACGCCACGGCGCAGCAGGTGCAGCCGGGCTGGGACCAGGGACGCCTTCCCCGAACGGCGGCGAGAAGGTGGTCACGTTGGTGAAGCCGTACAGTACCGAAGTCTGGGTTTATCGTTGTCGGGTGGCCGCGGTCTTGAGCGCCGTGATACTTTTGACCGCTCTCATCGTCGCACTTGTCATCATCAGGAGTACAAACGCATAATTATTGTTATATTTTCTGTCTAATCGGCATGCCTCGTGCGAGAAAGCCCGGCGTGGGCGCAAGAGCGGGACAGCGAGTAGGGAGAATGGGGTCGGAACTCACCGGTTCCCACCCCAGAACATTTTATGGCCTGAGAGCGAGAGCGGCGAGGAGGTTGGCGACAGCTCGGACAGGCAACAGGTTACAGATATCGGCGATGGCGATGGAACGGAAACAAGCAGCGGGGAGAAATACAGTGGACAGGCACGTGGCGAGCAACTGAAGGCGGAGCTGTGAGATGTAGAAATACACCTAGCTGCACCGTGACAAGGCTGGGAAGGGAGCGAAGAAATATGCGATAGCAAAATAAGTGTTGGACATGCGGCAATTGAATGAGCAGGGTCTACCCAGTGTCGAACTCGGACTTGAAAGGAGAAGATGAGCAGTACTGTGGCTGGTTGTGTTCGAGCTTTGCCTTGTCTTGCGGCTAGATGAAGTATCGGATTTCGTGTGTAGCCTGAGCGTGTACAAGTCAAAATGAGCTTACCGTGCAATGATACTATAATATTGTGGTCCTCCGATCGTCACGTCGTTCTCTTCATCAATCATGCATGCAATGCTTACAAGCCCAAGGTCCGTCGACTCGCGGGTCTGGGCCACGGATACCATCAAGGGATAACTGTATGTAAAAGTACCCAGCCCCCAAGATAACAAAAATTGGCTGATATAAAAATACAAATATTGTATAACGACAACGACATGGAACACGACTTTAAGATGGATGCAAAACAGTAATAAATAGTGCAGTAGAGACTAATCGGTTAGATAAAAGTACGACCGGAACATGGACTCTTGGCGGAGGGAGGAGTTGGCGATGACAGAGTGCACATGGAGGAACAGGCGAGGGTAACGGCGTGTAAAGTATGAGAGATATCCTTCTGGCATGGCGCCGACGTGACGCTTGACATACTCGGGTAGGTCCTGATAGTGGTGTTTCTGTATGAAACAAAACGAAACATAGATGACACGTCAGCCTCAAAGAACAGTTAGGGCCTCGCACACACACCTTGTTCCGAAGCGCACGGAGGAGGTCCTGTACCGATCTCCCGTCGTACTTCCTGAACTTGCCTAAATTTTCTACAAATATTTTGTCTAGTCGTGTTGGCCAGTCAGGACCTACAACGTTGATGGCGTTGTTCTCCAGCAAGACGAGGTGTGGATCCCGGGGATCACGACACATTATCTCGAAACGATCTGAGGCGTCTTGTAAGAACCCCAGTCGCCTCCCGGCATCCCAGAAATAGGGATGTAAGAGACATGTTGTCGTATCGGGCCTTTATGTTTAAACGTACTCATGAGAAAACGAAAAAAAAAAAAGGCAAGAAGGTGGACACTAAACGAACCTGTCTGCGGCCTCGGGAGCGAGCATTGAACTGACGAGATCTACCGCTTCCAATCCCTCTTCTCCAAAACCCTCCAAGCCCCGCAACGACTTCTGGTCGCGCATAATGTTGAACTCGCGCTCGAACCGGTCGCCAAACGGGTGTTCACCGTTCGTGAGGCAGTAATAGTAAAGACAACCGAGCGCAAATATGTCAACCGATTTTGTCAGCCGCGTCATCGGCTTCCCCGTTCCAGAGTGGTTGCTCCCGGTAGCAGTCCCGACGCTGTCGTGGGAGCTTTGCGAGTTGTCATCGGTGATCGTCTCGTCAAGCTTGACCTCGCCTCGTAAGATCTCGGGTGCCCTCCACCCAAATGTCCCTACACCCATAGCACCGCCCGTAGTCGGCAAGAAACTCGTCTGATCTAGCTCAAGCTTTCGACACAACCCAAAGTCAGATATCAGCATCCGGTGCCTGTTAGATTCGCCCTTCTTTACACCCGAGATGAGGATGTTTTGGGGCTTGATATCGCGGTGCACAATCTTGAGTGCATGTAGGTGCCTGAGGCCAGACGTAATCTGGCGTACGGCACGTTTGGGATTGAAGGACACGGCGATTTCTCGGAATTGATCAGGCCGTTCTATGACATCGGCAAGCGAGGCGGGGCACAACTCGAGAGCGATGTAAAGGAAGCTCGCGTGCGACTCTTGGTAATAATACCGAATGACATTCGGGTGATCGTCCGCGTCCTTGAGAAGGCTGACTTCGCGGTGTGCGAGTGTAACGAAGTCTTTGAGGAGACGTTTGACGGCCACTGCACGGCCCTGTAAGGAACCCACGTAGACGACAGTGCCATGCGAACCGTAACCTAGTTTGATTTGTATGTGCTTATGGACGTAACTGATAGAGAACTTACCAAGGACAGTATCCGAAACGACCAGGGATGAGGATGACGGCAGCACCTGCGTTGATGGGGGACCCGAGGATGAAGTACCTGGGGGCACTGCATTTCCATCCTCACCACCCTCGCCGTCCTCATTCTCGGGATCCTCGCCACCATCCGCGGCGGCATCCTTCGTATCACCTTTCCGCCTTCGGCGTCGCTTACGGTGCTTCTTCTTAACCTCACCAACGTCTTCCGCCCCTTCTAGAGACTCTGATTTAGGTGGAGAAGCCTTGATATCACCATCTGTCGCAGAGAGCGGTATGGGAGCATCTAGCGCCGTCGCAGTACTTGGAGGATCAGGCGTCATCATTGGGATGGATGGGAGAACGGTGTCCTCGGGCGGTGTCGCTTTCACGCTTGGCCTAGTCTCACTAGCCTGCGACTCTAACGGTGTTGTATCTGTCGCACCTTCGGTACGTTCCAGCGGGGCTATCGAAACCGCATTCCCATCAGCGGGCGTCATACCGATGAACCACAGCAACGAAGCGACGACGGACGCCAGCGCCAAAAGTAGCCCAGAGTTCGAGTGGGCCCATAAGTTCCGGCCTTGCGACAAGGACTCTGGAAGGCTAGCTACCCACTCCCACGGCACGACCGGCGTTTCAGCCTCAGCGGGTACAATGAACGGTTCGCTCTCCGCGTACACTTGTGAGTTTGTGTTTTCGGAACGGACCGGGGTGGCGGAGGGTAAGGGAGACGAAGCTGGACCCGGAACGCCATCGAGCAAGCGTGCGAGACGCGAGCGGCTATCGGCTCTAAGTGCCCGCACACCGGTCAGACATTGCCGATCGGTGGTGCCCTCAAAGCATTGTAGCGTGCCATGTTCGCCTGAGACTATCACACCTTCCCTGTCCTCGATCCTCTGTGTGGGTGCAGATTCGCTAAAGGCGACGAGGGGGAAGTGGTCTGGGCTGAGTGCAAAGAAAGACCCAGTTCCGGGGACGAGCCCAACGAAGGCAGTCTCATCGTCCAAAAATTCACGCTGATGTATAGTGGAGGGTAAGATGTCCTGGAGACGAAGGCGGGGCTGCAGAAGTACGAAAGGCGACGGTTTATGGGCAGATTTGACCACGTCAAACACCGCTACGCTATACCGGCGCCTGAGTGCCCAGTCTGGACTGAGAGGAAAGGTGCTCACATGGGATTAAGAAACCTCTGGCCCCACAGAGGCGCATTTTCTGGAACGGATGTTGCGGCGTCGATGACATCCCGCACCTTGAGGGATATGACTTCGCCATTAGGGAGAGGTTCGATATAGAGGTGATCTACGCTACGGTGATATGCGGCCTGCCGCTGGAGATCTTTGTTATTTGGACCATATGTGGAGAATGACAGATGCTGAACCGGTATGGGCCGTGAAGAACGGGAAGGTGGGTGTGAGAGTATTGAAACATGATAATCTTATTACTCGGCAATCACTATGAATGGATGAGGGGAGCAAGAGGATTGCGCACCAGTGCGTCCAATGAGAACCTCGAGTGGATGCTGCTTGGGTGATTTTAGACCTTCCAACTCGTCTAGATCAACGTCCATGACGTCCTGCTCAGTGGAATCATCCCTAGCATCCCATGGGCATTCTGAATCGAGGACGGCCTTTACGCGGCCCGTCTCGAGCTCGATGAGTAAGATGGAGGTCTTCTTGCGACCCACAAAGACGCGACTATCCGCTTCTCCGAAGGAGAACGGCGACATGTCGACAAGTTGGGACATAGAAAATGGGAGTCTTTGGAGGGGGGCGGTTGGAGAATTAGAGGTGGTAACATATATATCACCGGATTGAGGCTCGACGATATACGTTTCGTGCGTAAACGGGTCATCGTCAATGTCAGGGTCGACGTCGAGGTGCTTGGTAGATACGAGGGGCCCGAGAATAGATGGAACGGGTTGAATGGGGTCATGGTCTGAGGAAGACGGGGAAGGGCGCGGCGGAGGCGAAGAAGGCATAGACCAGAGTTTACCACCGGTTGTGCGGTTTAGGGCATGGAACTTGCCGTCCACTGAGGCGACCAGGGCGACATTGAGTATCTCGAGCGGGTCGTCGTCGTCGTCGGTTGTAGAGTGTCCGCGCGGGGGGAGGAAGTGAAGGCCGTTGACACTGTTTTCGCGGGCGGCAAGATCACGGCGGAGAGTGACGGACTCTGAGAGTGCGGCAGTGGTGAAGACGAAAAGGACGGCGAGAAGAGGAAAGAGAGTGGAGGGGAGCATTGTGAGGATATTAATGTTCTGCACTGAACATGGCCGTCGGGCAATGGAACGGGCGTCTCGGCTCTTCTCTCGCTCTGTCTGATGCCCGTCATCCCCGTCGGCTCTCAGATATTCGACCTCGTTTTCCACCCATCTTCAAACGTAGTATACACCGGTCTACTCAACGGGACAGTTAAAGCTTTCACTTACGACGACCAAGGTACACATTCCGAGGCCTTCAGCCTGCGCGTCTCTAAGCGCTCATGTCGCGGCCTCGCCTTGAGCCCGGATGGCTTATCACTCTACGCAGTCGGAAAGAACAGGACTCTTCAGTGCGTCCATACGTCATTCATTCTCATGCGAAACATTAGTGTCTGGTCAGTACCATTGACACGAGTACGGGTACTGTGTCTGAGACACGCCAAGGAGTGCACAAGTGAGTGCTATGGGCCGGCGGGTGTGGCTATGAACCCAGATATCCCCGCAGCGCACCTATCAATCGTGTCGTGCATCCTACGCCGCACTTCCTCGCGACCGGCGACGATGACGGCACGATCAAGGTGAGAGATCTTATGTTGTCTTCCACGAAGCAGTGTAATTCTGAGCGTGCGCCGGGGAATTGAAGTTATGGGACCCACGGAAGCAGGACGCCATTCGCACGTATACGCAGCACTTTGATTTCATCTCAGATTTTATGTGGTTGCAAGACAAAAAGCACCTCGTTGCGACGAGGTGCGTTGATACCTTTCCTTCTCCCCCGACGCCCCACCCCTTTTCCACCATTTGTGCCCCGTAATTGAGACCATGCGTCTGTCTAGTGGAGATGGCACCCTATCTGTCATAGATGTGCGCTCAAAAAAGCCGGAGCCGATTGCACACTCGGAGGATCAGGAAGACGAACTACTATCAGTTGTACCATTCAAAGGGTGAGCACGCCTCGCCGCTCACCGCGCTCACCCCTGATAAGATGTTATGAGCGCAGGGGCACAAAAGTTGCCATCGGCACTCAACTAGGCTTCATTTCCATCTTCAATCGCAATAAGGGCTGGGGAGACTGCGTAGACCGCGTGCCCGGGTGAGCTCACGCGCCATTTTATTTAGCTCCTATCCCAGAGCACAGCTAACTAAAGGGTCGATTGCATCTTCCATTCCACTGACAGGCATCCACACTCCGTCGACGCACTCTGCGCACTGCCCTCTACATACCCCTCTTCGCACAATACCATTCTCACGGGCTCGTCAGACGGGCTCTTGCGTGTCATCGAGCTCTTGCCCACGCGGCTCGTCGGGGTTATCGCTGATCACGGAGA
>WNFQ01005983.1_pt1 | contig 14548 bp, 12 predicted proteins | sample 5400171 | NCBI WGS metagenome assembly WNFQ01 (sample SAMN13153356, study PRJNA577476) | soil metagenome | isolation source: 20 cm soil under Madrone tree | place: USA:California | collected 2016-06-14
TGCCTCGGGGCGGCGGAACGAGCCTGGCGGGACAAACTGTCGGAAATGCCGTCGTCCTCGACATGTCGAAGTATCTGAACCGCGTTCTTGAAGTGAACACCGAGGAGCGCTGGGCCCGCGTCGAACCCGGTGTCGTTCAGGAGCAGATCAACCTTCATCTTCGGCCGATGGGTTTTCTATTTGGTCCCGACACGTCCACCGCTAACAGGGCAACTCTCGGCGGAATGATGGGCAATAACTCGGCCGGGTCCCATTCGATCATTTACGGCAAGACCATCGACCACGTTCTGGAAATGGACGTCGTCTTTTCGTCGGGTGAAGGCCGCACTCTTCGCGAGATGAAACTCGAGGAAGCCGCCCTTCGGGGTGGCCTGGAAGGGCGAATTGCGGATATCGTCCGGGCGAATCGGGCCGAGATCGATCGGCGCTTCCCCAAAATCATGCGTCGAGTCAGCGGCTACAACCTTGATGAATTTGTCCGCAATGGAAAGTTCAATCTCGTGAAGCTCATGGTCGGATCCGAGGGGACCCTGGCGACAGTGCACCAGGCGAAGGTTCGCATCGAGCCACGGCCGCCGGCTACAGCCCTCTGCGTTGTTCACTTCTCCGATATCGTCGAGTCCATTCGGGCCAGCGACATCATCCTGCCGTTCAAGCCCGCCGCGATCGAATTGATCGACGACATGATCATCAAACTCGGCCGCAGTTCTTTGGAAATTTCGCGCCTGATGGGCTTCATTGAAGGAAATCCTGCCGCAGTCCTTCTTGTGGAGTTTTACGGCGAGAATGAAGCTGAACTTCGCTCGAAGCTGGACGAGATGGAAGCCGCGCTCAAACGCAACAAGTCCGGTTATGCCTATGTGCGTGCCTTCGATCCGGCGGAGCAGAACAACATGTGGAAGGTCAGGAAGGCCGGCCTGGGTCTTCTGCTGGGGATGAAAGGCGAACGAAAGCCGATCGCCTTTGTCGAAGACTGCGCGGTGGAGCCATCGAAGCTTCCGGAATTTTTCGTCAGATTCAGGGACGTCATCCACAAATACAACACGAGCGCCGGATACTACGGCCACGCCAGTGTCGGCTGTCTCCACATTCGGCCGAAGAACATGACGGACGAGATTGCGGACCTCGTCGTGGAATTCGGCGGCGGCATGAGCGGCGAACACGGTGACGGCCTTGCGCGCAGCCACCTGAATGAAAAACTCTTTGGATCCCAGCTGTACAAAGCCTTCCGCGATGTGAAGTCCGCATTCGACCCCGAGCATCGCATGAATCCCGGCAAGATTGTCAACGCGCCGCCCATGACGGAGAACCTGCGCTACGGCACGGAGTATCGGACGCTCGGCATCAATACGCATTACGACTTTTCACGAGAAGGCGGGCTTGCCACGGCTATCGAGTTGTGCAACGGCGCGGGCGTATGCCGCAAGAAGAACGAAGGAACCATGTGCCCGTCGTACATGGTCACCATGGAGGACAAGCACTCGACGCGGGGCCGCGCCAACCTGATGCGCGAAATCCTCTCGGGCAAGCTGCCGGCACTTGAGTTCACAGGAGAGGGTTTGTACGATGCGCTTGACCTTTGCCTCGAATGCAAAGGCTGCAAGGCCGAGTGCCCGTCCAACGTGGACATGGCGAAACTGAAGTACGAGTTCCTGGCGCACTACAACGAAGCCAACGGCACTCCGCTGCGTTCGAGAATGTTTGCGAACATTCATCTCCTGAGCCAGCTCGCGTCAGCCTGGCCGTCGATGGCCAACTGGACACTTACGAATCCGACTCTAAGGCGCACTCTGGATCGTTTCGTCGGGATCGATGCCCGCCGCAAGCTTCCTCTCTTCGCGTCGCAAACCTTTGAATCCTGGTTCGCGAAGCGCAACAAGTCCTCTGGGAGCGGCGCAAAATCCGGAACTTCAGGTAAGGTGGTTCTCTTCCACGACACCTTTATCAACTATAACTATCCCGATATCGGAAAGGCCGCGACCCAGCTTCTCGAGGCCGCCGGGTACGAAGTTCGTCTTGCCGAAAGAAAGTGCTGTGGTCGGCCCATGATCTCAAAGGGTCTGGCCGAATCCGCCCGCGAGAATGCGGACTTCAATGTTCGCCAGCTCCACCCTTTCGTCGAGAACGGCTACTCCATTGTCGGCTGCGAGCCGAGCTGCATTCTCACTTTCAGGGATGAATATCCGGACCTGGTTAAAGGCCACCAGGTGGCCGATGTGGCCAAAGCGTCCTTTCTCCTCGAAGAATTTATCGTGAAGGAAAAGCAGGCCGGCCGATGGAAACTCGAGTTCAAGCGCCAGCAGGTGAAGGCGCTCCTTCACGGACATTGTCATGAAAAGGCGCTGATCGGTTCTCGTTATCTGAAAGAGGCGCTCGCACTGGCTTACCCCGTGGAAGAGGTTGACTCGGGCTGCTGCGGTATGGCGGGTTCGTTTGGATACGAAAAGGAACACTACGACGTTTCTATTGCGATCGGCCGGCGGCGTTTATTTCCCGCGGTGGAAAAGAATCCCGAAGCCATCGTTGTTGCTCCAGGGATCTCATGCCGGCAGCAAGTGGAACACGCGACAGGCCGGCGGCCACTGCACCCGGCGGAAGCTCTGGTGAAGGCGCTGTGATGGAAAGAATTAGCCGCGGATTATGCGAATTACGCGGATGGGCGCGCGCCAAATGTCGCACCGGACTGGGTACAGGTGATGGCGCGCCCATCCGCGTAATTCGCGTAATCCGCGGCTAATTCTTTCCATCACACGATTCGTCCAAAATTTCACAGAAGAAGATGCTTCGTAATTACATCGAGCGGCGCGAAAAGTCTTTCCACGGGCGCGACACAAACCGCAAATCCCTGCCGTTCGAATGGGGACTCGAACACCTGGGACTTGATCGAAACGGAAATTCGCCCACTGCGCTCCGCGATTTCGTTTCAGCGGCATTGATCGATAGTCCGTCGTTCTATGCCTGCGAGCCTGCAGCGGACTATGAGTTCGATGGGGAAATCGTCAAGTTTTCAAGCGCCCTCCAGACGCCATATCCTGAAAACAACACCGTGTGGGGCCGGTTCTTTGATGCTGGGAAGGATGTGGCGATGGTCGTTCTTCCGCAGTGGAACTGCAAATGGGATGACGGCCACATCACTTTATGTCGTGTCCTGCAGCGTGCAGGAATCAGCTCGCTGCGGCTCAGCCTGCCCTACCACCACTATCGCCGGCCCGCGCATCTCGAACGTTCGGAATATCTCGTCTCCCCGAATGTGGGTCGGACTCTGGCCGCTGTTCGGCAGGCGGTGCTGGATACGAGGCGGGCAGCGGATTGGCTGTTCGAACGCGGTTACAGGCGTGTAGGAATTCTGGGAACGAGCATCGGGTCGTGCATCGGCTTTCTGACATTTGCGCACGACAGCCGCTTTTTCACGGGCGTGTTCCTGCATATCTCCAGCTTCTTTGCCGATGTGGTGTGGACCGGACTCTCCACCACACACGTCCGGCAGTCTCTCGAAGGCGCGGTAGATCTTCAGCAACTTCGTTTTCTGTGGTCGCCGATCAGTCCGTATCCATTCATCAAGCGCCTTCGTGGTTCGAAGCGGAAAATGCTCGCGCTGTCTTGTCGCTACGACCTGACTTTTCTGCCGGCGCTTTCGGAGCAGGCCTACCAGGAATTCGATCGTTGCGGCCTTCCCTACGAGCTTGCCTGGCTTCCATGCGGTCACTACACTCTGGGTCAATTTCCGTTCAGCGCTATAGCGGGTTATCGCATTGTGCGTTTTCTCTGTTCGGCCTGACGAGTGATCGGAGACGGTCCACAAATCTTTTGAAAAAGCCGGACTCGACGTTTGCAGGTCCCAAGGTGTTTCCGCCATCGTCCTGCATGATCCGGGCAGCGATCGCTACGCACTCGTCACAGATGTAAACCCTGGGCCCGGCAACCAACTTTGCCACTTCTTCATTGCTTCTTCGGCAGAAGGAACACGCTAATCGTCTTCTGGCAAACATGGAAATAACCTCCTGGGCATATTATTAGCCTGATGGCCGCCACAAGCTACCTTTCGTGCGATCTCTGCGCAGCGGCGAATCCGCGATTCGTGCTGGAATCGCGGAGGTTGGATGGACCGCTGGTGGAATGTGTGAACTGTGGATTTCGTTACGTCGGGAACCGCCGCACGGCGTTGACATTTGGCACCGAAAGCGGAAGAGAAACGGCAGAGAAGGTGCGCGCTGCAAACATGCGGTTTCGTCCCCTGAGGCTGGAGGAAGAGCACCGGATCGCGCTTCTCAATGCCACCTGGAGGCTGGAACTCATACGAAGGATCCGGGGATCCGGAAAACTCCTCGAAGTTGGATGCGCGAGAGGCGATTTTTTGCGAGTCGCCGCTCAGTCGTTCGACGCGTACGGCGTCGAGCCCAACCCGGAACTGGCGGAGTCGGCTCGTAAGGTCGCGCCGGTGTATCAGGATATCGTGGAGCGTACCCCGTGGTATGAGTTCGATGTTATTGCAAGCTTCCACGTTATTGAGCACGTCGATTCGCCGCGCAGCTTCATTCATGCGGCTGCCGAAAGGCTGAAGCCGGGAGGTCTCCTCGTTATTGAGACACCCGACATCGACTCGCTTCCCTACAAGCTCCTCAAGACGAGGTGGCGGCAGTTCATTCCGGAGCACTACTTCTTCTTTGACTCGAGGACAATGAACAGGCTACTGGCGGACTGTGGGCTAAGGACAGACAGAATCGTTCGCATCGGGAAGCACGCAAGTCTGGAGTTGCTCCTCAACCGACTTTCACGGTATCTGCCCTGGATTCCACAAATGAATGGGGTTTCGCGTCTGACGTTTCGAGTCAATCCAATGGACATTATGCTCGTGTTTGCCACAAAAGGCGGGAATGAGTAGCGCTGTTGCCATCATCAACTGGAATTCGGGAAGCTGGCTGCGGACGTGTATAGAATCGCTACTGGCAACAGCCACGAATGCCGAGATCCTGGTCATCGACAACGCTTCGGTGGATACGTCGCTCGAGTCTGTGGATGGTTTTCGCAACCGTGTGAATTTCGTTCGTAACAGCGTGAACCGAGGATTCGCTGCAGCTATAAATCAGGCGTTTCAGCTGACCTCAACGTCATATGTTCTTGTACTCAATCCTGACATTCGGGTGATGCCTGGAGCAGTGCCGGTTCTCGAAGACTTCATGAATGCGCATCCCCGGGCGGGAGCTGTTGGCGGGTATGTGAGCGAAAAATATCTTCCGAGGGACTTTCCGACAGTTGGTTCGCTTGTGCGCGAGAACCTGGGGTTTCCGGGAGGTTCCACTGTAGCGGCGCTCTATGACCGCCGACAGGCCGGCGCTCATAGAGCGCCGCTACAGCTAAAGGAACCTTTCGCCGTCGAACAGCCGGCGGCGGCCGCGTTGATGATCCGGCGTGATGCCTGGGAATCGGTCGACGGTTTTGACGAACAGTTCTACCCCGCGTGGTATGAAGACGTGGACTTCTGCCGCCGGCTCAACACCGCGGGCTGGGAGATCTACTTCGCCCCGAAAGCAGAATTTCTCCACGAAGGCGGCTACAGCGCAGAGGCACTGGGATCGGCGAATTTCCTTCGCGCGTATTACAGCAACCAACTACGATACGCGCGCAAGCATTTCGGATCGCTGGGCGGAGCAGCGGTTCGGGCGTCGATTGCGGCGGGGATGCTCGGCAGAATGATCGGACGTCCAAAGGAAGCGTCGGCGTACGGTAAGACTCTGATTGGAGCGTTGAAGGGATGGTAAAGGTAGCCGTCAACATTGTGACCTTCAACAGCGCCCGGGAAATCGCTGCCTGTCTGGACAGCCTTCAGAAGCAGACTTTTCAAAATATTGGAATTCACATTTTCGACAACGCCTCGAGCGACGATACGCTCAAAGTTGTCTCTTCTTTCGACATTGATTATTTGAAGCACTCCTCCGTGAACACGGGCTTTTGCAGGGCGCACAATGATTTGGTTCGGCGCTTTCCATCGGAGTATGTGCTGTTCCTCAATCCCGATACGATTCTCCAATCCGTCTTTATCGAAGAACTGGTCCACGCTTTAGATGCTCGGCCGGACGCTGCCTCGGCGAGCGGAAAACTGCTCCGCCTGGACGGAAAGACTCTGGATTCCACCGGCATCATCATGCTGCGCGAACAGCGCCATTTGGATCGAGGCGCCGACCAGATCGACGAAGGACAGTTTGAAAGCGCCGAAGATATTTTTGGCCCGAGCGGCGCGGCCGCCTTCTTCCGGCGGACCGCTCTGGACGATGTTGCGATCGGCGATCAGTATTTCGACGAGGATTTTTTTGCCTACCGCGAAGACGCCGATCTCGCCTGGCGCTGCCGTTTGCTGGGCTGGAATTCGATATACGTACCCAGCGCGATTGCGCGGCATCGCCGTTTTGTGACGCCGGAGCGGCGCGACCAACTGCCGAAGGAAATCAATTACCACTCCGTCAAGAACCGCTTTCTTCTTCGAATCAACAATATGTCTGGGAATATGTACTGGCGGCACTTCTGGTCGATAACCAAACGCGATGCGGCTGTCGTTGGCTACGTCCTGCTGCGCGAGCGTTCCTCGATTCCCGGACTGTGGTATCCGGTGCGCAATTTCCGAAGGCTTCTGGGCAAGCGCCGGGCGATCCAAAGCCGCCGCCGAATCCATCCAGCCGAACTGGAGAAATGGTTCCTGTAACTGTAGCGGCGGTCTATGACCGCCGACAGCACAGCAACTTGCGAGAGCCTCGGCGGTCATAGACCGCCGCTACAGTGGAATTGCGCGTAAGTACGTTCTGCTATATCATTTTGGCTGCATTCCGTTATACTTTCGGCTCCTTTTTTGAGGCCGACGATCTATGAAAAACAGACTACTTATTAGTTGCCTGGCGATCGTGTCTATTGCCTTTGCCGGCTATGGTCAAACCGCCGAATCCCCACAGAAAGCCCTTATTAATCAATATTGTAGCGGTTGCCACAGCGAGCGGGCCAAGGCGGCAGGCATCGACTCGGCCAAGAGACTTACCCTGGATAGCCTGGATGTCGCCCATGTCGGCAAAAATGCGGAATCCTGGGAGAGGGTCGTACGAAAACTTCGGGCAGGCCAAATGCCCCCCGCGGGCGCACGGCGGCCCGACCCGGCCAATATCAAGGCATTGATTTCCTACCTGGAGAATGAACTCGACCGCGATGCCGTATCCAACATGCCGCCGCCGGGCGCGCATCGTCTGAATCGCACCGAATACGCGAACGCCATTCACGACCTTCTTGTTCTGGAGATTGATCCCGCGAAGTACCTGCCATCGGACGATTCCAGCAATGGCTTCGACAATATGGCCGGCACGCTCGGACTCTCCTCAACGCTGGTGGAGGCTTACGTTTCGGCCGCGGGAAAACTCAGCCGTCTGGCTATCGGCGAAGCGACGACACCTAGCCTCGTGGTGTACAGAGTCCCGGAAGATACCTCGCAGGACTACCACGTCGAAGGTCTGCCGTTCGGGACGCGCGGTGGAATGCTCGTCAATCACGTTTTTCCTTCCGACGGGGAGTACACGGTCACGATCGTCCCGATATTCGGCGATAACATGTCGCCGCAGGGCTTCGGCACCATTACGAACGAAAAAATTGAGGTCCTTCTCGACGGCCAGCGCGTGCAGTTGTTGAATTGGCAGAACGGACGGCAAGGCCAGGGTGTTGCAAGCGCCGGAATGAAGGTGCGGTTCACGACAAAAGCCGGACTGCATTCGATCGGTGTCACATTCCTCGCAACCAACCTGGCGCCAGTCCTCGATCTCAACAAACATTTCATGCGGGACACGATCCAGACGGGACCGACTCCCGGTTTCACGTTCTTTCCCCACGTCGGCAGCATTCGGCTCGAGGGTCCCTTCAACGCACTCACCGGGCAGGACTCGCCCAGCCGGCGCAAGATCTTTGTGTGCCGTCCGGCCGGTGCCGCCGAAGAAACAGCCTGTGCGCGAAAAATCATCACGAATCTGACGACAGAAGCCTTCAGACGGCCTGCCATGGCCGAAGACGTCAATGAGTTGATGTCTTTTTATCAGAACGGCCGAAAGGAAGCCGATTTCGATCATGGTATCGAGATGGCGATTGCCCGCCTCCTTGCTGCCCCGAAGTTTGTTTACCGTATTGAAAGTGAGCCGGAGAACCTGGCTGCAGGTCAGGCCTACCGCATCAACGACATTGACCTTGCGTCACGTTTGTCGTTCTTCCTTTGGAGTACCGGTCCCGATGCGCAGTTGAGGAACCTGGCGGGCCAGGGAAAGCTAAGCTCACCTGAAGTCCTGGAGCAGCAAGTCCGACGCATGCTGAAGGATCCCCGCGCGGAAGCGCTGGCAGCCAACTTCGCCGGGCAGTGGCTGAACCTGCGAGGCATGCAGAGCTTCAGCCCGCTGCCGATGATATATCCGGACTTCGATGATCCTCTCCGCCAGTCGATGCGCCGCGAAGTCGAACTGTTATTCGACAACATCGTCCGTGAAGACCGTAATGTCGTCGACCTGCTGACCGCCGACTACACCTTCGTCAATGAACGGTTGGCCAAGCATTACGGCATTCCGAATGTCTACGGAAGCCAGTTCCGCCGCGTGACGCTTGGCCCGGATATGGATGTACGCCGCGGTCTGCTCGGCAAGGGCGCCATCCTGTCAACGACATCGAAGCCCGAAAGGACCTCGCCTGTTTCACGCGGCCAGTGGGTCATGACGAACATTCTCGGCATGAGTCCCCCAAGGCCGCCGGCAGATGTGCCGCCACTGAAACCGAAAGCGGATGATGCGCGAGGCAACGCAACAGCGCAGTCGATGCGGCAGATGATGCTGGAACACCGCGTACGCGCCGACTGCATCCAGTGCCACAGTCTCATGGACCCAATTGGTTTCTCGCTCGAGAACTTTGACGCCATCGGTCTGTGGCGGACCGACGATGCCGGTGAACCGATCAAGGCGTCGGAAACAGTTTATGACGGCACGAAGGTTCAGGGTCCCGCCGGTTTGCGGCAGTGGCTTGTGGGCTATTCCGATCAGTTTGTCGAAGTCGTTGCTGAGAAGCTTCTGACGTACGCGCTGGGCCGCGGCGTTGAATATCGCGATATGCCGCTGGTTCGTTCAATTGCGCGGGAGGCTGCGGGCAACGGGAACCGTTTCTCTGCGCTGGTTCTTGGCGTTGTCAAAAGCAAGCCGTTTCAGATGAATATGAAGCTGCAGGAAACAGGTATTCAGAATAAAAGTAAGAAGGAAGGCAATTAATATGTTTATAACCAAGAAGCACATTCCACGCCGCACCTTCCTCCATGGGGCTGGAGTCACACTAGCTTTACCGCTCCTGGAGGCGATGCTCCCGGCCGCAACAGCGCTGGCGCAAACGCCGGCGGCGCCGAAGCCGCGATTTATGGGCGTCTTCTTTCCACATGGCATGGCGCCGGGCTATTGGGAACCCAAGACCGAAGGCGCATTACAGGACAAGCTTCCCTTCATCATGGAATCGCTGGAACCAGTCAAGGACCGCACCGTAATTCTCAGCGGCCTGTGGTCGAAGTCCGCAGAGCCCCCGGAGGGAACAACGGGTTCGGATCACTGGGTTGCGGCAGCATTTCTGACCGCGGTCAAACCCAGAAAGACTACCGGTTCCGATGCCACCGTGTACTCGGCCACGATCGATCAGCAGATCGCTCAGAAGATCGGCCAGGATTCGCTGTTGCCGTCCCTTCAGCTTGCTGTCGAGGATCCGGGGACGAACTCCAGCAGCTGCGGTGAAGGATACAGCTGCTCTTATACGAACTCGATTTCGTGGGTACCGGTTCCTACAGCGGAGAATGAAGTTCCCCGGACAAGACCGCTCCCGATGGAACTCAACCCGCAGGTTGTTTTCGAACGCCTTCAACCCGCAGGTTGTTTTCGAACGCCTCTTCGGCAGCGGTGCCACGCCGGAAGTGCGCGCCGCCCGAATGCGGCAAAACCGCAGCATCCTCGATTCGGTTGTCGGTGAATTGAACAGTCTCAAGAAGAACATCGGTTCCGCCGACCGCGACACCATGAATCAGTACACGGACGAAGTTCGCGAGATTGAGCGGCGGCTCCAGCTCGCTTCGAAGGCTTCAGGCGCAGTGCCCGCTCTGGGGGAACCCGCCGGCATACCGTCGGACTTCGACGATCACATCAAGCTGCATTTCGATCTTGTGGCGCTTGCCTTCCAGGCGGACATTACACGTGTCGCCACTCTGCTGGGCGCTCGCGACCTGACCGGCGCGGTCTACCGTTTCCCGAAGAGTGAGCTTTTCCCTGATGGTGGTGTGAGCGGCAGTTTCCACGGACTCTCCCACCATGCGGAAAATCCGGAACGGATCGCGGACTACGCCAAGCTGAACCGATACCACGTTTCGACGATGGCTTACTTTGCGAAGAAACTGAAATCCATACCAGAAGGGGACGGCACGCTGCTGGATCGATCCCTGATCCTGTATGGCACGAACATGGGCAACTCAAATCAGCATCAACATTACGATGTGCCGCACATTCTCGTCGGTGGCGCGAACGGGCAGCTCAAAGGAGGACGTCACCTGCCATACGAACGCAAAACCATTACAACAGGCAACCTTCTGTTGAGCATTCTCGATATGTACGGCATCAATCAGAAAAGCCAGGGCGACAGCACGGGCAGACTAGCCAGACTTTGAGGAGATCGAAGATGACTGGACGCACACTTGTTGGCTGTACCGCTCTGCTGTTGCTGTGCATTGCCGGATTGAGCCTTGGCGCCGGCCGCAGTGATGTTGCAGACGCGGTAATGAAAGGCGACAAGGCGAGCCTGACGCGGCTGCTGCAGCAGAAAGCCGACGTGAACGCCGCACAGATCGATGGCGCGACAGCGTTCCATTGGGCCGTGTATCGGAATGACCTCGAAGTTGCGAATCTGTTGATACGCGCCGGGGCAAAGGTGAACGTGATGACCCGTGAGGGCATCACCCCGCTGTACATGGCCTCCCTCTATGGCAATCCGACCATGATCAGCAGATTGCTGGAGGCGGGAGCTGACGCAAAACAGCGCGGGCCGAACGGCGAGACGACACTCATGCTGGCGGCGCGCAATGGGAATCCCGCCGCGATCAAAGTACTTCTCGCAGCAGGCGTCGACCCGAATCTGAGAGAACCGAAGCGGGATACGTCTGCGCTGATGTGGGCTGTCGAGCAGCAACATCCGGCTGAGGGCTTACATGGCCAACGCTGTCAACACCACTGTTGCGGAAGCTGTACGGCGCGGCGGAGCTGCGAGGGCGGAGGCGGCCCGTGCCGGCGCAGCAGAAGCTGAGGCTCGCCGCCAGTCGATCTTCAACCGCGGCAATCGTGGTCGTGGCGGCAACGCTGGCGGCGCCCGAGGCGCAGCGCCGACAGACGGTGCTGCTGTGCCTGATGCCAATCCGGATGACTCCGACGCCCAGGATGCACCGCAAGCCGGGCTTGTCGGCGGCGGTGGCGGTGGTTTAACGGCATTGGTTTTTGCGGCCCGGCAAGGCGATCTCGAGTCAGCCAAACTTCTGATCGAGGCCGGCGCCGATGTAAACCAGGTGACCGAATTTGGGTGGAGTCCCCTCCTGGCAGCGACTAACAACAGGAACTACCAACTCGGAAAATTCCTGGTTGAGCGCGGAGCCGACGTGAATATCGCCAATAAGGGAGGCATGACTCCGCTATACCTGGCAACGGACAACCGCAACATCGAAGGCGGCGATTATCCTGTGCCAAAGCCGGATATGGATCACCTCGAGTTCATCAAGATCCTCCTGGATCATGGTGCCAATGTAAACCACCAGGTCAAGAGCAACACCGAGACCCGCACCATCTTTACCATGCAGTGGTTCTTCGAATCCGGAGCAACAGCCTTCGTTCGTGCAGCCCAGAGTGGAGACGTGACTCTAATGAAACTTCTCCTGGCTCATGGCGCCGATCCGAAGATTGCGACCGATCTCGGGGATACAGCTCTGTCGGTCTGCGCCGGAATCGGCTGGGTTGAAGGTATTACCTACGAATGGTCGCTGAAGGAAAACGTTGAGGCGGTGAAGATGTTGCTCGATCTGGGCCTCGATCCCAATGCGGCCAATAAAGAGGGGCGCACTGCCCTCATGGGCGCGGCGCTCAAAGGCAGAAACGAAGTCGTTCAGCTTTTGGTGGATCACGGCGCCCGGCTCGATACGCGGGACAAGGGCAGCCGGGATACAGACAAATTCAACAGCAAAGCGGCAGGACATACCTGGGAGGCGTTGGATTATGCCGAAGGTCTCGTCCGGGTTGGCGTGCAATCCGCCATTGCCCGCCCGGAAACTGCGGCCCTGCTGCGAAAACTGATGGCTGAAAAAGGGCTCACCGTACCGCCTGCCAATCGCAATATCGACTCGATTTGCATTGTGGAAATCTGCGATCCGCAGGTGCAACGGGAAAGGTAAAACACAAAGACACAAAGGGCACAAAGACACAAAGAAGGCCGCGCACCTAATGATTTTTTTGCGCGGCCTTCTTTGTGTCTTTGTGCCCTTTGTGTCTTTGTGTTTTACGCGATTTTCACCGAGGCCCGAAGTTTCTCGCGAGATAATTCAACAGCACTTCAAAGTCTTCATCCGCGAGCGGGGCTCCTTCGCCCATCATGTGTACGAGGAGTCCTTCCCATTCTTCTCGCGTTCCCGAGTGTTCTCTCACCCGGCCCAGGTCATGGCACAGAGTGCAGGTTTCGAGGAGAATCTTTTTCCCTGCCCCGTTAGGTAACGGGCCATGTTTTTTGACGAGATACTCAACCAGCACCGGCGTGTCTTCGGTGCTTACGTTTGCACCCTTATCGATCATCGTTTTGACGAGTTTGGTCCAGCCATCCTTATCTTGCGCCTGCGTGTCTATCGGTCTGAAATCATGACAGCTCATGCAGGCTTCATTCATGATCTGTTCACCCTTTTCAGCCCTCGGCGGGTTCTGCCCCGCAGCAAAAACGATGATCGCCGAGAAAACCGTTACGCAGAACCAGAGAATTGTTTTCCTCATTCCAGGCCTCAGTTTATCAGAAACTCAGATAGGCGGCAGTTGCGGCGCAAACGTGGTTTTCGAATAGACCTGAACCCGGTCTGCGTCCGCCTTCGAGTACTCCACTGAGACGTTATCAATCGCGCGCAGTTTCAGTCCGGGAACATCCTGTGAAACATCGTTGGACAAAAAGATGCCGCCACCCGACAACATGGACTCGATGTTCAGCAACGATAACCCCTGCTCAAACGTGTCGTAGTAAACGAACACGTTGGTCGCGACGATCAAGTCGAATTGCCGCTCCGGGCGTAGCTCGACATGCTGTACGACCACGTTCAAGGACTGCGGCTCCAGGAGCGTCACAACTTCGGGCCGAATTCGGACAGCCCTCTGGTCAACGTTATGAATCTGCGGAGGTGCCGGCAGCGGAGCAACAGCAGTTCCCACGCGGTCACCGAATCGCCGCCAGTAATCGAGCGCGTTCTGGTTCCACGAATGGTTCTTATCGAGTACCAATTGAATTGTGTATGGTTGCCTGCCTCGTGCCAGCCTTACCGCGCGCGACACGTGATCGAGAGTTTGAGAACTGATGTCAAAAACAGTTAGCCGAAGAGTTGTCGGCTCGGCCAATCCGAAACGAACCAGAGAATCGATCAGGGCGAAGGGCTGCAGGGTTTGCAGCGGATAGAAGTCGAAACCTGAATTCTTGTCCGCAAAGTCCAGGCCCGGACCGATGACCGCAGCCCGGCGCACCCGTGACAACACGCCGCGTCGCTTCAAGTTCGCAAGCGCCTGCTCGATTGCATAGTTCGGCCGAAAGTCGGTGTCGATCGACAGGCCTCGATCCCGGTAAAGCTGTGACGTGCTCGAAAACGCGTTTCGGGTGTCGTTGGAGAGGGCGTTGTCGAGCGTTCGTCCGTATCGTTGTTGCTCAGCAGCGTAACGAGCGGCATTCTCCGACAAATAACGTGCCAGCCGCTCTCGCTCAGCCGGCGTGGCTGCGCGGTATCCCAGGCGCGTGACCAGATTTTTCAACAATAGAAGCCGCTCATTGTTTCCGGGCATCAATAGGCCCGCTATGAAGTCTTGAACCCGGGCTGCGGTGGCCTCGCGGGGCTGATTTGTAAACGAGAAACCGTACAAAACAAAATTTGCGAGCGTATCTTCCTCGCCACGCAGCAATCGGGAACGAATTTCCCGGTCATGGTTTTGAATCCATCGAGGCCAGGACGCGCGATTCGCGGGCGAGATAAGCTTTCCGGTTTTGAGGAGGGGTTCAACCCGGCCATAGCTCAGAAAGCGGACACGAGGGTTGCTTTCCCGCGGCGAAAAAATCAGAGGACTAATTGCCAGAAACTCGCGCCGCGTCAGCATGGTTCTTATTGTAGCGGTCTATGACCGCCGGTATTTCGTTGATTAGGATGGAACGAATTGCGCTCATTGCGTTTTAGCCGCGGAGCGGCGTAAGAATGTAGCCCCGGGCGCAAGCCCGGGGTAAACAGTGACCCTGGATCTCAGCCCCGGAA
>WNFQ01007099.1_pt1 | contig 14546 bp, 9 predicted proteins | sample 5400171 | NCBI WGS metagenome assembly WNFQ01 (sample SAMN13153356, study PRJNA577476) | soil metagenome | isolation source: 20 cm soil under Madrone tree | place: USA:California | collected 2016-06-14
GCCGAAAGAAAACTGAGCGTCGATCTGACGATATTTCAGACGCTCCAGGACTATGACCGATGGAAGAAGCAGGGCGTGCTGATGTCTTTCAAGCCGGAAGGCTGGGACCAAATTCATCAGAGTTTCAAGGATCCTGACGGCCAGTATGTCGGCGTGGCGGTTTATGCGCTGTCGTATGCCTACAACACTCAGGTCATCGCTGGAATCGATGTTCTAAGATCGGCCCAGGATTTCCTGAAGCCGGAATTCAATGGCAAGGTCATCACGTGCTATCCGAACGACGACGATGTCACGCTCTATCTGTTCTATACGATTGTTCAGAAATACGGCTGGGAGTTCATGGACAAGTACATGGCGAACAACCCGCAGTGGGTTCGCGGACACTTGGGAACCGCTCGTGCCGTGGCCAGCGGCCAAGCCGCAGCGACCTTCGACACTATGGCCAACGTTACGCTTGGCATGAAAAAGAACAATCAGCCAACCGACGTCGCTTTTTCGAACATTGATCCCCTGCCGATCTGGCCGCCAACGACGGCGATCTTCAAGGACGCCCCGCACCCGAACGCGGCCAAACTCTACATCACCTGGTTCCTGGCGAAGGAACAGCAAAGCCGAACTGGCACTTGGTCGACGCGCTTGGATGTCCCTCCACCGTCAGGTCTCAAGCCGATATTCGACTATCAACTTGCCAATGACTTTCGCAGGTTCATCACTAATGAGAAGCTCGCCGAGGAGATGCGTAAGCGGTTCGAGGGTTATATCGGCAAACCGAAAGGCGAGCCGGTAATTCACTAAAAGTCTATCAAATAAGGAGAATGGAGGGTTCGGATGTCTATGGTGTGGTTGATAACTGGCAACGCTAGCGGTTTGGGCCGCAACATTGCGGAAGCAGTTCTCGCGTCGGGCCATCGCCTCGTCGCAACAGCCCGCGATCCCGGTCGCTTGGAAGATCTAAAGAAGTATGGCGATCAGGTTCGCACCGCTCCCCTCGACGTTGCCGATGAGGCGGCCGCCTATGTAGCAGCGCAGGTGGCGGTAAAAGAGTTTGGGCGGCTCGACGTCGTCGTGAATAACGCGGAGTTCGGCGACTTTGCACCGTTCGAGCAGTTGATCTCGGAGAGATTCAAGGCGGTGGTCGATACCAACTTCTATGGCGTAGTCAACGTCACCCGCACGGCGCTACCCATCATGCGTAAGCAAAAGAGTGGCTGCATTCTGCAGATATCATCGGTGGGCGCCCGCCTTTCCTGGTAGCTGTTTCGGTACCAATCCTTGAATATCACTTATCGAATTTTTTGCTTGACACCGGGATGCAATTCCATAATATGGCACGCGTGTCGCATTCTAAGACAAGCCGGTCTTCGTACCGAATACAGGTTCTTGACCGTGCTTTGGCTGCGCTCGCGGCGCTGGCCGAGAGTTCGAGCGATTGCAGCCTCGCCGAGTTGTGTCCTGCCCTGGGTTTGCACAAGAGCACAGCGCACCGATTGATGATGGTGCTGGAGCAGCACCGGCTGGTGGTAAAGAACCCGGACACCGGACGCTATAAGCTCGGCCTGCGGCTGTATGAGCTGGGGTCCAGGGCAATCGACGGCTTGGATCTACGTGGACGCGCGCGGCCGTATCTGGATAGGTTGCAGGATCGTTTCGGAGAAACGGTGTTCTTCTGCATTCTCGATGAAGGGCAAGTTTTTTACATGGAAAAAGTGGAGTCGCAACGCAGTGTACGCACGGCCTGCACTGTGGGAAGCCGTGCCCCGGCGTATTGCACGGCGGTCGGTAAGGCCATGCTTTCGGAGCTTCCGGAGGCTGAGGTTAACGCGATTGTGCGGAGATCGGGCCTGAAGGCGATCACTTCGAATACGATCACAACCGCGGCGCAATTGAAAGCCGAACTGAAAACCATAAGGTCCCGCGGATACGCAATCGACGACGAGGAAAAAGAAGAAGGGCTGCGGTGCGTTGGTGCGCCCGTGCGCGCCCATTCGCGAAAGCTAAGTGCGGCCATGAGCATTTCGGGACCGGCGTTCCGAATGACGAAGGAAAGAGTTCCTGAAGTCGCCGAAGCACTAATGCAAGCGGCGAGCGAACTTTCGGCGGAGCTCGGATATCAAGGATTGCCGACGGAGGCGCTGCGACGCGTTGCATGTTAGTTTCAGGGGTCATGTACCCGGCGAAAGCCGGGCTTTTTTTGGGCGTGGTTTCGAAGTGGGATGTCGTCCCATATTGTGGTACGGCAGGAGACTGAACATTCCCTTCGCAGTCAAGGGAACGTTCTCGGAGGACGCAATGAAGCTCAAGCAATGTTTGTTGTTGGTTGTGGCGGTTTTGGGGGTGTTTTTTACGCAGCGCGCATCTGCGCAATTGACGACAGCGACGTTGCTGGGCACGGTCACTGACAGGACCGGTGCAACGGTGGCTGGCGCCAAAGTGACTGCGCGCAACACGAACACGAATCTGACGCGCGCGGTCGATTCGAACGAAAGAGGCGAATATCACATTGAATTTCTGCCCGTCGGAAGTTACGAGCTCGAAGTTACAGGCATGGGATTCAAGAAGGCAGTGCTGCGCGGCATTGTGCTTCAAGTCAGCGTCGACGCCCGGGCTGACGTTCAACTGGAAGTCGGCAACGTAAACGAGGCCATCACCGTAACCGCAGAAATGCCGTTGGTTAATACGAGTTCGCCAGAGCTGGGGCGCACGATCGAGAATGCGGAGATCACAAATCTTCCGCTGGTCAATCGAAACGTTTATTCGCTACTGGACATCACTCCCGGCGTGGAGCGCAACGACAACAGCATCGTGCTCGGGTACCCTGAACAGAGAACGCTGATCAACGGCGGAACGGACGGAGGAGCGGGGTCCGTAAATTACTTTCTGGACGGCGGGCCAAACATGGCCGGTTTGCGCAACACGGGTAACGCGACGCCGAATCCAGACGCGGTTGAAGAGTTCCGCGTGCAGACGAACAGCTACAACGCGGAGTATGGCCGATTTGCCGCGGGCATCATCAACGTGTTGACAAAATCGGGGACGAACCAGTTCCACGGATCGCTCTTCGAATTCTGGCGGAACAACGCGCTGAACGCGCACGACTGGAACAATCCCTCCAATTCGCCACTGCATCGCAATCAATTTGGCGTAACGGTGGGAGGACCGATTCAAAGAAACAAGACGTTCTTCTTTTTTTCTTATGGGGGGTTGCGGCAAGTCCAGAGCACTTTCCTGAACGGCGCGGTTGTTCCCACGGCGGCGGAGCGGAACGGTGATTTTTCGCAAACGCCGGGAGCGAACTTCGTAGTTCCCGCGGGAACGTCGTACCCGGGGCAGACGCGGTTAAAGCCATTTCACTGTGATTTAACAACCGGATTGCCGACCGGAGGGACGCAGACCAATAATGTCATCTGCCCGAGCTTCTTCGATCCGGCGGCTGCCAATATCGTGAACCAAGCCATTCCGAACTCCAATAGATCGACAAGCGCTGGCCAGGCAGGATGGCTGGGCGTGATTCCAAATCCTTTCAACACTGACGAGTATTTGGGAAAGATCGATCGCAGCTTTGGGAACAATCACCGCCTTAGCATCAGCTATTACACAACCGCGGGAAACAATACCATCCGGGCGGGGACATCGGGGCAAGGTCTACCTTGGGCGCTCCAGGAGTTTGACTGGCGCCAACACAATGCGAACCTAAGCGACACGTGGGTCATCAGCCCAACAAAAGTAAACCAGGTGTGGATTAGCTTCACGCGTTACTTTGGCGGGCGGTTGAACATTTCCAATCCGGTATTGGGACTCGCCCCAGACGCTTCCCTGGCTGCCTTTGGATCGGCGATAACCGTGCAGGGGGCGCCGTCGCTGGCGAACATTTCCGTGACCGGATTCTTCAATCTAAGCAATGCGATTGGCGGGCCGACGGCGGGAAGCAACTTCTATTCGGTACGAGATAGTTTCACCTATTCGCGCGGACGCCACTCGCTAAAGTTCGGCGGAGAGGTTACGCTTCAAAAGGATATTCAAGACACGCTACTCAATAACTACGGAACGTACAGCTTTAACGGGTCCGCGACGGCGAACAGTGCCGCCAACCCAAAGGTCGCTGGCAATTCCCTCGCGGATTTTCTGCTAGGTATTCCGAACAACATCACGCAGGACGCGCCAATACGTGCGTTAACCAATAGCTGGTTTACTTCTGTATTCGCTCAAGATGACTATCGAATTTTCTCGCATCTGACCCTGAACCTCGGGTTGCGATGGGACATACAGACGCCGCCGACGGATCCACGGGACCGTGAAGGAACTTACGTAGCTGGACTGCAATCTACTGTGAATCCTGCCGCACCCGTGGGGCAGCTATTCCCCGGAGACGCCGGTGTAACCCGCGGAATCGTTCCCGTTCGCTACCATCACGTCTCGCCCAGACTTGGGCTCGCATGGGATCCCTTCGGCGATGGAAAAACTTCCATCCGAGCGGCGTTCGGTGTCTTCTATGGCAGCCTTTCCGGAAATAATTGGAATCAACCTTCCAATTTCGAGCCTTTCGCTACTCGTCTGACGTTTACCAATACAGGGGCGGGAAAATTTGCGACTGGCGGTAGCCTCTCGAATCCCTATCGGGGACTTGCCGGCGGAGATCCATTCCCATATCAAGGGGCTTACACACTTGGCGGAGGAATTCTGGGCATTGCCACGAATTTCCAGTGGCCTTACACATACCAAACGAATTTCACGGTGCAACGCCAACTCACTACCGACTTGAGTGTCTCCGTGGGTTATGTAGGCAGCTTGGCCCATGATCTGCCATTTGCACAGGATGTGAATTATCCCCTGATTACGACCACTCCATCGCCATCCACCGGTAACGTACAGCAACGTCGTTCGAACCCTGGATTCGGATCGGTGTTGCTGGTGCAATCGAATCAAACGGCTTCCTACCACGCTGTGCAGTTCACGGTGACGAAACGCATGTCTCATCACCTTCTCCTCAACGCCTTCTACACGTTCAGCAAAAACTTGAACAGCGTAGAACTGGACAATAACCAAACCCAAGGCGGCGCCCAGAACATGCGCATTCTGAGCGAAGATAGAGGCCGGGCAGACATCGACCAGCGGCATGCCGTTTCCGTTTCAGCCGTATGGCAGCCTGCGTTTTCGTACGGAAGAAACGCGGCGGCCAATGCTGTTCTGAACGGATGGTCGATTTCTCCTATCGTGAGATACCACAGCGGTTTGCCATTTACAGTCCTAAATGGTGTGGACGCAAACCTGGATGGGACGAACAATGATCGGGCAAATCTGGTCGGAGACCCGCACCTATCGAATCCAAGTCCCCAGCAGTGGTTCCACACGGCGGCATTTGCGCGAAATGCGGTTGTGACCGGAAGTCCCATCGATGGGAACTCCGCGCGTAACTTGCTCGATCAGCCCGGATTCAAAACTGTGGACCTGGCCGTCTTCCGGAATTTCAAAATTCGTGAACGGTTTGCAATCGAAGTTCGGGTCGAAGGAACGAACACGTTCAACATGGTAAACATGAACCCACCTAACGCCACAGTAGGCAGCGCCACCTTCGGGCAAATAACCACCGCCCTTTCCATGCGACAGCTTCAGCTTGGCTTACGTCTGACCTTCTAAAACGAAACGGAGTGGCTGAAAGTTCTAGCGACGGTAAGTTTGTCACGGCACAACCTGAGCGCCACATCGTCCACCGTGGGTCCGCTCAGCCTAGCAATTCGCGAGGAGAGAACTAACAAGGAGCTACACATTGAGTACGCACGCAGAAGTGGCACTCGAGAAGATGGTTTTCCGCAAGACAAATAGTGAAAAAGGACGCCATCTGGCGGTGACTCCTCGAAACAGCATGATGCGTCACTTGTCGTACGGCCGCATCATTCTGGACGCTGCCCAACCATCTGTTTCTTTCAACAATGGCGACCAGGAGACCGGTCTAATTTGTCTCGCCGGAAATGCTATGGTGAAGACGGCGGCGCAGCAAATCGAAATCGGAAAATTCGACGCCATCTATATTCCACGAGATTCACCGATTGAGCTTTCAACAAGCAGTTCCGTAGACCTTGCTGAGTTTTCTTCTGACGTGACGGGCAAGTATCCGTTGAAGGTTGTCCGCTACGCTGACGTAATGAAAGACCCGGGATTGAAGTTCGTGACGGGTGGTCCGGGTTCCTCACGTGATCTGTGTATGCTCATCGCCAAGAATGTGGAAGCAGGCCGTCTTGTGGCAGGCTTTACGTACTCCGATCCAGGCAACTGGACGAGTTGGCCGCCCCACGAGCACGCAAAAATGTTGGAAGAGATGTACGTCTATTTTGACATGCCGGAGCCGGCCTATGGGATCCAATTGGTTTACACCGATACTCGGTATCCGGAATTGGTGACCGTAGTGCGCGATGGAGACGCCGTGCTCATGCCAAATGGATATCACCCTAACGTTTCTGTTCCGGGCCATCGAATCGCATTTTTGTGGGCCATGGCCGCACATCAAGAAGTGAAAGACCGGCAGTTCGGCGTTGTGAACATACAGCCGGGATTCGGACAAGGAGGATCGGGACTCGAAGCTGGCCGCAAGTAAATGCCGATCGCGGTGGTCAATCGTGTGCACCTTCTCGAGCGGTCGGGTTAGTTGTAGGAATCGGCGGCATGGCGTGGTCGGGCGGAATGCTGATCGTGCTGATCCGCGGGCATTTTTTGCGGTGGACAAATAGCTGCATGCTTCTGGTTTTCGTTGCTGCCTCTGCTTATCTCCTCGCATGGCTAATCATTCACTAGGTGAGTCCGAGGCGCGAGGAAGCGGAAATTAAGCAAAAAACAGATGAGCCTGGAATCCTTCCAATTAAACGGTAAGAATGCGCTGGTAACTGGGTCGTACCGAGGGCTCGGTGCTGCCATAGCCGTGGCTTTGGCAAAGGCTGGCGCAAACGTAGGGTGCCACGGACGAGATCCGAAGCCAGGATTCGCCTGCGACGAAATTCGCGCTCTGCGGCGCAAGACGTTCTATTCTTCTGCGGACTTGGCGGATTCCAACACGTACCTGAAGCTGATTGAAAAAACGATTGCTGAGTTTGGCTCCATCGACATTCTGGTGAACAACGCCGGCGTGATTCGGCGAGCTCCCGCCGCCGAGTATCCGGTTGGATTCTGGGATGAGCTGATCACGGTGAATCTGACGGCGGTGTTTCAACTATCGCAGCTGGCCGGGCGGCACATGCTTGAGAAAGGCAACAACGGCAAGATCGTGAACATCGCTTCGCTGCTCTCCTTTCAAGGCGGCATTCTCGTTCCAGCATACGCGGCGGCGAAGGGTGGAGTCGCGCAGTTGACGAAAGCACTGGCCAATGAGTGGGCCTCCAAAGGAATCAACGTAAACGCCATCGCGCCAGGATACATGATCACCGACAACACCGCAGCTCTCCGAGACGATCCCGTTCGCAGCCGCCAGATTCTAGATCGAATTCCGGCGGCGCGCTGGGGCGAGCCAAGTGATATCGCTGGCGCGGCGATATTCCTGTGCTCCTCCGCGAGTGACTATGTGCACGGACACGTCCTCGCGGTGGACGGAGGCTGGCTAGCTCGGTGAGAAACCGATGCCTATCGTAATCGCGGAATCGCGAGCGAATTTGTTGGGGAGGTGAAGGGCGTGCGAAATCTTGGCACAAACTATCCCCAACGGGCGGCGCAAGTTAATTGGGTTTGGAGAAGGCACATGGATGACACCAAGGCGATTCCCGATCTCGTCGTTGTGAAACACCGGGAAGGTAAGACTTCCGAGCCAGAACCCGGCATCAAACGGCGAGTCCTGGCTTACAACGAAAAGCTATTTCTCGCGGAGCACGAGATGGTAAAAGGGTGGCTCGGGTCTGTGCACAGCCATCCGCACGATCAAATTGTCTACGTTGTCCATGGCCACTTGAAGATTTCCTGCCAGGGAAAAATATTTGAACTTCGGACCGGAGATACGTTCGTTGTCCGGGGCGGAGGGGAACACGGCGCATCCGCCCTTGAAGACTCGCTGGTTATCGATGTCTTCACACCATGCCGCGAAGATTACCTCACGTGAGTTCCGGGCAAAGCATTGTCACTTTTCTTTTCGTCTAGGCCCCGATCACGAAAATGTTGTTGTTCCTCGTGGGATTCGCCGGGCTGTATCGCGATTTGGCTGCACAAATTCAACCCGATCCGCAACTGGCCTTCACCGCTACACTCGACAAGGAGATCCGCGATTTCCTAAAGCACGAGGTGACCGCGCATGTGGCCGACATCACTTCACTCGACCCTCCCCCGGACCGGGTTGTCGGCGCGCTAACGACTGGCGAGTTCTCCTGGGGCACGTTCATGCGCACGCTGGGCGACTATTCGGCGTTCGCCTCCACGAATACGATTGCCGGGCGCGACATCCCACAGATGATCGGCAAAATGGCTCCGATCGAATTGAGCCACGGTGGAAAAACCTGGGCGCAGCTCTATGCGGCGATGGCGTTGCACAGTTATGGTAGGGATCTGAATCGCAATGCATTGTGGCTAAGCCTGTCGCCAGAGGGCAAAGAAATCTATCGCTCGTTGCTCGATCCCGGGCGGTTTTACGATGCGAAGACGCACAAACTGATTCATCTCCCTGAAAATTACTTCGGCGTGGCGGCCCGGATCGCGGCAATTGATTACGATCTTGGTCTGAACACGGACCGTGCGTCTCTGGACGATCTGCTGAATCGGGCGGCGGCACAATTCACAAGCGGCGCGCTCTTTGCCGACGATTCCCTGCCCACGGGCCGCTACGACCGATACTCGAACGAGTATGCGCGCGCGATCTATGACGCGGCGCAGCTCGCTGGGCGCGAGGATCTCCTTAAGGCAGTCTCACCATCGCTCAAGCAACAGATGAAACTCTGGTGGGATTTGCTGTCCCCTGACGGCTACGGCTATTCATGGGGCCGCAGCCTGGGCGCGATCAGCTACATGGATACCATGGAAATCGTGGGCTTTCTCGGCGTGCATCCGGAATTTCGGCCGGTGCCGCTTCAACAGCTTGCGCCGGCATATAACGCGGCATGGATGTGGCTGCGAAACGACTTCAACAAGGACAGGCACTTGCTGTCCATCTTTACGTTCGGCAGGGGTGACTACGGGTACATAACGAAAGAGCGAGAGTGGCAGCAGACGACCACTTTTCTCGCGAAGATCATGGCGGCGCACAAGATGTTCATGCAGGCGATGGCGAATGAGGAGATCAAGGAGTTTTCGTTGCGCCCTACGTTCGGTAATCTTGCGCGCTTTGAATTCTTCCGCGATGGACCCGGTCGCAAGTTTGGAGTCTGGCTGATCCGCAAGAATGGAATTCATTTTGCCTTGCCCTTCGTGACCGGGCCGAAGGCTGCGATTTCCGATTATGCGCCGATGCCGCACGGGTTCTCTGGTTTGGCGGTCCCTGTAGAAAAGATCTATCCATGCCTCGTCCCTTTTCTGGAATTGGAAGACGGCAGGACCATCGCAGCGGTGGACGGTGCCGACGAAATCAAGCCCGCTGCAGATGGAATGAGCGTCACCGCAGTATGGAAGCGTTGGGTTGTCGCCGGGGCACAAGCAGGGCAACCTAGGGACGAAGGTCTCATCTCGGAAGTTACCTGGTCATTGCAGGACAATGCGCTTCGCCGCACGGAGTCATTGACTTCGTCAAAAACGCTCACGGTTCGCCGTCTCTGGCTCGTCGTGCCGAGCCGTTACAGTCGCTTGGAAACTTCAGAGACCGGTGGCCACCGGCTCGATCACATCATTTCTGATGAAGGAACATTGGACGTGCAGGTGAAGCAAGCGGATTGGCAGGTGCAGATCTCCTCGTTGGCAACGGGAGACAGTCCTCTCGGCAGAAGCGACCGAGGTCCAATTCCCTTGCAGTTGATCGTTGAATCTAAAAATATTTCTTTGTTTCCCGGTGCTCCAAAGAAATGGGAATTGACGCTATCATCTGCTCCGCAGCCATCGAATCAGGATTCAGAAAAGAAGTAGCGGACGGGCCATGTAAGCCGTATTGTCCGGCCAGTTCTTTGCTTTGTGTAACTTACGTAGAATCAACAAATGCTCAGTGTCAAAGAGGTCAGTTTGGGCGCCCCAAGCAGGTTTTATGCCGCAGTTATGTCACAGTCGACCGCCGAACTGGTAGTTCGGCGGTCGAGGGCTAAGTAGCTCATTTTCCTGGGCGATTTCGTCGGTCTTGACCGCTCCAGTATGCCCTTTTTGCCCCATTCCGTTAGCAGACTGTTAGCAGCATTTCAGGTCCAGAGTTTGGATAGTTTCCGGGTTCCCGACGATCCACTCGGAGCTGGTCGTTAGCAGACTGATGGGCCCATTAACTTAGGAATCGGACCGATGGCAGCTCCCTCTTTATTCTTCGCGCAGCGCAACTAGGGGTTGAATGCGAGCGGCGCGGCGCGCATGGCCGATCATCGCGACAAGCGCCGACACGACCAGCGAAGCGCATACAAGTCCGTACGACAACGGACTGGTTGGGTTCAGCGGCAACGGCGCGCGACGAAGAGCGTTCACAAGGATAAACGAGAAGAGGAGCGCGAATATCGCTCCGGCCAGTGTTCCTGCGATCACTGGGCGCACACCGTAACTGAACACCAGCCTCATGAGCTCACGCGGGTTGGCGCCGAGAGCCGCGCGAATTCCGAACTCGCGAGTCCTCCTCGTCACCGAATAACCCACTGCTCCATAGATTCCGAGCAGGGCCAGGAAACCCGCTACGCCAGCTACAAGCAACAGCATCTTGCCGATTACCCATCCTTGCTCGGCGTTATAGTCCATCTGCGCCCGCAGCGTGCTGGAAAGCACCAGCATCTGCGGATCGAGATCGCGCGCAATATGTTTCACCGCTGCCGCGATGGGATCGGCATCACCGCGGAAGCGAACGAGAACGAGATCACCGCGAGCCGGAATGGTGCGCAGCATATAAATGCAAGGGCCATCGGGCTGGCGAGTGAATCCGGTGTAGGTGTCACGGACAAGTCCGAGCACGCGCAGACGCTTACCCTCTGGCGTAATGACCTCCCTGCCAATCGGATCTTGCCCAGGCCAAAATGTGGCTGCGAACGATTGGGAGACCATTACTGCATTTTCATCAGCTGGAGTATTGCGGAATACGCTGCCATGTACCAGGGGAATGCCGACCGTGGCGAAATAATTCTGCGAGACAACTCTGACCGTAGCGCTGTGGGTCTCCCCCGATGCCGCCGTGGGAAGACGAAACTCGGTGCCGAGCCCTGCTCCTTCTTCGCCCTCTCCCGTCAGGGGGGATATGCTGCTGGTGGCAACGGCGTCGACCAACGGCGTACTCTCAAGACGCTCCTGCAACGTTCGGTAGAAACCTTCCGTTTCAGCCGGATCATAGCGTTCCAGCCTAAGCTCCAACGGAACTGCGAGCACGTGTCGTGTTTCAAAACCCGGCTCCGCATTGAAGAGGGAGATCACGGCGCGGCAAAACATTACGGATGTGACCATCAGCACGACGCTAAAGGCAACCTGTGCGATTACCAACAGATCCTGCAGCTTCCAACGCGCATGTACGGCTGACAGCGAAAGGTTCTGCCCCTTCAGCGAAAGCCATACGTCCTGCCTGAGGCATTCGGCGGCGGGCGCTATCCCAGCGAAAATAGCAGCAGCCAAAGTGATTGCGGCGAGATAGCCGAAGACATGCCAATCGAGTGTGAACGAATAGTGAGGCATTGCAGGAACAAGCTTTTGAAAAGCCTTGGGTATTTGCAAGGCAAGATAGAGGCTGAGTGCCCCGGCTACTGCCGCCAGCAGCAGGTTCTCGGAAAGAAGTTGCCGCAGCACCCGCCGGCCTGCCGCGCCCAGCGAGATGCGCACGGCGATTTCCTTCCGACGCGCTACGGCGCGGGAAAGCAGCAACACCGCCCCACTGGCGCAGCTTACGAGCAGCAGCAGCGCGGCCCCGGTGCCTATCAGCAACAGGATCCAGAAGGAGTTGGCGCGCACGTTTGGATCTTCGATGAGAGCTCCGCTGGTGACGAGCACGCGCTGTTTTAAGTCGGAAGCGAACGCGGGAACCCGCTCTGCGATGACATCCGCCTCCGCCGCAAGTTGCTCGCGAGTGCTGCCCGGACGTAGCCTCCCTTCCAGCCACAACGCGGGTGTTCGTTCCGCGCGAAAGATGTCCTCATTCCCAGTGAGCCGATGCTGCATGGTGTAAGGCACCCAGATTCCAGGACCGCGGAGTCTGCCGGCAAAATCCATCGGGGTAATACCGATTACCGCGAAGGGCTGCCGGTTCAGCAGAATCACTTTTCCAAGGATGTGCGGATCGGCAGCAAAGCGGCTGCGCCATGCCTCTTCCGAGAGCACGACTACCTGTTCCTCTGAGGCCGATGAGCAGTCGTCAGGGCCGAACAGGCGTCCGAGACTCGGCCGAGTCAAGCCGTAAACCGAGAAGAAGTTGCAAGAAACTTCCAGGGCTAGGCTGGGTGTCGCCTCTTCCTCGATCAAGGCTCCATCCGTACGCCATGCAGCGAGTGCCTGGAGCACTTTCGATTCGCGCTGAATCGCGTGGTAAGCAGCTACGGAAAATTGGCCGCCCAGTCCAAGCGGATTTCCCCGCAACCAATACTGGGCGTACAACCGGGCGAAGGTTGCCGGATCGGAATCGGTGCGGGGGCGAAGCAGCAGCCCGTTGATGAGGGTAAACACGCCGGTATTGATCCCGATACCCACGGCCAGCGTCAGCACGACGGCAATCGAGATCAGCTTCGCATTCCGGGCCATGCGAAATCCGTATCTCAGGTCCCGAACCAAATCGTCCAGCCAAAGCAAGAAGCCACCTCCACAACTAAAAGAATTGCGTACACTCTGAAGACGATGAGTGGGGGCGGAAAATTACCGTGTCACACAACAATTTATACATCGCCTCACTTGAGAGCGCCATCGGTGGCTAACCGCTTAGCGCATTGCGGGCGAGTTACGGGCGAGCCGGAAGTCGTCTGTTCGTCGTCGGATTAGTACGGATAAACGTCCCTGTATGACTGGGCTCGCGATCTTCCAGGTGGTCGGCTAATCGGAAACTGACGGAAAGTGAGGTGGGACGGAGAGACTTAAGGCGACTTATTCATAGCGCAGGATTTTGATCGGGTCCACCTGAGTAGCGCGGCGAGCCGGGATGTAAGTTGCGATTATGGCGACGGCTGCAAGCAGGACCGAGACGCCCAGATACGTGACAGGGTCGGTAGAGGTGACGCCGAAGAGGAGACTGGCCATCAGGCGCGTGAGGATCAGCGCTGCAATTAATCCGGCCACAACGCCGATTCCTGTCAGCAGAACTCCCTGCTTCAGAACCAAGCCAAGAATATTTGTCGGTCTAGCCCCTAACGCCATGCGCAGACCAAATTCTTTGGAGCGGCGCGCAACCGAATAAGAGATTACCCCGTAAATTCCGACCGTGGCGATAACGAGCGCAATCCCGGAGAAGAGACTCAGCAGCAAAGTGAGAAATCGCGGACGGGATTGCGCGGAAGAGAGAACCTCTTCCATGAGGCGAACGTGCGAAACGGGAATGGTGGGATCGATGGCTTGCACTTCCTGACGCACGGCACCAGCTAGCGAACTTGCGTCACCGTTAGAGCGCAGGACCACAAAGGCATCATTGTTACCGCTGCCGTGCTTTTGGGTGTAGGGGAGATAAAGTTCGGTGCCGGCCGGCCGGTCGATGCCGGCATTTTTCACGTCTTCAACAACGCCGATAACCGTACACATCGCCCCTTCCATGTTTGGCTGGATGCGGCGTCCGACGGGGCTTTCGTTCCCGTAAAATGTGCGGGCCAGCGTTTGATTGATGATGATTACATCGGGAGAGCTGGAAGTGTCGCGGGCGTCGAAGAGCCGGCCGTCCATCAGGCGGATGCCCATGGTCTGAAAATAATCTTTGCTGACCACCTGGTAGTAGTCGATGTTTTCGATGGGGCCGCCTTCACGGCGGACAAAGCCTTCGATATGCGTGTCATTCATGTTGGGAGGCCGCAAGGGCGGGAGTCCGGAGACAATGGCAGCAGAACGCACACCTGGCAGGCTGCGCATGCGATCTTCCAGGCGGCTCCAGAAACTATCGATCATTTCATTTTTTGGGTAGCTGGTCTGCGGAAGCGCCAGACTCATGGTGACAACATTGTCTGGATTCAGTCCGACGTGCACCTCCTGCAACTTCCAGAAGCCGCGAACCATCAATCCACAAGCCACCAGAAGAACGAGAGCGAGAGCCAGTTCGCCGGCTACCAAAGCGCGGCGGAAACCTTGCGCCGCAGCGGTGCCGGTTGAGGAGCCAACTGTCTCCTTCAACGCATCCTGAACACTTTGTAGTGCCAGCGGAATGATCGGGGCCAAGCCGAAAAGGATGCCAGTGAGCAGACTGGCGGCAACCGTGAACGCCAGCACGCGGATATCGACTCCGATTTCCGCAGCGCGAGGAATAGCACCTGCATTGGTGAGCTGAATTACCCGAATTCCCAGGTACGCGAGCGCCAAGCCAA
>WNFQ01002042.1_pt1 | contig 14542 bp, 10 predicted proteins | sample 5400171 | NCBI WGS metagenome assembly WNFQ01 (sample SAMN13153356, study PRJNA577476) | soil metagenome | isolation source: 20 cm soil under Madrone tree | place: USA:California | collected 2016-06-14
CTGACCGGTTGACTGTGATTAGGCGACCCATCTCCAACATCAGCGCTTTTCCGAGGCTGCGTGTCCGGCTGTATCCACCAGGTAGAGGACCGCATCTCCATTGAACGGTGGGGTGAACTTTTGAGCGGATGACCCGGCTGGAATCGCGTTTTCGGTTGTCAGTGCCCCCGTTGCCGGGTTAAACCACTCCACCGCTAGTGTCCTGGCGCTTTCCATCGCCGAGAGATTCACAGTAAACGAGCCGCCGGTTGGAGCGTAAATCAGGTACTCAGCCCCGGCAGGTGGAGTCTGCGCAAGACAGAAGCCGGTCGAACTGAGCGAGTCGCGTGGACTGACGTTGAGAAGGCTCAGCCTGCGGGAGTATTTCAAAATGTAACCAAGATTGTCTCGAAAGTTGTCCCAGCGGGCATCCGGCGCCCGGCAAATGGAATGGGTGGCAGAGGTGCACAAGTTCCGGTTCTCGCGCGGGTAGTAGATCAGGTACGGGTCCATGAACAGCACCTGGTTGCCGGTGGTGAAGTTTTCCCACGCATAGTTGCGATTCTCCTGGGGAGAGTCGTGCCACATTTCCCAGTAAGAATGGTCGCTGTCGTTGATGTCAACTTTGCAAGCGGGTGTGCCGGTGCCGCAGGACGTGGCCGGTGAGACGAGAACCGAAGGTGCGATCCAGTCCGCATCCGAACTGTACAGTACGATGTCGCGGGATCCGATTAAGGTGGCGTATCCGATGGGGTGCTGATGCGCCTTTCCCGATTCGTAGGTTCGAATATGCGAGATCTGGTGTCGGTTCCACCACGTGGAATTGATGGGAGCCTCCTCGGAAACTATCCAGAGCACGTTCGGCAAATCGTTCAAGGTGTCGATCACCTTCTCCACATAGGCATCCTGGGCGCGGGTGATGGCATTGGGCGCGGTCATGGAAAGAGATCCTATTCCCTTGCTTCCGCCCGTATATCCGTCGTCAATCGCATTAATGTTGTTGGCGCCGCTGAAAGGGTACCCGTCGCTGGAGCAGCGGAAGCTGTTGAGAAACTCACCCGTAAACAAATACACGCCCGTGTAAATGCCGGCATTGTTTAGGGCCTGTGTCCGCGCCCGCAGGCGATCGAAGAAGTTTGAGTCGAACTTGGTGAGGTCGAATTTCAATCCGCCATCGGTCGCTGTCCCGGGGCCGGTCCTCTGGTAGGGAAGCGGGTTGACCGGGAAATCCGGCGGAGAGTTTGCTGTAGTAGGAAGGCCACAGAATTTCGGCATTTCCACGGTCCACAGCAAAGTGAAATTGTGCCCGTGAGCGGTGAGGAATTTTACGAAGGCGTCGAAGTCCAGGGCCGGTGCAGATCCATCTGTGCCCCAATCCTGAAACGTGTTCCAGGTCTGCGACCCGTTCAGAATGAGAGCAGTGCCTCGCGCATCCTTGAAGTAGTGAGAGTTCGCGGATACGGCGAGCGGCTCGGAGACTTGGGCGGGGGAAGGAATCGGCGTGCCGAAACACAGCCACAGAAGCAGAGCCAGCCATCGAAAATCAAGAAGTCGAGTGCCAAACTCTGCGACCTGTACGCACGATCGCATACTGAAAGCCTCCAGGGGCTAAGTACCATTACGTTTACTTCGCATTACGGACCTCACATCGTTTTTCCTGTCACACCACGGTCTCGCTGACGGCTGGTGGTGCAGTCTCCCCCGGCGAGATCGTGTAGATGATAGCGGCGCCCAAGATCCCAGCGCCGACCATGATGCCCCAGGCAAGATCGTAGCTGTGATATGCATCGAAGATGCGTCCAGCCACCCACGGAGCCACCCATTGACCCACTGAGTATCCCGAAATAATTAAAGAGAGGACCGTTCCGAGGATCGACAACTCAAAGCACTCCGCCGTGAGCAGCGGAATCAACATGTAGTCGGCCCCCAGGGCAAAGCCGAAGACTAGCGCAAATGTCCACACCGCCACTGGATGACTGCTCAGAAAGAGCAGAGGGATCGAACTGGCCAGCAGGAAATAAAACATGGCCATCACATTCTTCTTGCTGCGGCGGTCCGCCAGGTAACCCACGATCACGCGACCTGCGAGACTGGATGCCAGCATCGCGCTAAAAACGTGCGATGCCAGTTTGAGGGGATAACCCTTGTCCCGGAGAAGCAGGACTAGGTGTTGCGTAACTGCACCAATCGAGCCGATGGTTAACGTGCAGCCGGCCAGGATCAGCCAAAAGTTGCGGGACCCTAGGATCCCTTTGAAATCAATCCCTGGGGTGCTGCTCTTGGCCGGCGCCGCGAGCAGGGAAGAGGTTGAGGCGTCAGCAGCTTGTGGTACACCGTCCGGAAGTAGATGCAAATCGTCCGGCTTGGATTTTGTCACCCATCGCGCGATGGGAAACAGCACTACTAAGATCGTAGATCCGGCGATTTGGAGAGCGTGGCGCCAACCAAAAGCCTGGATCAGAGGCTGAATCACTAACGGTGAAACGGCGCCGCCCAGGCCTAATCCGAGATAGGCGTAGCCCATGGCTCGTCCCCGCTTCATGCGAAACCAGTTAGCGACCAACACCTGATTGGGAATGGGTCCGCTGAGGACGTAGCCGACCGCCGCCATCGTGCACAGGAGATAGAACTCCCAGAGCCGGGTCATGCTGCCCATCAGGACCAGTGACAACCCGATAAGCCAGATGCCTACCGAAATCACTTTCCGGGCCCCGACGCGGTCGATGAGCGTGCCCGCCAGAATTCCAACCGGCAACGCCACGAAGGCAAAACCTAGTAGGAAGCCCGTGCTCAATTGACCCCGGGTGAACCGAAGTGATTCGACCAGGGAAGGATAGAAAACCGGGAGGCCATAGAACATGACCCCGACAGTAGAAAAGAGATTCAGGAACGCCGCCAGAACCACCCACCAACCGTAAAAGATTCGCAATCTCGATCCTCCAAGGCCGTGATGATTGGCCGTCGTGCTCGACCAAAAATACCAGGAACACATTCGCCCGGTTACGCGTTGAACTTGTGAAAAGATTCCGGCCAGAGGGGCCGGCGACCTAAGAAATTAAGGCGTTAACCACTGATCCAAGTTTTCGCGAACAAAATCATCGTCGTTGAGATGAGGATAATCGAGATAGACTCTATCGATTTCCTCCTTTTGTCCGCGACTAAGATTTTCGCGAGGGTCCAGGCACCAGGTGCCTTCCAGCAACCCCTGCCGCCTCAAGACCTCATGCAGTCCGGCAATGCAACCGGCAAAATGATTTGCCGCGTCGAAAAATGCCGCATTCGAATCGGTCACTTCGACGGCTCGCCGGACAAGATCCGGGGAAATGCTCTCCGCATTGCTTGCGGCCACATGGCAGTCGCGGAGCAATTCGACCGCCTTCCGCGTCCAGACTGCCCAGTGGCCCAGCAGTCCTCCGACGATGCGGAGCTCTCTTTTCCTTCCCTTTATCTGGAAAGCAAATGGTGTCACAAGATCCATCACGATGTGGTCATCATTTCCCGTATAAAGAGCGATCGGCCGCTCCGACTCGGCCACCGCCCGTATTACGTCCAGGGTCTGGTAACGGTTGAAGGGCGCGATCTTGATGGCCACCACATTTTCGATTTCGGCGAATTCGCGCCAGAATCGATACGAAAGGATGCGGCCGCCGGCGGCAGGCTGCAAGTAAAACCCCACGACGGGGATGATTTCCGCCACGCGGCGGCAATGATCCACCAGTGCCTGATCGTCGGCATTCTTAAAGCCAGCCAGGCTCAGAAGGCCCGCGTGGTAGCCCAGTTCGGCCAGCAATTGAGCCTCGCGAGTGGCCTGTGCGGTCTCTCCGCAAATACCACCGATCCGGATCAAGGGCTCAAGACGGGTTTTGTCGGCCCGGTCCATCTCCTCCGCCGCCAGTTTCAGGACGGGCTCAAACAGTCCGACGCGCGGATCTCGAATGGCAAATTCGGTACTATGGACTCCCACGGCCAAGCCGCCCGCGCCGGCAGCAATATAGTAGCGAGTGAGTGTTCTTTGACGCCGTTCATCCAGCCGCCGTTCCGCGGTGAGCGCGAGAGGATGCGCGGGAATGACCGCTCCTCGCGCGAGTGCCTGACCGATCCTGGCATCCAGTTTCTGCGCCATCCGCTAGAAATCCCCCGCACGATTTTCGAAATGGGTGGGTTTGGCCAGGCTTTCTCCACCCCGCATGGCCCAATCGGCGATCCAGGTCATCATCTGGCCTGCGCTGACGCGGGGATAGCCGAACAATTGCATCGCTCTGCGGGAATTGCAGATGAGGGCATCTTCGCCTTCCACGCCTTCAAAACGAACCGATTTTTCCATGCGTTTCCCAAACTCCTCGGCAACGCTCCGGACGCTGAAGAGTTCTGGACCGGCGATGTTAAGCACCAGCGGAGGTGAGTCAACATGCGCCAGGGACTGCAGGCTCATGGTGGCGGCATCCGACTGCCAGATCGCACAAAAGTGACCCATCGCCAAGGGCACCGGCTTTTCCGCCAGAACCAACTGTGCTAGGTCCATCAACACGCCATAGCGCAATTCCGTCGAGTAGTAGATCCGGAGAATGGACATCTTGATGTTGTTCGTTCGACTGAAATGCTCGAAGATGCGCTCCCGGCCCAAACAACTCAGGGCATATTCACCCACGGGACGAAGCGGATCCTGTTCTCGTGATCCTCCAAAACGTACCGGAGACAGGCCATAAACGTTACCCGTGGAGAAGACGGCAATGCGGCTGTCGTGGTATCTCTCGCTCACCGGCCCGGGCAAGTAGGTATTCATCGCCCAGGTAAGCGACTGCTGGCCAGTGGAGCCAAATTTCATTCCAGCCATGTAGACGACGTTGGCAGCATCGGGTAGTTGAGCATACGATTTCAAATCCAGCAGGTCGCACGAGTGGGTTTCCACGCCCCAGGACTGCATTTTTTTCGGCAACCCTGGGGTGGAAAATCTCGAAACACCGATCACACGCCGCGAGACACAGGCCAGGTCAGAGGCGCGCTTTGCCATGCGGGCGAGAGTCGGACCCATCTTGCCCCCAACGCCCAGGATGACGATATCCCCGTCGAGGGAACGCATCGCATCGATGGTTTCCTGGGTGGGCTCACTCAGGATTTCTTCAAGCTGCGCGACGTCCTGGATGGAGTGTTTGTACGAAATTGCCAATCAATTACCCTCGCTGTGACAAGTGGAGATTTGCAGTGCAGCAACCACGTTCCACGATGGTTCTCCTGTATTCTACCGAGAAGAACGCAATCTAATACCGCCAGACTTCCCATAGATAGTACGGGTTGTCGCTGGATTGTCAATAAGCCGCCGAATCAGCCCTTCGAAGGGCGAGAGACTAAGGTTTTCATTTGGTAGAATATATTCTTCTGAGTAGAAACAAGCTCAGGAATACCAGCCAGAATGAAAGGGTTGGAAAAAGACGCGACGATCCGGCTTCTCCTGCCTTCCGATATCAGCGGGGCGATTGGATTGACGCGCGCGGCAGGCTGGAACCAGGTCCCCAGCGATTGGAAGCGCTTGTTATCGCTCGAACCGGAAGGGTGCTTCGCGCTGGAGTCGGGCAGCCATCTGGCCGCCACGACCACGGTGCTCTGCTACGGCCGCGAACTCGCGTGGGTGGGCATGGTGCTGACCGCCCCTGAGTTCCGGCGCCGCGGTTTTGCACAGGCGCTGATCGAGCGGGCCATGGAATTCGTTGAGGAACGTGGCGTCGAAACTGTGAAGCTCGATGCCACCGAAGCCGGCAATGGCCTGTACCGAAAGTTTGGGTTTGTCGAAGAATGTGAAGTGCAGCGTTGGCAGCGTGTGCCAGGACTAGTGGAGACAGGGGAGATTCTTTCCTACAGCTCGAACCCTGCCTACGATCTTGCCCAGTTTGGGGCCGATCGGGCAGCGTTGCTGGCGCAACTGGCCGAACTGGGCGCCACCAGTTTGCCCGGCGAGGGATACGCCATGGGCCGGCCCGGCTTCTCAGCCGCATACTTTGGACCGTGTGTCGCCAACTCACCTGCCGCTGCCCGCCGGTTGCTCCGGTGGTTCCTTACGGATCACGCAGGAGAGCATGTTTTCTGGGATTTGTTTCCAGCAAACAACGAGGCAGTGACGATTGCCCAGGAATTCGGGTTTGTTCCGGTGCGTCGCCTGGTGCGAATGGCGTTATGCCGTTCTGGTGCCCGCCCGATCGCGAACCAGGAGGTTTTTGCGATCGCAGGATTCGAACTCGGCTAAGCTAGCGGAGGACTCCTCTATTGCCGGCAAGAAATCATATCGACCTTACGGTTAAGACCATGAGCGTGCTGGAGTCATTGGTCGAGAGTCCCGAGGGCGCAAGCCTGAAAGATATTGCGGCGCGCGTCAGCTTGATCAAGAGTTCGGTTTTTCGAATCTTGTTCACGCTAAAGGAACTCGGATATGTCGAGCAGGTCAGCGCGAGCGGGCGCTATCGGCTGACCTTTAAGACTGCCGGTTTAGTCCGCCGTTCCATTGAACATCTGACGTTGAGCAAGCTCGCGCGCTCCCGCCTGGTGGACCTCAGGGATCGGCTCCAAGAATCCGTCTGGCTGGCGGAACGGCGCCGGCATGGCATCATCCTCATTGATGTAGTGGAAGCTTCCCACCCGCTGAAGCTGGCGTTCGATGTTGGGGACCTTTGTCCGGTCCACGCGACCGCGCTGGGAAAGGCCATCGCAGCGTTCCTTCCTCCAGACCAGGTTGATACGCTCTTGCCAAAGGGAAAATTGCCTAAGTTGACGTCCCGCACCTTGACCAGCCGCACCGAACTGAAGGCTGAACTGGCGCGCGTCCGGCAACACGGATATGCGATCAACGCCGAGGAAACGATCGAAGGCGCCATCCTTGTTGGCGCGCCCGTGTTCGATTCCCACAGAAAAGTTTTCGCAGGAATCAGCGTCAGCGTTCCGACGGCACGCTGTTCGCCAAAGAAGCGGAGGGAAATAGTCGAGCAGGTGCTCGCCGCGAGCGGTTTGATTACGCGAGACCTTCGGGATGCCGCGTTCAAGGCTCCAGAACAGAACTGAAAAAAGATTTTGCGGGCTGCCTTCCTTCAGCGGCCAAAGCCACGTTGAAGACAACCCACTTTTCGCAGCGATGAATCGCTGCGCCGTCCAAAATCGGGCGCTACGCCGAGTTTTTCAGCAGCCGTTAGCGATTTCGTCCTTCCCAGATCGCACATGGATCCAGCGTTTTGACCAACTATCTTGCCCGAAGCAGCAGAGCCCAATCATTGCGATCTGGTGAGGCCGGAGAGGTCCATGATGGGCCTTGCACGTCGAGCAGATCGATTTTCTCCCCGGTCATCGCACTGAACCAATAAGCCTGGTAGGGACCAGATTGCAACTGGATCGTGGCCTGGCCGCCGTGTGGCAGGTACACGGCATAGGTTCTGCCAGGCTCGGCAAGGCAATAATTGCCGTTGTTCACCAGTTCGTCATGAGGATCTGTCTTCCACCATTCAAAACTGGTGATGAAGTCGACCATATGACCGTAACCGAGAAACATCGTCATCGTGTCGTCGCCCCGGCCATTCATCCAACCGCCCCCCAGGTCCGGCCAAACATTGGTGCCGCGGCGCGCGGTCTCGCCGGCGGTTTGATATCCGCCCGCCATTACGATGTCCCAGGCAGTGCGGCGTAAAACATCGGCGGAATCGGAATCGGGAGTTGCCCAGCGCGGATAGTGGTCCTCGTAACCATATTCTTCATTGGTCTGCGGAATGATGCGACCTGCCTTCTGCTGCAGTTTGCGTGATTCCAGCATGAGCCGGTGCTGATCCCGCGACCACTCCTGGTAGGAGGTGAAGCCGAACCAACTGGATGCCCGATCCTGATGGATGATTTCGGTGGGGTGGGTGGTCGCGAGATGTTTGTACGGGTCCCACTCGGAGAGCAGCATTCCGGTTTGATGGGTCCACTTTTCGTCGCGAAACAGGTCGAGGTCGTCTCCCAAGTCCCATGTGATGTTAGAGAATGCCCCGAACCGCGCGACGGCATACCGAATGAAGCGATGTTCGTCGTCACTGCCCGCTGCAGGGTAAATCTTGCTGTCACCCATCTGCAGCACCAGCGAAGCGTTCATGTCGCGCTCGCGGGCGAACCTCAGCATGCGCTCGAATTTCTGCCAATAGGAGACGTTGAAGCGGGAATAATCATCGCCCGGATGAGTAAAGTCGTTCGGGTGTTCCGCCGGCCAAGGCTGCAGGAATGAAACGCTCCAGCTGTCGCCGACCATAACCGGCTCGCCGTAGAACACGTTGGTTCTTCCCGAAACGGACACTCGCATGCGGTTTATCTTGAGCCGATGCAGCCGCTCGATGCTGTATTGGATGGTATGCTCATCGCGCCAGGCCACGAGCCAGTACGCGGTGGTTCCGTTGAAGAAGAAATGTTCTCCGGTCCCCTCCCAAAGGAAGTGCCACGGATACTTCGGATCGACCCGGATCATTCCCCGCCGGTGGACATCTATCGACCGGAAAGTTCCGCTCGAAGTCTTCTGGAAATCGCCCTGCCGGTAGGTGACGGAATACTTATAGCTGCCTGGGCGCGGCGCCATGAAGCGGATGCGAAAAACGCTCCCATCCGCTGAATCGCAGAATCCGTCCACGTTCCAGCGCTGGCTGCCGTCCTCGGCTTCAAGCGTTCCGGTCAGCGTGGCGTCGGTGAAGGGATTGCGGGCGTCGGGAGATTTGAGAGTTGCTGCAACCTCCGCGTAGTCGTATGCCTCGACTTCGGAGGGTGCGTTCGAGTAGGAGACATCCTTGGGAGCCGCGAGAACCCTTGCAGGGAGTGTCGCGACGGACAGCGCTAGAAGCAATCGAGCAATCAGCTTAGGGGACACAGGACACAAAGTGAGTCGGATTCTCTTCATTGTTGGTTCCATCCTTAGTAGATCCCGAGGGACGTCATAGTGTCGTTTGATGGAGCGATCGCGCCACAACCTGTGCGAGTTCCTTCGGATGCTCGATCCTGACAACTTTGAACCCTGCCGCCAGGGCGCTTTCAGCTCCAGACTGGGAGTCCTCGAACGCAATGCCCGTGCTTACACTCAGCTTCTGTGCGATCAGCAGGTATGGGTCGGGAGCGGGTTTGTGTGCCGCTACGTCTTCCCCAAACGCCATGGCATCGAAGTGTTCGTAAATTCCCGAGGCCCGCAGGATTGGTTCTACATCAGGCCGCTCTGAGCTCGTCACCAGGCCAATGCGATACGCGCCCAGCGTCGACAGTAGCGCGATCGTCGCTTGCGGAATCGGAATCTCTGCCAGGGACCACCGGCAAACCAGGCGTTTGCGTTCGTCGTTCTGGCGCAAAAGCTCAGAGCCGTCAGTTAGTGCCACCCGTTCCCGGATGTCCTCGAGCATGTCAGCATCACTAACGCCTCGCCATACTTTCCAATATTCTTCCCAGCTGAATGGAACGTCATATCGCGCCAGCAACGCTCGCCACGACCTCCAGTGGAGGGGTTCCGTGTCGGCAAGCACTCCGTCGTAGTCAAAGACCAGCACGTCTGTCATTTTTTAAGGAGGCGACCTAACATTCCAAATTAATGAAGCAGTTCGCGGATGTATGCCTCATCCTGTGCGTGCGCCAAATCAGTGGTGTCGCCGAGAACGTATCGATATTGATAGGGCGGGCCCACCGCGACGACGCGGCCCACCCAGTTCGTCGGATCCGTCCACAAGACTTGCCGCTTGCCCATCGCCTTCACCAGATCGCTAAGGTCCCAATGGAGCACAAAGCTGGGCACGACTGCATCCCACAAGTCGGTGGTGAGGGAGCTTTCTAGCGCTGCCCGCAGACTGTGAGGTGTCTTGTCGAGCCAGATCTTATCAATCCGCGAATCAGCCGCGGCCGCGAGCAGAAGCCAGATACCTTCTACACCCCGGGCGGCGCCGCGAATCGACCCAGGACCGACGTCCGGACGGGCCGTCAGCAGGTCAACGCCGCGGAGTATGTCGTGAGCTCTCATTGCAGGTAAGTTCCGGCCGATCAGGTTAGCCTGAAAGTTAGTGACCCAATCCCCCGCAAAAGGTCGCTCACCCTTCTTCACCGCCGGACGGCGAGGCTCCATTTCGAGCACGACTTGACCCGTCCTGGCCATTTGTTCGGCCATCGCGGGGATTGGCAGGAGGCCAAAATAGTCGCCTCCCTTCACCATCACCACGGCTGGTTTACGTCCGGGAGAAGATGGAATGTACAAAGTAGCTTTAAGCCAGATTCCCGGCTCACTTTCAAACTCTACATGCTCTTGCCGCACTTCCGCGCCGTCCGAGTCATCTAGGATCTTCACCTGCGGCGCCGAACCATCGGATAGAATTTTCAGATTCCGAAGTTCCGCTGACAGCTCAGAGAGCGATCCCTGTCGCTCCGTCGCGTGAAAATCGTCCAACAGGAGTTGGTAAAGCTTCCGGCTGCCTGCTTCGTCCTCCACATGCCCACTCGCCGTCACCAGCAGTTCGTCATTGGTGTACATCTTTACGGGCTGCTCGTGCGAATCTCCCTGGCCGTTGCTAAGCCAACGAATCATCCACTCATACACGGCTTCCCGGCTGACGAGCGGCATGCCGTGCGACCCCGGTCCCAGAAGGAAGCCCACTTTATCTTGAGCTCCGTAGAGGGCGTACCACTTCCGAGCTTCTTCATAGACGAGCCGGACACCTTCATGGCTAAAGTGGTATTCATCGGTTTCGGTTGTCTGGATTAGCCACGGCGTCGGGGCGGACAGTTCCACGAAATCAGCGGTGTCCAAGCCGCTGGTTAGAAGGCGGGGAAACATCATTTCGGTATCAGGACCGTCGGTGGGAAATAACAACCGGAAGGAGCTCGGATAACACGCGGGAATCACCACCTTGAGTCGAGGATCAAGACCTCCCAGAAAGGTTGTCAGCGCGCCACCACCGGAACAGCCTGCCGCGCCCAGACGCGATGCGTCCACATCAGGACGGCTGGCAAGGTAGTCGAGGGATCGCCTCGCATCCCAAATGAAGTAACGAGACAGGCCCTCGCCAATCAATTGCGCCTGAGCTCCCATCTGAATATGTTCGGGGACAGACCATCCCGCCAACGGTGCGTCTAGTTGACGGCTATTGGTCTGTACTCTCTCTCCCTGCCCGATGGGATCAAAACACAAGACGACAAACCCTTTCATCGCGAGATTGGCGGCAAGCCTCTGGTTCTCAGGTTTTCCCTCCTGGGTATGGCCGGATTGGAGGAGCACGGCAGGGTAGCGGCCTGGACGGTTCGGCCGGTAGAGGTTCGCGGTGATGAAAAAACCCGGCAGACTTTCGTAAATCACTTTCTCGATGGTGTAGGAGTCGTTGGTGAGCTGGCCCGTGATCCGGGCATTCAATGGACCCTTGTAATCGGGCAGCCCGCCCAAGACCTCCAGGAGTTTTGCGCGAACTACCTTTTTCCGCTGCTCCGCCTGGGCAACGCTGTGGATTTGACTGATCGCCTGATCTCGCTGTTGAAGTTCCTGCTGGGCGGTTTCATTCATCCAGGACACCAAGGGGTCCGGTTGGGCTTCTTGCGCCGACAGCGACAAAGCCAGGAAGGTTACAAACACCAACGTCCATTTCGTCGGGAACTGAGCCGGATAGGCGATATGGGGCTTGTTAACGAGACAATGCGACATGATCCTCATATATGGTCTTGGTTTGGCTTGTTCAAGCCCACATTCATCTCCAGGAGGCGGACGTCCAGTCTGGGTGGCCGATCGTTTTTTATGATAATGCATATGAGAATAAAATACTTGACAGGGCCCGGTAAACTGATAGCATTCCTGCGAATTTAGAGCGAAAGATCAAAAATTCAAGTTCCAACCATTAGAATCTTTGAGTGCGAGGCCTGGGCCTTAAATATCCCCAGGCGGGGTATTTCCATGAAACCAGTTCGAGTAAGTTGCGAATTAATTGCCCGGAATGGCATTTTTTGCGAGTTTTCCCGAAAGCACAGTTATTTGCCAAGTCTTGCGTTCGCACTCGAACACTCCTTGGTAGGAACGCGGCGAATGAATCTAGTGAGATCCGGACGGGGTTCGAGGCAACTTGTTGCAATCCACAATGGAATTCAGAAATCAGGAATGCCGCTCGTTCGGGAGTGGAGTTGAATGTCTCGAGTAGCGGGGCACCAGGTCAAAATCACGGATTGCCTATTAACGGGGGGCGAAAGTCATGAGATACGAGCAATTTTCGTCAGTATCAGGGATCTGGGTTCTAAAGAGCGCAACCCGGCAAAGCCGGCCCAATTGCACCTTCCGTATGCCGCCTCCATGTCTTAGTCTTGGCAATCTGGCTTCCGCGATAAAGTTCGCGGCGCTCGTCGCGCTTTTGGCGTTGGCCGCTACCCTGGCCTTCGCCAAAGTGACTGGAAGCATCTCGGGTACGGCTCGAGACGCGCAAGGAGCTGTGATTACGGGAGCGACCGTCCAAGTGCGGAACATTGAGACCAGCGTGGTTCAAACCATTCTGACAGATAGCGTGGGCTTCTATAACTTCCCGGCTCTTTCCGTCGGTCACTACGAGATCACATTCCAGAAATCCGGCTTTTCGGATTACAAAAAGACGGCATTGGTAATTAATGTTGATACCGCTCTCCAGGTGGATGCGGAAATGCACGTCGGCGCCGCGCAACAGGTGATTTCGGTGGAGGCAGCTGTGGCGCAGGTGGAAACGCGCAGTGCCGAGATGGGCGAGGTCATCAGCGGAAAGGAAATGACTGACTTGCCGCTCAACGGTCGCGCCTATACCGACCTGCTCGCCCTTCAGCCTGGCGTGGTTCCGATTGACGCGGCGATGTACGGCAGCTTGTCACCGGCGAATAGCCTCAGCAACGGTCTTCTCTCTATGAGCGGAGCCCGAGACGTCAACAGCGGCTTCATGGTGAACGGCGCCAACACGGTGGAAGGGTTCGGCGGAGGAACCTTCCTTGTTCCCAATCTCGATTCCATTGCGGAATTCAGGATCATTACCAGCAATGCCGGCGCAGAGTACGGGAACTACAGCGGAGGATTGGTCAACGTCGTCACTAAGTCCGGGACCAACTCGTTCCACGGCAACGCTTTCGAGTTCGTGCGCAACACCAGCTTCGACGCCAAGAATTACTTCTCCCTGCCATCGGAACCGGTCGGGGTGTACCACCAAAACCAGTTTGGCGCCACTTTCGGCGGACCGATCCTTCGCAACAAGCTCTTTTTCTTCGTGGACTACCAGGGCACGCGGCAGATAATCGGCGCGAGTACAGGGCAGATCCTTGTTCCTTCGGCGGCCGAACGGACAGGCGACTTTTCCGATCAAGCAGACCAGTTTAAGGGAAAAACCGTAAACGGCGGATACTGGGCCGGCGTACTGTCCGGAAGGTTAGGTTACTCGGTAACGCAAGGCGAAGCTTATTACACGCCCGGGTGCACAAGCTCGGCGGTTTGTGTCTTTCCCAATGCTGTGATTCCTCAGTCGGCCTGGTCAGCGGTTAGCGCGAACGTGCTTCCCCTGATCCCAGCAGCCAACTCCGGTCAGTTCTTTGTCACGTCCGCAAATCCGGAAACCTTGAATGACGATAAGGGAGGCCTGCGAATCGACCTCAACACCCGCTGGGGACTGATTTCGGGCTACTACCACGACGACCCGTGGAAGAACGTAACCCCATACAATCCCGGCTACGGCGGCAGCACAGTCCCCGGTTTTCCGAGCGCCGCAGTAGGGAAAGCACAGCTGTTTACATTCGGCGTCACCTCATCGATTGGCCCCACCATGGTGAATCAATTCACCGCCAGCTACACGCGCAATAAGAACCTTCAGGGGACCTCGGCAAATGGACCAGGACCGACCTTGGCCTCCTTGGGCTTTGCTCCCCCCCAGGATGAGGGCATTTATCAGCTAAGCACTCAGTTTCAAAACTGGCCTGAAATCTCCCTCAATAATTATACGTTGGGTGCGTTTAACTCGATCATCAGCCAATTCAACAATACCTACCAGTTCCAGAATGACTTCACCAAAGTGATCAGAACCCATTCGCTGAAGTTCGGCGGTGACTATCACTGGGACCAGATTTTCATCTCCCATCCTAACAATGGCGGCAACGGAGGCTTCGGCTTCAGCGGCAGTGAAACCGGAATTGACCTTGCCGACATGTTGGTCGGCGCTCCCGATTATTTCTTCCAGGGCGCTCCAGCCGGTCTGAGCCTGAGAAGCTACTATGTCGGCGTGTATGGGGAGGACAGCTGGCGGGTACGTAAAAACCTCACCTTCAACTACGGCGTGCGATGGGAAGCGACTCCGTACTGGGCCGACGCCAATAACCACAATCCCGTGGTGCTCCAGGGAGTTCAATCGAAGATCTTCCCAACCGCCCCGGAGGGTTATGCGTTCCCGGGTGATCCTGGAGTTCCCAAGCACATGGCGAACACCCGCTGGAACAACTTTGCTCCACGAATTAGCTTGGCGTACAGCCCCGATTTCTCAAACAGTGTCTTGCGCAAGGTCTTCGGCGAGCACGGCCAGAGCAGCATCCGGACGGGCTACGGCATGTACTACACCAACATCCA
>WNFQ01006583.1_pt1 | contig 14542 bp, 10 predicted proteins | sample 5400171 | NCBI WGS metagenome assembly WNFQ01 (sample SAMN13153356, study PRJNA577476) | soil metagenome | isolation source: 20 cm soil under Madrone tree | place: USA:California | collected 2016-06-14
CCCGTCTACCGGCCACCCCGGCGCCGCCGACGACGCGCGCTACTGGGTCAACCAAACCGTCGCGCAGCGCTGGCGCGAGATCGGCGATCCAACGCACCTCCGCGGCGTGAACGCCCCGAAGCGGCTCGACCCGACGGGCATCGGCCGCATGATCACGACCAAGATCAACGCCAACATCGGCGCGTCGCCGGTCTCGAGCGGGCTCGCCGAGGAGGTCGAGAAGCTGCGCTGGGCGCAGAAGTACGGCGCCGACACGTTGATGGACCTCTCCACCGGCGGCGATCTCACCGCCTGCCGGCAGGCGATCATCGACAACGCGACGATCCCGATCGGCACCGTGCCGATCTACTCGATGATCATCGGGCGCTCGATCGAGGAGCTCACCTACGACGTCATCCTGCGCGAGATCGAGCGCCAAGCGCAGCAAGGCGTCGACTATTTCACGATCCACGCCGGCGTGCTGCGCGAGCATCTCCCGCTCGTCGGCCCGCGGGTGACCGGGATCGTCTCGCGCGGCGGCTCGCTGCTCGCGAAATGGATGCTCGTGCACGGCAAGCAGAACCCGATGTACGAGCTCTTCGACGAGATCAGCGCGATCATGCGCCAGTACGACGTCACGTACTCGCTCGGCGACGGGCTCCGTCCCGGTTGCCTCGCCGACGCCTCGGACGCGGCGCAGCTCGCCGAGCTGCGCACGCTCGGCGAGCTCGTGCTGCGCGCCCGCGAGAAGGGCGTGCAGGCGATGGTCGAGGGCCCGGGCCATGTTCCGCTCGATCAGATCGGCTTCAACATGCAGCTCGAGCAGCGCGTCTGCGACGACGCTCCCTTCTACGTCCTCGGCCCGCTCGTGACCGACGCCTTCCCCGGCTACGACCACATCACGAGCGCGATCGGCGCCACGGAGGCAGCGCGCCACGGCGCCGCGATGCTCTGCTACGTCACGCCGAAGGAGCACGTCGGGTTACCGAAGGCGCAAGACGTGATGGCGGGCTTCTCCCGCGCGCGTGCGGCGCTCAACTGGCCGAAACAATTCGAGCTCGCGTTCGACGGCGAGACCGCGCGTGCGCTCCACGACGAGGATCTCGAAGTCGACACCGACTTCTGCGCGATGTGCGGCCACGACTGGTGCAGCATGCGGATCTCGAAGGAGATCCAGGAGTTCGCGAGCGGCAAGGACGCCGCGTTCCAGCCGACGCGCCGCGCCACGCGAAGCCCGAGTCTCGGCGACGAAGCACGCGCGCTGCTCGCCCGCCGCGGCACCCTCCCGGTCGTCGAGGGCCGGCACGCCTGCCACAGCGACCTCGTCCCCGACGCTACCGCGGCGGCGCACGTGCAACGCGACCACCGTATAGCGGACGATATAGCGTCCGGGTGAGCGCGTGGCCGTAGCGGCCGGGTAGTCGCAAAACGCGCCGACCGCAGCACGAACGGCCGTCGCATTCGAATTGACAGGGATCATGCGCTGCGATGCTTCGCGCACTTCGGACTGGTAGTCGGTTGAGGAGTTTGGGCGGCCCCCGGCGAGGTCCGATCGGGATGGTGCCGCGCACACTCAGCCCGAACCCAAGGGCCGTTTTCGCCGCGTCGTCCTCCTCACCACGCCGCTCACCACTCCGCAGCGGCAGACGCGTCGAGCATCATCGCCGGACGAGCGGCGGCGCCGTGCGACCACGACCGCGTACGTGCCTGCCTCCGCGATGCGCATGCGCTGCTCGAAACTGAAGCAATGCTATGCATTTTCGCGCTGCGATCCGGCAGCAACGCAATCGCCACCCAACAATGCACGATCCGAAACGGCTGTTTCACATAAACGAAAACCGAGACTTGTACTTGGTGCTGTCCGTAACGCGGTGGAACGGTTCTTGATGTGTCGCAAAGCGAGTCGGGGGACGCAAAACCGGGGTGGGAGGCGCTTTGTTCAAAGTTCAATGCGACCAGGCGACGACGGGCAGAGAATCCGTGTCACCTCCGGAGGTTGAGACCCGCCGGCCCATGGCGCAGCACTTGCACGATTCGCTGCGTCTACGCGACGAGCAGACGGGCGCGTCGCGACATCGTCATGAGGTCGACACTGCTTCGATGCTCACGCCGCTGCGACCGGTTTCCTACCTCCACACCGCCGTCCCAGATCGTGGCTTGCCCACGTCCCGCCCGCCCGTAAGCTGGGTTGTGGTGCATTTCGCGCAATCCAACAAGACGAGGATCGCATGACACGATCGTGGAGAACCCTATCGTTCGCCCTGGCGCTCGCTATCGCCGCGTGCGGCCCGAAGATCCCGAAGGACGACCTGCCGACCCTCGCTGTACCGCCGGCGGGCGGCCCCGTGCAGTACGTCGTCGCCGTGGGCGATCAGCTCGGCATCAAGTTCTACAAGAACCCCGAGCTGAACGAGGACGTGATCGTTCGGCCGGATGGGATGATCTCCTTGCAGCTCGTCGACGACGTCCCCGCCGCCGGCCGCACACCGTCCGACATCAGCGCCGACCTCCGCAGGCGCTACTCGAAGGAGCTCGCTGCGCCGGCGATCAGCGTCATCGTCCGCAAGCTCGAGGGTGATCGCATCTACGTCGGTGGTGAGGTCGGCAAACAAGGCGTCATCCACCTGGTCGCCGGCCTGACCCTCTTCCAGGCGATTCAGGAGGCGGGCGGGTTCACCAAGACCGCGCATCGCAAGGACGTCGTCCTGATCCGTCGCACGCCCGACGGCAAGGCGATCGGGCGCGAGATCGACGTCCGGCCGGTGCAGCAGGGCGACCGGCCCCAGGACGACGTCGTCCTCGCCGCCAACGACGTCATCTTCGTGCCGCGCTCGAAGATCGCCAACGTCGACGTGTTCGTGGAGCAGTACATCCGCGACGCGCTGCCCATCAGCTATGTCCCGATTGCCTTCTGAGGAGCCCATGACAGAGCCACAACCATTTCCCTGGCGTGAACTCGTCGCCGTCCTCCACCGCCGGCGCGCGCTCATCCTCCAGGTGTTCTTCGCGGGCCTCGCGACGGTCGCGATCGGTGTCTGGCTGAAGGGCCCGACGTACCGCGCGACCGGGACCCTCATGGTGACGTCGGATCGCGCCAAGGTCGCGGTGTCGCCGGATGCCGACACACGGCCCTTCGTCGAGCGCGCGACCGAGGAGGACCTGAATTCCGAGGCCACGTTGCTCGGCAGCGAGGCGTTGATCCGCGAGGTGTTGGAGCCGTACTGGAACCAGCGCTCGTCCGACAAGCCGCCGACCGTGCTCTCGAGGGCGACGCACCGCGTCTGGCGTGGGCTCACGTTCCCGATCCGTGTGCCCGGTCTGCTCTATCGCTGGCTGCACGACATTCCGATGCCGACCGGGCTGGACGAGTGGGTCGACGACACCTCGGACCACCTCTCGGTGAGCCCGCTCGGGCGCTCGAATCTGATCGAGATCGCCTACGAGTCGGACGACCCGGACTGGGCGGCCACCGTGGTGAACAAGCTGATCGCGCACCACATCGAGCGCCACACGAAGCTGAATCAGCAATCCGAGGCCCGGGAGTTCTACGAGAAGCAGCGCGAGCTGCTGGCGCAGAAGTCGGCGGACGCGGAGACGACGCTGCAGCAATTCTACACCCGTGAGCAGGTCGAGCCGACCGCCGAGCGGCGCACGGGGATGCGTGCCCGCCTCGCCGATCTGCAGACGACGCTCGCCAACTCCGAGACCGAGCTCGCGGAAGGAACGGCGCGGATCAGCTTCCTCACGACCGAGATCAAGAACCATCCGCGCAACATCCCGACCGAGGAGCGCACCGGCGAGAGTCCGTCCTCGCGCGTCCTGAAGTCGAAGATCCTCGATCTCGAGATGCAGAAGAGCCAGCTGCTCGCGACCTATCTGCCGACCAGCGTGAAGGTCCAGGACATCGATCGCCAGATCACCCAGGCGAAGCAGCTGCTCAAGGAGAACAAGGACACGCTCGCGGACACGACGACCGCCATCAACCCCGCCCATCAGACGCTCGAGGTCGACCTGGCGCATACCCAGGCGCAGATGGCGGCGGTCGCGGCGCGCGTCGCGTCGCTGCGCTCGCAGATCGCCGACTACCGCGACAAGGTGGCGCACCTCGACACGATCGCCTCGGAGCAGGAGCACCTCGAGCAGCAGGTCGCGGCCACCAAGCAGGCGTATGGGACCTACGCAAAGAAAGAAGAGGAGGCGCGGTTCTCGAGCGCCCTCGACGAGTCGAGCATCGTGAACATCGCGATCGCCGAGCGTGCCACCGTACCGAGCGCGCCCGTGAAGTCGAAGAGCGTGATCGTCTTCATCGTCGGCGCGATCATCAGCCTGCTCTCCGGCGTCGGTCTGGCGTTCCTACGCGACCGGCTCGATCCCGCCGTGAAGAGCGCGGCGGAAGCGCACGGCGTCACCGGACTACCAATCCTCGCGGAGGTATCGTCGTAGACTGATCGTGCTCGCGTCACCATTTCCATGTACACCAACCACTTCCACCTGCGGTCCGAACCGTTCTCGCTCACGCCCGACCCGGCATTCCTCTACCCGAGTCCCGGGCACGCGGAGGCGCTCGCCGCGCTCCAGATCGGTCTCGAGGGACGGCGCGGGATCATGGTGATGGTGGGCGAGGTCGGGATGGGGAAGACGACCCTCCTCTACTCGCTCTTGAGCGAGCTCGGAGAAGGGATCAAGACCGCGTACGTCTCGAATACCAAGCTGCCGTTCAACGACATCCTGCGCCAGGCGCTCGCCGACTTCGGCGTCCCGTGCGGCAGCCGCGACCGCGTCGAGTTGCTCGCGGCATTGAACGCCTTCTTGCGCCAGTGCGCCGCCGAGGGCACCACCGCCGCGCTCGTGATCGACGAGGCGCATAATCTCAAGAACGACGTCTTCGAGAATCTGCGGCTGCTCTCGAACTACGAGACCTACACCGAGAAGCTGCTGCAGATCGTTCTCGTCGGCCAGCCGGAGCTCGAGACCAAGCTGCGTCAGGCGAGCCTTCGCCAGGTCACCGAGCGCGTCGCGGTGCGCTGCAATATCAACCCGCTGAGTCGCGCCGAGAGCTTGCGGTACGTCGAGCACCGGTTGCAGCGCGTCGGCGGCTCGACATCGTCGATCTTCACGACGGCGGCCCTCGAACTGCTCCTCTGGAAGGCGCGCGGCATTCCGCGGCGGATCAACATCCTCTGCCATACGGCGATGCTGTTCGCGTTCGGACGCAGCGAGCGGCTCGTGAACCTGTCGCTGGCCCGCACCGCGGTCCGTGAGAAAGAAGGCCGCGGGCTCGTTACGGTCGGTCGCGGCCTGCGGGCGCGACTCGGGGCCGGCGCCGCCGCACCCGCGCTCGGACGCCTACGCTTCCGGCCGTGGTGGGCGGTCGCGGGATTCGTCGCCGGCGTGATCGTCATGATGGGCATCGGCCACTTCGACGCGCGCTCGGCAGCGACGGACACGACGGCGGTCGCGGTCGAGGCACCGGTGGCGCACGACGCGGTCGACCAAGCGCGTGCAACCGGCCGCGATCCGGTCCAGGACCGCCTGAACGTGGCGATCGCGACGCTCGCGGAGGCAATCCAGCTGCGGAAGGCGAGCGGCCCCTCGGCCGAGCCTGCGGCGACACAATCGGAACCCGGCGTCGCGCAGGCCGCAAGCACGGACCCACCGCCGCCCGCGCCACCGGCGTATCGCGAGGTGCAGGTCCCTCCCGGCACGACGTTACGTGCGCTGATGAAAGACGTCTACGGACAGGATCACCCCGAGCTCATCGCGCGGGTGATGAACATCAACCCGCAAATCGTGAATGCCGACCGGATCCTCGCCGGCGACACGTTGCGCTTTCCCGATCTCGGCGACACCCAACGCGAATGAGCAACTACTTCCAAGTCCTGAAGCGTATCGAGCAAGACCGGAGCAACCCCGCGATGGCGGCGGAAGGCGCCGCCGCGCCGCAGCGCGATGCGTCCGAAGAGGATGCGGCCTCGTCGAGCGATGCGGCCGCCGTCGTCAGCGCCGCCGCTGCCGCGCCGGCGCCCGCCGCGCCGCCGGTCACCGCGGCGCCCGTGAACACCGTGCAGCCCGCGGCGCACGCGACACACACCGCGGCGCCGACCTTGAACACCGCGCCACCCGCGGCGCACGCCAAGCCCGCGCCCCCGGTCGCAGCGACGCCGGCGGCGCCCGCAACCGTTGCGCCGGCCGCAGCCCCGAGCAGCGGCGTCACGACACGCCCGCTGCGCGCCGTCCACTCGGCGCCAGCGACTCCACCCCCGGCGCCCACCGCGCCGTCCGACGCGAGCGCCCCCGCCGCACCGATCGAGCTCAAACCGCCGGTTCGACGGCCGGCGGCATCGCTGTCCGCAGAAGGACAGCGTGGGATCGCGACGCTCTTCGACAACATCCGCGCGCTCGCGAGCGGCCGCGCGACACGCGTCCTCGTCTTCGCCGGCGCCGCCGCCACGGACTCCGTGTGGGCGGTCACCGAAGGGCTCGCGCGCCACGCGCAACGGCACGGGATGCGCGTCTTCGTCGCGGAGCTGACGCGGACGGGCGGCGGCGCGATCCTCGTGTCGCGGATGCCGTCGCCGCCGCAGCCGCTGACGATCGGCTTGGACGGCGGCGCGGCACCTGGCGAGCTGAACGCGTGGGTGAACGACGCCGCCGGTGACAGCGATCTCGTCGTCCTCGAGGCGCCGCCGCTCGCCGACTCGATCGACGCGGCGTTGCTCGCGTGCGCCTGCGACGGCCTCGTCATCGTCGCCGACACCGAGGTCACGCCGCGCGGCGCCCTGCACATCGCCGCGGAGCGCGCCCAGATCGCCGGGTGTCGCACGCTCGGCGTCGTCATGAACGGCACGAGGGAGCGGCTGCCGATCTGGATGCGGCGCCTCTTCGGCACGGATGGAGACGCGTGATGGCGCCGCGACGCAAAGCGCTGATGACGCTCTTGAAGCTCACCGATCTCGCCGTCGTGACGGCGGCGCTGGTGATCTCGGTCGCCGTCGATAGCAACGGCAAGGCGATCACCGGTTGGCCGGCCGTCCTCGAGATGCGGGTGTCGCTGCGAAACTTCCTGTTCGTAGGCGCCTACCTCGTCGCGTGGCACTTCATCTTGAAGATGCGCGGCCTGTACAACTCCTATCGCCTGTCGCCGGCGTCGCGCGAGCTCGGTGACATCGCGATCGCGGTGCTGGTCGCCGCCGCGCCGCTGCTGCCGCTCAGTTTCTTCATCGGTTTCGATCACCTGGACGAGCGCGACGCCATCACGTTCGGCGTGGTGAGCTTCGTCGCGCTCGGCATCGAGCGCCGCCTGCTGCGGGCGGTCGCGCGCCGCGCCCGCGGCTGGGGGCGAAACCTGCGCGAGGTCATCATCGTCGGCGACGAGAGCTGCGCGCTCGACGCGGCGGTGAAGCTCGTGCAACGCGAAGGGCTCGGCTATCGCGTGATCGAGATCCTCGGCACCGGATCCGTTTCGCCCGACGCGAGCGACGGCGACGGTGCGTACCTCGACGGCAATGCCCTGGTCAGCGGCAACGGTCACGCTCGTCCCGCTGCACGCGGCTACGCGAACGGCAACGGCAGGAACGGCAACCGCAGGAACGGCAACGGCAGGAACGGCAACGGCAATCGTCATGCGACCACGAGCGCGCATGCCAGCGCGCACGGCCGAGGTCCGGAGAGCGTGCTCCATAAGCTCGAGGAGCTGCTGGCGCAGCAGCCGATCGACGAGGTGTTCCTCGCGATGCCGCTCGACCGCACGCAACCGCTCCTGCAGCCGCTGATCTCGCTCTGCGAAGAGCAAGGGACGACGTTGCGGGTGGTTGCGAGCCTCGCCGTCCTCGACTGGTCGCGCGCCGCGATCGACACCCTCGCGGGGCAGCCGGTGTTGACCATCTCGTCCGGACCTCCAGACACGCTGCGCCTCGTCGTGAAGCGCGCGCTCGATCTCGGTGTCGCGACGGTAGGGCTGGCGCTCTTCCTGCCGCTCTTCATCGCGATCGCGATCGCCGTGAGGCTCGACTCGAAGGGACCGGTGTTCTTCGCGCAGGACCGCGTCGGCTTGAACCGGCGGCGTTTCAAGGCGCTCAAGTTCCGCACGATGATCGACGGCGCCGAGCTCTTGCAGCCGCAGCTCGAGCCGCTGAACGAGGCCGAAGGGCCCGTCTTCAAGATCGAGGCCGATCCGCGCGTGACGCGCGTCGGCCGCGTGCTGCGCCGCCTCAGCCTCGACGAGCTGCCGCAGCTCGTGAACGTGCTCGTCGGCGACATGAGCCTCGTCGGTCCGCGGCCGCTGCCGGTCCGCGACGTGAGCCGCATCGACGTCCGCTGGCACAAGCGGCGTTTCAGCGTGAAGCCCGGCATCACGTGTCTCTGGCAGATCAACAGCCGGGAGCCGAAGTTCGACGAGTGGATCCGCGCCGACATGGAATACATCGACAACTGGTCGCTGGCGCTCGATCTGAAGATCTTGGCCAAGACCTTGCCCGCCGTGATTTCGGGGCAAGGCGCGCACTGAACGTTTAGATCGGAAGGAGAACCATACCTTGCGCCCCGACTGCGCGCCCGTGACCGTGATCATTCCCTGCTACAACGAGGAAGACGGGCTTCCTTCCCTGCTCGCGCGCCTGCGCCGCATGCGCGGCACGACCGGCGCCGAGGATTGGCATTTCCTCTTCGTCGACGACGGCTCGACCGACGACACGTTAGGCCGCCTCTTGCGCGCGGCACGCCAGGAGTCGTGGATCGAGGTCGTCCGCCATCACGAGAACCTCGGCCTCGGCGCGGCGTTGCGCACCGGATTCGCACACGCGAGCTCGCCGATCGTCTGCACGATCGACAGCGACTGCACGTATCCGCCGGAGAAGCTGCCGGAGCTCGCCAAGCTCGTCGACGGCGGCTCCGAGATCGTCACCGCGTCGGCGTGGCACCCCGACAGCGCCGCCGCGGAGGGAAGCCGCCTACGCATTCAGCTCAGCCGGATGGTGTCGGCGCTCTACAAGCTCCTCATCGGGCAGGACGTCTACACGTTCACCTGCCTCTTCCGCGCCTATCGCCGCGACACGATCCAGCACATCCGTTTCCGCTCGAACGGCTTCGCGGCCGTCGCCGAGATGATGCTGCGCGCGATCCTCTCCGGCTGCAGCGTCGCGGAGGTCCCGATGCGCCTCGAGAGCCGGCGCTTCGGCGAGTCGAAGCTCAAAGTCAGCGACGCGATCATCGCGCACATGCGGCTGCTGTTGATGACCGCATTGATGGTCTCCGCGCGCCAAGCGCGTGAGCTCGTCGGCGCCGGCAAGCTCGTTCACTGAACCCAGAAAGGACGTCACATGCGTATCGGACTCATCGGACGGGCTCGCGAGTCGTCGCCGTCTGCGACCCGTCGCCGGTCGCGCGCCGGCGCGCGCGCGACCTCGGCATCCGCACGTACTCGGACCCGGGCGTGATGCTCGAGAGCCGCGAGCTCGACGCGGTCACGATCGCCGCACCGCCGGCGGATCACGCCGACCTGGCGGTCCAGTGTCTCGAGCGCGGCCTGCACGTGCTGTGCGAGAAGCCGCTCGCGCTCACGACGTGGGACGCGCTGAAGATGCTCCAGACGACGAGCCGCCGCCGGCTCGTCCTCTTGCTCGCCACCAAATTCCGGCACGTTCCCGAGCTCGCCGCCGCGCGCGACATGATCGCGTCCGGCAAGATCGGCGATCCGGTCGCCTTCGAGGTGAGCTTCTGCAGCCCCGTCGACATGTCGCGGCGGTGGAACTCGCAACACGCGCGCGCCGGCGGCGGCGTGATCATCGACAACGGCTGCCATGCCTTCGACATCGTGTCGTATCTCTTCGGGTCGGTGACCCGTGTGCAGGCGCACCTCCACAAATCGCAGCAACGTCTCGCGGTCGAGGACGGCGCGACGATTCAGGTCCGCGCCGGTGACGGCGTCATCGGCAAGCTCGACGTCAGCTGGAGCCTTTCGACCGGACGCGACAGCTACGTGACCGTGTACGGCTCCAAGGGAACGATCGAGATCGGCTGGCGCAACTCGCGCGTCAAGCTCGGCGCGAGCGACTGGCAGCCACTCGGCGGTGCCTACGACAAGATCGACGCCCACCGGCGCATGCTGAGCTGCTTCGTCGAGACGTGCACCGGCGGCGGGACGCCGTGGATCAGCACCGTCGAGTGCCTGCGCACGGTCGCCGCAGTCGAGGCGGCGTATCGCTCGATCCACTCCGGCGGCTGGGAATGGGTCGACATGAAGGGGATGCGCGAGCGGCGCGCAGGAGCGCGGCCGCGAGCGGCGACGTTGGCGCCGGCGGCGGCGACCGCCGGCGCATGAGCGGCGAGCGACCGCCGCCCGCGTCCTCCGCCGCAGCTTCGTCCGCCGCTCCACGCATCCATCCCACGGCGCTCGTCGAGACCGGGGTCGAGATCGGCCCGGGCACGTCGGTGTGGGACAACGTCCACATCCGCGGGCCGGCATGGATCGGGGCGGACTGCATCGTCGGCGAGAAGACGTACATTGCGTATGGCGTACGCATAGGGACGTGCGTCAAAATCAATGCGCAGGTCTATGTGTGCACCGGGGTCACGATCGAGGACCGGGTCATGATCGCCGCCGGGGTGATCTTCACGAACGACCGCTATCCGCGGGCGTTCGCGATCGACGGCGACGGTCTCGCGTCGTCGGAGCCGAACGAGGACACGTTGCAGACGACGGTACGCGAAGGCGCGACGATCGGCGCCGGCGCCGTCATCGGACCGGGACTCGAGATCGGCGCCTACGCCATGGTGGGAATGGGCGCGGTCGTGACCGGCGACGTTCCGCCGCACGCGCTCGCCTACGGCAACCCGGCGCGAGTTCGGGGACACGTGTGCGTCTGCGGCGAGCCGCTGCCGCCGCGCGACGCGTCCGCTGCGTCCCACCACTGCGCGCGCTGCGGGCGCGCCCGCCGGCTGATCGAGGTCGGATGATCGATCTCCTCGCACGCGACGCCGCCTCGGGGTACGGGATTACCGCCCTCCTCGAGACGGAGAAGATCCCGTATCGCCCGGTCACGAGCATCGGCGATGCGACGGCGCCGCTGATCGTCGCCGCGTGCGACCTCGCGCCGGACGAGATCGCGGCGCTGGCGAGCCGTCGCACGCTCGTCTTCCACGGCGGCACTCGGTTCGCGCGCGACGTTCTCGGCGCCGCCGACGCGAGCGACGTCGAGCGCGCCGCGACGCTCCCGCTCGGAGCGCCGGACCCACCCGTCCCACCTGCGGCGCCGCGGCGGGAATCTGCGACGGCGGCCGAATCTCGTGCCGACGCTGCAGGAACGTCCGGCGGCGCGCCGTGGTCGCCCCGCACGCTGGCACTCGCTCGCACGCTCGGAAAGACGACACTCCGGCTGCCGCCGGTGGCGCTCTGCGCGACGTCGTCATTGGCGGAGGCCGCGGTCCTCGCCACCTTTGCGGACGGCATGCCGGCGATCGCCGCGCGCGGCAACTGCCTCTGGTCGGCGGCCGACCTCGGCGGCGCCTTCACGGCACTCGTCACCGAGCGCGCGACGACGGCGCATCGCGGCCCGGACGCCCGCGCGCCGCTGCGCGCGGCGGCGCGCCGCCTGGTCGAACAGGCATACTACGCGGCGCCCGACGCCGTGCGCCGCCGCGTGCAGCGCCATTGGTACGCCGCGCTCGAGCGTCGTCTCGCCGCGCTCGGTGCCGCCGCCTCCGAGTACCCGATCGATCCGACCGGCTGGCTTCTCGCCGAGCTCGTGACCTCGCTCGTGCGCGAGTTGGGCGGCGGGCTCGCGCGCGTCGCGCGCTGGCCGGCGCCGTACGCCGCCGCCGCGACGCTGACCCACGACATCGAGCCGCGGCGCTTCGCGTACACGCGCGGCCTCGCGGCGCTGCTCGATGCCGTCACGACGAGCGGCCACCCGGCGACCTTCGGCCTCGTCGCCCGCGCGAGCGCGCGCTGGCTCGACACCGCGACGGTCGCGCGCCTCGGCCGCCACGGCGTGCTCTGTCACGGCCTCGCGCACCGCGGCGAGAACGTCTTCGGCCGCGACCAAGTGCGACGCGACGTCGAGACGGCGCGCCGCGATCTCGAGCGCCGCCTCGCCCGACCGGTCCGCGGCTATCGCAGCCCGCGTCTCGATCGCTCACCGGATCTCTTGTCCGCGCTCGACGAAGCGGGCTTCGCGTACGATTCGTCGTATCCCGACGTCGACCGCGAGAACATCGCGCACTTCGGTAGCGGCGTCCGCGTGAACGTCCCGTACCGCCCGCCGCTCGCGACCGACGGCGGCGGGATGCGTCCGAGCCGCTGCCTCGAGCTGCCGCTCACGGCGCCGGACTGCATTCAGCCGCTCTTCGCCGGCGCCGCGGTGGAGACCTTGCGCGCCGACGTCGCGTCGAAAGCGGCGTTCGTCCGCGCCACGGGCGGCCTCTACGTCGCGCTCGTGCACGGCGGTGTCTTCGACCGCGACGACGAGCTGCGGCGGACGGCGCACCTCGAGTTCGTCGCCGGCGAGCTGCGCCGCCCCGACGTCTGGCTCGCGAGCGCCGACGAGATCGCCGACTGGTGGTGCCGTCGCGAGGCGCTGCACGTGACCGACGACGGAAAGACCGTCCGGCTCGTCAATCGCGGCACGCGGGCGATCGACGCTGTGCGCGTCGTCGTCGAGCGCAACGGGGCGGAGCGGACGGTCGATCTTCCGCCGCTCGCGCCCGGGGCGTCGTTCACGATCACCGCCGGCGAGCCGAACGACGACGTCCGTGCCGAGAGCGCGGCCGCGGCCGCGCCGCGACGCGTGGTGCCGGCGGCCTGAGACGGCGATGGCGACGCACGGCACGCGGATCGGCATTCTCGGCGGCGGTATCGCCGGCCTCGCGTCGGCGCACTATCTGCTCGCGCACGGGCACACGCCGGTCGTCCTCGAGGCCTCGGACCGACTCGGCGGGCTCGGCACGCACTTCGCGCATCAAGGCACGACGCTCGATCGCTGGTACCACGTGATCCTCGACTCCGACGCGGACCTCTGCGGCCTCCTGCGCGATCTGCGCATCGACGATCGTCTCGTCTGGCGCGAGACCGGCATGGGCTTCCACCTCGGGGGCAAGCTCTACGGGTTCAACAGCGCGATGGACCTCCTGCGCTTCCGCGCGCTGTCGCTGCCCGACCGCATCCGCACCGGCCTGGGCGCGGCGTACATCACGAAGGTGAAGCGCCAGGCGCTCGACCTCGACGACGTGCAAGCCGGCGAGTGGCTGCGCCGCATCTTCGGGCGCAGCGTGTTCGAGCGCATCTGGCTGCCGCTCCTGCGCGCCAAGTTCGGCGACCATGTCGACACCGTGCCCGCGTACTGGGTGTGGAACACGCTGAATCGCGAGAAAAACGGCGAGCAAGAGGTGAAAGGGTATCTGCGCGGCGGCTACTGCGGTCTCGCCGAGCGGCTGCGCGACGGTATCGTCGCGCGCGGCGGCGAGGTGCGGCTCGAGAGCCCCGTCGGCGCCGTCGAGGAGAACGCGAAGGGCGTGCACGTCGACGTCGCCGGCCGCGACGAGAAATTCGATGCGGTGATCTCGACCTTGCAGCTGCCGCTCTTGAAGCGGGTCGCGCAGGGCGCGCTCGCCGACGCCGTGCCGCTCCCGGACCTCCAGTACCAGGGCGTGGTCAACGCCGTCGTCGTCTCGCGCCAGCAGCTCGAGCGCTTCTATTGGACGATCGTCGTCGATCCGCAGTTCCCGTTCCAGGGCGTCGTCGAGACGACGCACGTGATTCCCTCGGAATGGATTGGCGGCCGCCACCTCATTTACGTGATGAACTACTGCGACGCCGGCTCGGAGCCGTACCTGCGCCCGGACGACGTCGTGAAGCGCCAGGCGCTCGACGGCCTGAGCGCGATCTATCCCAACTTCCGCACCGCCGACGTCGAGGGCGTGTACGTCTTCCGCGCCCCGTACGTCGAGCCCGTATGGTCGGTCGGATATCTGCGCAAACGCCCCAAGCCGCGCATCGCCCACAGCCGCGTCTACGTCAGCACGACCGCCCAGGCCTATCCGCGCGTGACGGCCTGGAATACCAGCATCGGCCTCGCGCGCGAGACCGTCGACGCCCTCACAGGAGACCTCGGATGAGCGACCCGATCAGCCTGCCCTCGGACGCCGACAAGACCGGCCGCGACTTCGGCGAGGAAGAGCTCACACTGCTGCGCGAGGTCATCGAGTCCGGCACGCTGAACTGTACGAAGGGCACGCAGGTGAACGCGTTCGAGCGCGACTTCGCGGCGCGCTATGGCATGCCGCACGCGCGCGCCGTCACCTCCGGCACCGCCGCGATCCACACCGCGATCTCCGCGATCGACCCCGAGCCCGGCGACGAGATCATCACCACCGCGATCACCGACATGGGCGGCCTGTCGCCGATCCTCTACCAGGGCGCGATCCCGATCTTCGCCGACGTCGACCCGGTCACGTTGAACGTGACTGCGGACGCGGTCGCGTCGCGGATCACGTCCCGCACGCGCGCGATCATCGCGACCCACCTCTTCGGCAACCCGTGCGACATGCAGGGCATCATGCGGATCGCGAC
>WNFQ01012787.1_pt1 | contig 14542 bp, 15 predicted proteins | sample 5400171 | NCBI WGS metagenome assembly WNFQ01 (sample SAMN13153356, study PRJNA577476) | soil metagenome | isolation source: 20 cm soil under Madrone tree | place: USA:California | collected 2016-06-14
CACGACGTCGCCGCCCTCGACCGCGACCACGTCCGAGTCCGAGAGATCGGAGATGCGGTGCACGAACCCCGCCTCGCGCGTGTTGATGTGGACCTTCACCGGCACCTTCGCGAGCAGCTCGGTCGCGCCGATGACGTTCATCCCCATGTAGCGGCCGCCGAGATGATCGGGATGGAAATGCGTGACGAGCGCCTTGGTGATCGTCACGCCGTCCTTGGCGGCGACGTCCAAGATCGCGTCGATGTCCCAGGCCGCATCGACCACGGCCGCCTCGCGCGTCTCGGGATCGCCGACCAGATACACGTAGTTCTGCATCGGGCCGATCTCGAGCTGGCGAAGGTAGATCGGCGCCGTCATCGCGCTCTCCGCGTCGACGCCGCGGGGGCCACCGCGCGCGTGCGCTTCGGCGGGCGTCCCGCCGGCAGGGTGAGGCCCTTCTCCCACAGGTACTCCGGCTCGCCGAGATGCTTGGACGCCCAGCGCGAGAGCACGAACAGCAGATCCGAGAGCCGGTTCACGTAGCGCAGCGGGCCGTCACCGATCGGCTCGCGACGACGCAGCCGCACGATGTCGCGCTCGGCGCGACGACAGACGGTGCGCGTCTGATGGAGGAAGGCGGCGATCGTACCGCCGCCCGGCAAGATGAACGACTTCAGCGGCTCGAGGTCCTCCTGGCACTCGTCGATCGTCCGCTCGAGGACCTTCACCTGCTCGTCGCCGATGCGGATCATGCCGTCCCACTCGGCATCCGGCGGCGTGGCGAGCTCGCTGCCGAGGTCGAAGAGCTCGTTTTGCACTTGGCGGAGAATCGCGTCGAGGCGCGCGGCGATCGGCGATTTCGGCGCCGCGTCGTTGAACGCGCGCACGATGCCGAGGATCGCGTTCAGCTCGTCGATGGTGCCGTAGCTCTCGATCCGCGGGTCGTCCTTGGGGACACGCTTGCCGCCGACGAGATGCGTCTCGCCCTTGTCGCCGGTCCGTGTGTAGACCTTGTTGATGCGGATCGCCACGTCAGGAATTCGCCGGGCCCGTCTCGACGGGGAGGCCGGCGTCGCGCCAGCCGGGGATGATCACGCGGCCCGTCTGGTCGCGCGCGCCGCCGAAGCCACCGCGGACGTTCGTGACGTCCGTGAACCCGGCGGCGTGCAAGAGCTCGCACGCACGCTGCGAGCGTCCGCCCGCTTGGCAGCCGACGAGGAGCTTCGTCGCGCGCGCCACGAGCGCCGCGACGGCGGCGACGAAGTCGGGGTTGGGCCGCGGCTGACCGCCGGCGCCGTAGAAGAGGACCGGCACGTGGCGCGCGCCCGCGGGGTGTCCGGCCTCGAACTCCGGCGCCGTGCGCACGTCGAGGTAGACTGCGTCCAGGTGCTGGCGCAGGACGTCGAACGCCTCCGGAGGTGTCGTCTGCGGAATCTCCATGATGCGTCCCTAGCAGAGGCGCCGGGCGACGTCAGCCCTCGCGCGCGGTGAAGAGCCGCAGGTAGTCGTCGTGCGACGCCGGCGGGCGCTGCGCGACCGCGAGGTTCTCCTCCGCGTGCGCCCGCTGGCGCATGCCGACGAGCGCGGTCGCGACCCCCGGCGTCGACCGCACGAACTGGATCGAGCGCTGCGCATCGGTGTCGAGGCCGACCATTGCCTCAGCGAGGATGTCGGGCATCCGGCCGGCGAGCTGGCCTTGCAGCAACGACGCGCTCGCGACCACGGTCACCCCGAGCGCGTCCGCCGCCTCGACGAGCGACCCGAAGTGGTCGCCGACGCGTTGATTGCGGAGCGTGAACGCTTCCGGCATCGCGAGGTTGCACGGCAGCTGCACCCAGCGGAAGTGATGGCTCTTCCCGAGCTCGCGCTCCGCGAGCTCGACGAGGTCGGCGAGCGAGAGGTACTCGCGCTGGTCCGGCGCGACGCGAAACCCGTTCCACGTCGCGACGCCGTAGGCGCCGATCTTCCCTTGGTCGACGGCGCGCTCGAGAACGCGGAACGCACCCGTCATGCGGGTGACAAAGCTGTCGCGGTCGACCGCGGTGAGCTGGGTCTCGGGATTGTGGAGATAGTACACGTCGATCGTCGCGAGACGGAGATTGCGGCGGCTGCGCTCGATCTGGTCGACGAGATAGCGCGGCGCGAGCGAGTGCGAGCCGGCGACGAGGTCGGCTTGTGTCAGCAGTCCCGAGCGGAAGTAGGTCTCTTCGAAGTAGCGGCCGGGGCCGATCCCGATCGACGACAGCAGGAGCCCGGTCGTGCCTTGCCGGAAGTGCTCGGGCGGGACCGTCCCACCCAGGCGGTCACGGAACCGGCGGGTTCCTTCTCGCGTCGCGGCCTCGTCCATGCCCGTCCTCCTTCGCGCAGCGCTCGAGGATGATCGCCTTCAGACGTTCGGGATCGATCGGCTTCTTGAAGAGCACCTTGCCGTCGAGCCCGGCGAGCTTGCTGCGCTTGATCACGTGGTCGCGGTCGTACAGGTACCCGGTCATCAAAATTACGGGCAGCTCGGGCCGGCGCTCTTTCAGCTCCATATAGAGATCGTAGCCGTCCATGTCCGGCATCACGACGTCGCTGATGACGAGGTCGAACGGATGGGCGGCGATCAGCGCCAGCGCATCGGCGGCGCACACCGCGAACGCCGTCTCGGCGCCGTCGCACTGCAGCAGCTCCGCCATCGACTGGCAGATCCCGAGATCGTCGTCGACGACGAGGATCGACAGGCCGGCGAGCGGTCCCGCGTGCGGTGACGCGGCCTGCGTGCCGGCGGCGACGGGCGCGCCGTTCGGTCGTGCCGGCGCGGACGATCCGTCGGCTTTCCCCGCGCCGGCGGTGCGCCGCGCGTTCCCGCCGTCGGGCGAACGGCTGAGACGAATGACGTCATTGCCGACCGTCGCCCCGCGCGCGTCGAAGGTGTCGGCGCGGAGATCCGTCATCAGCGTACCGGGGAGATACTGCCGCGTCTCGTACTCGCCCGCGCTCGCCATCTCCTGGACGCGGTTTACGATGCGCTGGATCTTCACGAGCTCGCGCTGCACGGCCTCGAACCGCTCGTCCTCGATGACCATCTGCTCGTCGCTGGCGATGCCGCGGACAAACGTCTCGACGAGCTCGAGCGTGTTGGTGATCACCTCGAGCGGATTGTTGATCTCGTGCGCCAGGCTGACGGCGATCTCGCCGAGCGTGACGAGCTGGTCGTGGCGGCGGATCTGCCGCAGGTCCTTCGCGAAGCCGATCGACCCGGTCTCGACGCCGCCCTCGTCGTAGATGATGCCCCCGGAGATCGCGACCGGGATCTGCTCGCCGCCTTTCGCGGTGAAGATCGTCTCGAAGTTCTTGATCTTGCCGCGCTCGGCGTGCGTGTCGCTGCGCATCGCCTTCATGACGCGTTTCGCCTCGTCGCGCGTCGGATAGAGCAGCGTCACGGGCCGGCCGCGCACCTCGTCGGATTGATAGCCGAGCGTCTGTCGCGCGCCATCGTTGTAGTAGACGATCGACCCTTCGCGATCGACCGCGACGACGATGTCGGGGGAGTTTTCGATCAGCTTTTCGAAATAGATGCGCGGAAGCGCCATGAAGCCTTCGAGCCGAGCGTCGGCTAGGCGCTCGTGTCACCGGTCCGCGTCGCCGCTTCTCGGTCGACCGAAAGCATGTTAGGCGGCAGGTCCCGTGCGGTCAAGGTTCCGGGGGAGCGGGCGAGTCCTGGTCGTGGTCGCGGTTTTTCTCGTCGCCGGCTGCTATTTCGGCAAATACGACAAGCTCGCGCGCACCCACGTCCAGCTGCTCCTCGCGATGGCGCAGAAGCTCGAGGACGTCACCCGCGAGCAGGGGGCCCCACCCGCGTCGCTCGCTGAGTACCGCTATCCTCTCGAGCGCGCCCGCGACTTCGCCCGCATCGTCGGCGGCCGCTTCCAGGGTCGTCCGTCGCTGGCGGCGTTTACGGCCTTCTGCGACGCCTACGACGGCGTCGTGAGGGCCGCCGAGTCCCTGCGCGGCGAGCCGGACGCCGAAGGCACGCTGGCCCGTGCCCGGGCGGCGCTCGACGAGCGCGCCGCCGCGGTGTTGCGGGCGCTCGACGCCGAAGCGCGGTCGTGAGTCTTCGACGGCGACGCGCGCTCGCGAGCGCCCAAGCGGCCGTCGTGGTATCGCGCCGCCTGCAGGGTCACATGCTCGACGACGCGGCACGGAGCGCGACCAGCCCCGCGGCGTGCTCGAGCTCGGCGAACGACGCCTCGATGTCGCCGACGAAGTCGTGCAGATCCGGCACCAGATCCCAATCGCAAATGCAGCCCCAGCAGAGGCGTCCCGCGTAGCTGAAGAGCGCGACGCCGAGCCCTTGGTTGGCGAGCAAGTTCACCATCGGGTAGCACTCCCGGAGCGGCGCGCCGAGGAGGTAGAGCGGGATCTGCGGCCCGGGGACGTTGGTCACGGTGAGATTGAAGGGCCGCGAGCGGGTCGCGAGTTGGACGGCGAGCGAGAGCAGCGTCGAGCTCGTCCATTCGCTGACGGCGGCGAGCACCTCGGCGCCCATCGCCTGCTTCGAGCGCTTGAGGCGCGTCGTCGTCGCGCGCACCGCCGCGAGACGGCGCACGGGGTCGCGCTCGCCGACCGGCAGCTCCGTCATCCACAGCGCGATGCGGTTACCGAGCGTACCGTGCTCCGCGGCGGTGCGCAGGCTGACGGGCACGTTGGCGCGGATATCGAGCATGTCGGGGTTGATGCGACGGCGCTCGAGAAAGCGCCGCAACGCGCCGGCGACGGTCGCGAGGACGACGTCGTTGACGGTGCCGCCGAGGCGGTCCTTGACGGCCTTCACGGCGCCGAGCTCCATCATCGTCCAATCGAAGCGGCGGTGCGGCCCGATGGCGCGGTTGAACGGCGTCGGCGACGCCGGCCAGAACGATGCCCCGAGGGTCTCGACGACGGCGCGCACCCCCTCGGTGGCGCGCGCGGCCATCGTCATCGGGTTCGTCAAGGCACAGGGGCGCTCGCCCAATGCGGCCAGCGGCTCGCTCGCGCGCCGCATCCACTCGTCACGCAGGAGCGCGAAGCGGCTCGGCGCCGGGCGCGGGATCCACATCGGGCACTCGGGGACCGCGGTGTCGGGCATCGGCGACAGCAGCACCGCCATGAGGTCGGCGCCGGAGATCCCGTCGATCATCGAATGATGCGATTTGACGACGAGCGCGAAACGGTCTTCGGCGAGGCCCTCGACGATCCACATCTCCCAGAGCGGCTTTGCGCGATCGAGCTGCTGCGAGATGATGCGCGCGGCGAGGCGCTTCAGCTGGCGCTCGTCGCCGGGACGCGGCAGGCTCGTGTGCCGCACGTGGTAGTGGATGTTGAAGTGGTCGTCGTCGACCCAGACGAGGCGCGTCCCGAGCGGGACTCGGGTGAGGCGCTGGCGGTAACGCGGCATCAGGTGCAGCCGCGCGTCGACGTACGTCCGGACCCGTTCGATGTCGACGCCGCCCGCGTCGTTCCCGAGCGGCCCGACGTCGAACAGCATCACGGCGCCGACGTGCTGGTGCGCGTTCGGATCCTCGATGGCGAGAAACGAGTTGTCGACGACCGACAACCGATCGTAGGCGTATCCAGGCATGATCGGGCGGCGCGTCGCGCCGCGGAGCGCCAGTCTAGAGACGAACCGGTGCGACCTTCAAGAGTCGACTTCAGGGGCGCAGCAGGACGACTTTCTTCGGGTCTTTCAGTCCGCCGAGCAGCTCCGAGATGGTCGTGCCGAGCTGCGGGTGCGTGACGTGCGGGGCGAGCTCGGAGAGCGGCAGGAGCACGAAGCGCCGCTTCTGCATCTCGGGGTGCGGTAGCTTCAAGTTGCGCTTGTTGACCGTCTGATTGTCGAAGAGCAGCAGGTCGAGGTCGATGATCCGCGAACCCCAGCGCTTGCCTTTGACGCGCTTGCGTCCCATCGCGGTCTCGATCGCCTTGGTGCGCTTCAGCAGCTCCTCGGGCTCGAACTCGGTCTCGATCTCGAGGACGCTGTTCACGAACCACGTCTTGGCGTTGCCGAGGGGCTCGCTCTCGTAGAGCGACGACGCCTTCACGATGCGCGTCTCCGGCAGGGCGGCGAGCTTCTCCTCGGCCTCGCGAATGTTGGCCTTGCGATCGCCGAGATTGGAGCCGAGGCCGATGTAGACGCGATGCATGTCAGAGCCTGAGCGTCTGCAGCCGCTCGACGGCCTCGGCCAAGCGCGACGTGGCGACCGTCAGACTGAAGCGGATGTAGCCTTCACCCGATTCACCGAAGCCGTTCCCCGGCGTCACCACGACGCCGATCTCCTGCAGCAGCTTCGCGGTGAGCGACGCCGACGTGAAGCCGCGCGGCACCCGCACCCAGACGTAGAACGTCCCGCGCACGGGCTGCGCCTCGAGGCCGAGGCTCGCGAGCGCCGCGAGCAAGAGGTCGCGCCGCTCGCGGTAGAGCGCGCGCATCCCGGCGACCGGCGACTGGTCGCCGGTGAGGGCGGCGATCCCGGCTTCCTGCACCGCCTGGAAGACGCCGGAGTCGACGTTCGTCTTCACCTTGCCGAGACCGGCGATCAGCTCGCGGTTGCCGATCGCGAACCCGATACGCCACCCGGTCATGTTGTAGGTCTTCGACAGCGAGTGGAATTCGATGCCGAGCGCGTCGGCGCCGGGTGTCGCGAGAAAGCTCGGCGGCGCCTCGTCGTAGTAGATCTCGGAGTAGGCGTTGTCGTGGGCGACGATGATGCCGTGGCGGGTCGCGAATTCGACGACGTCGGCGAAGAACTGCGGGCTCGCGAGCGCGGCGGTCGGGTTGTTGGGGTAGCCGAGCCACATGAGCTTCGCGCGCCGCGCGACCTCTTCGGGGATCGCGTGCAAATCGGGCAGGAAGCGGTGCTCGGCGCGGAGCGGCATCAGGTAGGGCGTGCCGCCGTTGAAGAGCGTGCCGATGCCGTAGACCGGATACCCGGGGTCGGGCACGAGAACGACATCGCCGGGATCGACGAACGCGACCGCCATGTTGGCGATGCCTTCCTTCGAGCCGATGAGCGACAGCACCTCCGTCTCGGGGTCCGCGGTCACGCCGAAGCGACGCTGCACGAACGACGCCGCGGCGGCGCGGAAGCTCGGCAGGCCTTCGTAATCGGGGTAGCGATGGTTCGCCGGCCGCGCCGCGGCCGCGGCGAGCGCCTGCACGATGTGCGGGAACGTCGGGGTGTCGGGGTCGCCGACGCCGAGGCTGATGAGGTCGACGCCGCGCGCCGCCGCCTCCTTCTTCATGCGGTCGATCTCGGCGAAGAGATACCGCGGAAGTCTTCGAATTCGCTCGGCAGGTCTGATGGTTACGGGCACCGCCCTCTCTCCCTTCGTCGCCGGTACCGCCGCTCGACGGCGGCTTCACCCGGACGCGACATGACGCGCTTGATGCGGCGCGCGTCCGGATAAAAAAGGCCGCCTAATTAGCGGAACGGCCGCGGGTTCACAAGTCGCCTCCCATGTCTTCCCGATCACCGTCCGCCGTCGCCGGCCGCTCGTCGGCGCCGCGTTCGAGGGGCGGCGGGCATCGGAGCGCGACCGCGACCGGCGCGAACGCATTCCCGCCGACCGGGTCGCGGCCGATGTCGAGGACGTCCGTGAGCTTCGCGAGCTGGCGCACGACTTGCTCGAGCCGCGCGTCCTCGCGCACGAGCAGGAGGACGGCGCTGCGCGATGGATCGGCCGTCGGCAGACAAGCGATGCCGTCGACGTTGAAGAGCCGCCGGTGAAAGAGCCCGCACACGTGCGACATGACGCCGGGATGGTTGCGTACGAGGAGGCGGAGGACGACCTGAGTGGCGCGGCCGTCGGTATCGGGCTCACATCCTGTCGGCTGCATCGTCGTCGGCGACTCACATGGCTTGGGCGGCATCGCATCCTCCGTCTTCGCCCGCTTGCAGGGCGGCTTCGTCGATCATCTCCCGGTTCGGCGCGCCGGGGCGCACCATCGGGTAGACGTTCTCCGCCGCGGCGATCGGCACCCGGACGAGGCACGGGCCGTCGGTCGCGAAGGCGCGGGCCAATGCCGCGTGCGGGTCGCTCGTCGCCTCCAGGTCGCAGGCCTCCATGCCGAAGCCGCGCGCGATCGCTAAGCGCGACGCGTGATAGCGCCGCCCGTAGAAGAGCTCCTGCTGCTGGCGAACGAGCCCGAGGTGGGCGTTGTCGAGCAGGATCACCGTGATCCGCGCCTCCTCCTCGACCGCGGTCGCCAGCTCCTGGATGTTCATCAAGAGACTGCCGTCGCCGGTGAAGCAGACGACGCGGCGGTCGCGGCACGCGAGCGCGGCGCCGATCGCCGCCGGCAGGCCGAAGCCCATCGTCCCGAGGCCGCCCGAGGTCAGCCACTGGCGCGGCCGCGTGAACGGGAACGCCTGCGCCACCCACATCTGGTGCTGGCCGACGTCGCTGGTGACGATCGCGTCGTCGCCGGCGAGGGCCGCGACCGCGCGGACGATCCCGTACGGCCGCCGCACGTCGCCGGCGCCGGGCATCGCGAGTGGATGCGCCGCGCGCAGCGCGGCGACGCGCGCCGACCACGTCGGACGGCGACGGGGCGTCACGTCGGCGAGGAACGCGCGCAGCGCCTCGCCGACGTCGGCGTGAATCCCGAGCGTCGGGGTCTTGATCTTGCCGAGCTCGCTCGCGTCGACGTCGACGTGGATGATGCGCGCGCGCGGACAGAACTCGGCCGCCTTGCCCGTCGCGCGGTCGTCGAAGCGGACGCCGAGCCCGACGAGGAGGTCGCACTCCTCGAGAATCAGATTCGTCGCGCGCGCCGCGTGCATGCCGACCATACCGAGAAAGAGCGGATGCCGCGCCGGCATGGCGCCGAGTCCGAGGAGCGTCGCCGCGATGGGAATCGAGCCCGCTTCGGCGAGCTCGCGCACCAGGTCCGATGCGCCGGCGGCGAGGACGCCGGCGCCGACGAGCAGTACCGGCCGGCGCGCGGCCTCGAGGAGCGCGGCGGCGCGCCGCGCGTCGTCGGCAGGGCAGGGTGCGGCGGGTGCGGCGCGCCCCGGCTCGGGCCACTCGTCGACGGTGATCGCCTCGAGCTGCACGTCCTTCGGCACGTCGATCACGACCGGCCCCGGCCGGTCGGAGGTCGCGATGCGGAACGCCTCCGGCACCACGCGCAACAGCTCCCGCGCCGACGACACGAGATAGTTGTGCTTCGTGATCGGGATCGTGAGGCCGTAGGTGTCGATCTCCTGGAACGCATCGGTGCCGATCATCGCCCGCGGCACTTGCCCGGTGATCGCGACGAGCGGGATCGAGTCGAGCTTGGCGTCGGCGATCGCCGTGACGAGATTCGTCGCGCCCGGTCCCGACGTGCCGGTGCAGACCGCCGCCGTCCCGGTCGCACGCGCCATCCCTTGGGCGATGAACCCCGCGCCCTGCTCGTGGCGCGCGAGCACGTGATGGAGCGCGCTCCCATGGAGCGCGTCGTAGAGCGGCAGGCTCGCCCCGCCGGGGATCCCCGGGATCATGGTGATCCCTTGGCGTTCGAGGAGCCGCACGATCAGCCCCGCGCCGTTCGTCTGCATGTCGTTCTCCTTCCGCGGTTGTGCCTGCGGCTCGGGGAACGGCGGGGCTCCAAAACGACGAAACCCCCGCCGGCCTCGCGCCAGCAGGGGTTTCGGATGCGTTACGCTTGCGTCCCCGCTAGGGCGCGATGGCCTCGGTTACACCGACGACGACGACAACGACCACCGCTAGGCGGGCGCCGAGTTTCGAACCGTCGAGGATGAGACCGGCGGGGAACATGTCGGGACTGTCTCTATCGCGCCAGCGAGGCGTTCCGCAAGGGGCGAACTCGCGGCGCGTCGGACGACGGCGTGGGGCTACGCCTCGGATGACCGCGCCGAGCGGGCGCCGCCGGCAGCCGCGCGGCCGGCGAGAAATCCCGTCGCCCACGCCCACTGGAAGTTGAAGCCGCCGATGCGCCCGTCGCAGTCGAGCATCTCGCCGACGAGGTAGAGCCCGGCCTGCTTCCGCGACGCCATCGAGCGGTAGTCGATCTCGTCGAGGGGCACACCGCCGGCCGTCACCTCCGCGTGGTTCCAGCCGCGGTCACGCGCGATCGGGAGGACGAGGGCACCGAGGTGCTGGACGAGCGTTCGTCGGGCGGCGCGCGACAGCTCGGCGAGACGCGTCGTCGGATCGACGCCCGCCGTACGCGCGAGCGCGGCGGCGACGCGCTCGGGAAGCGTCGCCGCGAGCGCCCGCCCGAGCGACGCGCGCGGCCGTGCGGCGGCTGCGGCGAGGAGCCGGCGCTCGATCGCGTCGAGGCGCTCGCCGGGAAAGACGTTGCACCGCACCTCGGCCGCGCGTCCAGCGGCGCGCGCCGTCGTCCAGTGCCGGCTCGCGTCGAGGACGACGGGTCCGCTGACGCCGACGTGCGTCCAGAGCAGACTGCCGCTCCGCCGGTCGGCGAGCGCGCCGTCGACGAAGGTCTCGAGCTCGACGGGGTGTGACACGCCGGAGAGCTCGCGGTGAAAGCCGCCCTCGAGCACGAACGGCACGAGCGCCGGCACGGTCGCCGTGACGCGATGGCCGAGGCGCTCCGCGATCGCGAGCCCGCCGCCGTCGCTGCCGGTACGCGGCAACGAGCGTCCGCCCGTCGCGAGGACGACCGCGCGTGCGACCAGCGTCCCGTGGGCGTGATGGATGCTCCAGCGTCGAGTGTCGGCGCTGTCGCCGCGCAGCGCCTCCGCGTCACGGCGGCCGGCCTGTGCCGCGCTCGCGTGGGCGACCGGAGCGACGTCGTGCACGCGGTGCGATGTCCGCATGTCGATGCCGAGCGCCGCGCAGCGGTGGAGAAGCGCGTCCAGCACGGTCGGGGCCCGGTCCGTCGTCGGGAAGAGCTTCCCCGTCTTTTCACGCTTCAATGCCACCCCCAGCGATGCGAGCCAGCGGCGGGTGGCGTCGACGTCGAACGCCGCGAGCACGTTGCGCACGATCGGGCGCGTACCGTTGAAATCTTCGGGCCGCACCGTCTCATGCGTCACGTTGCAGCGGCCGCCGCCCGAGATCAGGATCTTCGCGCCGATTCGCGGCGCGCCGTCGAGGACGACGATCCGCGCGTGGTCGCGACGCTGCGCACTATCCGCCGCGGTGTTGCGTTGGGTTTCGGCGGCGAAAATCGCGGCGGCGAGACCGGCGGCACCCCCGCCGACGATCGCGACGTCGCAGCGATCGTCCTTCGCGTCGGCCGTCACCGCACCGCTCAACGCGATTCGAAGCAGCGGCCTACAACCCGAGGACGTCGCGCATCGTGTAGAGACCGCGCTTCTGCTCGACGAGCCAGAGCGCGGCACGGAGCGCGCCGCGGGCGAGGCACTCACGGCTCTGCGCACGATGCGTGAGCTCGAGACGCTCGCCGGCGCCGAGAAAATAGACCGTGTGATCGCCGACGGCGTCGCCGCCACGCAGCGCGACGACGCCGATTTCCGCGTCGGTCCGCGGGCCCGGCTCGCCCTCGCGGCCGAAGCGCGCACGGCCGGTAAGCGGTGTGCGTTGCGCATCGGCGACGACCTCGGCGAGGCGTAGCGCGGTGCCGCTCGGCGCGTCGCGCTTCAGGCGGTGGTGGACCTCCGCGATCTCGACGTCGAACGTCGGCCCGAGCGCCGTCGTTGCAGTGGCGATGAGACGCTCGAGGACGGCGACACCGACGCTCAGATTCGGTGCGATCACGGCGCGCGTGCGCCGTGCCATCGACTCGGCGCGGGCGCGGTCGGCGGCGCTGAATCCAGTCGTGCCGACGACGATCGCGGCGCCGCCGGCGGCGGCGGCTTCCAAGTGCGCGAGCGCGGCCGCCGGCGCGGTGAAGTCGAGCGTGACGCTCGTCGGCGTCGGTGCGTACGCGGTCTCGACGCGGACGCCGAGCGGACCGATCCCCGCGAGCTCGCCGGCGTCGCGGCCGAGCGCCGCGTGTCCCGGCGCCTCGACGGCGCCGACGAGTTGCGCCCGCGGCTCGGCGGCGGTGAGCTGGACGAGAAGACGTCCCATGCGCCCCGCGGCGCCGCATACGACGATCGGCGTCGCTGTCTCGCTCGGCATGGCTTCGGCGCCGCTCCTAGCGCAGACGGCCGAGCGCGCGCAGCGCCGCCGCGAGCTGCGTGCGCTTGCTCGGGTCGGTGAGCGGCGCGAGCGGCAGACGTAGCTCGTCGCGGCAGAGACCGAGCAGCGAGGCGGCGTGCTTCAGCGGAATCGGGTTGGTTTCGGTGAAGCAGGCGCGGATCAGCGGCAGGAGCCGGAATTGCAGCGTGCGCGCGCGCGTCCAGTCGCCGGCGGCACACGCCACCGCGAGGTCGGCCATCTCGCGCGGGACGACGTTCGCGATGGTCGAGATGACACCGGGGCCGCCGAGCGCCATCAGCGACAGCGTCGCTGCGTCGTCGCCCGCGTAGACGGCGAGACGGTCGCCGGCGAGGTGGAAGACGTCGAGCGTGTGATCGAGCGCGTCGGATTCCTTCAAGCCGACGACGTTCGGGTGCTCGGCGAGCTTGGCGATCGTGGCCGCCTCTATGCGCGACGAGGTCCGGCTCGGGATGTTGTAGAGGAGGAGCGGCAGGTCGACGGCGTTGGCGATCGCGAGGTAGTGGAGGACGAGACCTTCCTGCGTCGGCTTGTTGTAGTACGGCGAGATGAGGAGCGCCCCGGCGGCGCCGGCGCGCTTCGCCTCGGTCGTCAAGCGAATCGCCTCTGCGGTGGAGTTGGAGCCGGTGCCGACGATCACTGATACGCGGCCGTCGGCGCGCTCGACGGCGAAGCGAACGACCTCGGTGTGCTCGTCGTGCGAGAGCGTCGCCGCCTCGCCGGTCGAGCCGCAGGGGACGAGCGCGGCGGAGCCGCCCGCGATCTGCGCGTCGATCAGCGCCCCGAACGCGTCCCAGTCGATCGCGCCGTCGTGAAACGGCGTGAGGAGCGCGACCATCGAACCGGTGAAGTGCGGCCGCATCACCCGCCCGTCGCCGCGTAGAGCGTCGCGAGCTCGACGTCGGCGGTGAAGACCTCGGCGGCGCCGCCGGTCATGTACACGTGATCGTCGGCGCGCCACTCGATGTCGAGGTCGCCGCCGCGCAGATGCACGAGCACGCGGCGGTCGGTGCGGCTGGTGAGGACGCCGGCGACCACCGCCGCGCACGCGCCGGTGCCACACGCCATCGTCTCGCCCGAGCCGCGCTCCCACACGCGAAAGTCGACCTCGCGCCGCGTCCGTGGCGCGACGAACTCGGTGTTCACGCGCTCCGGGAAGAACGGGTGACGCTCGAACGCGGGGCCGATCCGTGGGAGATCGAGCGATTCGACCTCGGGGACGAAGAGCACGCAGTGCGGATTCCCCATCGAGACGCACGTGACCTTCCACGTCGCGCCGGCGACCTCGAGCGGGTGATCGACGACGCGGCCGTCGTGCGCAACGGGGATCTTCCGGCCGTCGAGTACGGGCGCGCCCATGTCGACGGTCGCGCCGCTCACGCGGCCGTGCGCGTCGACGGCGAGCTCGAGCGTCTTCACGCCGCAGTCGCTCTCGATGCGCATCGGGTTCACGTGCAGGCCGCGCTCGTAGACGAACTTGGCGACGCAGCGGATGCCGTTGCCGCACATCTGCGCGCGGCTGCCGTCGGCGTTGTACATCTCCATGCGCACGTCGGCGTCGTCCGACGGGCGGACGAGGATGAGCCCGTCGGCGCCGATGCCGTGGTGGCGGCGTGAGACCACGCGCGCGAGCCGCGGCGGGTCGGCGACGTCGCGCTCGCGGCAGTCGACGTAGACGTAGTCATTGCCGGCGCCGTGCATCTTGGTCATGCGGACGGTCGTCGCCACCGACGTGGCGGCCGTCGGTGTCGCGGCGGCCGCTGGTGTCGCGGCGGCCGTCGGTGTCGCGGCGGCAGCGGCGAACGTCGCCGTCTCTCGAGCGCTCGCAGTCATGTCGTCATCCGAGCCACGGCGGCAGGGCGGCGCGCGGCCGCGCGTTGTAGTTCGACGCCATGACGAAACCATACGCGCCGGCGCTCATCACTGCCAGCACGTCGTCGGGCTCGACGGGCGGCAGCGAGCGGTCCTGGGCGAGAAAGTCGCCGCTCTCGCAGACCGGGCCGACGACGTCGACCGGTTCAGCCGGACCGGGACGCGGCCCCGCGACCGGACGGATCTCCTGATACGCGCCGTAGAGCGAGGGTCGGATCAGATCGTTCATCGCCGCGTCGACGACGACGAAGCGCTTCACCGGCCCCTGCTTCAAGTACAGGACGCGCGTCAGCAGCACCCCGGCGTTGCCGACGAGCGAGCGCCCCGGCTCGACGATGACGGTCACGCCGAGGTCGCGCGTGCCGTCGACGAGCATCGCGCCGTACTCGGCCGGCGTGGGCGGATGCTCCTCGCTGTACGTGATACCGAGGCCGCCGCCGACGTCGAGGTAGCGGACCTCGACGCCGCGCTGGCGCAGCTCCGCGACGAGACCGCGGATCCGTGCGAGCGCGTCCTCGAACGGCGCCAAGCTCGTCAGCTGCGAGCCGATGTGGCAGTCGACGCCGATCACGTC
>WNFQ01002043.1_pt1 | contig 14541 bp, 12 predicted proteins | sample 5400171 | NCBI WGS metagenome assembly WNFQ01 (sample SAMN13153356, study PRJNA577476) | soil metagenome | isolation source: 20 cm soil under Madrone tree | place: USA:California | collected 2016-06-14
GTTCCGATCCAAGACCAGCCAGGCGTCGTCTGAGCCTGCTGTGGTCCATGCCAATCTTTCTTTCGCGCCATCCGAGTCGAGATCAAAATCAACGCCGCTTGCTGTATTCGTCAGGTCAAAGCCATCGCCCGAGACATCAACTATAATCGGACTCATATCGCATGTACCTTGGCTGGTGACGCACCTACACTTGCGCGAGCACCAGATTTGCGCACCTTGCTCACAATCCAAAGACGATCCGGCCTCTGCCGGACAACCATTTGGGTAACAAGTACCGCCGTAGAAAGAATAACCCAGCGCCCCGCAGTCGCCTGAAGTTGTTGGCGGGCCTTCAGAACAGGTGCTCGAACTGGTCAACCAGTACCATCCATATGTCTTACATCCTTGCTCTGTATTCCTATCAGCTGACAGCTGCACATGAAGTAATCCCATGTAAAATCTTCTGGACAGGTAGTCGGTATGCAGCAATAGAGAGCAGCAACAACAACAACATCGCACAGAGTTGGAAGATTCGCATTCCAAAGAGCACTGTCGTTGCTCTGTCCAGACATCACTGAACCCGTGTGGTCTGGATGGTCTAAAGCAAAAGCGTGTCCTACTTCATGGCTCGAGACATAAGAGTAGTACGCGATGCTCGGAATGTTGTGATTTGCAGGGTTAACCCTAATCTTTTGCGCGATAACACGCTGTAGTGGAAAGACACCGCTATCACGCCTTTGACCAGATGCACCCGCACCATCGATTGGTGTCTCGAGTACAACCCAAACAGTGTTATCCGGAGGCAGTTGACCAGACGGAACTCCTGAAAAATTCATGGTTTCAAAATCGTAAAAAGTCACACCTGAGCAATCCAGATCACTATAAAGATTCCAATTTTGAATTCCTTGAATCAGCTGAGTTCTGTCGGTCTCATTAAAGCGGTCGTCAACGAATACGTGAACAGTGGAACCGGGCCACCAACTATCGTAAAAGATTCTATCCCAGGTGGTCAGTGCTGGAAAATCACAACTCTGAGCTGACACATTGAATTTGTCGGCGCTGATAGCATAGGCAGCAATCAGCAAAAGTATCGTGACGACGGCGCGCGCAAATTGAGGTTTCACGACGGCTCCTATGTGACTTTAGTTTTTGCTGGCTATGGCATCGCGGACTGTATTCAAAAAGACGGCCAAGTCCGCACCCCTAAAAGCTTCAAATCTCACTCCGCGATCGAGCGGCAGAACACGCTCTGGACTGATTTCATATCCCGTTACGATCTCATACGCCTGAGCGTCATCAGTTGCTTTTAGGAAAAATAGATATCGCTTGCCAGTGGCTGGCATATTTTGATTACCTATCTCATAAAGCACCTTCTGTCCCGAAGGATAGCGAACCATTCCTCCAAGTCTAGATACGCTAATCAAATTAGTTTGTGACAAGGTAGGGACGGCGCCTTTGAGCACCGCATCGACCTGAACATTGAATTCTGAGTACACACCATTTTTGTCGTTGGAGAGGTAGCCCTCTGAGTTCAATACGTCGGCAGTCAATATTACGTCACTCTGGACTACCGGGAGCGCAGGAAGGTTGTAGAAAACTTCAGAGTCCTCAGTCACTCCTGACGTGGAGTCATACGGATTACTCGACACCAGGCCTTTCCCGTCGTAATGTTTGTTTCTATTCCTTCGCTTTACCTTCTCTTCCGGGCTGGTGGGTTCTGGCGAATCATAATCAGTCGTGGGAAATCGCGCCTCAAATTCCTGGCGCGCACGCTGCATTTCTTGTAGGGTTCCTCGTTTGGGTTTGTCGGGCTGTTGAGGCAACGATACATTTGATTGGTTACGCTGTGCCAAAGCACGACTTGAAAGACGAGGTCCGCCCTCAGAAAATATAGCCAGAAGCACCAAGACAATTAGAACGCTTAGACTAAGAATAAATATTCGCGTGGTTGATTTACTCACAACATTACCTCCGGCTTATCATTTCTGCTTCACCTAACCACAAGCATGAATTTAATTTGGGACGTGGGCATCTAGAGGCCATCCTTCTTACTGAACCTGAGACGCTGCATGCTGACTACTGAGAAATCCGGTGACGTGCGGGTAGTGAGCTAGTCAATGAGAGGACTATACTCTCTAGGTTGAATTCGTCAAGCACTAACGCTCGAGTGTGCAAGTGAGGCGAGCACAAAGGAACGGCGTCTAAGCAAATACGATTACATGCGGTGCATAGCCGCGAACAAAGACGTCCTGGAATCAACTTTTTCGGCCAAATAATACAAGCCAAAGGTCTCGGATCTCATCAATAGATCACATTAGTAACGGTTCGGCGCGGCGATTGGCGGCTGCGATCCCCATTGACCCCGTGATACTTGAGATTAGCCCGAACTAAAACATCGCTTCACATCTTGCGCTCGTTTCTCAGGCAATAAGTTTTCCAGGTGAGCTTGATCGGACGCGCCCGGATCATCCAAAGGCGTGATCTCAAAAACGGTCGGCGCGACACGCCGAAAATGAAAGCGCGGTTCGATCTTAACCAACTCATTGATTTCGCTGACATGCCAGCCGCACGGCTGCCACCAGCGCGGGTCCGCGTCGAGAAAAACGCGGCGGCCTGACTTCAAATAATCCGCGATCGTCTGCTCCAATCTTCCCTGCGGCCAGCCGGCTCCGGGTCCAATCACTTCCCATTCACCCGCGCCAATGCCGCGCCAATAAATCACCGCTACTGTCTGCGCGCCAGAGATCATCACTGCATCGCGAGGAACGTTCTTCAGCTCGCGATCATACTCTTTCGACGCTGCTCTTACTTTCACAGACGCGCTGCGTATCGGCCATAAGTACACGCCGAAAGAAACGCCAATCAAAGCGATTACCGCCGCCGTGGCGATAAACGCGCGCCGCTCTGTTCCCAGCAGCCGCGTTGCTGATCGAAAGAGATAGAGCGAACAGAGCGGCAAGAGCGCCGGCAATCCAGTCGAAAGATAACGCCAACCGATCGTCGTGCTGTAGTTCAGCAGCAAGAGCAGGTTGGCAAACAATCCCACGGCGGCGAGCAGCAGAATCGGAGAGAGCCTGCGGCGGCGCCATTCCGAAACGAAAGCCATTGGCAAAGTGAGCAGCACCAGCGGCGATGTCGCCAGAAAGAAAAGCAACCATGGCCAGACGTTGCGGATACTGACCGGATGCAAAGCGGATTCGACACGCATCGATTCGCGCCAACCATGCCAGGCGGAGCGGTAACTCGGATCAGAGAGGAACCAGCAAGCAAAACCAGAGCCCGCGAAGATCAGAAAGACCACGCACGACAAAACGACAAGCAATAATCCCCGGCGATTTGGCCGCCATCCGCAGACAAACGGCGCGAAGATCAGCCATGGACCATAGAAGCCGACCGTCTCGCGTAGATTTACTCCTGCGCCCAACAGCGCCGCGCCAAGAATAACCAGCCAGACCTTTTGCTGTCGCAGTCCGCGCAGATGAACGATCAGAGCCACCGTCGTTAGCAACAGAGCGGGCACATCGGTCATCACCTGTCCGCTGTAGATCACAAACACTGGAGAGAACGTCAACAGCAGCGCCGCGATTGTCGCCGCATACTTTGATCCGTAAAGATCGCGAGTCAGTACCCAGCACGCGATCACCGCCAACGGCCCTTGGGCTACGACTACATACTTGAACAGTAAATACGCCTGCCGCGGTTGAAGATGAAAAACCGCGTGGGCGAATACATAAAGGACATGATTGAAAAAGATGAACAGGCCCCGGCCCAGGGCCATTGACGAAGGTGTCCCGTGCAGCGCGCTGAGGGTGTATTCGAGCGCATCCCAATCGCCAATGAATGGATCGACAAAGACCAGGATAAAGACGAGCGCGATGGCCGCAGGCGGTAGCCACCAGCGCCATTCAGAAAGCAGTGCCGGCCCGTTCGCTGATATGCGACCAGCCTTAGCTGCTCGTCCTCGAGCCGCGAACTGAGGTTTGTCGGACATCACTCAGATGAAATGCGGGAAACTTGTCCGCGCGAACGCGGTAGAGACTGTCGGCGCGCCGGTCATCGGGAGGGGGAATCAAGTCTTCGAATATGCCACCCGTTTCTGTGATCAGCCCAGGGAATAACTGGCTCGGCGTTGAAGTTTCAGATTCTTCCGGTATCACCAGAAATGTTATTCCGTTCTTGCGCAGAAACCCGAGGAAGCCCTCTCTGTCTTTCGAAAGCCCCTCGGAAAAAGAGTGATAGTAATGATCTCCCGGAATGCCGGAGATGATCCGGATCTCGGGACTGTCGCAGAAAATCTTGATCGAAGGATCGGCGGCATATTCCTGCTTCAGATAGTTCGCGATTGTTTCCGGCCGCGTCTTCTGCGTTACAAATCGCGTCAGGTCGTCAGCTTGAATTTTGAATTGAACCGCGAAAATTACCAGGGTTATTCCCAAAGCTACCTGGGCCCAAACTGATGGGCGTCTGAAGATTCGCCGGGCCGAGTATGCCAGCACCGGCAAACCAAGCGCGAAGAGGATCAGACCGTATCGAGACCAGATATCGGTTTGGTTTTTCGTAAGATAAGCCAGCGCGATGAAGCCCAGATACGCAAAAAAGAACGACAGGCAGATCATCAGGTCGGTCACTTTCAGCCACTCGCGCCCTTTCCGCCAGTCACGCCAGAGAAACCACAGTCCCGCCAGACAGCCGGCGATCACCGCGACGTTCACCGAATAAACGAGGCGGTTCGCATCGATAAATATGCGGTCAAAAGTTAAGCGGCCAAGTTCGGGATGCGCCGCGAGTCTCTCCAGCATGTATTGATGTTGGGCCCGGAAAGATGCAAACAGGTTTCCTTTCGCCTGCCAACAAATGAACAACCAGAACGCGGGCCCGCTGGCGAGAATCAACATGCTCAAGACCGGCACTCGGCGCCGCCGCAGAAAATAAAGCGTTGGGAACACGGCAATCAACGCCCAACTTTCCATTCGAATCAGACAGGCCGCGGCCCCGAGGCACGCTGCCAGAATCCATTTTTCGTGAAGGATGAAATACAAACACGCCAAAACCAGCAGCGCATGCGGCATGTCCGTCATCGCTGAAGCCGAATACTCTATATGGAAGGGATTAAGAGCAATCGCCAGAGCAGCGAGTAGCGACAGCCTTTGGCTCGAGGTCAGAATCCTGGTGCCCAAATAGACGAAAACGCAGACGCCGGTGCCGGCCGCCGCGGCGACCAACTTGCTGATATATATCGGCTGGTTAACTACCAAAGAGATGAGTGCGCAAAAGAATTGATAAAGGGGAAGCCAAAACCCGAAGAGGTCTTTGACCGAGAAAGTGCCGGCAGCCATCTTCCATCGCATTCCCCAAACCTGCTCGACATAGCAGTAGGCGTCGCCGAAAGGCTCCTTATGTAGATAGAGCGCGCCGACAATTCGCGGCACTCCAGCTAACAAGGCGATTAGGGCCACACTGCCAATCGTCCGCCTACGGAGAACTCGAGTTTGCTCAGTCATCACAATTGATTTGACGTGCAGGTTAGCTTAGTTGAGAGTTCTACCGCTCAGTCAACCTCGGCTGGAGCTTGAACTTTGAAGCGGCTAAGAATTCAGACCGGGCCTGTCTGAGGCAAACCTTCTGGGCGCTTTACCATCTTGAGGCGGGTGCCGCGTTCGCTGTACTCGACTTCGTCCATGATGTTGTAAATCAGCAGCACACCGCGGCCGTTGGATTTGAATAGGTTGGCCGGGTCCCGCGGATCCGGAATATCGTGTACATCGAAACCTTCGCCTTCATCTTCGACGGTGAAGATAGCTTCGTGGGCGGACAACTCAGCGGTGACGCGCAACAACTTTGACGGATCGTTTCGATTGCCGTGCTTCACGGCGTTGACAAAGGCTTCGTCCAGCGCGACGAACAGATTCGATTGCTCGATTTTGATCAAGCCCAATTTGGCTACGCGATCCAGCAGGTACTCAAGCACGACATTCATCAGCGTGAGATCGCTAGGCAGTTCCAGGTCGATCTTTTCCCGCACGGCTTTCTGATCGGGATCGATCCGCCTCAGCTTGAACAGGAGAGTCTTCTCGATGATGTCGTGTAGTTCGGTAATTGTGCGGCGCGCCTGCAGACTGGTAACGCCCATCTTGAACGAGCGCACGCTCTCGGCCTCAGTTGCCGGATCGTGATCGATCAGATCGCTGACCATCAAATCGAAACGGTCCAGGTCGGCGCGAGCCAGGGCCCTGTCTCGCTCGTCCTCCAACGTCACTTCATGGCCGAGCTGGTTCAGCTCGCGGGCCAAACCGGCACGAACGTCCTTGTTATGCTCAACGATCAGGACGCGGCACTTGTCATGACTGCTCTGGACCATCTAGTCGAAAATTTCGGCGGCGGAGAGATTAGCCGAAGGCCTTCCTTGCTTTGGAATACGAAAGATTCGCCGATCGCGTTGCAGAATATATCAGAGGAAGTGGGACGTGACGAGTAAAGGAAGGCCATTCACGCTTTGGTGGTCGATGAAAGCGACGGCCCTGCGCTCTCTCTCGTCCGTCTGCTGGTAGGTGCACTATGCTATAAGCATTCATTCCCCTTCCATGAGTGTGGTTGACGCTCGCCTGGAGGCAACGAAAAGGGTGATCGCACTGCGAATAGAAGTCGATGCTCTGCGGCAAGCATTGTCAGATGACTACCGAAAGACATACGTTCCATAAGAATTACGAAGCGCTCGTTACAGAACCGGAAGCGGTAGCGACCGGATCGAGCACTCACCTGCGTCCTAGAGGTCTCTTTCGCCACGAAATTGTAAATCGAAGGTTGAACCTAGGATCCGGTCGCTACCGCTCCCGGTTCTGTAACGAATCTGCCCACAACGTTCAGTGACATCAGCTCCCGGATTGAAACTTCGCGATTACCTTTGGATTGCAAAGCTCGATCTAGACTTTAGAAACCAATCAACCGAACAGGTTCTTCTCACTTGCCACTTCTAACCGGTGGTGCGTTACACTCTCGCTTCCGCCGATGCGCAAATCCAATCTACAAATTAACGTCGAGTACCTGATAGCCCGTTCGCTCCTGACGCTTTTCGGTTGGCTACCGCTGCGGGCGGCGCTCTTTGTGGGCTCAGAGTTAGGCCGCGCCGGCTACTATTTCTCCGGCCGGTTGCGGCGCACCGGTCTTCGCAATTTAGAGTTGGCGCTACCCGAATTGGATCAGAATGAGCGCCGGCGTTTACTGCGCGGTTGTTTTGAGAATCTGGGCCGGCTGCTGGGAATCTTCAGCCAGTTCGCGACCGCCGACTCGCGGACTCTGCAGAGTTTGATTGAGTGCGAAGGTTTGGAACACATCGACACGGCCCGTGCCCGCGGCCGGGGAATCATTCTTTTCACCGGGCATGTCGGGGCCTGGGAACTTTCGAGTTTTGCGCTCTCGCTGTTCGGTTATCCTTTGAGCTTTCTGGTGCGCCGCATCGATAATCCGAAGATTGAAACATTGGTCGAGGCGCGGCGCGCGCGACTCGGCAATCGCACGATCGACAAACGCTCGGCCGCGCGCGAGATGTTCCAGATGATGCGGGATGGCGGGACGCTCGGAATTCTGGTCGACTTGAATACCCTGGATCGGGAAGGAATCTTCGTCGACTTTTTTGGCGTACCGGCGTCGACCACTTTCATGCTGGCCAAGCTCGCTTTGCGCACCGGAGCTGCGGTGTTGCCGGTATTCGTTCCCTGGGATCCAGAGCGCCGGCGCTTCCTGCTGAAGATCGACGAACCTCTGTCTGTCGAACAGTCGGGCGATGATGAAGAAGATGTGCGCCGCCTGACCCAGTTGTTCACCGGCGTCGTCGAGAAATACGTGCGGCGTTATCCGGACCAGTGGCTCTGGATTCACCGCCGTTGGAAGACCCGGCCCCCGGGCGAGCCTGGGATATATGACTGAATCGCGGTTTTGCCGCTTAGCAATGGGGCAGTAGCCCGACCGTAAGGGAGGGCGCATCCCCGTAGCATTACGCCCTCTCTGACGGTCGGGCTACTGCCCCGGTTCGCGCAAGACAATTATGCCGGTCTCAACCGAACAATCAATCATTGGGACGAAGCAAGGCTTGCGCTCCGCCAACATCGCTCGCGCCTATTCCTTTGCCGACCTCGAGGCCTATTCATTCACTGATCGCCTGCTGATTCGCGCTGCCGACCTCTTGTTCTTCCTGCTGATCAAACTGATCGGGCGCACGATCAATTTTGAAATCGAAGGTTGGGAGCACTGGGAAGCTGCATCATCGAACGGCAGGCTGCCCATCTATGCGTTCTGGCACAACCGTGTCTTTCTCTCGACCCATTTTTGGCAACGCCGCCGCATCGTGGTGATGACTTCGAAGAGTTTTGACGGCGAGTACATCGCGCGCTTTATTCAGCGATTCGGTTATGGCGCGGCTCGCGGATCGTCTACCCGAGGCGCTACCGGCGCGGTGGTGGAAATGATCCGGTTGATGCGCGCCGGTTGTCCGACGGCATTTACCATCGACGGTCCCAAAGGCCCGCGCCACATAGCCAAAATGGGCGCGGTGCTGCTGGCTAAGAAAACCGGCAATCCGATCCTCCCGTTCACGATCACCGCCGAGAAATTTTGGGAAGCAAGCAAAAGCTGGGACGGCTTTCAGGTGCCTAAGCCGTTTACCAGCGCGCGCGTGGACATCGCCGAGCCGATTTACGTGAGCGCTGATGCAGACGAAGATGAGTTAAGAGCGAAACGTGATGAACTTCAGCGCGCGCTTGATGAGATCACTCGGCGCGGCGAAGAGTGGCGAAATTTTAGACCATAACATTATGCAGTCAGTACCGGGAGCGGTAGCGACCGGGTCTCAATTCACGGACATCGAGCCTGCGCGGCCACAACCCGGTCGCTACCGCTCCCGGTACTGACCTCAACACTCCACCCGCTGGTCGCCTCTATTTCATAGCCCCGCCCCTGTTGTAGTAGGATGGCCCAAACCTGAAACTGGACGGAGGCCGAATGATCAATCAGGAACGGATCAAGGACCTGCTGCTGGAGTTGGTCCAAATCGACAGCCACTCACGCAAGGAACGCGAGGTCGCGCAGTGCATAAAAAAATACTGCGAAGAGATGGGAGCAGAGGTCGAGATCGATGACGCGGGTGAGAAAGTCAGCGGCAACACGGGCAACGTCATCGCGCGTTTTCCCGGAACGATTTCGGACGCCGAGTCGATCATGATGAGCGCGCACATGGACACTGTGGTGCCCGGCGAAGGCGTCAAGCCAATTGTCGAAGGCGACATCATCCGGACCGATGGCACGACCGTCCTCGGCGGCGACGATAAGTCCGGTTGCGCCGTAATCATCGAAGTGATTCGCTGCCTGCAAGAGCAGAACATTCCCCACGCCCCCATCGAAGCAATCTTTTCCATTTGCGAAGAAGTCGGCCTGCTGGGCGCAAAGAACGTGGATGTCTCAAAGATCAAAGCCAAGTACGGCATAGTCTTCGACTCCGACGATCCGGGTTTTCTCTTTACCAAAGGTCCTTCGTCGAATCACATGGAATATCGGATTCATGGACTCGAGTCGCATGCCGGCGTGGCGCCCGAAGAAGGAATCTCAGCGATCAAGATTGCCGCCGAAGGAATCGCGGCGATGAAACTCGGCCGCATTGATTCTGAGACGACGGCGAACATCGGCGAGATCCAGGGCGGCATGGCCACCAACATCATTCCGAATCTGGTGGTGCTGAAAGGCGAAGCCCGCTCGCACAGCGAAGAAAAGCTGGAAGCGCAAACACAGCACATGACCAAATGCCTGGAGGACGCGGCCGCCAAATATGAAGTGACTGTTGAAGGCACGACCACCAGGGCTTCAGTCGAATCACACATCGAACGCGACTATTCATCGATGGACGTACCTGACAGTTCGCATGTCGTGCAGTTAGTAATCAAAGCAGCGGCGCGCATGGGCCTCGATGTCAAGACCATGGCGTCCGGCGGCGGCTGTGACGCGAACGTCTTCAATCGCAGAGGTATCGAGTGCGCCAACCTCGGCACCGGCATGCGCGCGATTCACACCGTCAAGGAATGGCTCGATGTCAAAGACATGTATGCCGCGGCTGATATGACGTTGGAGATCATGAAGTTGAATGGTGAGCTGGCGGCCAAGTAGTGAATGGAGCGCGTCCGCGAAGCGGACGAATTAAGTAGCCGTGGGCAACGCCCACGGATGGAACGCAAGCCGATCCATCGACCCTGAAAGGGGTCGGATAATTAGTTCCACAAATACCGCTCGTCATATTCGATTCCGTATTCATCCAGGAATTGTATCAACTCCTCCTTGAAAGACTTTTTCCTGTGATGTTCCTTTTGATTAACCAAATAGGTTTTCAAGCCGGCCTGATCAGCCTTATTAATCGAGAAAGCTCCGTAACCACCTTGCCAGTGGAAATTTCTGAAGCCTGCGCCCTTCGACTTGATCCATATTGAACTATCTTTCTTTAGGTACTTCATTATGGTGCTCAGGGCAATATTCTTGGACTGTGAAATTAGTAAGTGAACGTGATCTGTTGTTCCACCCGTATCGATCAGTCGTGATTCATTGTTCTTTAGAATGCCGCCAAAATAGGCGAACAATTCGGGCTCAATCTCAGGCGTAATCAAGGCCTGACGGTCCTTGGTTGAGAAGATTACATGTACCAGGAGGTTTACTAGAGGTTGAGCCATGCCAGCTCCTTTCGTATTCGACCCTCTCAGGGTCGGGATGGTATGTTCGATTCGAGATCCGTAGGCGCTGCCCACGGCTACTGAATTCGTCCGCTCCGCGGACGCTACCAGAAACAGCCATCGCTGAACAGTCATTGCAAGATGCAAGATTCTTGCTAGGGTCGCTTTTTGAAGGCCGCCACGCTGGACCCACATCACAATCAACGCGAGCGATCTTGACGCTTCGGTCGACTTCTACACTTCGTTCTGCGGTCTTTCGATCGTCCGTGATCGCCGGCTTGAAGGCCGTCATAATGTCTGGCTCGGCCCGGCAACGCCGCCTGGAGAAGATCCGGTCTTCGTTTTGGTCGTCGTCCAGGATGAAGTGAAAGCCCGCCTTGATCACTTTGGTTTTCAATGCGACAGTCGTGAAGAAATCGATCGCATTGCTGAGCTGGCACGTCAACAAAACGTTTTGGTTGAGCCACCGGTGGACATAGGCGGGGTCGTGGGATACTTTGCGATGGTGCGCGATCCGGATGGACATATCGTGGAGTTCACTTATGGTCAGCCGCTGCAGGGTTTGTCGTGATAAGCTTGTGGGCTAATGAGCCATAACGCAAGACATTCTCGTCCGATCGATTTCTATAGGGACGCTGAGGAAATAGGAAAGCGGTTACAGCTTGGTGTCCGCGAAGCGTTGAAAATGCATAAGTATCTTGGTAATCCCATTGCTGTATGGAGAAACGGAAAAGTAGTTATCATTCCTTCGGAAGAGATCGAATTTCCTCCTGATCCATTTGCGTATCGAGACGAGTCAAATCTTGATGCGTGGTAGTCTTCAACCTCATCGCGCTGGCCATGTCGCCTTGATCGGCCGGCCAAATGCCGGCAAATCAACCCTGCTCAACCGGTTGGTCGGCGAAAAGATCGCCGCCGTGTCGAACAATCCACAAACTACTCGCTTCAAAATTCTCGGCATCGTCACCCGTCCGGCAGGCCAGATTGTCTTAGTCGATACTCCGGGCGTGCATAAGCCGGGTTATGAATTGAATCGCCGCATGATGACCTCGGTCCACGACGCTCTACTCAGCGTCGATCTCGTTTGCCTGATGCGTGATGCTGCGGCGCCCACCGGCAATGGCGATCGCTTCGTGCTGGATCTCGTCAAGCAATCCGAAAAGCCCGCGCTGCTGTTGCTGAACAAGACCGACAAGCTGAAAGACAAATCACAATTGCTGCCATTGATCGAGTGGTATCAGAGCGAGCATGAATGGCAATCCATCGTGCCGATCTCGGCTTTGAAGGGTGATCAAATCGAGAATTTGCTGGCTGAGATGACGCAGCACTTGCCTGAGGGACCGCCGCTGTTCTCAGACGATGAACTTACCGATCAGCCAATGCGCGCGTTGGCCGCGGAAATTGTGCGCGAGAAAATACTCGAGACCACGGGCGAGGAAATTCCTTACGTGACCGCGGTGGTGACCGAACGCTTTGAAGAAATTCGCGAAGACTATGCGCGCATCTATTGCACAATCTTCGTCGAGCGAGACTCGCAGAAGAAAATCATTATCGGCCACGGAGCCCAACGGCTCAAAGACATCGGCATCCGTGCGCGTCACGAGATTGAAAACCTCCTCGGCCATCCCTGTCATCTCGAACTATTTGTGAAGGTCGAAAAAGACTGGCGCGAGCGCGCGCATCTGCTGGATGAAATGGGAATCAAGCAGTGAGCGTCTCTGCAAAAGGTTGGCACGCCTTCGACGCCGTAGCCGTCCGCGAAGCGTGCGAAGCGATCGAGTACGGCCTGATGGAAGCCGGCGCCCAGGGGACTGAAACGAATGAAAGCGGCATTGCGAACGTGAGGGTGTCTGGCTATTTCGCCGCCGCACCTGAAATAGAAATCATCCGATCCAATATTCTCGAAGCGCTGCGAATCTACAATCTCGAACCGGCGTCCTTGATCGATCTGACGACTCGCGAAGTACCCAATCGCGATTGGCTGGCAGAATGGAAGGAAGGCTGGCAGCCGGTCGAAGTTGGCAATTTCATCATCGCCCCGCCCTGGATCGAGTCAGTACCGGGAGCGGTAGCGACCGGGTCTTCCAGAGACCATATCGTGATCCGCATCGAACCCGGGATGGCATTTGGCACCGGTACCCATGAAACGACGCGTCTGTGCCTGAAAGCTATCGAAAAATATTTCCGCGGCGGGAGCCTTCTGGACGTCGGCACAGGCACGGGCATTCTGGCGATCGCGGCCACGAAACTGTTTCCCGAGGCGCGCGTCGAAGCTTGCGACACCGACGCCGAGGCCGTCGAGATTGCCCGCGAAAATGCGCGGCTAAATGGGGTTGGCGAACAGATTGATTTTCGCGTCGGCAGCGTTACCGCACAAACATCGTCGGCTGATCTGGTCTGCGCAAATCTGACCGCGCCGGTGATCGTTGAGCTGCTGCCGGCGCTGCTCGGCGCAACTTGCGGACGTCTGATCCTCTCCGGGATTCTGTCTGAGCAAAGCGAGCTGGTGCAGGCGCGTCTGCTGGAACTGGGCGTAGACGGCTTTCAGACTGAACAGGACGGTGAGTGGATCTCGCTGGTGGTGTGATGGTGAATTGGTATTAGCTTCCTCTCCTAATGGAAGGCCGAGGATGAGGGTGCGAAGCTTAGCGCAAAAGCATTTTTGATTGCCGGTCGTGTCCGTCGACGACAAGACTCGGTTCATAGTAGGACCCTGGCAAGCCCTCACCCCGACACTCTCCCAATGGGAGAGGGAGAAAAGACAACGATGACTCGTCGAAGATTCTATGCGCCACCGGCAGCTTTCGCTGCTGATGAAAAATTCTTAATGTTGAGTGCGGAAGAGACGCGTCACGCGCGTGACGTCTTGCGTTTGCAAAGCGATGACGAAATTTTCGTCTTTGATGGGGCCGGTCGTGAATTCCAGTGCTCGGTGCAAACAATCGCCCGAAGTGAGGCCCGGATTGCCGTGATGTCTGAAGTCGAGCCGGCTCGACCTGAATCACCGCTCGATCTCACTCTGGCCATCGCAGTCCTGAAGAACGAGAAGTTTGATCTGGTGATTCAGAAAGCAACCGAGTTGGGTGTGAAGCGGATTGTGCCACTCGACACCGAACGCGGTGACGTGCGCCTGCGCGATGACTCTCAGAAGCGCTTGACCCGTTGGCGGCGCATTGCACTTGAGGCAGCGAAGCAGAGCGGCCGTGCATGGGTCCCGGAGATCGACGCGCCGCTTGCTTTCAGTCTCATGCTGCGGCCGGCAGGCGAGAACAAGGGAATTACTCGGCTGATGTTTTCGGAGCGCGCCGGCCAGTCATTAGCTGAAGCGACGAACAGCTTTGGTCAGCAACCGAAAAAGATAATTGCCGTGGTAGGGCCGGAAGGCGGTTGGACCGACGATGAGATCGGGCTCGCGCGCGAAGGTCTCTGGCAAATCGTCACTCTGGGCGGCCGCACACTGCGCGCGGAAACTGCCGGCATTACGGTTGTCGCGTTGTTGCAGCATCGCTTTGGAGATTTGGTTTGAATTGTTTGGAGTTTCGCCTTTGGGCGGATTTCCGGCTCAAACTTCCGCCTGAAGGCGGTACTCCAAACAAACATTATTGTCTTGCAACTATCGCAATTCGATCGCCCTTAGGACTCACGGCGATGCGGGTAATGTTCTTCAACCCAGCTCTGGAAAAGTCCGCCAGTTCTTCCCAGGCAAAGTCCGATTTCTTGCGCGCGAACAGCTTCGACCCATTCGCCATCAGGAGTACGCCGGCGGGTGTCCAGGCATAATCCTCAACGCCGGTAAATGTTTTGATGTACATGGCAATACTCCGCGTCTTTAAGTCGAAGGTCTTGATCAGCCACTCCT
>WNFQ01002769.1_pt1 | contig 14538 bp, 17 predicted proteins | sample 5400171 | NCBI WGS metagenome assembly WNFQ01 (sample SAMN13153356, study PRJNA577476) | soil metagenome | isolation source: 20 cm soil under Madrone tree | place: USA:California | collected 2016-06-14
TTCGCGGTGAGCAGCTCCCACAGTCGTGCAGGATCGACATCGGCTTTCGGCTCCGCCTTATATTTTGGAGGTGACTCTGTCACACGGGCGCTGTCAGGCTTGTCGTAGTCGGCATCGCCGATGCCGGCTACAGCGAAGCCAAGTCCGCCCGTGTGACGGAGTCACCTCCAAAATATAAGACAGAGCCGAACGCCGATGTCGATCCTGCACGACTGTGGGAGCTGCTCACCGCGAAGATTCCTTCGCAAAAAGCTTTTCTGCGAAGCTCGGCAGCAGCAGCTCACGTCCTTGGAATCGAAGGCCGGAATTTTAAACTTGGCTTTTCGCCTGACGACAAAGCAACGATGGAATTTCTGGGGACCCAAGCTAATCGCAAATTTCTCGAATCACTGCTGCACGAAATCACCGGAAAGGATCTGAGTGTGAAACTCAGCGTACATGATGACCTTCCTTCCAAACATGCGGCGCACTCGGAAATGGCAAAGCCTTCACGCGGCGAGAATTTCAAAGATGACCCGCTTATCCAGGAAGCGCTTGAGATGTTCAACGCTCAAATAAAATCCTGACTCCACCGTTACGAGTTTTTGTCATGTTGAGCGGAGCGAAGCAAAGTCGAAACATCTCTTACGGTTGAATTCAAAACAGAGATTCCTCGACTCCGCTCGGAATGACAAAAGGTTGATCGAAGTCTTATGAATTTGAACAAGCTCATGAAGCAAGCGCAGAAGATGCAGGAGCAAATGGCCAAAACACAGGCCGAGCTCGAGAAGAAGACTGTCGAAGTCAGCGCCGGCGGCGGCAAAGTGAAAGTGACGGCAAACGGCGCGGGCGACGTCATCGCGATCAAGATCGACAAGGAGGTTGTAGATCCGAATGACGTCGAATTTCTCGAGGACCTTGTCCTGGACGCGGTGAAACAAGCGGTCGAGCAAGGCAAAGCGCTCGCCCAATCCGAGATGACAAAACTCACCGGGGGCTTCGGCGTTTGACACAAACGCCGCTACCATTCATCGAATCTCGCTGGCGCCGAAGTAAGGCTGCAGTTTTTCGGGAACGCGTATTGAACCATCCGGCTGCTGATAACTTTCGATCAGCGCCGCAAACAATCTCGGCAGCGCCAGACCCGATCCGTTCAACGTGTGGCAAAAGCGGTTTTTCCCATCGCGATCCTTAAATCGAAGATGCATCCGGCGCGCCTGGAAATCTTCAAAGTTCGAGCAGCTCGAAACTTCGAGAAATGCGTTCTGGCCCGGTGACCAGACTTCGATGTCGTAAGTCTTGGCCGAACCGAACCCCAGATCGCCGGTGCAAAGCTCGACCACCCGATAATGCAAGCCAAGCAATTGCAGGACGCGTTCGGCATCAGCCGCAAGTGATTCCAATTCTTCGTACGATTTTGCCGGTGCCGTGATTTTCACGAGCTCTACTTTGTCGAACTGATGCACCCGGATGATCCCGCGTGTTTCGCGCCCTGCTGCGCCGGCCTCGCGCCGAAAACACGGCGTATAGGCAACAAACCTCTTAGGAAGATCGCTGAGGCTCAAAATTTCCTCGCGATGCAGGTTTGTTAGTTGGACTTCCGCCGTCGGCGCGAGAAAAAGTTCGTTCAATTCGAGCCCGTACATGTCCGCTTCGAATTTTGGCAGTTGCGTCGTGCCAATCATGCAATCGCGCCGCACCAAGAACGGCGGGCTGATTTCGATGTAGCCATGCTCGCGCGTATGCAGGTCGATCATGAAATTGATCAAGGCGCGTTCCAGCTTTGCGCCCGCACCGGTGAAACAGATAAAATCGCTGCCGCTCAGTTTTGCCGCCCGCTCGAGATCGAAAAGCTTTAACTTTGCACCGAGGGCGACGTGATCGGCAGGTTCGCTTAACTGAGGTTTCTCGCCCCAACTGCGCGCCACGCGATTCGCACTCGGGTCTTTTCCGACTGGAACGCTCTCGTGCGGCAGATTCGCAATCTCCAGAAGTAAGTGCCGTTGCTCTTCATCGAATGTGCCTTGCGGACCTGCGCTTCAAGGTCTTCGCTCGGTTCGCTACGCGAACGTTTCGCGCCGATCTCTTTGCTCAAACGATTCCGATCAGCTTGCAATCGTTGTAACTGAGTCTCGATCTTGCGCCTTTCCGCATCGACGCGGAGTACCTCGGCGATCTTCGCGTCATCACCGCCACCTCGTGTCGCGAGTCGCTCACGAACGAAATCCGGTTTCTCACGAATCAAACGGATGTCGAGCATGGCGCAGATTATCAGCGAAGTTAAAAGCGTTACAAATGTTACATTGTTAAAAAAACGAATCCCTTTGTAACATTGTAACTCTTTTAACCCTTTTAACCCCGTTGTATAATTTCCCCGTGGAAAAGTTGGATCTTCTCGCTGTCGCGCTCGGTCTTGCCGCCCTGGCTGGAATCAACCTTTATCTGACGGTTTTCGCCACCGGACTCGCCATTCATTTCCACTGGATCACTCTGGCGCCGGCTTACCAATCACTCGCAGTGCTGGGTCACCCGGCCATTATTACAATCGCCGGGATTCTCTATTTCCTGGAATTCTTCGCCGATAAAATTCCATGGATCGACTCCGCCTGGGACGCTGTTCACACTGTCATTCGCCCGATCGGCGGCGCCTTGCTCGCGATTCAGGTGCTCGGTCATCCGAGTCCCGCATTTACTGTAATCGTGGCATTGCTCGCCGGCGGCACGAGCCTCGTTGCTCACACCGCAAAAGCAGCTACGCGTCTCACCAGCAACACATCACCGGAACCATTTTCGAACATTGGCCTGAGTCTCGGCGAGGACGCGGCCGTGCTGGGCGGATTAGCTCTCATGCATTTTAATCCGCTGCTTGCTCTGCTGATTTTGCTGCTGGGCATTGTTGCCTTCTTCTACTTTGCGCCAAGAATTTTGCGCGCCATGAAAGCGAAGATCTGGCTGGCGCTGAAAAAATTAAATGGACCGGCTGATCTCGCCACGCCGGTTAAATTACCGTTCGCATTGCCGGCGCGGCTTGCATCTGTTTTCGCCCGGGAAGATGTCCTCAGCGAAACAATAGCCTGGGCAGCCCCATGTATCAGCGGACGGGGTCGGCGCATTCCACCAAATCTTTTCGGCGCGCTGGTTGCGACAAATGAAGAGCCGCGCAAAATCATTTTCGTGGCGCGAAAAAGCGGGCGCCCGTTCGCACGCACGATCGACCTGGAAGGGTCGATGGCGGCTCATGAGCCAAGATTTCTTTCCGAAAATCTTGTCATTTCCCCTGCTGTTGGAAGGGCCCCGAAGTATTTGTTTGTCTTTCCACGATCGGACGCGGGTTTGGTTGAGCAGATTGTAGACTATTTGCGCGAACATTTGAGTAGAAGCGAACCCGAGGAAGCTTCGTTGCCGGTCTAACGACCCTTGTCATTCCGAGCGAAGTCGAGGAATCTCTTGCAGTTAACAATGAGAGCTGTCTCCCGATCTTCGCGTAAAGCTACGGCGTGGCAGGCGACTCCGCTCGACATGACAAAGCAACGACTCGACGATCGCTACGCGGAGCTGCGCGACGTCGCGCGTGTTCGCGAGCGTGCGCTCTTCGTTTCGCCGCGGATTCCATCGGAGCTAGAGCTGCAAGCGCGCTGGTTTGCCGGGGATTTCGGCAAACGTTTTGTCAGCACTACCGGAGACAAGATCGACATCGTTCAGTTCGGCACGTGGAACCGCGAAGCCGGACCTGATTTTCGCGACGCTGCAATTCGAATAAACGGCAGTGATCCAATTCGTGGCTGCATCGAACTCGATGTGACCGATCGCAACTGGGAAACACACGGTCATGCGACCAATCCGGCATTTGAAGAAACCGTCCTGCACGTTTTCGTCGAGAAGAGCGACCGCGATTTTTTCACGCGCACACAATCGAACCGCAACGTTCCGCAAGTTTGCATCGATCCTGCGGTTTTACCCGACGCCTCCAGTGCAAATCTCCCTCTTGCCCGACCGGGTCGTTGTCAGGCGCCGCTGAAAGATTTGCCGGAAGAACGCGTCCGCACCGTGCTCGAGGCAGCGGCACAATTCCGGTTGCAACAAAAAGCGAATCGGATTCGCAACAAGATCGACAGTCATGGCCGCGACGAAGCGTTGTTTCAAGAAATCGCGGCCGCGCTTGGTTACAAAGAAAACAAATTACCGTTCACTCTGATCGCGCAACGCTTGCCGCTAAAGCTGTTGCACGACAAACCCGAAGATGCCGAAGCGATGCTGTTTGGTCTGGCCGGTTTTCTCGAAGCGCCCGATCTCGGTGTCTTCAAAAGATCGACAAGAGAATATGTCCGAAAATTATGGGACCGCTGGTGGCCGCATCGGGATGAAATGCAGAGAATGATTTTACCGGCCAAAGTTTGGCGATTGACTGGGACACGTCCAGTCAATCACCCGCAACGACGGCTTGGTGCTTTGTCCACGCTGGCGCGGGAATGGCCGGCATTTCGACGAGCGATGGGAAAAACGATCGCAGGCGAGCCGCCTTCGCAAAGCTCCGGCGTGGCGCGCCCGCCTGCCTCTACAGCGTCCAATTTCTTCAGCGGGGTCGATCATTCGTTTTGGAAATATCATTACACGCTCACCGCTGAGGCATCGCCGAAAGCAATGGCGCTCATCGGCGAATCGCGCGTCGCCGACATTTTGGCCAACGTCCTTTTCCCGTTCTGGCTTTCTGAAGATAGCGAGGTCTGGCCAGAATACGCGCAGCTACCAGCGCGTTTATCGAATCGCAGACTGGAAACCGCCGCCACGCGCCTTTTCGGCAACGATCCACGCCGCACGCAGTTTGTGAGAACCGTCGCGTACCAGCAAGGCTTGCTCCAGATTTACGAAGACTTTTGCATGCAGGATAATTCCGATTGCGCGCAATGCCCGTTCCCCGAGCAGATGGCCAAATGGGCGTGAGAGTTAAAAAGGTTACAAAGGCTTATTGCTTGGAGCCGTTGTAACTTTGTAACGCTTTTAACTTTTTTAACGATTCAACGTGCGTCCGGAAGCAGTCGCCCTTAAGATTCTGCCATGCGTCGAATCCGGGAACCCACCAGCGCCTTTACCCTCATCGAGCTGCTCGTGGTCATTGCTATTATCGCGATTTTAATGGGTCTTCTTTTCCCGGCTTACCGGGCTGTGCAAAACCAGGCCAGACAAACCCAAGCCAAAAACGATCTTACCCAAATCGTGGCCGCTGTGAACGCGTTTTACACTGAGTACGGAAAGTATCCTTTGGTTACAGGCGATACGACCATTTCTGGCACGACTACTCCAAGCAGTGCTGATCTCTTCTACACTCTGCGCGCTGTGGCGAGTGGCTTCAATGCAAACAACGCTGTCAATCCTCGCCAGATCGTTTTCATCAACCCGCCCTATGTGAAAGATCCTGCGAATCCGCGTTCGGGCATCGGGACGACCACCGGGGCAGGTCAGTATTACGACCCGTGGGGAAAGCCGTACAGAATCGGGATTGATGGCAATTACGACAATCAACTTGCAAATCCGTACACTGCCGGCGCGGGACCATTATCACTAACAATCGGAGTGATCGCCTGGTCCGCTGGAAGCGATGGAAAAGCGCCCCCTGATACTGGCGCAACTACGACGTTTACGGACTCCGACGACGTGATTTCGTGGCAGTGATTGGCTGCGACTTGCAAATCGCTTGGCTTTTGACTATTCACCGATCACCAATCACAATTCTCTTCTTCTCTTCGCGGGTGTAGTTCAATGGCAGAACGGCAGCTTCCCAAGCTGCACACGAGGGTTCGATTCCCTTCACCCGCTCGTTTACCTATGAAAACTGGGCTGGAAAAGCCCGTCTGAAGTCGAAAGTCAGAACGTAAAGTCAGACATCGTCCATCTTTGTCGTTCGATTCTCAGCCAGCCGCTTTTGCCTGCGAAGATTCTCGCCTGAGGCCGATTTGCGGTCTGAGTGTGGTTCTGAATGGCCAATTCCCACGCATTAGCGCCCGAATTTCTGCATCTCGCAGCCCCGTCGTCGCGATTGCGCGTCAACAACGAAGATTGATCGCCCGCGAGAATCCACGGCTGAGACGCAGCCCCAACTCCAACCCGCACAGCTGAGATTGTCAGCGATCATTTCCCAAGTACTTCATTTTTTCATTGCCCCGCAGCATCTGCTGTCACCAGTAGGGCAATCACCTTGCCGTCATGAAGGTTGCTGAGGTTTCGTCCGATAGAAGAATCGGTGACTGCACTGATTGTGCGTTGGCCCGAAGCGTGACGGTTGATTCTGAAGGCCGACGTAACACTACCGAGGAGCACACCATCCAAGTGAGAATAGTTAAGCGCATCCGCGGCCAACCCGCTGGCCGATTTAGGAAGTACAACTAGATGAGAAAGTTCGCGGCTAGGTTTGTAAACGCTCCACAGCAGATTCGGCGCAGCAGCAACACGGTCGCGTACCTACAATATTTACAAAAATGGCTCTGATTCAGTGCTACGAGTGCGGCAAAGAAATCAGCTCATTAGCAATGGCTTGTCCTTCGTGCGGAGTTCCACCACGATCTACCATAGTTCCGCCACCGCTACCGACGCGAGCTCGCCCAGTCTCGCGGGCAAAACAGATTTTTTTGGGAACACTCGCGGTGTTAACGGGCCTGGTGCTTGTCTTGGTGATTCGGGGCGTGACACGTGAGCCGAACACTCCGTCAGTAGCGGCGTCGCCAACGCCCGCGACTGCGAAATCGGCTACGAGGAGCTCGCCGCCGCCTGTCGAAATGGTCTTGAAAAGTTCCGCAAGCCCTGCCGCCGCGAAGACTCCGACTGCGGAATCGGCTACGGCGAGTCCGCCGCCCATCGAAGCGGCTGCGGAAAGTTCAACAACTCCTGCCGCCGCGCAGACTCCGACCACGGAATCGGCTACGACAAGTTTGCAGCCTGTCGAAACGGCCTCGGAAAGTTCACCAACTCCTACCACCGAGACTGCGTACGCTTCCGATGCATCTGTGACGGCTGCAACGTCGCCTCAGGCCACATACCGCGTTGCCGGCGTCGCCCAAGGCGATTATCTGAATGTCCGCGGGGGAGCCGGCTCGGATTATCAGGTGGTTACGAAGCTTGAACCCGACATGGGCGGCATACTACTCGGCACCAAGCGCGTCACGAGCGGCGCGACAACGTGGCAGGAGATAACCGTTCATGGACAGACTGGGTGGGTAAATGCGGCCTACATTGCTCTCGAACCGCAATCGCCTACGTCGCCGACGCAGTCGCCAGCGGAATCGTCGACAGCACCGTGAGTTCAATGAATCAGTGACGCGCTCCCATTCGGTCGGTTGCAACCAACGCACGCTTACGAAATCCGCCCGCGCAAAGATCATCGCGGCGTCGATCTGATTTCCGATGCGCTGCCTTTCGGTGCCCTCTGGTATGGCGAGCCGGACGCAATCAGTAACGCAATCGGCTACGCAAAGTTTTTCAGCCGCTCACACGATGCCGTGATCCGCGTGTTCGATTCAACGGGCAACGTGATCGAAACGCACGAACACGGGTCAGGGGCGGATACTCACCCTGACGTCCATGAAGTCCTTGCCGTACACGGCGGATCTACCGACTTTCTCGACACTCTTTCCGCTTAGATCGAAGTTGAGCTGTGTGGGTTTATCCAACTGTGTCTTGGCGTCGAGGATCGATGCTTTGACTTGCCCATTGATAACGAGCATGACTTTATAGGTGCCAACTGGCAGGCCATGGGTAACGTAATGGCCGCTGGCATCAGTCTTAAGAATTTTCGAGAAATTTTTCGCTTCAATCCAAACATCGGCATCTTTAATTGGGCGGCCGGTGGCGTCTTTAGCAACGCCTTCAAGAACCGACGTGCCGGCAAACACGCTGAACGTCACAAGGAGCACGCCGACCAAGCTAAGAATGAGTGATTTCGGAAGCATAGTTCCCAAAGCCTTAACCTCTTGAGTTCGACAGCACAGGCGGCCGGGCCGTTCGGAAATTTTTACGAAAAATCCTTGTCTGGCTTTATCCTACCCCGGATTCAGATCTTTCTTTAAGGAGACCGAGTTTTGAGAAAGTCTCGCCAGCTTCTCAAGCCAATTCGCTGCGACCCCGAATCGCCGATTTAAGTTCGATAAAAGCAGTCAACTTTTCATCCCCACGCACAACGAACGTCTACCTGCTGCAATCAGAGCAGCATCCACAGCAGCAATACGTGGGACAAACTCGCGATCTGCGACAGCGACTTAAAGAGCACAATGAAGGCCGATCGCCACACACGGCCAAGTTCTACCCTTGGATCCTTGTGACTCATTTTGCGTTCGCGCGCGAAAAGACAGCCATCGCCTTCGAGAAATACCTGAAATAGGGTTCCGGACGAGCATTCATAAAACGGCACTTCTTTTAGCCTGGAAAAGAATCGCTTTCCTTCTGTGTTCGATGTTTTGTGTACAATTCAGGAGCAAACATCGAACGCCCACCCCTCGTTGCAACCTGGCTCGAGCAAGGCGGAGAGTCTCTCATACGCAGCAGAATGAAAGCCGTGAATCACAGGCTCCAGCTTCCAAGTGTTCTCGTGGCAGAAGGCGCTGTTCCAGACAGCGTTTGTGGAACTCGCGCAAACCTGCCCTTTCCTCTTCGCCAAAGCCGAAGCGCAAGTTTCTCCGGTAATAACGGCGACAAAATTTGCGATCGAACTCTTTCTCTTCGGCGATCAACTCGTCGATGCCGGCCAGGTTCTCATCACGCAGGCCGCGCAGACGGTTGGCGATTGGTTTGGGACCGACAACCTCGGGGCGGACAAGCCAGAGCGCGTACACGAACGGAAGACCGACAACTTTGTTCCATTGTTCGCCAAGGTCCCAGAAATTAAATTCGTCTCTGTGCTGCTGACGAAAACGAATCGCCTGATCGCCAATGAGTAAACGCGCGGCGGAAGCCGATCGGAACATAGGCATTCTGCCTGTGTTCCGAACAAGGCGCGGGCTTAATCCGCGCTCCGCCAGTAAGCAACGCAGCAAATTTGTTGATGTTTCCGCCGCAGGGTCGAGCTCAATGTCGTCCACCTCGGAAATGTCGCCGCGATGCGCGACGACAACGCTATAAACCGGTCCGGCTGAGGAAATCGATACATCATCGACCATCCGATAAATTGGGTTGCGCAGAAATTCGAAACTGGAAACAAAGGCAACGTCGAGGCCGCCGCTCGCAAGTCGCTTGCAGAGCGCCGATGGATGATCGAAGTCGACGGGGCCGGGCCACCCTCGAATCAGTGGACGGGCATTGAGGTATTTGACGCAACCGATGCGGAGAGATTTCAAAGTCGATTAATTTGCAGGGCGTTCCTGTGAACTCAGAAAGCTTTTGCGAGCTGACAGAGACGCTCTACAATTCGCGCTCTACGAGTCAGGCGCAGGCTAGCTCGGTTGGAACCGGCGCCTTGTGTCTCCCGGTCGTTGGACGCGGAGATATATGCCGGTAAAAGCTGTCGCGCTGGACCGGTTCACGCCCAGCTTCGCGGATTGTATGTTCGAGAGTCGCGACGGTTTGCTGTTGCGGAGTGGTCGCACCCGCCATGTGGAAAATTTTTTCCTCGATGATGGTGCCGTGCAAGTCGTCCACGCCGTAACTGAGCGAGACTTGGGCGAGCGGCAATCCCATGCTCACCCAGTAAGCGGTCAGATGGTTGATGTTGTCCAGGTAAATGCGGCTGACGGCAAGATTGCGAAGCTGCTCAAACGCGGAAGCTGCTTTTATGTGCGCGAGCACCGTGGTTTGCGGCTCGAAAGCAAAGGGAACGAACCCGGTAAACCCGCCGGTTTCGTCCTGCAATTCGCGGAGCTGTCGCAAATGATCGACGCGCTGCTCGAGCGTTTCGATATGTCCGTAGAGCATGGTGCACGTGCTGCGGCCGCCCATCTGATGCCACGTCCGGTGGATATCGAGCCATTCCTCAGCAGTTTCTTTCCCGCGGCAAATCTGGTCCCGCACAGCGGAATCGAAAATCTCCGCGCCGCCGCCGGTGATTGAGCCAAGGCCGGTCTCGCGCAAAAGCTCGAGCGTATCACGGATCGGCATGTGAAAGATCCGCCGCGCGAGGTGGCGCACCTCGATGGCGGTAAATGCTTTGATGTGAAGATCGGGATCGAGCGCGCGCAAGCCGCGCAAGAGGTCCAGATACCAATCCTTCTTCAACGTCGGATGCAAGCCGCCGACCATGTGGACTTCCGTAATTCCCAAAGGAAGCGCTTCCGCGACGGCCCTGATAATCTCGTCACTTGCGTATTCAAAAGCATGGGCGTCGCGCTTCTTGGCGGCGAAAGCGCAGAACTGGCAGGAGAGCACACAAATATTGGAGTAATTGATGTAACGATTATGGATGTAGGACGCGTAATTGCCGTTCTTTCGCTCGCGCACAACGTTGGCAATCATTCCAAGCGCGTTGAGATCGTTCGAGCGATACAGAGTGAGAGCGTCAGCCTCTGAAATGCGCTGATCCGCCTCTACTCTTTCGGCGATCGGTCTGAGTTCTTTTGGAATAAGCAAGTAATTCATTTGCCTCTGCAATCATGCACGCGCCGCTCAGGCGTTGCAACAATAACAGCGACGAGCCTCGAATAAACTATAGTGAGGCTCGAATGTCGAAGCCCGAATGCGTGTCGAAACCGGAATGAACAAACGGCGTAAACAGACTGCTCCGGTCCTTTTGGCTTCGTCATTGGTTATTCATTCGTCATTCGGCATTCGGATTTCGTCATTGTTACCATTCGCCATTTGAATGAAGTGCGCCCTTACCACATCTATCGTTTGTAATGGCCGGTGACTTGAAAGCGGCAGGCGCTTCTGAAGACGCAGAAGACGTGCGGCTCATGCAGTTGGTGAGCCGGGGTGATACCAGCGCCTTCGAGGAACTCATCGAACGGCACCAAAGCCTCGTGGCCGGAACGGTGGCGCGCATGCTCGGCAGCAACTCGGATGTCGAAGATATCGCCCAGCAAGTCTTCATTCGCGTCTGGAAGAGTGCTCGCCGGTACGTGCCGCGCGCGAAGTTCACGACCTGGCTGCTAAAAATTACTCGCAACCTCGTGTTCAATGAATTGCGCCGGTCAAAGCGTCACGCACACGTTCCGCTCCAAACCGATCCGGCCGCGGAGGAATTCCCTTTGAAGGATGAAAAGAATCCGTCTCCGGACGCATCCCTTCTGGAAACTGAATTGCAGCAAGCGATCGACGACGCGATCACACAACTCCCGGAGAGCCAGCGCATGGCCCTGATTCTGCGGCGCTATGAGCAGCTCAGCTACGAGGAAATCTCCGAAGTCCTCGATCTCTCCGTGCCCGCGGTCAAAAGCGTTCTCTTTCGCGCGCGAACGGAATTGCGCGCGCGGCTGAACAGATATCTGGCCTAGAAAATGACGAATCTCGAATGACCAATGTCGAAACAATGACGAAGCTCGAATAATCGATTGATCCATCAACGTGACGAATCTCTTGTGTTTCGGCATTCGGATTTCGTCATTTTTGACGTTCAATCACCCGGCCCCGCACCCGCCGAATCTGCGTATGATGCGTGAGCACATGGACACGTCCGTCGGTTCCACGAAAAAATGCGCTCATCAACCAACTCACGATGGAAATTATAATCGCGCCCCAAAATGCCCTCCAGAAACCAGGAACTTGAAAACATGGCACTATCTCGCCAACAAGTTTCAGCAACAGCGCATTGATGATCAAAATGAAGACGCCCAGCGTGACGAGAATCAATGGGAGGCTCAATAACAGCAACACAGGACGAATAAAAGCGTTCACGATACCAAGCAGAAGCGACGCGGCCAGCAGACAACCGATGCGATCGCCGTAATTGATGCCAACGATCGGCGAGGCCACAAACACCGCAAATGTTGTTACAAACCAGCGAAGAACGAAATGTTGCATACAAAGAAGTTATGGTGATTTCTGGTTCCGCCAAACACGGGTGAGAAACAGCTTGCGAATCGCCCGATGCACAGTAAACGAATTGAAATCATCAACACCACTCAATCTGTGCCGAAAAAGAACAAAATTGTCCAAGCTGAAATTGGAGGAGGACCGCCAGAAGCCGGCGGATCGCCTCTCGGAACTAAATCCAAAAAAACACCACGCCGTCCGTCCGTAACTCGGAAATCCGCTGCGCCCGCTGGCACGAAAAGTGTGCCCGCGCGAAAACCAAAAGTCTCGATGCCGTCCGAGGCAGGACGAGGGACCGAGCCATCAGATGAAGAAATTCGCATGCGCGCCTACTTTATTTCCGAACGCCGCCGCCGATTCGCCCTACCGGGTGACGCAGACTCGGATTGGCTCGAAGCCAAGCGACAACTCCTCTCCGAATCAGGCCCACGCTGAACCAATTCTTATCCGTCTTAATCCGTGTAATCCACGGTTCTTGACGGAAGAATGCTTAACCACGGATTTCGCGGATCGGCACAGATAAAATCAAGAGTTTGGAAGCACCGATTTTTCTATCCGTGTTAATCTGTGTAATCCGCGGTTCTTAAACTAATGGAAAACGCAATTCTCGATCTTAAAGAAGCTTTACGGGAACGCGTCGCCATCATCCGTGACGAGCAAAGCCGTCGCGATACAGAAACACACATGGCGCGGCTGAGCGCCATCTCGGAAAAGATCGACAAGTTGCAAGCTGCGTTGCCGCATCCGATCGACCCGCAACTCGGGCATTATCTTCAGCGCCGAAGCTACGATAAAGCGCTGGCACACCTCGAAAGTAGCGGCGATTGACGCAGGCAGGCAGCCTGCCTGCTCGTGAATGGAGCGAGCCGGGAGGCCGCGACATAGATCACATAACCCGAGGGGCGAGGGTGAGAGAGCGGGAAGCGAACGAATCAATGCTTTCGGAGTTAGCTGCATCGCCCGCTTAGGTGGACGCACTTTAACGCCAAATAGCGTCGACGGAGTTGAAAAGAGCGTGGACAATTATTGCTGGCAGAAGGCTGCCGCTGCGTCGCCTCAATTCGCCCGCGACCAGCCCAAGTATGATCGCGCCAAGCGCCACAACTACGCCCGCCTCCAAATGGATGACGCCGAACAGAACGGCCGTGAACACAACGGCAGCCGAGACCCAGCCACCGAACAAAGAGAAAGTAACCATCCACCACCGCTCCACCATGGATTGGATTAAACCGCGAAAAATAATCTCTTCCTGGATGGAAGCACCGACAACGAAATAGAGCCCGATCATCCAAGGCGGAAAGCCCGAGACATCAAACGGGGATCTGGACGGGAATAAATGACTAAGAAAAGTTACGGCGAGTCCGAGGGTAACCCCGAAGACGATCGCGATCGCCACGTATCGTGAATTTGGAATGCGGAACCCGAACTCTGCAATACCCGCCGGCGGTCGCACGAGTAAAAACACTAGGATTAACGCGACTAAAAAAGTCATCGCGATGATCAGAGGTATTGCTATCTCAATGCGCGGCCGAACAAACGCTGTTGTCATGAATGCAGGAACATAGACGACCACAAACAGCCCAATACCGACGCCTAGCGCTTTGAGCTTAGGGAACTTCATTGGTTCAGCCCGAGGGGCTAAATGCATCCATCTAACGAGAAAGAGATAAGCCACCCAGCACCTTGAGACAGAAGTTGCGCATTGCCGAAAAGCTTACAACAAAGTGCTGGGTTGGCTTCATCGATTGGTTAGATGGTTTGATCGATATGCAAGCTCATGTTTTGAACGCCTTTGCCACTGCGGTCAGCAATGACAATACCCGCTGAATTTCAGATTGGCCTGATCACTGCCATCCACAGGGCTATACCGAGGCCAAAGATGATGTGATTGAACAGGCTTATACGAGCAAGGTGAGCATCACCCGGCGCGTCCCGTCCCAGCCAGCCCATCCCCTGTGACGGGAACATGAGAAACCAGGGGAAGACCGTGGTGGCCGCTCCGTAGAGGATGGCGCTGAGGGCGGTCGGCGTCGCGTGCGCCACAACCAATAGGCCAAGGTACACAAGGGTCAGTACGATGCCGATCAAATAGTGCGCAGCTAATCCCAAGAGTAGTTCTCCTCGCAAGGGCGGCGTCTGCAGGATGTCCGCATGCCTGAACTTGCCCTGCAAGAGGTAGCCGATCCAGCGTCCGATCAAATCAGGACCAGTTCGGCGCGGTCCCCGGCCGGCGATGCCGAGCCGGAGAGCGATCACGGCCACGACGTCCATGGTGACGGTGGCAAGGATACCCACAATCAGGCCAACAATGAACGCACGGCTTTCCATCGTACGGCACCTCCGCCCTTACTGGTTAGCCTGCTGCCCAACGAGAAAGGGATAAGCCACCCAGCACTTTGAGAATTGACGTGCGCATCGACCGAGAGCTTACCACAAAGTGCTGGGTTGGCTTCATCGATTGGTTAGATGCTTTCCATTCGCCACTCATTCATCGAATGAATCCGGGAAGGTCATCCTCCCGTTTTTATCGAATCCGAAAGTCACGCCAGATGAGCCTCCGTGTCCATCGGTAGCGAACCCGGCGTAAACGCGACCGGGAATGAGCTTCTGCGG
>WNFQ01002046.1_pt1 | contig 14529 bp, 13 predicted proteins | sample 5400171 | NCBI WGS metagenome assembly WNFQ01 (sample SAMN13153356, study PRJNA577476) | soil metagenome | isolation source: 20 cm soil under Madrone tree | place: USA:California | collected 2016-06-14
TTCTTGGCGCGTCCCGCCTCCTCCATCGCCAGCCCGTAAGTGCGCATGATCTCCTCGGTGAGCTGCTGCCCGCCGAAGGCGAAGTCGCGCGTGTACACCACCTTCAGATTGCGCAGCACACTGAAAGTGGTGCTGCTCGCGCCGAAGTCCACCACCGCGATGGTGCGGTCGATGCCGCCGTCGGGCATCTGGTGCGTCATGAGCTTGCAGGCGTTCTCGAGCGCGAAGGCCTCCACGTCCACGATCTTGGCGGTGAGGCCCGCGGCCTTGACCGCCGCCTGGCGCTGCTCGACGTTCTCGCTGCGCGTGGCGACCAGCAGCACGTCGTTGGATTCCGCATCCCTCTCGTTGGGTCCCAACACCTCGAAGTCGTAGCTGACCTCATCCATCGGAAACGGGATGTACTGGTCGGCCTGCATCTCGACCTGCGCCTCGAGGTCGCCGCTGCGCAGCGCGCGCGGCATCTGGATCACCTTGGTGATCGCGGCGTCGCCGGAAATGGCCACCGCCACCTCGCTGCTCTTGGCGCCGGCGCGCTTCACCGCGCGGCGGATCGCCTCCCCGACTGCCTCCGCATCCACGATCGCCTTCTCGTTGATGGCGTTCTGGGGTGTCGGCTCGGCCGCATAGGCTTCGACGCGGTACTGCCCACCCCCCATGACGAGCTCGATGAGCTTCACCGAGGAGGTCGTTATGTCAAGTCCTAGGAGTGGGCGGTATTTGCGTTGTAATAGGAACATTTTTCTTTCCTTTTCAGGTCATTACGCCTGAAAATGACCACCCTAAATCAAACCCAGGAGCACTATATATCAGCGCACTGTTAAATTGAACGTGAGCGGGCTCACGGATCCGAGCGCTCGCCGCGAACGAGCCGCGCGAGCGGCCCAAACCGTGACGCGCGAGCGCATCGGCGACACCGCAGATCAACGAATGGTGCGTCGTCTTGTCCAAGCGTTTCTGGAGACGGAAAGCTTCGCTTCCGCAGGCGGCAGGTGCATGCTGGATCGGTCGCTCGAACCCTCCTCGCGCGGCGTGTGGCCGGTCGCGCCGGAGTACGTTAACGTTCGAACGGCAACCCCGCTGTCGTAGGCACGTGCGTCCCGTAGACCGGAGGCTTTGCGTCCCCACCTTTCGGTGAGTTTGCCCTTGAATCGCCGGCTACTATGCATAGCCCCCATGGCGAGCGCAAGGAGAGAGAGTTGGTTTCTGTGAATTGGAATTACTTTCGCATTGCGGTGCTCATCGCCGGCGGTGTGACGCTGATCACACTTCTGGGCGCCTACGCGTTGGCCTGCAGTTATGTGTACTTGGTGCCCTCGCTCCCCTCGACGGATTCGATGCGCAACGTCGAGCTGCAGGTGCCCCTGCGCGTGTACACCCGCTCGGGTGCACTGATTGCGCAGATCGGCGAACAGCGCCGCATCCCGGTCGGCTACGACCAGATCCCCGATCTCGTCAAGCACGCGTTTCTCGCCGCCGAGGACGAGCGCTTCTTCGCGCACCACGGCATCGATTACTTCGGCGTGGTGCGTGCGGTGCTCATCGATCTGCTCTCCGGGGACAAGAGCCAGGGCGCCAGCACCATCACCATGCAGGCCGCCCGCAACATGTTCCTCAACCTCGACAAGACCTATCGGCGCAAGCTGCAGGAGACCTTCGTCACCTACCGCATGGAGCACGAGTTCACCAAGCAGGAGATCTTCGGGCTGTATCTGAACGTGATCTTCTTCGGGCAGCGCGCCTACGGCGTGGCGGCCGCCGCCGAGGCCTTCTTCGGCAAGTCCCTCGACAAGCTCGACGTGGCCGAGGCCGCCACCATCGCCGGGGTTCCCAAGGCGCCCTCGCGTTACAACCCGATCGTCGATCCGCAGCTCGCCACCGGGCGCCGCGCCTACGTGCTGCGGCGCATGCGTGAGCTCGGGTACATCGATGCCGCCACCGCCGAGGCCGCCAACAAGGAGCCGATGCAGGCGCGCGCCCATGCGCCGCTCTATGACGTCGAGGCCCCCTACGTCGCGGAGATGGCGCGCCTCGAGCTGCGCCAGCGCTTCGGCGCCAACGCCGAGACCGCCGGCTACCGCGTCTACACCACCATCGACGGGCGGCTGCAGGCGAGCGCCAACCGCGCGGTGCGCGTCGGACTGATCGAGTACGACCGCCGCCACGGCTGGCGCGGGCCGGCCGGACACGTGGACCTGCCGGCGCACGGCGAGCCGGACTACGACGATCTGGTGGACGAGTACGCCGCGATCGGCAACCTGTCGCCGGCGATCGTGGTGTCGGTCGCCGAGAAGAGTGCGCGCGCCTACGTGAAGACCCTGGGACCGGTGCAGATCGAGTGGGACGGGCTGTCGTGGGCGCGCAAGCAGCTGCGCAGCGAAACGCTCACGCCGGCGCCGAAGGATGCCGGCCAGGTGCTCAGCAAGGGCGACGTCATTTACGTCGTCGCCGATGAAGCCGGGCACGCGCAGCTCGGGCAGATCCCGGAGGCGCAGAGCGCGCTGGTGGCGCTCGATCCCAACGACGGCAGCATCGTCGCGCTGGTGGGCGGTTTCGACTACTTCACCAACAAGTACAACCGCGTCACCCAGGCGCGGCGCCTGCCCGGTTCCGGATTCAAGCCGTTCCTGTACTCGGCGGCGCTCGAGAATGGCTTTACGCCGGCGACCGTGCTGCTCGATGCGCCGATCGTCCTCGACGCCAACGGGAGCGAGGAGGCCTGGCGGCCCGAAAACTCCACCCGCGAGTTCGCCGGGCCGACGCGCCTGCGCGAGGCGCTGGTGCGCTCGCGCAACCTGGTGTCGATCCGCATCCTCAAGGACCTCGGCGTCAGCACCGCGATCGACTACATCGCCCGCTTCGGCTTCGATGCGCGCACCATGCCGCACGATCTCACCCTCGCGCTCGGCACCCTGCAAGCGACGCCCCTGGATGTCGCGGCCGGCTATGCGGTGTTCGCGAACGGCGGTTATCGCGTCGGGCCGTACTTCATCGACCGCATCGAGGATGGCTCGGGAGCGGTGGTATGGCGCGCCGCGCCGCGCATGGTGTGTGCGCAGTGCGATGCGGGCCAGACGCAGTCCGCGGGCGCGGAGCCGCTGCGCGTCTCGGATCCGGCACACGGTGAGCCTGCGCCGCTGCCCGCGGACCAGGTGGCGCCGCGCGTCATCAGCGCCCAGAACGCGTACCTCATGGCCGACATGATGTCGGACGTCATCAAGCGCGGCACCGGGCGGCGGGCCCTCGCGCTCGGGCGCAGCGACATCGCCGGCAAGACCGGCACCACCAATGAGGCCAAGGACACCTGGTTCAACGGCTTCACCCCCAATCTCGTGGCCACCGTGTGGGTGGGTTTCGACCAGGAGCGTCCGCTCGGGGAGGCCGAGGAGGGTGCGCGCACCGCGCTGCCGATCTGGATCCAGTTCATGCGCGAAGCGCTGCGGGGCGTCCCGGAGCAGCAGCGCACGATGCCCGACGGCCTGGTCACCTTGCGGATCTCCCCCCAGACCGGCACGCTGGTGAGCGCCGAGAATCCTGACGGCGTGCCGGAGACTTTCATGGCGAACCACCTGCCCGACTCAGGATCCGTGGCTCAGGGCCCGGAGGGCCAGGCGAGCAGCGAACCGATCTTCTGAGAGTCGCGATGAAAGCCAAGCGACACGCGACCCGCAGCGAGCACCTGCGACGCGCGCTGGCCCAGGAAGCCGCGCGCCTCATGGCCGAGCACGGCATCCGCGATTTCCTGGTGGCCAAGCGCAAGGCCGCCGAGCGCTTCGGGGTGGTGGACGGCGCCGCCGTGCTGCCGAAGAACAGTGAGATCGAGAGCGCGCTGGCCGAGTACCAGCGCCTCTTCGGCGGCGCCTCGCACCTCGAGGCGCTGCATGCCCAGCGCCACGCGGCACTCTCGGCCATGCGTTACCTGCGCGAGTTCGAGCCCCGGCTGGTGGGCCCGGTGCTCTCGGGCACCGCCACCCTGCACACCGAGGTGCAGCTGCACCTGTTCGCCGACCGGGTCGAATCGGTCACTCTCAAGCTGCTCGATGCCTGCATCCCGCACGAGGTGACCGAGAAGCGCGTCAAGCTCAACGCCGAGCGGGTGCGGCCCTTTCCGGGCGTGCGCTTCGAGATGGACGCGCAGCCGATCGAGGCGACGGTGTTTCCGACCGACGGCATCCGGCAGGCGCCGGTGAGCCCGGTAGACGGGCGGCCGATGCGGCGTGCGAACACCTTCGAGGTCGAGGCCCTGCTGCAGCAACCCTGAGGGCGGCGCGCGCTCGAGCGGCGGCGCCCAGGCGCGACGCCTGCGCGCCGCTCTTCAGAGGCGCCTGGCGATCTCGAGGTAGTCGCGGCGCGCGGGACCGGTGTACAGCTGGCGCGGGCGGCCGATGCGCATGCCCGGATCGGAGATCATCTCCTGCCAGTGCGCCACCCAGCCCACGGTGCGAGCGATCGCGAACATGACCGTGAACATCGAGCGCGGAATGCCGATGGCGCTGTAGATGACCCCGGAATAGAAGTCCACGTTCGGGTAGAGCTTGCGCGAGACGAAGTACTCGTCCTTGAGCGCGATCTCCTCCAGGCGCAGCGCCAGCTCGAACAGCGGATTGTCGGCACGCCCGAGCCGCGCCAGCACCTTGTGGCACATCTCGCGGATGATCTTGGCGCGCGGGTCGAAGTTCTTGTACACGCGATGCCCGAAGCCCATGAGGCGGAAGTGGCCCGACTTGTCCTTGGCCATCGCCAGGTGCTTGGGGATGTGGTCGACGCTGCCGATCTGCTCGAGCATCGCCAGCACCGCCTCGTTGGCGCCCCCGTGTGCCGGCCCCCACAGCGCCGACACGCCCGCCGAGATCGCGGCGTAGGGATTGGCGCCGGTACTGCCGGCGAGGCGCACGGTCGAGGTGCTGGCGTTCTGCTCGTGATCGGCGTGCAGGATGAACAGCAGATCGAGCGCCTCGGAGGCGATGGGGTCGAGCCGGTAGGGCTCGCACGGCACGGCGAACACCATGTGCAGCACGTTGGCGGCGTAACTCAAGTCGTTACGCGGGTAGATGAACGGCTGTCCGACGGAGTGCTTGTGCGCAGCGGCGGCGATGGTGGGGAGCTTGGCGATGATGCGATGCGAGAAGATCTCGCGGTGGCGCGGGTTATGGATATCCATGGTGTCGTGATAGAACGCCGACATCGACGCCACCACCGCCGACACCATCGCCATGGGATGCGCGTTGTGGTGGAAGCCGTTGAAGAAGCGCAGCAACGTCTCGTTGAGCATGGTGTGGTAACGGATGTTGCAGGTGAACTCCTCGAGCTGCTTCGGCGTGGGCAGCTCTCCGAGCAGCAGCAGGTAGGCGACCTCCATGAAGGAGCTCTTTTCCGCGAGCTGCTCGATCGGGTAGCCGCGATACAGCAGCACGCCCGCATCCCCGTCGATGTAGGTGATGCGGCTCTCGGTCGCGGCGGTCGCGCCGAAGCCCGGATCGTAGGTGAACACATCGAGGTCTTTGTGAAGACCTGCGATATCGAGTGCCGCCGGCCCGATGGTGCCGGTGCGCACCGGCAGGTGGCTGCTGCGCCCGCTGGCGCTATCGGTGAGCTCGAAGGTCGTCTCCGTCTTGCCGGTCATGTCCACAGCCGCGTTTCCGTGTGGCGTTACCGCGCGCGTCTACGGGCGCGGCACTCGAACGAGCCAGATTTACATGGTCCGTGCCCTGAATCAAGGCGCGGCCTACCCGCGGGTAGGGGCGCCATCGTGCTAGGCAGCGCGCGCCCCCGGCAGCTGGCGCGTGTTACTGCACCACCTTGATGGAATCGCCGGCCCTGGGCTCCCCCTTGGGATACAGGCCGTTCAGCAGCCGCAGCTCTTCCTTCTTGAATTTCTCGACCGGCATGTCCTTGGCATAGTCATCGATCCTGGTCGTGTCGGTCGCCTGGATGATCTTCAGGCGGTACGGCTCGGCGAGCGGATATTCCGAGGGCTTCATGTCGCGCATCGTGCCGATCGACGACATGAACAGCCCGTCATCCAGCGGCGCGCCCGCCTCACTCGAGCGGCTGGCCGCGCCGATCACGAAGGCCTGGGTGCCGCGATACAGCACCGCCAGGCGCACCGGACCGGATCCGCCATCGAGGGGCGAGCCCGAGCGGGTGATGACGGCATAGCCCTCCATACCGTTGACCGCGAGCGCCTCACCGCGGGCGATCGATGCGCCTCTGAGCTTCTGCAGCAGGAACTCGCGCGGCGATTTCTTCTCCGGGCGTTTCTCCACCGTCAGCTGCATCAGCAACTCCTTCTTCTTGGTGATCAGCAGTCGGTCGCGCTCGTTCTGCACCCGCCACCCCTTGGGGAAGGCCATCGTGAGCTTCATGCCGGCGTGATAGAAGCGGTTGTCACGCACGATGCCCTGCTCGCGGGAGGAGCCGAAGGGCAGTGCGTCGATCGCCTTGAGATAGTCGTCGCGGTTATCGATCCAGCCGCCGCGCGGCACGGTGGTGATGTTCGCCGCACCGAGCGTCGCCTGCACGATGCGCTCATCGGGCGCGGGGTGATCGGAGAACACGCCGTGGTAGATGTTGGGATCGCGCGCCTCGTCCTTGGCACGCGTGAGCTCGAAGGACTCCTGCGCCTTGAACACCTTCATCGCATTGCCCATCGCCTCCGGGCGATAGCCACTGCGCGCGGCGTACTCGAGCCCCAGGCGGTCGGCCTCCGACTCCTGGTCGCGTCCGTAGCCCTGCATCCAGGCGGTCGCCCCGAGGTCCGCCATTTCCGCGATCGCCGCGTTGCCGGTCAGGATCGCGGTCGCCAGCGCGCCCGTCCCCAGGAGCACGCCGCGCGCCTGACTGCGCGCCGGATGACGTGCGACGTCGTGACCGATCTCGTGCCCGAGTACCGCGGCCAGCTCGGCCTCGGAGTTCAGGTACGGCAGCAGCCCGCGATGGATGTAGACGTAGCCCCCGCCGATGGTGAAGGCGTTGATCGAGTCGTCATCGAGCACGAAGAACTGGAAATCCCAGTCCGCGATCGGCGTGTTGCGCGCCACGCGCGTGCCGACCATCTGCACGTAGTCCTGCAGGGCCTGGTCCTGGTACAGGCCGTAGAACCTCTTGATCTCCTCGTGGTCGCGCCGCGCCCGCTCCTGCTCGCCCTTCACCGAGGTGAAGACGACGTGGTGCGTGCCGCTCTCGGGATTGGTGGCGCAGCTGGTGGCGGCGAGCGCGGCGGCGCAGGCAACGGCGGCGGCAAGTGTGCGGCGCATGACGCGACTCCCCCTGGGGCCAGCTTCAGGCACGTGCTGCGGCAGTAGAGCGCTTGCCGGGGCCGAAGTTCCGCGCCGGCCCCTCGCAGCCTTACGATGGCTGAAAGGGCGGGTCAGCGCGAGCCGGCCGCCGTGGCGTACTTCTTGCGGAACTTGTCGACGCGACCCGCGGTGTCGACGATCTTCTGCTTGCCCGTATAGAAAGGATGGCAGTTCGAGCACACCTCGACCTGCAGATCATGTCCGAGCGTCGAGCTCGTCTTGAACGTGTTGCCGCACGTGCAGGTGACGGTGATCTCTTTGTACTCGGGATGGATGGCGGCTTTCATGGGAGTGCTCACGGTGTCTGACGAAGACGCTCACCGTTCAATGGGGCGTCAAGCACACGAGTTAAAGGGCGCGCGAGTTTAGCGGCAGTGTCGCGCGGCCTCAAGCTCCTTGAAGGAGCCCGCCCTTACGCAGGGTTCCTTATCCACAGAAGCTGTGGACAACTCTGTGGACGGAGTCCTCCGCGGGGCTGCGATATCGCCGTCAGATTGCATTTTTGTTACCTTGGTCAAAAAATGAGCATGCATTTTTAGCTTGATTCCTCAATGGGTTACGGAGATCTTGTGGAGCGGCTTGGCGGGTTTACCCTGTAATTGGCTCATTCTCCGATGACGCTGCCCGTGCCTGTGAATAAAGGCCGGGAGGCGGCCGAGCGCGCGCCCGAAACGCCGATTGACAACGCAGAAGAAGCGGCGGATTTCGGGGTTTCCGGCATGAATCCGAGCAGTACTTCGTTGAGGAATCGCAGCCCGAGCTCGCTCGGCCGGTAGCCCGTCGCGGTGCGCACGATCAGGCCCCGAGTGATCGCGGCCTGCATCGGCGCCGCAATCTCCTGCCAGTCGAGCCCGGTGCGCGCGGGGAACGTCTGCGCATCGAATCCGCCGGTGAGGCGCAGCGCGTTCAGCATGAATTCGAACGGCAGCTCGCGCGCGGCTATCACCCGGCGCGTGAGTTCAGCGTCGGAGGCGGCCAGATAGCGGCGCGGCTCGCGCGGCTGCACCGTGCGCACGATCTGGCCAGCCTGCGGGAACGTCAGCTTGCCGTGCGCGCCGGCGCCGATGCCGAGATAGTCTCCGAAGCTCCAGTAGTTGAGGTTGTGGCGGCATTGCCGCCCCGCGCGCGCGTACGCCGACACCTCGTACTGCGCCAAGCCTGCCGCCAGCAGCCGCTCGCCGCACGCCGCCAGCATGCCCGCGGCGGCGTCATCATCCGGCAGCGGCGGCGGCTGCGCCGCAAACACCGTGCCCGGCTCAAGCGTGAGCTGGTAATGCGACAGGTGCGCGGGCGCGAGGCTGAGCGCCTCCTCCACGTCACGCACCGAGGCGGCGAGCTCCTGTCCCGGCAGGCCGTACATGAGGTCGAGGTTGAAGTTGCCGAGATCCGCGGCGTGCAGCTCGGCGGCGGCGAGGCGCGTCTCGGCGGGCGAATGAATCCGCCCCAGGGCGCTGAGCCTCGCCTGATCGAAGCTCTGCGCGCCGAGCGACACACGCGTCACGCCCGCCGCGCGGTATTCCCGAAACGCGCCGCGCTCAACGGCGCCCGGGTTCGCCTCCAGCGTGACCTCGAGGTCGTGCGCGAACGTGAGATGGCGCCGTGCCGAGTCCAGCACCCGGCCGATGGCGTCCGGGGAGAACAGGCTCGGCGTGCCGCCACCGAAGAACACACTCATCACTGCGCGCCCCGCGACCTGCGGCGCCTGCGCGGCGAGATCGCGCCCGAGCCGCTGTACGTACGGCTCCAGCGGCAGCTCGCCGTTCAACGTGTAGGAATTGAAGTCGCAATACGGGCATTTGCGCACGCACCACGGGAAGTGCACGTACAGGGCGAGCGGCGGAGTGATGAGCGCGGGCATGTCGGAGCTGGATACTACGCCTGAGGGCAACGCACGGGCTTGGCCTCGATGGCCGGCGGGACCTGCAGAAGCCGTTGCAGGACTTGAGCTAACGCGCGGGCAGGGGCCGCGGCGGATCGCGCGGATCGTGCATGTGCTCGAACAGGTCACCGCGTGTGGGGATCTTCCCCAGGGGGCAGCCGAAAAAGGGCATGATCCAGAAGAAGGCGATCGCGCAGTGGTCGTTGATGTGGAAGACGGTCACTCCGCCGGGCAGCGCCTCGACGCGGTGCGTGCGCGCGTGATTCCACGCGAGGCCCGGCGTACGCGCAGGGGCCGGCGCGAAGATTGCACTGGCCGGCGGCACACCGAAAGCGCGCGCCGCGCGTCCCTTCGCCTCATCCCGTGCGACCCAGCGCGACGCCGCGCCGGTGGCTTCCGCCGCCCAGTCGATGGCGGTGGACGGCGCGCCCGGGGCGGGTGCGGTGGAGCCGGGCGTGCGGGCAGGCTCGAGTGGCAGCACGGGTGGGAGTGGCTGACGGGTGCGCTCGGATGGCGGGGCAGTCACAGACTGGCGGCCCTGCTCGGGCAGGAGCAGGAGCACCAGCGCCCCGGCGTCGGGGGCGCCAGGGATCGCCTGCGTACGGGTGAGCGCCAGAAACCACCACAGCGCCAGCGCGTGCGCCCCGGCGACGACCGCGAGTGCGGGCAGGCGCCGTGCGGAGGTTGACGGGCTCATGGGGCGTGCTCGGGTGTGGCCGGATCCCGATCGCGGGAGGTGCGGATTCGAGACGCCGCGCGCGCGAAAAGTTCCGCCAGGACCTTGGGGGACGCTACTCCGCGTTCTGCACCTGCTCGCGCATCTGCTCGATCAGCACCTTCATGTCCACGGCGCTGCGCGTGGTCTCGAGATCCTGGGACTTCGAGGACAAGGTGTTGGCTTCGCGGTTGAGCTCCTGCATGAGGAAGTCGAGCCGGCGGCCGGCGGGCTCGCTCGCGCCGATGACGCGGCGCACTTCGCTGATGTGGCCCGCGAGGCGCTCGAGCTCCTCGTCCACGTCGAGGCGCTGCAGGAGCAGCGCCAGCTCCTGCTCGAGCCGCTCGGGATCGACGCCCGCGGTCAGCTCGAGAAGCCGCTCGTTGAGGCGCACGCGCATGCGCGCCTGCACCTCCGGCAGCCGCGCGCGCACCTGCGCCACCAGCGCCTCGAGTCCGGTGCAGCGCTGCTCGAGCAGCTCGCGCAGCCGCGCCCCCTCGCGCGCGCGCGCCGCCAGCAGCTCCTCGAGCGTCGCGCCGAACACGGCGTAGGTTGCCGCCAGCAGCTGCTCGCCGCTGCCGCCGTCCTCGCGCAGCACGCCCGGCCAGCGCAACACGTCCACCGCGTTCACCGCGGCGGCGGGCTCGCGCAGCGTGCGCGCCACGACGTGCACCGCGGCCAGCACGCGCTCGAGCGCCACGGTATCCACCTCCAGCGCGCTGCCCGCGCCCTGCGAGCGCCGGTAGCTGAGGGTGCAATCGACCTTGCCGCGGCGCAGCTGGCGCGTGAGACGGGAGCGGAGCTCTCCTTCGGCCGCGCGCAGCTCATCCGGCAGGCGAAAGCCCGCTTCCAGGAAGCGGTGATTCACGCTGCGTAACTCGCACACGAGTGTCCCCCACTCTCCGGTGGTTTCCCGGCGCGCAAAGCCGGTCATGCTCGCGATCATGTCCCGATCCGCTTAGCGTCGCTACGCCCGCTCGCCGCACAGGTGATATAAAGCCTCGATAAGTCTAACAGATGCATGGAATTCTTCTTGCGGCTCGAATACGCGGACATCAGCCTGCTCGGCGGGCGCGAGGAGAACCAGGACCGGGTCGCGGTCGCGGTGGCGGAAAAAGCCGTCCTGCTGCTGGTGGCCGACGGCATGGGCGGACACGCCGACGGCGCCCGCGCCGCGCAGGTCACGCAGCAGGTGATCGTGGACGCGTTCTGGCACACACCGCAACCGCTGTTCGATCCGCTGGGCTTCCTGCACCTGACGCTCGGGCGCGCGCACGAGCAGGTGGTGAAGCTCGGCGTGCAGCTGCCGCTCGAGCAGCGCCCGCGCGCCACCTGTGCCGTGTGCCTCATCCAGCAGCGCGCCAGCTGGTGGGCACACGTCGGCGACAGCCGCCTGTATCACCTGCGCCGCGGCGCGCTGGTGGCGCGCAGCCGCGATCACAGTCACGTGGAGCTGCTGCTGCGCGAGGGGCTCATCAGCGCCGAGCAGGCGCACAACCACCCGATGCGCAACTTCGTCGAATGTTGCCTCGGCGGGGATCCGATCCTGCCGGACATGTCGCTGACGCGGCGCCGCCCGCTGGAGCCGGACGACGTGCTGCTGGCGTGCACCGACGGGCTGTGGGGCCCGCTCACCGACACCGAGATCGCAACCGAGGTTTGTGCGCCCGGGGAGCTGCGCGAGAAGCTGCAGCAGCTCGGCGCGCGCGCCGTGCAGCGCGCCGGCAATGCCAGCGACAACACTTCCGCGGCCGCGCTGCGCTGGCTCGGGGATTAGGGATGCACTCATGACCAGAGCTTCCGGACGCGCCCCGGATGAGCTGCGGCAGGTGAGCTTCATGCGCCGTCACGCGCGGCACGCCGAGGGCTCGGTGCTGGTGCAGTTCGGCGACACGCAGGTGCTGTGCACCGCCAGCGTCGAGGACACGGTGCCGCCGTTCCTGCGCGGCAAGGCTTCCGGCTGGATCACCGCCGAGTACGGCATGCTGCCGCGCGCCACGCACACGCGCACGGCACGCGAGGCGGCCCGCGGCAAGCAGAGCGGGCGCACCCAGGAGATCCAGCGCCTCATCGGCCGCTCGCTGCGCGCGGTCGTGGACATGAAGGCACTCGGCGAGCGCACCATCACCATCGACTGCGACGTGCTGCAGGCCGATGGCGGCACGCGCACCGCCTCCGTCACCGGCGGTTTCGTCGCCCTGGCCGAGGCCTGCGAGCAGCTGGTGCAGCGGCGCCTGATCGCCGCGAGCCCGCTGCACGGGCAGGTGGCGGCGGTGTCGGTCGGCATCGTCGCCGGCGTCCCGGTGCTCGATCTGGACTACGCCGAGGACTCCCAGGCGGAAACCGACATGAACGTGGTCATGAACAATGGCGGAGCGTTCGTGGAGATCCAGGGGACCGCCGAAGGCCATGCGTTCCGCCGCCACGAGCTCGATGCGCTGCTGAATCTCGCGGCGCACGGCATCGGCGAGCTGTTCGCGCTGCAGTCTCAGGCGCTCAGGGGGCCGTGACGCGCGTCGTTCTGGCCAGCAGCAACCCCGGCAAGCTGCGCGAGCTGGCGGCGCTGCTCGCGCCGCTGTCCCTCACGCTCATCCCGCAGGGCGCGCTCGGCATCGCCGCCGTGCCCGAGAGCGGCGCGACGTTCCTCGCGAACGCGCTCCTGAAGGCACGCCACGCCGCGCGGTGCGCGCAATTGCCGGCGCTGGCGGATGATTCCGGGCTCGAGGTCGACGCGCTCGGCGGGCGTCCCGGAGTGCGCTCGGCGCGCTTCGCGGGCGAGGGCGCGAGCGATGACGACAATCTGCGCCAGCTGCTCGCCGAGCTGCGCGACGTCCCGCAGCCGCAGCGCCAGGCGCGCTATCGGTGCGTCATCGTCCTGGTGCGCAGCGCCGCCGATGAGGGGCCGCTGATCGCACACGGCAGCTGGGAGGGTCACATCGGCAGCGCGCCGCGCGGCCGCGGCGGCTTCGGCTACGACCCGGTATTCGTGCCCCTGGGGGAGCGGCGCAGCGCCGCCGAGCTCGACACGGCCGAGAAGAACTCGCTCAGCCACCGCGCCCGGGCGCTGCGCGCGCTCGTCGCGATGCTCCAGTCGGCCAGCTATATTGCCGCCCCATGAAGCTCGGCAGGCTGTTCGTCATCGCCGCCCCCTCCGGTGCGGGCAAGACCTCGCTCGTCAAGGCGCTGCTGGCGAGCGAGCCGCGCCTGCGCCTGTCGGTCTCGCACACCACGCGCAAGCGGCGCCCGACCGAGGAGGAAGGGCGTGAATACCACTTCGTCTCGGTGCCGCAGTTCGAGCAACTGGTGGCGCGCGGGGAGTTCCTCGAGCACGCGCGGGTGTTCGACAACTTCTATGGCACCGCGCGCGGCTTCGTCGAGGAGCAGCTGCGGCAGGGATACGATGTGATCCTGGAAATCGACTGGCAGGGCGCGCAGCAGGTGCGCCGCGCCATGCCGCAGTGCGTGAGCATATTCATCCTGCCGCCCTCGCGCCGCGCGCTCGCCGAGCGGCTGGCGCGCCGCGCGACCGACTCCCCGGAGATCATCGCGCGGCGCCTGCGCGATGCCGCGGCCGACATGTCCCACTACCGCGAGTTCGACTACCTCGTCGTCAACGACGACTTCGCACGGGCGGTCAGCGACCTGCGGCGCATCGTTGCCGGGCGCGCTGAGGACCTGAGGAGCGCGCGGCCGGAACTGGCGCCCTTGCTCGGCGAACTGCTGGCGCCGCCATGACCAGCCCCCGGGTGCCTGGCGGTCGGGCGCCCGAGCCGGCCGCACTGGCCTGATGCGCCGTTCTTGCCTTATAGTATTAGGCCCTGTGCACCCCCTTGGGGTGCGCCCCACTCGTCAAGCGACCCCATGGCCCGAATCACCGTAGAAGACTGCCTGCAGAACGTCGACAACCTGTTCCAGCTGGTGCTGCTGGCGGCGCAGCGTGCCCGCCGGCTCGCCAACGGCGCCGAGCCGACGCTGCCTCTGGAGAACGACAAGCCGACCGTGCTCGCCCTGCGCGAGATCGCGGCCGGCAACGTGACCGCGGAAATGCTCCGCGAGCCCGAGCCGGCGCCCGAGACCGTGGCGCCCGACGCCGACAACCAGTCCAGCTTCCGCGCTCCGCAGTTCGGCCTCGGAGACTGACGGCCAGCGCTCACCCATGGACTATGCGTCTTCGCTCCTGGGACTGCTGCCCGGCGGAAGACGCACTCCGGGACTGAAGGAACTGCTGGCCACGGTCGGCACTTACCTGCCGCCCGAGCAGGTCGCGCGCATCCGCGAGGCGGCCGAGTTCGGCACCTCGGCGCACCACGGGCAGAAACGCCTCTCGGGAGAGCCGTTCATCGCCCACCCGGTGGCGGCCGCGGCCATCCTCGCTGATCTGCGCCTGGACGCCGACACCATCATGGCGGCGATCCTGCACGACGTCATCGAAGACACCCCGACGCCCAAGGATCAGCTGGCGGCGCGTTTCGGTGCGGACGTGGCCGAGCTGGTCGATGGCGTCACCAAGCTCGACCAGATCAAGTTCAAGAGCCGCGAGGAGGCGCAGGCGGAGTCGTTCCGCAAGATGCTGCTGGCGATGGTGCGCGACCTGCGCGTCATCCTGGTGAAGCTCGCCGACCGCATGCACAACATGC
>WNFQ01004623.1_pt1 | contig 14529 bp, 15 predicted proteins | sample 5400171 | NCBI WGS metagenome assembly WNFQ01 (sample SAMN13153356, study PRJNA577476) | soil metagenome | isolation source: 20 cm soil under Madrone tree | place: USA:California | collected 2016-06-14
GGCGTTGTAAGGATATTGTGGGAAATGCGGTGACAGGAGGACTCGGATCGGCGGTAGACGGACAGTAAAAAAAATGATACATCTTGGTCTTGAAATTTATCTTCCTGAGGACCAGAGAGAACCCAAAAATGCAGCCCATGACGTGTATCACTCCTGGGCCCGCACCACACCGACACTTCCTCGATTTGTGAAGGGGTCAGATGCAGCTCCATTGCTTCCAATCGGGAACTATGCAAGTCGGGTATTAATGACTAGCGGACGTCGTTCTTCGTTCTATAGGCGTAAACTCGGATTGACCAAAGAGTACCGGATAAGTAATTTGCTCTCTCGGGGTGGCCAATACTGATGAGGAATGCAGTGAAGCGTGAAGCGATGTTTTTACAAAACGACATGGCGCTGGCACGTGCAAATGGTTAATGAGAGCATTTGGAGGCGCTCTTTTGGAGCTTGGGAGACCGGGACAAGGGCATGCGAGGGATGAGTCCAGGAATAAAATGCTGAATTCACTGGAGCAAAAGCGCCATACTTAATAATAGGTTAGGTACGTGTCTGAGTCTGTTTCAAGGTGGTTCAAGGTGGTTATAGAACCACCCTCAACAACTAGGGATAATCGATAATTACCCACCATTTTCTGTCACCGGTTATCTTTTCTTTGCCCTGTGACCAGTACAGTGCTGATGATCTAGTAGCTGTCGGGCTAACGGTCATTGCGGTGACATTGTACATCTTGCGGAACTGCCTCATGCCAACAGAGGTTACTACGCCACTTAGGCAGTAAAAATCCGCACCATGACAACGGGTCATATCTTCGACCTTGATGAAACGTAAATCTGATCCCAACTCCCCATAAAGCCGGGGTTCTATAATGCCGGGGTTCTACAGTACGGGATTATTTCAGGCAAGTTGTCAGTGTGAGAAAATCTGTAAACACAAAATCCTGAAATCCAAAAATCCCGAAAATCTTAAATCTTGTTATTTGCCCCTCGGGCCAACCAAAATTGTATTCTATGGATTATGGATTATGGCAAGTCATCCGGTGTGGTTTTCATGAGTTGTGGAGCCAGCAGCAACAGAATGACTATTAGTAATTACAAAATTTCTCACACCGACAACTCACCTGTCACCTGAAAAGGACAGTGACCGATTCACACGTCCGTGACACGGCCTTGGGCTCATAATCGTTCGATCGTGTCAATGAGTCAAGACACATAGCCCACGCGACACGGCATTCTCACAACAAGACGTTACTGTGGGACGACTAGTGTAACTACAGTAAAGAAGATATAGCCTGCGGATGGAGCGCGGCAATTGACTCGGATCAAGGCGATAAGACTCATAAGAGACAACTGGGCTGTCATGCCTGTGACTGTCACCAGTCACGGTCAATTGGCCGAATTAGAATGATGATACACAGGAACACAGCAATGAAGATAAAGTTTGAGATCAGAGAGCGCCGCAAAACGATTTGTACGGTCATACACAAGTAGCACTGCATACACGAAATAGCACAAGGACTGCAGGACGGTAACGGTGGCCGCTGAGTGAGATTGAAACAATGAAAGATGGCGGAATAGTCGGAATAAAAACCACAAAGGGTAGAGTGGGCGTGGGATTTTCCTAATAGAGCAAACCCTTGACCCTAGTGGAAACCCTGGGCCCAGAAACCCTCTGCCCAGCTGCCCCGTTTTAATCGAGCGCGCTTTCTGTTTCTCAGCCAAACATCCTCGTCTTCCTTTTTCTTTATCAACCACCAGAACTTGTTCGTGCGTCGTGTCCCCCCGCTCCCCCCCGCTCCCGCTCTTTCTTACTTTGTCCCATTCCAGAACTATTTACCTTTCCTAACACCTGACCACCAACTCAGTACGCCATCCTCTTTGCGAATCCTCATCTCGTCTTGAGTAACGTGATTAGACATGCCCGAGTCGCGTGAAGATTCCGTTTACCTCGCCAAGCTCGCCGAGCAGGCGGAGCGCTATGAAGGTACGTGTCACTTGTGGAAAAGTCTGTGATTCTACGCGGCTTACGTCCTTCGTTTCCCTCAGAGATGGTCGAGAACATGAAGCGCGTCGCTTCTTCCGACCAAGAACTCACTGTCGAGGAACGCAATTTGCTCTCTGTTGCATATAAGAACGTTATTGGCGCGCGTCGCGCGTCCTGGCGGATTGTATCTTCTATCGAGCAGAAGGAAGAGTCAAAGGGCAATGAGGCCCAGGTGTCGATGATCAAAGGTTACCGCGAGAAGATCGAGTCGGAGCTTGCAAAGATTTGCGAGGACATCCTTGACGTCCTCGACAAGCACCTTATTCCCTCTGCCGCTTCAGGCGAGTCGAAGGTGTTCTATCATAAGATGTGAGTGCGCGTGACTTATTCCTCTCAGTGTTAACTTACCTTCCATACTAGGATGGGTGATTACCACCGCTACCTGGCTGAGTTTGCCACTGGCGACAAGCGAAAAGACTCGGCCGACAAGTCCCTCAATGCTTACAAGGCTGCCTCTGATGTTGCTGTCACTGAATTGCCTCCAACACACCCTATCCGTCTTGGACTTGCCCTGAACTTCTCTGTGTTCTATTATGAGATTTTGAACAGTCCCGATCGCGCGTGCCATCTCGCCAAACAGGCATTCGATGATGCTATTGCGGAACTCGACACGCTGTCGGAGGAGAGCTATAAGGATTCGACTCTTATAATGCAGCTACTCCGGGATAACCTTACTCTTTGGACCTCAGATATGCAGGACTCAGGTTCGTATGCACCATCATGCACGTTGCGCTAATGTGCTAATTGATATGACAACCAGACAAGCCAGCGGACAAGGATGACGGTGCCGATGCCGCGGGTGATGACTCGTAAACGTCAGACGCGCTTTGAGATAGATGTTCGTCTATTTTGTCGTATCAATCCGTTGTGAAGCACGCTTGTCGTTTCTGTTTGCCCGCATCTCCACCCCTTCCTCCATACTCTTACCGCACCTCTTATCTGCCATCCAACGTACCTCGTTTTCCCGTAATTCCACTTCCTTTTTGTCGATTATCAAGCAAACCGTGTGCGAGAAGTTTAAAGTTGGCACGATGTCTCGAGTGTGGGGTTTTAAATGAAAATGGGGCCTTTATACTTGGGTTCAATAATCAATTTTCATGACCGCCAACCACCAGAGTTGTCGGAAAGTTGCGCCGGGGTATGGGGATGTGTAATTTGATTTGAGTTGTATGCGCAAAGCATCGAACAAACTCGAGATGAAACGTTATCATGTTTGTTGGTCGAATTAGCGCCCAAGGATTGTAGGGATAGTGCCAGTCATATGGTGTTCAACGTAATGACTCGTGATCTCTCCTCTCCTATTTTCCCAAGAGAGGGAAGGCATGCCGGAGCCTGGGCCATGGAATGCGGCGTCGGCGCATTCGATCAACAAACTAAAGATAGATGATACAGTAGTTATGTAGGCGTGGCTGTTGTCATTCTGATTCTGGAACATGCAGCAACAAAGACCTAAAACCTAACAAGACGCGTCATCCCGGCCTGGGGACACGGGAAAAGAAGACGAAGGCTCGGTCTCGGATTGAGCTTAGTCGAGGACTTGTGCCAGTTATCGTCAGCTTGTAGCCAGCGTAGTGTTTTGATTACAGTAAATGTAGTTGATGGCGGAGTCAGTGAGGTCAGTTGAGCGCATATAAATGGATTCGATCATATTTGTCTGGGCACCAACCGGCCCTTTTATGGCAAGTGCCCCAATCTGGCACAGGGAAGGATGGCTTCCGGCGATCGCCAGCCATCTGCCGTCTGAGAAGCGTGTTTCTAAAAAATGGACCTGCTTTTCCGATCTGTAGAGATATATCCATAGTGTGTGTTGAGGGTGTTTTAGGATGGTAAGATAGGAAGGAGAGGCGTTTCGGAGAAGGGAAGGGATGGGACGAGGCAATGGGCGCCTGCAGAGAATGCACGGCGGGGCCAAGAAGCTGAGTTGGGTTGCCCTGAGCCTCAAGCGCGGGCTTCGGTAATAGTTGGTTCCCAGCGGCACACGCGCTTACCCCTTTCGGATGGTGCCTGCGGAGGCAGATCTGATACACCTTCCTCTCAAGACCACTCTCAAAAAATCGGCGGAGCAGATACAGAGTGAGAGGGAGGCCATGCGAGCGCTATGGCAGAATTTTTGCGGCAATTTGGGGGGAATTTCGGGTGAAAGGGTAGGGGGGCTGGAGAAGGTAAGGGAAATTGCGGAATGGTTCCCACGACGAAGCACTGCCCATCGTGGGTGGCCAAATTCAAGGCCCGCTCGTGCAATCCACACACAGGGCGACCACTTCGCTTCCTCTTCCACCACGACTCTGTGGTAGCCATCTACTTAACTGCTACCACTAACGAAACTAATATCTTCAATCACGACCAGGTCCTCCTTATTTTCCTTGGTGATTCTTTCTTGCAATAAGCCTCATGCGCCGAGCCTCGCCGGCACAATCAACCCGCGGGACTCCCCGTCGCGCACGCACGGCGCTCGCAGATGTGGCAACGCCCCTCGCCAGCCCCATCGGCTCGCCCGTGGCACCCAAGCCTCCCACAACAGTCATCTCATCTCTCGAAATATCTGTCCAGGGTGCCATTCCGATCCCACAACCATCAGGCTCCGCTAAGCCAACTCCCCTCTCTTCTGCCGCACCACTTCCGCCACCCACATCCGAAGACGGAGGCGCTCGCTGCGCTTCAGAATGCGGCACATTCCGACGGCATGGATGATGCGCCGCCGTCGGTACCGACCTTATTCCATCCAGATGCGCCGCCGCTTTTCGTTGGACCAAGCCTTGACATGAATACCGTTCGCACGCCCGGTCGCACTCGCCGTAACCCAGCATCGCCACAGGTGTCACAGAAGCAGCGGCCGTTTGGGCTGCAAGACTGCCCCGCGTTTTACCCCACTCTGGAAGAATTTAAGGACCCCATGTCATATATACGTGCGATTACTCCGCAGGCACAGGAATTCGGTATTGCAAAGATTGTGCCCCCTGAAACGTGGCGTATGCCTTTCGTCACTGATACCGAGGTGTGAAATTATTTTATTTTATTAATTTTTTATAGAGGTTCCGAAGGGGGGAGAGAAAGGAGCTCATTGGACATTGTTTCTAGAAATTCAGGTTCACGACACGGCTGCAGCGCCTTGATTCAATCGAGGCTTCGTCCCGTGCCAAGATTAATTTCTTGGAACAATTGTACCGGTTCCATCAACAGCAGGGCAATACCAGAGTGTCCATTCCCACCATCAATAACAAACCCATGGACTTGTGGCTCTTACGCAAGAAGGTTCAGGAACTTGGTGGTTATGACGCCGTGAGATGACTCGTTTACATGCCCCAGATTATTAAAAAAAACTGATTTTTTCCCCCGCTGGTATGCAGGTCACGAAGGGGAAGAAATGGGCTGATTTAGGCCGTCATTTGGGCTACACTGGAATTTCTGGTCTCTCTACCCAAATTAAAAATTCTTACACTCGCGTTATTCTCCCATACGAGCACTGGTGCGAGCACGTGCGCGCCTCGCCACTGGCTTCTCTCGCCACAACGCCGCGTGGTGACTCGCAACTGCGTACCCACATAAATACGCAGAAACGCATGTGGACCGGGGGTAGTGCCTCCAGGCAAGATCGCGATGGAAGCACGACCCCTCCAGACAGTCCCCTCACAGCAACGTCGAGCCCGCTTTCGGAGCCGCCCGAAGAGTCTGAAGTGAAGGAAGAACCGGATGAGAGCGCGCCGCACCGTCGCAGGGGTCGCGCATCCACTTCGTCCGAACAGAAAACTCGTTCGTTCGTTCGATAGTCGGACCTAGATCACTACTGAATTTTTCTCCCATGCGTTTGTTTCAGCAGGTGGTAAGAAGGCTGCCAACCGGAGAGCGGCCGTAGAGTCCGCCAAGGACGACGACTTGGATTCCTCGGAGGTATGCACCCCACTGCAATTTTTTCTTTGTATCCGATGTTTTGAGCCGTCATACGTTCTATTGGCACAGCTCCCTTGCGAAGTATGCCACAAGAATGACCGGGGCGAGGAAATGCTTCTCTGTGATAATTGTGACTGCGGTACGCTTTGGTTTCTGTTTCTGTTTACTGCACCCCACCGATCATATGTTTTTTCAGGATTTCATATGTTCTGCTTAGACCCCCCTCTTTCGACCGTGCCGCGAGGGCAATGGTTCTGCCCGACTTGCATATTCGGAACCGGGGGGGATTTTGGTTTCGACGAAGGGGTGGAGCATTCTTTGTCCAGTTTTCAGGCACGCGACCGCGAGTTCCGCCGAAGGTGGTTCCAGGCGCATTCACCCGAACAAGATAACACAAGCAAAGACGACCCCACAGCGAACATGTTCGGTGACGTCTGTGTGACAGAGTATGACGTCGAGTGTGAGTTTTGGCGCCTCGTACAATCATCACCGCACGAAACGGTGGAAATTGAGTACGGTGCTGATGTACATTCCACCACACACGGAAGGTAATATACTTTCTCTGGTTCACGTCGGATGCTGGAAAATTCTGAATGGAACTTTTTTCTCTATCCGGCAGCGCCATGCCTACTCTTGAGACGCATCCATTGGACCCGTATTCCAAGGACCCGTGGAACCTGAACAATATTCCTATCCTCTCAGACTCGCTTCTTCGTTACATCAAGTCAGATATCTCTGGCATGACCGTACCATGGACATATGTTGGCATGATATTCTCCACCTTCTGTTGGCATAATGAGGTGTGTTGCATTACTGTGTTGATTGCGGCTTCCAACTGACCATGTTGGGACGACAGGACCACTACACTTACTCGGTGAATTTCAGTGAGTATATTATCACCTGATATGTGGCGCGTGAAAATTTTCTGATCTGCTTCCCCCTCTCTACCCCTTCTCCAATCTAGTGCACTGGGGTGAAACGAAGACGTGGTATGGAATTCCAGGGGATGATGCCGAGAAGTTTGAGGCGGCTATTAAGAAAGAAGCGCCTGACTTATTTGAAGCGCAGCCAGACCTTCTCTTCCAGCTTGTCACACTCATGAGCCCCCAGCGCCTGACAGACGAGGGAGTACGGGTTTATGCTTGTAACCAGCGTGCTGGGGAGCTTGTGATTACCTTTCCCAAGGCATATCACGCCGGGTTCAACCATGGCGTAGGCTCTTTTTCTTTCCGGGTCTATCAGGGCGACCTCATTGACGTCTTCTATTTCACCATCAGTTAAACTTCAATGAGGCGGTTAATTTCGCGCTCCCCGATTGGCTGATATTTGGGCGCCAATGTGTGGAGCGGTATAGGGAACACCGAAAACAGCCAGTGTTCTCACACGACGAGCTACTCATCACAATCACACAGCAGTCACAGTCAATCGCGACAGCCATTTGGTAAGTGGTAGTATCTGTGATTGTTCGGGGCGCTCATATAACCTTCGGTTGCTCTTGACAGGCTCAATGACAGTTTGAAGGAGATGACTGATCGTGAGATGGGTGACAGGCGCAGAGCGCGTGCCCTGAAACTTGGCGAAATTCTGGAAGACGAAGACCGATCAGAAGATCACTATCAATGCATCACGTGTAAAGCTTTCTGTTACCTCTCTCACGTCACGTGTCACTGCACCAACAAGGTCGCCTGCGTCGACCACGCCGAGTCGTTATGCAAGTGTGCCATGGAGCAGCGTATACTTCGCAAGCGCTTTTCGGACGAGGACCTCCTTGAGACGCAGATCCGTGTCGCGGAGCGGGCCTCCGTTCCCTCGACCTGGCAGGCAAAGCTGAACAGAGCGCTGGCAGAGAGTGCTCGGCCCCCCTTGCGTGTGCTACGTGCGCTCCTGGCTGAAGGCGACCGCATTAACCACCCACTTCCGGAGCTTGCAAATATTCGCAAATGCGTGAATCGCGCAAACGATTGGATCGACGCTGCGAACACGTTCCTTGTGCGGAAGCAAAGTCGCAAGCGCTCAAAGCGACCAAAGGTCCGTCCATCGGTTACTGGGGATGTGGCGTCGCAGGCAGAGGATCCTGGTGATCGCCCGGATCGAGGCCTGGACGAGATCTATGCTCTGTTGAACCAGGTTGATGATCTCGGTTTTGATACACCGGAGATTGGGTATCTTAAGACGCATGCAGCCAAGGCAGAAGACATAAAGGCTCGAGCGCGTTCCCTACTCACGGCGACACCCATGGAACACGACCGCGAGGCCCACTTGCAGGATTGCGAACGGCTTTTGCTAGAAGGCTCATCTATCAATGTGTTCCTTGACGAACTTGTGGATGTGGAGAAGCTTGTTGCACGCGAACAACTCACGAAGGAGCTGGACGACGAGGCTGCTGATGATAGTGTCCTGACGTTGGAGGAAGTTGCCCAGTACATGACGCGCGCACGGGCGTGCAATCTTCCGCAGGAGAATAAGCACGTTCGGATGCTAGAGGCACGTCAGCGTGCAGGTCAGAGCTGGGACGAACGTGCACGCCACGTGCTATTGCAGCAGCACAAGACGATCGAAGAACTCGATGAATTCGAGGATATCGATCCGAACGTGCCGATTGACCTGACCATCCTGGACAAGATCGCATCGGCACGCGCCAAAGCTAAGGAGTTCGACAAGCAGGCAGGGGCTTGGCTTGAGCCTGAGGAAGACGCACCGCGGCCCCGTGTATTGGATGTGATGCGGCTCGCCACGCGCGCGGAAAAGGACTTTAGCATCCCCTCTATAAAGCAGCTAAAGCTCAGGGCCGACTTTGCCCACGAGCTTGAGTCTCGGTGCGACCAGGTGCTACATGACCGATTCGACCACAGCGAAGACGAGGACATCTTTGACACTATGCTCAAGTGGGTTGAGTATGCTAAGCTACACCTAGGCATCTTCTCGTTACCCAAGTTTGAGCGGCTTGATGAACAGTTGACTGCGCATTATCGCTGGCTAGAAAATTTACCCTGGTACTGCCCGAATCACTGCGAGCCGCATGGGAAGGAACTCTTCGAGGATGTGCTAGCTGCTACGCGACCCGAGGACGATTTGCCGCCGGACGACGAGTTCTTCACCTGCATTTGCCACGAGGCAGTGCGACCCCCAGCACCAGGTACGGTGTCGGATGCCGTACAGTGTGACCACTGTTACGCGCGATTCCATGGGCAGTGCGCACGTAGCGGTGGTTCATGTCCGTTCTGCGATCATCACCATTGGAACGGAACGCTGCACAAGGAACGCAGTTGGCATTTCTGCTACATGCCGACTATTCTGATGCACGCACCGGATATCACTAAGTTCTATTCGGAAGACTGGAAGCAACTGGAGGTTATTGTGCACCGCGTGGATAGGTTGACATCCGTTATTGGACAGTTTCTGTCGTTCGCGTCGCAGCCGGGCAACCAGCGCAAAGAGTACCTGCCTCAGGTACGACATTATATGCGCAAGCTGTTCAAGATCCAATTCGCCGTATCGCCGAATCCAGAAGTTTCTTTCGGTCTCGACCTCGCCGGCCTACACCGTATTTTGGCGGAATTGCCCGTAACTGTCCGGACCAAGAAGCGGCGGCGGCCGAAGTTTACGTTTGGTCAGGATGTCGATGCAAATTGGACGGATGGGACGCGCTGCATCTGTCGTGGACGCACACCATTCCTTCTCGGCTTACCCAGAGTTGGGTGTGAGATGTGCGAAAGGTTCTATCATGGCAGATGTGTTTTTGTCTCCGTCGATAACAACAACTTCGAAAATCGATTCGTCTGCCCGCTCTGTTGTCTCCGCAAGAATCGCTCGTATGGGTATGCGGAACTGCGTGTAAAGGATATTAGTGAGTCGCCCGCTTCATCCTTCGGGATACCTCTAAAGCTCGTGAGCAGATCGTACCGACCAGGATACGTATGTCGACACGCTCAAGATGCTGGATACATTCAGCAGAGACATCATATATAAAGAGCTCCCTCCTCCTTACACCCAGACCTTGTTCATAGAGCTCATCCGATTTAGTCCTGGCCAGCCAGACACCGTGTTAGCGAACGGATCTTCATCTCATTCGAGTGGGACCACTCTTGCGCCAAATCACCCACCAAATCACCCACTACCCACCAACGGCCACTCCTTTCACCCGCGAACACTTCCACCTCCTCCCCCACCACGTGCCCCAATTCACCCCTATTCTCCGCCTCATCGCGTCAACGTACCAGCAGCCCACATGCCCCCGCCACCACCCTGGGAAATTAAATGGACGCGTCCGGTCCCACCTACCTCATCGACTGCTTTGCCCCCTTCTTCCGCATCAGCTGCTGCAAATTCAACACCAGCATCCTCATCGTCCTCAATGCGACGTCTCTCCATTTCTTCATCATCCGCTGGTCCCGTTCCCGTTCCATCTCTCCCAGTTGCAGTCGTAAACGATGATATGCGGTTGCCGGCCGTCACTCCGCTCACTCCGCCGTCGGCATCACGAAAGCGTAAATATCCGGAGGGAGACGTGGCTACGGAACGCACATCGCCGTATGGCAGTGGCAGTCCGTCGTATAAACGTCCTACGCCTGCCGCAGTCTCGGCAGAACCGATGGATCATACACCGTCCCAAACGCCGGCGTTCGTTTCACTGCCAGCCCCGCCATCGTCATCGTCGTCATCATCCTCTTCGTCTGCGACTGCCTCTGTGTCTTCTCCAGCCGCACCGGGACCGGCTTCTTCAGGCCATAGGGCTACACAGACCCTCTCGCCCTCGTTAGCAATGATCATGTCACCCGACTCGCGACATATGCCACCGTTCATAAGGACGAGCTCTTCCGCTTCGCTGCCCGCTACACCTCCGCAGCAGCAGCGTAAAGTCAAGCTCACCTATACGAACGGTGAAGGTACGCCTCGGTAATGCTTGATTCACGTCGATTCAATCCCAACCTCTTTGGATCTTGTGTTTTTTATTTTATTTTTTGTGGCTTTTCGGCTCATAGGCTATGTCCGTTACATGCTTTTTTTTTTAACACTCGGTTGTATTTAATCGGTCACTTCTTGCGATCAACAAGACAGCGTGTATTGTTTTTTTTTTCCTTTTTGTTTTATTTTATTCTTCGGAAGATTATTTATTATATTCTCCCGAAGACTATGCATATGAGGGGAACACGTGGGGAAAGGAGACTTATGTGTAGCGTAGCATAGCAGGTCGTGCACGCTTTCAACGACCAGGGGCGAGCAGCTGATATATATATGCATCCACATAAGGAAATACGTCTCGTATTATCTTCCAAGGAGGACAGGACGGTGGAGGTAAGACAAAAATCTACCGGACCATAAGCTTGTACGCTGAGAACCCGCCGACGAGACCGAGCGTGATGAGTGCTCCGACGATCGATGCGAACCAGGCATAGCCCGGGACTCCCTGACCCGGCACGTGTACGTTCATACCCCAAATACCTTTATTATCAAGTCACTCATTGAACGTTCGCCCGCGAGTGCAACTGGTGAGTACAAACTTACCGGTGATAAGGTTCATCGGGATGAGGATGGTTCCCAGCGCGGTAAGCTTGGAAAGCACTTCGTTGATCTGGTTGTTCGCGTCTGTCATCTCGATGCTGATCTGTGCTAAATAATTTGAGTGCGTGCGCGATAATATTTTTTCGTAGTGGTTCAGGTTTTGCGTCATTGTGATCAAGTGGTCTTGAATATCCGAGAGATATAATCCCTGTTGACATAACAACGCATGAAGAAGACCATGAGAGAGGGGGAAAAGAAGGCAACGCACAATATCGCTCGTGGGCGCGACCTTCCAATTTTCGTTGCACCGCTTCGCAAGGCCTTTAACGACGTCCGCTTTATTACCCATCAACCTGAGCAATCCCATTACTTTCTTCCTACATCGCCCAATACGACGCAACATGTCCGTCTGTTCCGTTTCCTTGAGGATGAGCACCAACTCGTCGATACTGTCGACCTCGTACTCGATGCTCTGGATCAGCGGTCCGAATGCATCCGTGATGTCGTCGATGAGCGCGTAGGATATCCAGTCGGACGTGACACTGATGTAGTCTTTGAGCTGTTTGATTCGCCGTCGTACGTTCTGTGGATGGGGAGTCGGGCGGAAGTGGAACTGCAGGTGTGAGGGGGATATTATTAGCCAAACGTCACATCCGAGAAGGAGAAAACGACTTGACAGAGAGGATTCCCTCGCGGAAGACGATGATGTACATGTTCAGTGGCTCTAGGTGCGTCGGGCTATAAGGGTCCTGATCGAAACTTCTGAAACAAACGAGATAATACGTCCGGAAGAGCTCGATCTTTTCGCGGGCTTCTTCCATCTGGATATCTTCTGCCGTGAGCGGGTGGATGCCAAAAACCTAATTCACACACGGTCAACTAGAAGAACGAGTAGATGTACATGCGACGTACTTTCGACAGCATCTTCATCTCCTCGTCTGTGGGAGAAAGGATGTCGAGCCACCAGGTATGTCCCTCTGAGTCTGGGCCGACGAGGCTCTTGTACACCTCCCCACCATTCCCACCTGGGGGTACCTTCGTGTCCTCACGAGTGACACGTGCAGTCGCTTGTGAACTGGTCCGTGTGGGCCCACCCCGACGCTCAGGCTCCGCAGGAGCAGGGGATTTATCTGGCCCGCCCACCCCGACAAACATGTCTTCAAATGACTGACCGTCGGCTGGGAGTTCGCTTAGGCTCCTCGCATGGATGGTTGCGCCCAATGCATTGGAGTAGAAGGAGAACCTGTATGGTCTGTCATGGCCGACTCCGTTTGCGGTGGCAGATGAAAGGTCGACAAATGAAGGAACCTCGGAGAGCGGGGGTGCGAGGACGGCAGCCAGGGATGCGGGCGGTACGCCAGGTATTCCTTCGAAGAGTGCCATTTTCCCGCCCCCGTAACGACGCGGCAAGGCGTTGCTCTGGCTAAGTTTTCGCTCTCGCAGATTGTGTGGGGTAGGGAGACGGAAGTCGGTGGTACCGCTTCCACCACTCGATGCTCCTTCGACGATTGCACTTGCATGGGAGGGCTTGCGCATCCTCAAGTGTTGGAAACGATCATCAGTGTCATTGGCAAGCCCAAGCCGCGTCTTTTCCGCCACCGCGAAATCTTCCATGGCTTGAAAGTTGAAGGTCTGTCGGCTGAGCAGGAAGGGAGGTTGATAAAGCGGCAATGTGCCATCGAATTGGTGCGGGGCACTGTGAACAGAGCCGAGAAGGTGGGGTTCGTGTTGTTCGGCGAGGTGGTGTGTCATGTGCAAGTCTTGCGGCAGGTGGTAAGGATCATCGCTGTGTTGTTGACGGGGATGTTCTCCACGCGCGATTTCCATTTCCCGTTCCTCCTGTAAGAAGAGATTCGGGAAGGTGGTTTCTTCATGGTGTGGGTGTATCTCGGGCTGGCACTCATCGTGCTCCCGCAGCGCAAGCGGAGATGCCTCGGGAGAAACGGAAACGGAAACGGAACCCTGACGGGCACGTGAAAGGTGTATGGCCAAGTCTACGTCAAGCGTGCGTTGGCGCTCGCGAACATCGGGGTCCAACGAGTTGTAAGGGCGAGACAGAACCATGGATCTTCGAGCGGCGGCGGCGGTTTCGCTATCGAGGGACGACCTGCGATACCGCGTTAGCGATCCGTCCCGATCGCCGTTGATAGACATTGGGGACGAAGACAGCGGCGGGTCGTTAATTGGGGAAGACATTGGGCAAACGAGTGGGAGGCTGTTTCTGGCGGATGGATGTTGCGGTGAAAACTCGACCGTAAATTTACCACTGGTGATGGTCGATCCGATAAGAGTAAAAGACACCCGATGGATAGCAAAGCTCTATGAAACTCTTCTCCTTCTGTATGTGAAGGCTTTGGCTCGTGTGTAGTCTTTGAGGCGAATATCAGCCATCCGTATACTTGAAGGGGAGCATGACGTACGGTGTTGCCCAGTTGACGGGCCAAGCCGGGTGATGACGGAGTCGTATGAACTACGGGGTTGAATGCACGATGAGAGAGAAACCCCCGGTCGGTCGCTCTGTGGTGGACGGTGGGGTGAAAAATGCACGCATGGCGTAACGTAATCTGTGCCCTGACATAGTCTACTCCTCTACACTCACTTGGGCGTGCTTTCGCAACTCATCCAACGTTTCCTCGTCCACACCACAGTCAACAAGGACCACTTCAAGACCAACCCGCCCCCGCACGAGTGTAACAAGCTCATTCCCAACACCACGCCCCGGACCGGCATGGCCGAACCTGGTCAGATTCCACGGTACGACGCCATCCTGCGGGACCTGGGCAGCGCATCTCACCTCACACTGGACGATGTAGAGTTTCTGGAGGTGAGGGAGGACGGTGTCGGAGGCAGACACCACGATGTGAAGAAGAGTCGATGAAATCCCAATCCGTTTCCCGAGTCGTAAGCTCTGCACGGAGCCCAACGCGCGAAGCAACGACTCCCAATGAACCGTGGGCGTATTCACCGCCTGCTCAGGCTCCGGTTCAATCGTGAGATGCTCCACACGCATGGCAGGCAGATGCGTGCACAAGCCGCCCAAATGGAAAAAGGGACTCGAATGCTCGAGAAGCGTCGTCTCCCCGCGTGGATCAACGGGAC
>WNFQ01002048.1_pt1 | contig 14522 bp, 6 predicted proteins | sample 5400171 | NCBI WGS metagenome assembly WNFQ01 (sample SAMN13153356, study PRJNA577476) | soil metagenome | isolation source: 20 cm soil under Madrone tree | place: USA:California | collected 2016-06-14
CATTCGAAGTAAGCCATCTCAGGCGCATAGCCGGCTTCGACCAGGGTTTCAAACCCGGCTTTGATCAGCGCCGTCAGGCCGCCACAGAGCACTGCTTGCTCGCCGAAGAGATCGGTTTCCGTCTCTTCGCGAAAGTTTGTTTCGATCACCCCGGCGCGGCCGCCGCCGATAGCCGCGGCGTAGGCGAGACCGATCTTGCGCGTGTCGCTGGTTGGATCCTGATGAACTGCCAGCAGGCACGGCACTCCTGCACCCCTTTTGTATTCGTGCCGCACGAGGTGTCCCGGTCCCTTCGGCGCCACCATAAACACGTTGACGTCGTCAGGCGCTTTGATGAATTCGTAGTGAATCGAGAAGCCATGCGAGAAGGCCAAATACTTTCCCGGAGTCATCGATTCAGCGACCTCTCGCGCGTACACATCCGGGGCCATTTCGTCGGGCACCAGCATCATGACGATGTCGGCTTCAGCGGCGGCCTGGGCAACTGGCCGCACCCGCAAGCCCGACTGCTCGGCTTTCGCAACCGAAGCGCTTTCCGAGCGCAGACCAACTGTTACGTCACAGCCCGATTCGCGCAGGTTGTTTGATTGTGCAAAGCCCTGGCTGCCGTAACCGATGACGGCAATCTTTTTATCCCGTAGCGCCCCAAGGTCAGCGTCTTTGTCATAATAGATATTCATCGTTCGATCCTCTGATGGTGATTTCAAACGAGCTGTCTTCGACCTTTGTCACTCAGCTCAATAACATTGTGTGATTTCCGGTAGTGTCCTTGTTTGGGTTTCTCTCTGGCGCCCTCTGTGAAGACCTCGGCGTCCTCTGCGGTTGAATGCTTCTGAATCCCATATTTGACCGCAGAGGTCACAGAGGACTTCGCAGAGGGGCGCAGAGAAACAATCACGTTAGGTCACTCAACAAGTCTCCTCCCCATTTGTCAGGCGACCAATCGCGATCCGGCCGGTCCGCGTGATCTCATGAATGCCGATCGGCCGCAGCAGTTCGATAAAGGCTTCGACTTTCTCTTTGTTGCCGGAGGCCTCGACGATCATCTGTGTGTGCGAAATATCGACGACCTTTGCCCGGAAAACACTGACCAGGCTGAGAACTTCCTGCCGCTGTGGTCCCGGTTCGGCGTTGACGGTAATCAACGCCATATCGCGCTCAATGTGCGGACTGCTGGTCACGTCCAGCACCTCGCGAACCCGTGCCAGCCGTTCGCACTGTTTGACGATTTGTTCGATGGTGCGATCGTCGCCGCTCGTCACGATGGTGACGCGCGCCCACTGCGGATCAAGCGTCGCACCGACCGAAATCGTTTCAATGTTGAACCCGCGCGCACTGAACAACCCGACAATGCGGGAAAGTTCGCCCGGCTGATCTGCGACCACGATTGAAAGAGTATGGTTCATTTTCTAATTGTCAATTTCCGATTTCCGATTGCCGATTTTGTGCCTAGTTTGCGGCCATGCCGACTATGCAGTCAGTACCGGGAGCGGTAGCGACCTGGTCTCAATTCACGGGACAGGCGAGTTTGCCGGGTCGATAACGCGGTCGCTACCGCTCCCGGTACTGACCTCATCCCTCCGCCAATCACGGGCCCATCGGCAATCGGCAATGCCCTAAACTCCCTCACTCTGGAAAATCATGTCACGCGAGCTGGCTCCGGCGGGAACGATGGGGAAAACATTCTCCTCCCTGGAAACCACGACATCGATTACCGCCACGCCCTTATGCGACAGGCCGGCTTGAAGGACTCCGTCCAACTCATCGGGACGAGTCGCGCGAACGCCGAAGGCGCCATACGCTTCTGCCAGCTTGACGAAATCAGGCGCTACGGAGATATCCACCTCCGAATAGGTGCGATCATAGAACATCTCCTGCCACTGCCGCACCATCCCCAGGTAGCCGTTGTTCATGATCAAGATCTTGACCGGGAGATCGTATTGCACCGCCGTAGCCAGTTCCTGATTCGTCATTTGAAAGCCGCCATCGCCGACTATGGCAAGCACGAGCTGATCGCGATAGGCCAGTTGCGCACCGATGGCGGCAGGAACACCAAAGCCCATCGTCCCCAGGCCGCCGCTGGTAATCCATTGGCGCTCCCGGTTGAACGGATAGAACTGCGCCGTCCACATTTGGTGTTGCCCCACGTCGGTAGTGATGATCGCATTTCCGTTCGTCAAGCGGTGCAATTCACGAATCACGTGTTGCGGCTTAATGTGGTCACCAGCTCCGGAGAAGTGCAACGGTTCTTCGCGCTGCCACGAGCGCAATTGTTTCCACCATCGCGCGCGCTGCCGCTTGCTTTGATCGATCGCCCCTGACCCGCGCGATTCAACTTTGGCATACAGGGCCGTGAGCGCCTCGCCCGCATCAGCAATCAATGAAAGATCCGGGGCGCGATTCTTACCGACGTTGGCGGGGTCGATGTCGATGTGAATCACCTTCGCATGCGGCGCAAACGTCGCCAGTTTACCAGTCACGCGATCATCGAAACGCACGCCGACCGCGATCAGGAGATCGCTCTCGGCGACCGCCATGTTCGCGACAAATGTTCCATGCATTCCCAGCATGCCCAGCGAGAGTGAATGCGCGGACGGAAATCCCCCCAGCCCCATCAGAGTCGGAGTGACCGGAATTTGCAGTTGTTCGGCAAAAGCAAGCAAGCGCGCCGACGCGCCGGAATTGACTATCCCGCCCCCAACGTACAGCACCGGACGCCTTGCTTTGAGAATGGCTAAAGCCGCCCGATTCACACTCGACGGATCAGGTTTGGATGTTTTCTCGACACATGGGAAGCTGATCTTTTCCAATCTCGAGTAAAGTGCCGGCGCCGCCGACACGTCCTTCGGAATGTCGATCACGACTGGCCCTGGTCTTCCCGTGCGAGCCAAGTGGAACGCCTCGTGAACTATCGCGGCCAAATCGCGCACGTCACGCACGAGATAATTGTGTTTGACGCAGGGCCGCGTAATGCCGACAGTATCCACTTCCTGAAAAGCATCCGTGCCGATCAGCGGGAGAGGCACCTGGCCGGTAATGACCACGATCGGAGTTGAATCCATATAAGCGTTGGCGATTCCCGTCACTGCGTTGGTAGCGCCCGGCCCCGAGGTGACCAGGACGACGCCGACACGTCCCGACGCGCGCGCATAACCCTCCGCCATGTGCACCGCGCCTTGCTCGTGACGTACCAGGTAGTGCGTAATGCGGTCGCGCGCCCGCCACAACTCATCGTAAATGTGAAGCACCGCGCCACCCGGATAGCCAAAGATCGAGTCGACACCCTCATGCACGAGGGCTTCTATCAAGATCTCGGCGCCGCGCGGAAATTTTTGATCCAAACTCGTTTGCGGCGTGCTATTTTGCGATGCGTTAGTCTGTTGTTCAGCGATCATTTACATCACTCCATAAGCTGGACATCCAGCCACTGGAAATCTGCTATCAACGAGCCTGCGAAGCAGGCGGAAGAGTAAAGCCCAGGGTGCAGCGAGCGAAGCAAGTGGAACCCTGGGCTAAATTCTGCCGCCTGTGCCACAGGCTCATTGATCGGTTCATTCCCAGATTCCTTGTTGCTAAGCTTCCCAGAAATTTCAAGACGGCCCTTTCTTCTGTTCAGTATTCTGGCCAAGTTACGGAGCCTGCTTCCTACGCGAGCACCGTCTCTCCCATCAAATACTTGTCAACTCCCTTCGCGGCCCGTCGTCCATCCGCAATGGCCCAGACGACCAGAGACTGGCCACGGGTCATATCGCCCGCGGCAAAGACTCTTGGCACGATGGTCATCTGCTCCTGATCAACCTCAACATTGCCGCGCTCGTTGATCAGCACTCCCAGCTGAGACAAAAGTCCATCTGTTTCCGGACCGAGGAAGCCCAACGCGAGCAGAACCATCTGCGCCGGCCACTCTCGCTCGGTTCCCGGTACTTCACGAAGTCCGGGCCCTCCATTGCTTCCTTTCTCCAAACTAACCTCGACCGTTTGCACTGCGCGCAAATGCCCGTTTTCGTCACCGAGGAAACGTTTCGTCATGATTGAGTAGGCGCGAGGATCCCTGCCAAAAACGGCCACTGCTTCTTCCTGGCCATAATCGAGCCGATAGACTTTGGGCCACTGCGGCCAGGGATTGTCCGGCGCGCGTTCTTCCGGCGAGGGCGGCAAAATCTCAAATTGGGCCAGACTCCGGCATCCGTGCCTCAGCGCAGTTCCCACGCAGTCCGTGCCTGTGTCACCGCCGCCGATCACGATCACATCCTTTCCCTTCGCGGAGAGATAACGTCCGTCTTCGTGGTTGCTATCGAGCAAACTCTTTGTGTTGGTGTGAAGAAACTCCATCGCAAAATGGATTCCCTGAAGATTTCTTCCTGCCAGCGCAAGATCGCGCGGCCTCGTTGCGCCGCCACATAGGACAATCGCGTCAAAGTCTTTGTTGAGTCGCTCGACGTCATAGTCCTTACCAACATTCAATCCGGTAACGAATCTGATTCCTTCCGCGGACATCAGATCCAATCGACGCTGCACGATAGTCTTCTCCAATTTCATATTGGGGATGCCGTACATCAACAGTCCACCCGCGCGATCGGCGCGTTCGAAGACCGTCACCAGATGGCCAGCGTGATTGAGCTGGCTGGCGCAAGCGAGACCGGCCGGGCCCGAACCCACTATTGCCACGTTCTTGCCGCTGCGCACCGCGGGTGGCTTTGGTACCACCCAACCGGCTGCAAAGGCCTTGTCAATAATTGCCTGCTCAATGCTCTTGATGGTTACCGGAGCATCGTTGATGCCGAGCACGCATGATCCTTCGCAGGGCGCCGGGCAAACACGCCCGGTAAACTCCGGAAAGTTGTTGGTCCGATGCAGGCGATCGAGTGCTTCACGCCAGTGGCCACGATAGACAAGGTCGTTCCACTCGGGAATTAGGTTATTGATCGGACAACCGGAAGCAGCCCCGTTAATGATCCGGCCCGTATGACAGAACGGCACACCACAGTCCATGCAGCGCGCGCCCTGCTCGCGCAAATGTGACTCCGGCATGTGCTCATGAAACTCCTGCCAATCAAACACACGTTCCGCCGGCGGCCGCGAGGGCGGCAGCGTGCGTGTGAATTCCATGAAGCCGGTAGTCTTTCCCATGACGTTATGGAGTCAGTACCGGGAGCGATAGCGACCGGGTCACCCGAATGGCAATCATGACCGTCGCGTGGATTGAAACCCGGTCGCTATCGCTCCCGGTACTGACGCCATTACACCAATTCTTCAAGTTCCCCAGCAATCTACTTCCCTCCGACTCGCGCCAGGTCGTGCGAGTTCAACTCGAAGGCGGCCATCTCTGCCTCTTCATAAGTCATGCCGTCGCGCTTCATTTGCTTCTGCGCTTCAAGCACGCGGTGATAGTCGTTCGGGATAACGCGGACAAATCTCGGCAGCCATTCATCCCATGAAAGCAGCACTTCGGTAGCGCGAACGCTGCCCGTATATTCGGCGTGGCGAAAGATCATGTCTTTGACTTCCTCGATCTCTCCTTCATCTGCCAACTGCATGAGTTGGACCATCTCCTGGTTACAGCGACGCCAGAAGTCGCCGTGCTCATCGAACACATAAGCAACTCCGCCCGACATTCCGGCCGCAAAATTTCGCCCGGTGGTTCCCAGAACAACGACACTACCTCCGGTCATGTACTCGCAACCGTGATCGCCGACAGCTTCGACGACCGCCACGACGCCGCTATTGCGCACGCAGAATCTTTCTCCGGCCATGCCGCAGATGTACGCTTCGCCGCTCGTGGCGCCATATAAAGCCACGTTACCGACGATTACATTTTCCGAGGCGATAAACGTCGCGGACTTCGGCGGGAAGACGACAATCTTTCCGCCTGACAATCCCTTGCCCAGATAATCATTAGCGTCGCCTTCCAGACTCAGCCGAATGCCTCGCGGCACGAACGCACCGAAGCTTTGCCCGGCAGAGCCTTTGAAGTGCAGGCGAATTGTGTCGTCGGGAAGTCCGTCGGCGCCGTGACGGCGCGTTACTTCGCTACCCAGGATCGTTCCCACCGCGCGATTGACGTTGCGAATCGAAAGCGTGGCCGAAACCGGGGCCTTCCTTTCCAGAGCTGGCTGGCACAGTCCCAGAAGCGTAGTGTGATCCAAAGACTCTTCCAGCCCGTGGTCCTGCGCAATTCGACAATGCCGATCAACGGTCTCCGGTACGTCAGGTCGATAAAGAATTTTGGAGAAGTCGAGCCCGTGCGCCTTCCAATGTTCAGCGGCGCTGCGCTTTTGAATGCAATCGGTGCGGCCTACCATTTCCTCGAGCTTGTGAAAACCCAGCTCTGCCATCAGCTCGCGGACTTCTTGCGCGATGAAATACATGAAGTTCACCACGTGTGACGGATCGCCGCCGAAGCGGGCGCGCAATGCCGGGTCCTGGGTCGCGACACCTACCGGGCACGTGTTCAAGTGACAGACACGCATCATGATGCAACCCAGGCTAACGAGCGGCGCGGTCGCAAAACCGAACTCCTCCGCGCCCAAGAGAGCAGCAATCACCACGTCGCGCCCGGTCTTGAGTTGGCCGTCGGTTTCGATCGTGACGCGGCCTCGCAGATCGTTGAGCACCAGCGTCTGGTGTGTTTCCGCGAGACCCAGTTCCCACGGCACCCCCGCATGCTTGATGCTGGTCAAAGGAGCAGCGCCAGTGCCGCCATCGTGTCCGCTGATCAGCACGACATCTGCGCGCGCTTTGGCCACTCCAGCTGCGACCGTGCCGATGCCGACTTCGGCAACCAGCTTCACGCTGATGCGCGCCCGCGGGTTTGAGCACTTTAAATCGTAGATGAGTTCGGCCAGGTCCTCGATCGAGTAGATGTCATGATGCGGTGGCGGGGAAATGAGACCAACGCCCGGAGTCGAGTGCCGCACTTTCGCGATGTGCGGATAAACTTTATATCCCGGTAGTTGGCCTCCTTCGCCGGGCTTTGCCCCCTGCGCAATTTTGATTTGCAATTCCTGAGCGTTGACCAGGTAGTTACTGGTTACACCAAAGCGGCCCGATGCTACCTGCTTAATCGCGCTGTTTCGCGAGTCACCATTCGGCTCGGCGAAATAGCGCGCGGAATCTTCACCACCTTCACCGGTGTTGCTTCTGGCGCCGATGCGATTCATCGCAATGGCCAGCGTCTCATGTGCCTCTTTACTGATTGAGCCGTAGGACATCGCGCCTGTCTTGAAGCGCTTAACGATCTGCGCAACCGGCTCAACTGTATCGATCGGAACGGGCCGGCGTTCAGACTTGAGTTCCATCAAGCCACGCAGGGTGCAAAGGCGCTGCGCCTGATCGTCAACCAGCTTGCTGTACTCTTTGAAGACCTCGTAACTGTCCACGCGACAGGCATGCTGCAGTTTGTGGATCGTCTGCGGGTTGAACAAGTGGAGTTCACCCTCACGCCGGTAGCTGTATTGCCCCCCACCGCCGAGTGTCGGTTCATGCGCACTGCGATCCGGGAATGCCCGTTTGTGCCTGAGCCTCGCTTCTTCGGCAATTACATCCAGGCCGACACCGCCGATGCGTGAAGGCGTCCAGGTGAAATACCGGTCGACGAAATCCTGATCCAGACCGAGCGCCTCGAAGACCTGCGCGCCGCAATAGCTCTGAATCGTCGAAATGCCCATTTTGGAAATGACTTTTACGACGCCCTTGTTGATTGCCTGGATGTAGTTCTCGGCGGCTTGATCCGGGTCCAGGCCGTTGAGCAGGCCGCGACCGATCATGTCGCTCAGACTTTCGAACGCGAGGTAAGGATTGATCGCCGCCGCGCCGTATCCGAGCAGCAACGCGAAGTGATGCACCTCGCGCGGCTCGCCACTCTCGATGACAAAACCTACCTGCGTGCGCGTTCCTTCACGAATCAGGTGATGATGAATTGCTGAAACGGCCAGCAACGCGGGAATCGGAGCGCGATCGCGCGTGACGCCGCGATCGGAGAGCAGGATGATGCCATATCCTTCCAGGATGGCTTTGCTCGATTGCCGGCAAAGACTGTCCAGTGCGTCCTCGAGGCCGCGCCTGCCCTCGTCTGCTGAGAACAGCATCGGCAAGGTGATAGACCTGAATCCGGAAAATCCCGCATCGCCCAGATGCTTTAACTTTTCGAGCTCTTTGTTGGTAAGAATCGGTGAACTCAGCTTGATCTGTCGGGCACACTCCGCGGTCGGTTCGAGCATGTTTGCTTCCGGGCCGACGGTCGTGTCGCTGGACATGACCAGTGCTTCACGTATCGCGTCAACGGGTGGATTAGTCACCTGCGCGAAAAGCTGCTTGAAATAGTTATAGAGCAGTTGCGGCCGTTCAGAGAGCACCGCCAGCGGCGTGTCCGTGCCCATCGAGCCAATCGCTTCGTTCTTATCGAGCGCCATCGGTGAGAGCAACAAGCTGAGATCTTCGTTGGTGTAGCCGAATGCCTGCTGCCGGGTAAGCACGGCTGCAGTATCCAACTCGGTCGCAACCACCGGCGAGGGAATGCTGTCGAGGGCGATCAGGTTGTCCTTGAGCCACTGGCCGTAAGGATGCTCTGTCGCGAGTTGGCTTTTCAACTCCTCGTCGTCAATGATTCGTCCTGCTTCCGTGTCGACCAGCAGCATTCGGCCCGGTTGCAGTCTTCCCTTCTGCAGAATGCGATCGGGCGGAATGTCGAGCACCCCAACTTCGGAAGCCATCACCACCAGGTCGTCCTTGGTCACGTAGTAGCGCGACGGTCGCAGCCCGTTGCGGTCCAGCACCGCGGCGATCCTGATGCCATCGGTGAACGCTATCGAAGCGGGACCGTCCCATGGTTCCATCAAGCAGGAGTGATACTCGTAGAACGCCTTCTTCTCTTCGCTCATCGACTCATGACGGCTAAACGGCTCCGGTATCATCATCATCATCGCATGCGGCAATGACCGTCCCGCGAGCAAGAGCATCTCCAGCACGTTGTCGAACATCGCTGAGTCGCTGCCATCGGGATCGATCACCGGCAGGACCTTGTGCAGATCCGAACCGAAAACTCTTGATTTGAACTTGCTTTCGCGGGCGAATGTCCAATTGATGTTTCCGCGCAGCGTGTTGATCTCGCCATTGTGAGCGATGTACCGATAAGGATGCGCGCGCGCCCAACTGGGAAAGGTGTTGGTGCTGAACCGTGAATGGACCAAAGCGAGGGCCGATTCTACCGATGGATCATCCAAATCCGGATAAAAGGCCGTCAACTGACCAGGAGTCAACATCCCCTTGTAGACAATTGTTCTGGATGACAGGCTGGGAACATAGAACATACGCCGCTCGTGAATTCCCCGCTTAGCTCCCTGGCTGACGCGTTTTCGAATGATGTAGAGCTTGCGTTCAAAGTCGAGAGCGTCCGCAATATTCTCGTCGCGCGCGATGAAAATCTGGCGGATTACCGGCCGCGAGGTTCTTGCTGTGGGCCCAATCTCGGCGTCATTCGTTGGTACTGTGCGCCAACCAAGCACGCGTTGGCCCTCTTCTTTGACGATTCTCTCGAAGAGGCGCTCGCATTCACGCCGGCTCGCGGAATCTCTCGGAAGGAATACCATTCCGACTGCATAGCCGCCTGCGCGTGGCAACTTAAACTTCCGCTTCTCGCACTCGCGGGTGAAGAACACGTGAGGGATTTGCAAAAGGATGCCTGCCCCGTCTCCAGTGTTTTTTTCGGACCCACACGCGCCGCGATGCTCTAAATTCAAGAGCACCTGAATCGCTTGCTCAACGATCAAGCGAGAACGTCGCCCCTTCACGTCGACGACGAAGCCCACCCCGCACGAGTCATGCTCGAACCTCGGGTCATAGAGTCCTTGCTTTGTAGGGAACACCGACTGCGTCATGTCGTTCGATCTTTTTTATCGCCGCCAAGCAGGTTCGGAATATGAATAAAGCCACCAACTAAACGCGTTGATGGCCTCTTAAGCATTTGCGTCGGCAGCGGGCCATCAGGAGCTATCCTTCCCTTTTCCGACTACACCAATAGCCACACCAACAGAGCGAACGAAACCCAATGTTCGCAAATGAACTGCCGATGAATTTCGTCCTTGAGCCATCACAAATGCCGGATGCCGCTTTCCCGCCAGACCCCCCGCGTTCAGAATGAGATTCGACGAACTCAATCTACATCGTTAATGAGTCTTTGCATAATTTGAATTTTTTAGGCTCTCATAAATCACACGCAGTCTCGGGCGAGTCAAGGGAAGTCCGCGTCCAGCGACACTTTTGTAGCGGTCGTGAGAGCGCAGAACAAAAACGTACTCACTTCAGGTCAGCGATTCATCCTGGCATCTTGATTAGTCAGCCAGGTGCGGCTTCAACGAGGTCCTCTTTAACAAAACCCGGTGGAACAAGGCTTGCTGGCCCGATACTGAGTAGTGGTTTAATTTGCGCCTTATAACAAACGACGCATGGCTAGAGACCAAATCAACGACGATCGTGCAGTCAGTACCGAGAGCGGTAGCGACCGGGTCTCAATCCCTGCCACTCTCGAGTTTGCCAAGGGAACAACCCGGTCGCTACCGCTCCCGGTACTGACCTCAAGCCAACGGTAGCAACCAACCGTAATAAGGAGAATGATGAAAGCTCATCGCGGATCGACGGCGCGGCTCGGTCAGGCTTATCGCGACCAGGTGCGGATGCATGCCGACTCTTGTCTGGGAGTCACGGCCGCTGAAACCGATCCCGCCGTAGTCTCCCGAACGCTGCGCCGTTTTCTTAAGATCGAGGACCAACGTCTTAAGACGGCCCATTATCTGGGTAGAGCCGGGTGCGAAACGGCCGCGGCGAGGAGCTTCGTGCTTGACATTGTAGTGGGTCACGCCTTTCGTCATGCCGCCCCGGTGATTCAATCAAACGGAATCGTAAACGGCGCTCAGCTTAGCTGTGCGTTGCTGGCTGTTGGCGGGTACGGGAGGGCCGAACTCGCGCCTTATTCTGATCTCGATCTGCTGTTTCTTTACAGCGGCCCACGCCTCAGTCAGATGAGACCTGTCTTAACTAATCTCCTTCGTCTGTTATGGGACGCCGGACTGGCGGTCGGCCATAGTTTTCGTACCGTTGGAGATTGTATTACCACCGCCCTGGACGATCCCCACCTGCGAACTGCTTTGGTGAACACCCGCTTCCTGGCGGGGAACAAAGGTCTACACAACTCGCTGCAGGAGGCACTGGAAAAAGATCGTCGCCGCAGAGTTGACTCGTTTCTTACCGCGATCCGGAGAGAGAGCGATACCCGCCAGGGAAAATTCGGCGCCGCTGTTTGTCTGCAGGAGCCAAATATCAAAGAGACCGCGGGGGGTCTTCGCGATTTCCACACGGCGCTGTGGCTGGCGCACGCCCGACATGGCTACAAGACGCTGGATGAGATGCGCGCGCATGACCTGGTTTCAGAGATCGAATCGCGCAGGGCACTTCGCGCTTATGATTTTCTGTGGCGCATCAGGCACTCCGCGCACTTCCTGATGCGGCGAAAGACCGAGCGTCTCGCGCTCGATATACAACCCGTTCTAGCCGAACAGCTTGGCTATAAATCCACAGCTCATCTGCTCGCTTCGGAAAAACTGATGCGTGACTATTATCGTCATGCGCGCGAGCTGCAGCTGTTCAGTGAGGCTCTTGAGGCCCGCGTTGTTGATAATGAGTTGCCCGTTTCTCGCTGGGGGCGCAGGCGAGCTACCGAGCCGAAGAGCGAACCTTTTTCAATCAGGAGAGGGCGGCTGCAATTCGACGGCGAACAGGATTTCTTCGATAAGAAACCGCTGGCGATCTTCAGTGCCCTGGCGCTGGGACAGGCCGCCCGGGTTCCGTTCGACTATCGACTGCGCGAAATTCTGACGCAGAGTTTGCGCGCTATTGGTCCGGCATCTCGCGCCTCAGTCGAAGTCTCAAATGCTTTCTTTGGTCTGTTGCGGCGTCGCGGACGCGCGGGCTACGTGCTGCGTTCGATGCACGAGCTGGGACTGCTGGCGCGCTTGATCCCCGAATTCAGCCGGATCAGTCTGTTAGTGCAGCATGATCTCTATCACCATTTCACCGTCGATGAGCATACGTTGCGAGCGGTGGAAGCGCTCGACGAACTGCACACGAGCGAGAACAAGCACCGGGCACACTTGCGCGCCGTGTTCGAGCAACTCGAGAATCCAGCATTGCTCTATCTGGCGCTCCTGCTGCACGACATCGGCAAAGGCCAGGGCCGCGGCCACATTGCTCGCGGGGCCCAACTGGCCGAACGCGTTTGCCGCCGTTTTGGCCTGAAAGAAGAGGATGCAAGGAAAGTTGTGTTGCTCGTCAAGCAGCACGTGACCATGGCCCATCTGGCCCAAAGGCGCGATCTGAACGAGTCTCGACTGATCTCTGATTTTGCTGGCCAGGTCGAGTCATTGGACGTTCTCAACATGCTCTTGCTGCTGACCTATGCGGACCTCAACGCCGTCGGACCGGGCGTTTGGACAGACTGGAAAGCTACTCTCTTGTGGGATCTCTATCGGCGCGCCCGGAAAATCCTGACCGGAGAAGATGCTGTCGTCGATGACCTCTCGAAGTTGGCTCGAACCAAAGAAGAAATTGCCCGGGCGATTACTCCGGCGTTGCCTTTCAGTGAGGTCGAGCGCCATCTTGCCTTGTTGCCGGATCGTTATCTGCGCATCACCGTGCCGGCCCTGGCGGCAATGCACATTCAGATCACTGAAACGGTCAAGGCCGAGGGCTTTGCCTGCCACTGGGCGCGACCGGGTAAGAGCTCCACCGAACTTACCGTTGCCGCGCCAGATCGTCACGGTCTGTTCGCAGATTTGGCCGGAACCCTGGCCGCGAACGGAATCGAAATCCTGAGCGCTGAAGTCAACACTCGCGAGGACGGCATCGCCATCGATGGCTTCACGCTTCGTCAGGCTTCGACTCGTCGCGCGGTCGAGGAAGATCGCTATCAGGCGATCGAGCAATCACTGCGTCGGGCCGTTGCCGGCGAATTGAATGTTTCCGATTTGGTCGAACGCTGGAGTACAAGGAATGCCCCTCGCAAACGAACCAGAGCGAATCCCGGCCGGCGGCGCAGCCTGCCACAGGTCATCTGTGACAACGAGGCCGCGGCGGCGTCAACCGTCGTCGAAGTTCACGCGATTGATGAGCCCGGCCTGGCTTACAAGATTGCCAGCGTTCTCGCCGGGCTGGGACTGGAAATTGTCTGCGCCAGAATCGCGACGGAACGGAGTGACGCGCTCGATGTCTTCTATGTGACAGAGAGTGACGGCCTGAAACTCTCAGAAGAAATGGCCGCAGCTGTTGAGGGAGCGCTCCTGGCAAAGCTGGAAAGAGTCAGTGCCGTTATGGCTGCGCCAAAGGCGCCAGAGACGATAGGGAGACGATTGAATGAAAAAGATCGAAGCGATTATCAGACCGCATTTGCTGGACGCCGTGAGAGCGGCCCTCCAGGAAGTCGACGTGCACGGCATGACCATTAGCGAAGTTCAGGGCTATGGCCGCCAGCGTGGACATACAGAGACATACCGCGGCTCCGAGTATCAGATCGATTTTGTTCCCAAGATCAAAATCGAGGTGATCATTCCAGCTGACATCGAGGATTTCGTGGTGAATGCAATTTTGAAATCCGCGCATACCGGGAAGTTTGGCGACGGCAAAATCTTCGTTATCCCGATGGAGGATGTGATTCGCATCCGCACTGAGGAACGTGGTGAGGCGGCCATCTAGATGCTGCCGGAGGCTTGACGGCCTTCGGATCCGCTGAGGCTTTTTTGTCGCGAGTCGAAGCGGTAACGACAAGAATGTTACGCGGCGTGGGACGCGGTATGTTTGCAGCTTGAGAGAGGTCACGCGGCTCCGTGCCAGAGATTTCTCATCGCGTGAGTTACAGCGGCTTTGAGTGAAACGTACGATCGAAACTGGTACGCGAACGGTCGCGGCAGCAACCGCACGAGTTACCCGCTTGCCAGCACCGGCAGTTCCCTATCCGCTTCGATCTTATTTTTTGGGCAAAGCCGGCCGCCGCTATTTCTCTCAAAATCAAAATGGACGTGTTAGTATCCGCTGAACGAAGGTGGCTAAGTATCGATGGAGTTTTCGCAACTCGAGTTTTTCGTGACCGTGGTGGAGGAAGGGAGCTTCTCGAAAGCTGCCTTGCGCGTTTACCGCACACAGCCCGCCGTGAGCATCGCCATTCGCCGTTTGGAAGAAGAGATTGGTTCCCCGCTCTTTGAACGGTCGCAAAAAACCCCTGTGCTCACCGATGCGGGCGAACTCCTCTACGACTACGCAAAGCGCATCCTTTCTTTGCGCGATCAGACATTCAACGTCGTTGCCGAGCTGAAATCCCTGCGGCGTGGTCGGGTACGCATTGGCGCCAACGAAAGCACCTCGCTGTATCTGTTGCCCCATCTCATTCTCGATTATCGCGCGCTGCACCCCGATGTGATGGTGGAAATCTTCCGCCAGTCTTCTGAGCGTTTGCCTCGAGAAGTGCTCGACCGCAATGT
>WNFQ01003371.1_pt1 | contig 14522 bp, 11 predicted proteins | sample 5400171 | NCBI WGS metagenome assembly WNFQ01 (sample SAMN13153356, study PRJNA577476) | soil metagenome | isolation source: 20 cm soil under Madrone tree | place: USA:California | collected 2016-06-14
TGGTGCGGTTGCCATGTTCCCCGCAAGCCGATGGGCGGCGCCATCGCCAAGCAGCCCAACAGCACGCCTGACAAGCTCACCTTGCATGCCGCTCAATAGCGCCTACCTACCGCGAACGCAGCTGCAACTAGAGTGCATTGCGCTCCGAGATCGAGTGACAGCCCGAAGATCATGAAAGTGACAGCATGACCGAATTGGAAGAAGCCGAACTGCACCTCCGACGAGCAAGAGCCCAGCGCCAGTGGGCAGCGAGGCAAAACGACTACGAGCTCGAACAGGCTCTTGCCCGCGAGAGTCATCGTTGCTGGGTTGAGGTAGAACTGCTTAGAGCTCGGGCTGTGTAGGCGCCACCTGGCAACCGCGACGAGACGATAGATGGGCCGCGGGTCGTGAGCGCTAGCTCGGTCGAAGTCGGTCGGTGGCCCATCTCGGCAGCCAGAGCGAGACGCCCCTCCGCATCGCGAGCCTCCAGGGCAGCGCGCTAATGCGCCAACGCGTGCTCGCCGCTGTGGGCTGCCTGAACTCGGCGGCTTCGGCTTGGCGGCGCCAGCGCCGCAGCGCGAGGCCGATCACGCCGGAATCTTCCGCGGCGAGAAGCTGCCATGGAGAGGTGGGCAACTACCGCGACGACCGCGCCGAGCTTGGGGTGTGGGCCGTCTACGTTCCACTACGCGTCGGCGGCAAGATCGTCCTCCCCGAACCGCCGGCTCATTGTGGCTGACAGCAATTCATTGCTTGCGAAGCGCCTTGTTCAGGAGGAACGCAAGGCGCACGCCGGCCTTGCTCAATTGCAGGGCCACGTCGTCAGTAGCGGTCGTGACATACTCGTCTGTCAGCTGGTACGTATTGCGTGCGGAGGGCTCGGGAAGCTGCCCATAGGCATCTGCTTTGGCGACCTCGAACGTCTCCACTGCCCAATCGGAGGGCGAGCCTGGCTGCCACTTCCGCTGCTGCTCTTTGGAGATGTGACCGATCAGGTCGGAGGCGATGCTTTTCGCATCGGTCTCTAGCAGCGCGACAAACTCCGTGTCCCAATAGTGGTGCAGATTGCCAGCCTTGAACCCGTTGGCGGAAACCTTCTTGGCGTTGCCGCCGCGATCGTTGTCGTCCGACGAATGCAGAGGCTGATGCAAGTCGCCCACGAAATGCAGAAGGAATTTGAGGGCGACAACCTGCTCTTCGGGGTCGGTCTTCGGCTCTGCCAGTTCCGCGGCGAACTGCTCGATCTTGTCCACCACGCAATCGGCGGCCGGACCATTCGAGGCAACAGTACCTGGTGGCAATGCAGGGTGATTGAAGCAGGCCTTGTGAAGGTCGAGAGCCGTGATCTCAATATCGGTGAAATGCCACTGGCGCGTCTTTGCCCGCGAGCCCTCAAAATTCGCGTCCCGGTACTTGTCCGCCCAGGTCGCGGCACTAGCGATGTCGTGGGCCGTCAGGTCGTCCGTATCGGCAGACAGTAGAGCGGTGACCCGCTTCCGAACATCGGCTTCCAGGAAGGATTGAGCGATCAGGGCTACGACCTCGTGCCCTTCGTCGCCCCAGGCGAGCGCTTGGCGGGATTGAGCGATGTTTGCCGCGAGCGCGAATGCCAGCGTTCCGGCAGCAATCAATTTCATGGCTAACCCCTATGGTTGTAGGCACTGTCACAATTGCAAATCTGTGCGATTTGGAATGTGACATTGGTCACGTAGATGGAAGATTAGGGCATCCCGGAAGATACATCGGCATGTGCGGACGATTCGTTCAACGGTACACTTGGGACGACATTCAAGAGCTGTACGACCTTCCTGATGGTCCTGCTCGTAATCTGCCGACCCACTACAACATTGCGCCGAGCGACCCGGTGGAGGTGATGAGGCCCGCGGCCAACGACGCAGCCGAGCTTGTCTCGATGCGCTGGGGCCTCATTCCCTGGTGGTGGAAAAAGCCTCTGAAGCAAATGCCGGCCAGCTTCAACGCGCGAGCGGAGACCGTTGCCGACAAGCCGATGTTCCGGGACGCGTTCCAACGGCATCGGTGCGTTATCCCCGCAAGCGGCTATTACGAGTGGCTCAAGGCGCCGGACGGTCGGCAGCCGTATTTCATCAGCGCTGCAGACGGCAGTGTGCTGAGCTTCGCTGGGCTGTGGGATCGATGGAAGAATCCTGAGACCGGTGAGCTTGTGATCTCGTGTACGATCATCGTCACGGATGCGAATGAACTGACGCGGCCGATTCACGACCGAATGCTGGTCGTGCTCGACAAGGCGGATATCGGGCCGTGGCTAAAGGGTGAAGCCGGACCCGCGCTTCTGAGGTCGGCCGCGGAGGATCGCCTTCGCATGTGGCCTGTGTCGAGGCGCGTCAATAAGACCGGGATGGGCGACGACGATCCGTCGCTCATCGACGAGGTTGCGGCCTAATGCCTGGCTTGCAAGAGTTCGATCCGGCAGTCGCACAATAACCTCCGCCACTTACCTCTAGAAGTGTCCGGATTGCAACACTTCCACAGCCTCGTATCGCTGGCCACGTTTTTGCCCACGGAATGCCTGATCGGCCCTTCGTTGTTTCCTCCGCGTGCGGTTCTACACGGGATGAGCGCCGCACGCGACCCCAGTCCCCTTCACGATTGCCTCCTGGGGGACTCGGGTCTTGTGGGTCCCCGGTCCCGTTCTTTAACACCCTCAGCACGGGACCGGGGCGTCGTCGAAATAGTCGTTGGCCCAGCGCGGCCACGGACATCGCCTGATGGTTAAACGCTCGACACCGGACATGCGGGCGCTCACCGTCCGGGAGCGCGTTCTCTTGTTATGCGTCGGCAGCGACACCGATTGGCAGCGGGCTGGTGTCATGAGCGAGACTGTGACGTCCCTGGTGGTGAAGGGCCTTGTCATGCGCGATGCGCTTGGCCGCCTCGTACTCACGAATAGCGGGCGCGCTGCGCTGCGGGCGCTTGGGCGGCTTGCTCTTACGGCGCGCGGGCGTGCGGTGCTCCGGGCGATGTTGCCGGAGCTGTGAAGAAGGCGCAGGGCAGCCAGCCGTCAGGCAAGCGGCCCTATGTACGGGCGCGTACGGACAATCCGTGAAAACGAGATCACGGTTAACACCGATGCGGCATCTCTTCGGAGGGCTATCCGATGAGGGCCTTACAGTCCCGGTTACCGCGAAAACCTCACTCCAGCCCGGAGTGGCGCCAGGCGCTCCAATTTCTCGCCAGCAGTCCGCGCGGCGCCACCGAGGACGTGCTTGAGCTCGGTCATGGTTTCTCTCGCGGCATGCTGGCAATGCTTGTGCTCGCCGGGCTCGCAACGGTGGTGATTGAGACGCTGAGCGGGGACGGTCCGACGCGCAAGGTTGGCCGCGTCAGGATCACGGACGCCGGCAAGCGGGCGCTTGAAGAATGACTGAGCGCAGACTGGCGACAGCGTGCTGCTTCCAACCGGGGCATGATAAAGGCTAGACTGAGCTGTGCCTTTGTTAGGCGCCCAATGCCCAAGCGCCCGCCACAAGAACAGACCGCATCCGACCTCACGGCTCGCGAACGTATTCTGCTTTTCTGCGTCGCAAGCAGCACCGATCGGCGGCCGAGCGGCGCTATGGGCGAAGTGGTGACCAGCATGATCGTGAAGGGTCTTGTCGTACGCGACACCCGTGGACGGCTTTCCCTTACGGCGAGTGGACGGGCGGTGCTGCGGGCCATGCTGCCGGAGCTGTGACGAGCTCGGAACAGCAGGCCCCGTTTGTGGATGCAGCGCCCCGGATTGTCGTGCCAGCGCCTGGGGCCTGGGGTCGGCTTGGGACCACTAGTGTTGTGCTCGCGTACGCTTACGAAGCGATCGTTGAAAGTGCCCTCGCCGCTGCTTGGAGCAACAAAACGGTGAAATCAAGCACGACTCAACGTTGATGTTTCGCCTGACGGGCGTAGCCCTACGTCTTGGGCCGCCGGCTGCTGGCCGGGCTCGGCCGCTGCGGGCTTGCAGCAGCAGCGCGTGAGGCGGTGAAGGCTGGCGGCAGGCGCTTGGCTGAATAGCCGCCACGGTATCCCCATGCGTTATTTTGGGCGGGCCGCCAAAGGGCTCACCGCTCACGTCATTGATCCCCCTGTGCATTGCTTCGAACCTCGGAGCGCTCTCCTACGACCTAGTATTGGTTCTAAGGAATCGATTGGAGATAGACATGACTTTGTTCTCATCGACAATTCTATCCCGCCGCGTTCCAATGCAGGATCGCCAAAATTCATCTGAAGTTGATTTCGGCGTATGGGCCTCAATCGTCTTGATCGGATTGGCCATCGTATCGGTCGCGTTGGGCGTCGCGCCGGTTGTCGATCCGACGATTTTTCCCGCTCCCTGAGCTGCTTGGCAAGCGTCTCCGACTACCGCGCTCAGCCCCTCCGTTCGGGGCGTAAGGAATATGGTCAACGCACCGGCGGCGCCTGTGATGGTCGCGGTGTGGGCTTGGGGGTTGGGGCAGCGGCCGGCCGCGGTTGAGGCTCCGAAACCTTGTCAAAGATCGCTTGCTGGGCCGTCTGCAGATTGGTGATGTCATTCCTCATCTGCCCGAGGCTGGCGGCTAACTGGTCCACGCTTTGCCGCAACGTCGTAAGACCGAGTGATATCGCTTCGAGCTGTTGCTCTAGATTTGGAGATGAAGCAACACGCGCGGTCTGCGGAGCTGATGCGGTCATCTCTCTAGAGGACTGCCAAGCCAAGAAAGCAGCGACGCCAATGCAAAACGTGATCAGAAACACGATCGCACGCGAGATTCGCCTGTCGAGCAACGGCCCCTTGATCGAGAACCATTCATTTTTCGGGCCGGTCGGAACGTTCGGGTCGGCAGGAACAAGAGTCGCATCGACCGATGATTTGGTTGGGTCAGCAGAAAACCATGATCGTGTAGAGGTCAGCGTGGAACTCATTGGCGCCTTCCGTCTTTGGCTGATTTGACGCGTAATACGAGTAACTTTCGGGAGAAGTTGGTGAGCGACGTCGGTGACCAAACTTCGAATGAAAGGAGTTTGCAGAGCTATAGAAAGCCGCGAATTACCGCATCGCCATGTGACTAGACCAAGGCGTAAGAAGAGCGATCGCGAGGCAGAAATTACAAGCTCAACGCGATTGCCAGAAATCGGCTTCACCGATCAGTTGTGTGTAATGCTTGGCCACCCCCACTGCGCCGCCACCGCAATGACGGCGCCGCTGCTTGGCTCACTTGCCGGCTGCTTTGCGCGGCCGGCGCCGCTGCTTCGCGCTTCGAGGCTCTGAGCGGGGAAGACTTTTTTGCGGCTAGAACTGCTGGACGCGGCGTCGTCCGCGCACGATTTACAGTGCAAAACGCGAGCCATTTACGGGAACCTGATCAAATGCCGTGGACTCCGAATGATGCCGAAAGGCACACGCACAAGGCGACAACGTGGACGCTGAGAGAGCTTTGGGCGAAAGTCGCCAATGAATCCTTGGAACGAACCGGCGACGAAGGCCGCGCTATCCGGGAAGCGAACGCTGTGGTCGCGCGGCAGGCGAAAGACTAGCTGGCTTGCTGCCGCCGCGGCTCGGGCTGAAGCTGCTTTGCGCTGAAAGCTAGCGGGGCGACCCGAAGGCCGCCCCTTGATTGCCGCTGAGTGGACCTGCTCGCTTCGTAAAGCCGTGAGCGGCAGCTGGTCCCCTGATAGTTGATGCACCGGCCGAATGCAGGTCACGGCAGGGTTGGACCAAGAGCCGACATGCCAAATGGTCAAGAAGCTCACGGCGGGAATATTTGCCGTGAGCGGAACTTTTGCCCGAGCTATTCGCAGCCGGGGTTCCGCGACACCGACGGCGTCGTCAGGACCGGATCCGGATAGCTGTATGCGCCGTTGATGGCAGTTGACGGTGTTTGCCCCGCAAACCATTGCAACAGCGCCTCGTTCTGGACATGGTACGCGGTGCCTCCTAGGTGGATGGTCTTGATCGCGTTTGGCAACCCTTCAATGACATCGCCGGTCTCCAGGTTGTTCTGGCAGTTTCCGTTGGGCGCGAGCCACCAGGGGACCAAGTTGCCGCCAAATGGGTCGTTGAACGTCTCGGTAAGTTCGTGACTGAGCACCGCTACATCCGCCCAGCCAGAAGCGAAGAGGCCTAGGGTCACCCAGGATGAATAGTTGAACACATAACGCCGTTCCATCCATCCGTTCGACTGATCTCCGGGCTCGGCGACATATGTATGGAAACCCAGGATGCAGCATTGTTTCGGATCGCCGTTGCTATAGAGGAATGTGTTCGGAAACAGAAACGTCGAGATATCTTGCGTGGTGATATCGCCGGCGGTTACCGCCTGCTGACCGATGGGAAACAGCGCATTGTTGAAGGTACTTCTGTCAACCAGTATGAAAGCGCAGCAGGTGCCATCGGCATTCAGGGCGAAGCGGTAAGTGCCTGCAACGAAGACCATCGTCCGGCCCGGTTTGACCGACGGATAGAGAAGCGTGTGCCAGTGGTGAGAAGCCACTCCGTAAAACTCGGCGCGCAGTATGGCATCGGTGAACTGCGTCGGGATGAAGCTCGAAGTGTAGCCGGTCGGCTGAAAGATTGGCGATGCCAAAGTCGGAGCCACATAGGCCGCAGGCGAGCTGATCAGACGCTGTCCATTGACGAAGCGCGGCGAACCGTCGCCATTGCGCAGATCAACCGTCACCGGAACGACCGGTGCGCGAAAGCGGGTGACCGGACCATCATCGTCGCGACGATCGTTGTCGTCCTCGCCTCCTTTGAACGGCACTCTGCCGACCATTCTGAATTGCCACGTGTACTGTCGGATCCCGTTGGTGTTGAAGCCTGGGTCGTAGAAGTAGCTGTCGAAAGTCGGGATGGTATCAACCCCAAGAGTCGAACCGGTCGCAACGTTGCCGATGACGCCGCCAGCCCCGTCGGGAACGCCCATTTGGGCGGTGCCGGCATTCAGGCCGAGCGTGTAGCTTGGTGGCAGTTGATCGGGCTCCAATGCACGAACGGGCGATGCCATCAGTGCGGCTGATATCCCGATGACTCCTAAGACGGTGATAACGTGGCGCATATGATCCCCCAAAATTACATTTGTAATGCTACCATGTGTAGCATATATGCGCGTGCAACGCAAGTTGCGGCCAAATCAGGCGCGGACGTTGTCTTGGGCTGCTCAGAAAAAAGCCCGCGACATGGGGCGCGGGCAGTGCGTCACGGTGTTGATCACCCGAGGAATCTTGAGGGTGATCGGAGCTGATGGTGCGCTGATCAAGCGGGGGCGTCAATCGGGCGGGCTGCGCGCCAGGGCGGCTCCTCGCAATGCGGCGCGCCTGGACAATACTTCGGCTCTCAGGATGATTGCGCCCCCATCAGCACGGCGGCCATTGCAAGCAGCTGGCGCGTTACGACGTCCTGAAATTCTACGTCGTAGTAGTGGCCGATCGTGGCGACGACGCTGTCCCCTCCGGGATGTTCCGGCGATGCAAGATGCTGCAACCATGCAGCCACGCCGGCCACTGTTGTCGGTACGGTGGTGAATAGGGTCTTGAAGACTGCGCCTTCATAGTCGAGAGCTTCTTCGCTCTTTGCCTCATCGTCGGGCGCAATGCACGTCTCGACAGCCGCCTTGTGTTCAGCAATGACGGCGAAGATCGGATCGGCGCTGGCCAGGGCGGCGTCGCCTGCTGGAAGGCCGCCGAGCGCGATTGTGGCGACGGGCGCCATGGTAGCGGCGATGACGGAGACATGCGCAAGCAGGCGCCTGCGCGATAGCTTGGTTTGGTTTTTCACGACTTTCCTCTGTGCGGATCGATGCCGCCCGCGTCGGCAAGGCGTTAACGATTTCTTGGCAAATCCCGTTCCGCTGCCCGTCCATTGGATGAACGGACAGAAAGCCACTCAGGCTTGTGTCCGGACCTGAACCTTCGGGAACTGTTTTGCAATCCCGGAATTGTTACGGCGACCGGCCGCTATCCCCCTCCCCCGCGCGCGGTTGGCCGAGGCGCAATCGACGATTTCGTTGGCTGCGCCTCATTCTTTTGGTTGGCGAACCAGTCCACTGCGCCGCACTTTATAAAGGACGTATTATTCGAACGCGTATAGTGTGGTGCATCCAAAACGACGCATTTCCACCCCTGGTGGCTGTCGTGGGTTCACGCCGACCGCCGCCCCCGTTCCAGGGCATTCGCTGCTGAGCAGGTCAAGCGCCACATCAGACCCGAGGGAGCGTAATCAAGCTGGACCTCACCGTCGACGGTCCGCTTCGCCATCGAAGCAATGACCGTGGTGCCGAAACCGTGCTGCTCCGGCGGCGACACGGGCGGCCCGTTGCGCTCCGTCCAGCTCATCGCGAAGATGTCACCGTCAAATTGCCAATCCACGTCGACACGGCCGACGCCCACCGACAACGCGCCGTATTTGCCGGCATTGGTCGCAAGCTCGTGGAGGGCAAGACCGATCGCTTGGGCGGCGGCCGCATTCAGACGTAGTTTCGGGCCGTCGACAGCGATCCGAGACCCGACAAGATCCGCAAAATGCGCGAGCTGGGCGCGCACCAAATCCTCAACATCAACTCCCTGCCATTCGTTTCGGATCAGCAGGTCCTGATTGGCCGCAAGCGCCTGAATCCGCTCGGTGAAGCACCCGATAAAATCTTCAGGCTCACGAGCCGCGGTCTGACGGGCGATGGCCTGCACGAGACTGAGCATGTTCTTGGCGCGATGATTGACCTCACACATCAGAAGGTGCACCTGGTCCTCGTGAGCCTTCCGTTCGGTCACATCTTGGGCCACGCAAACAAATAGGCGTTGTCTGTCCGACTGGGTTCCCAGGGCAGAGGTCACAAAGCACCAAAGGCGCTCGCGGCCGTCTTTGGTGCGGATTGTCCGTTCATGCGAGCGCGCCTCAGGCTCTGTCGAAATGATCTGGCGGATCCGCTCTCGCACTTCAGCCGAGCGGTCGCCGTAGGCTCTAGCCGTCCAGTCCTCGATGTGGCGCAGTTCCTCTCTCGAATAGCCGGTTTGTTCGAGCCAGCTTTGACTGATGGCTAGGATTTGCTCCCGATCGTCGAACAAGAGGATTGGCAGTGGCGAGTGAAGGACTGAGGACCTGAACCGTTCCTCACTCTTGCGTAATTCCTCCTCGGCATGTTTGCGCGCGGAGATATCTTCAACCACGCTGACGAAATAGTCGATTGACCCGTCGCCCTTACGCACGCAGCCGACAGTCAATCTGCCCCAGACAATCTCGCCATCCTTGCGCAGGTAGCGCTTGTCCATGTCATAACTCTCGATCTTTCCATCGCGCATCTGCTCGATCTGAGCAAGATCGGCCGCGAGATCGTCCGGGTGGGTGATGTCCTGCAACGACTTGGTGACGAGTTCATCGACCGGATAGCCGAGAATGCGGCACAGCGCATCGTTGGCCCTGAGCCACCTGAGGTCGGGAGCGAGGTGTGCGATACCGACCGCCGCATTCTCGAACGTGGCCCGAAACCGCGCCTCGCTCTCAGCGAGAGCCCGCCTGGCCTCGACCTGCTCGGTAATCACCTCGGCGAAGAGCATCGCGCCACCGATCCGGCCGTTGGTGGTGCGCCAAGGCTTCATCGACCACCGTATCCAGTCGGTGCGACCATCCTGACGCAGGTAAGGGTCCTCCTCTTGAGCCAGCTCTTCGCCCGCTAGCACGCGAGCATGGATTTCCCGCCAGCGTACGGGGATGTCAGGGAATATCTCGTAATGCGAACGGCCAATGATCTCGGTGGTAGCCGGGAGCTGGTAGTCGGAAAGTAAGCGGCGCGAGACGGCCAAATAATTCATATTAGCATCAAACATAGCGATGGCGGCGGGCGAATGCTCAACGAACAGTGCCAGCTGGGCCTCGCGCTCAGCAAGCCGCGCCTCCGTTCGCTTGCGCAGCGTGATGTCGCGGATGATCTTCGAACAGCCGATGACGCTACCTTCGGCATCTCGCATAGGCGAGACGGTGATTGACGCGTCGAAGGTTCGTCCATCCTTGGCGAGGAGCGTCATCTCGTGGCGCTCGATGGACTCGCTCCGAGCGAGGCAGGCGAGGATCGTGTCCTCCTCCGCCTGCCGGTCGGTTGGAACCAGGCGCCGGATCGACTGCCCAATCATTTCACTAGCCGCATAACCGAACATGCGCTCGGCCGCTTTATTCCAACTCGTGACAATACCGTCGAGCGTTTTGCCGACGATCGCATCGGCCGATGATGTCACGATGGCGGCGAGACGGGCCTGCGCCTCCTCGGCATTTTTGCGGGCCGTGATGTCGCGTATTACTCCGACGGCTCGGATCGGCATCCCTGCGGTATTTGTTTCCACCTGGCTTTGATCCTCCAGCCAACGGACGGCGCCATCCTGCATCACTATGCGAAACTCAAGGTGGCGAACATGATCAGAATCGGGATGGGCGATGCGTGCGATGTACTTCTCGAGCCGTGGGCGGTCCTCCGGGTGCGCGCGGGAAAGCAGCAGCGCCCTGGATGCAGGCGCTGCCGATTCGACCCCGAGCAGTTTGCGCGTTTGCTCCGACCATACTAGCGGGCCGCCGGCCAAGTCATAGTCCCAGTGACCAAATCCGGCCGCCTCTTGCGACAGACGCAAGCGTTCCTCGCTCGCACGTAGGCCCTGCTCTGTCTCGAACCGCTCCCAGGCTTGAGCGAGGAAATTGGCTATCGTGCCGAGCCAGGCGACTTCGTCGTCAGTAAAGCAATCCCGTGTCGTCGAGGCGACTGAGAATGTACCGAGCACACGACCGTCGGACGCCATAAGCGGGTGGCAGGCATAGGCCGTGGCACCGAGGCCCCGCACGAAGGCGCCTTTTGGATCGTACGCGATACGCTGCTTGTCGGCTGCCACTGCCTCGCAACCTGCCGCAGCAGACCCGCAAAACGCTTGACCGAGTTCAAGACACTTGGCCGGCTCCAGCTGTTCCGGCGGTATGCCGCGCGCGAACACCAGCCGGAGGTGCTGCCCCGCGGGATCGAGGCGGTAGTTGAAGCAGATATCGGCGCCGAAGGCCGCGCTGACGCGCTCGAACGTCATGCGGCCGAGTTCGCCCGGCCCGGAGGCGCGGATCAGGTCCGAGGTGACCTCAAGCAGCATGGCCTGCCGCTCCGCGTGCCCGCGCGATGTATCTTCGGAACGCCGTCGCTCGCTCAACCCGACGCGGCGAATGTGGTCAGATTTCCGCCAGTTCCAACGGAAGCTCAAGGCCATGTTGTGCATCCATGTCCAATAAACAGCTAGTGCAGTTCTGGTGCTGGACAAGGTTTCGCCGATGGAATGATAGTAAAGTGAATGAGGGCCTTTTGCTAACAACGTCCCTCAGAGCGTTAATAATTGTTATATATCAGAAATCCACTTCAGAATTTGCTTTGTTTCCTCGCCAGGCTCCGACCGATCTTAAGGTGTGAGCAGCCTGATGCCTGACCATGCCCCCCAAGTGGATAGCGCCGCTAATATAAGTTATTGAAAGGCGGCGGCGGGAAAGTCTGGACGCGACCAAGCCCTCGTGGAGCGCCGGAATCGAGACGCTTCTGGGCCTGTCGTCGCCGCCAACCCGGTGCGCCGTAATAGCAGGCAGCCCTGGCTTGACGTTTACTGACCGGGCTGCCGAACCAGCCGCACGATCCGTATCCGCGGCGGTCGGAAATTTGGTTTGGGGGCTCCGGTGTCGTAGCGTACGGGCTCCGCGCCGATGCCCATCATCTTGGGCCTGCATGCCTTGCCGCCAACTTTGAAGCAAAGCGAGGGGTCCAGCGCCTAACCGATCGGCATCGGCCGGGTGAGCGTCGACCCCGTGTTGGAAGCTGGCTATTGAAATTTGGCTCGCGTTCCAATGGGCTCCAGCGCATTCGCTGCTGGGCAGGTCAAGCGCCAAGTTAGGCCTGAGGGCGCATAATCGAGGTCGACGTTGCCGTCCACGCTGCGCTCCGCCATTGCTTCCATGACGATGGTGCCGAACCCACGCCGCTGCGGCGCAGACACGGGCGGCCCATCGCGCTCGGTCCAGCTCGTTGTGAGAGTATCGCCGTCGATCCCCCAGCAGACGTCGACATGACCCCAGTCCGTCGAGAGCGCCCCATATTTGCCGGCGTTGGTTGCGAGCTCGTGGAGTGCGAGCCCGATCGCTTGCGCGGAAGCCGGGTTCAGGCGCAGCTTGGGGCCGCGCATGGCGATACGGGAGCCAATGAGGTCGGCGAAATGCGCGAGCTGGGCGCGAACGAGGTCCGCGATCTCGACCCCGTTCCATTCGTTGCGGACAAGCAGGTCCTGATTGGCTGAAAGCGCCTGGATGCGCTGGGAGAAGCGCTCGATAAAACCTTCGGGGTTTCTGGTGGCGGTCTGGTGGGCGATCGAGTCGACAACGCTCAGCATGTTCTTGGCGCGATGATTGACCTCGCGCATGAGGAGGTGCTCCCTTTCCTCACGCTCTTTGCGTTCGGTAATATCCTGGACCACGGCCGTGTCGCGCAATGGCTGGCCGGACTCATCGCGAATGATGTTGGCCGTGACCCGCGCCCAAACCGTGTTTCCGTCTTTACGGATGTAGCGCTTTTCCATGTCGAAGACGGCCAACTCCCCAGTGACCATGCGTCGAAGCAACTCGCGGGCACGGTCGCGGTCGTCGGGATGCGTGATGTCCAACACGGTCCGGGCAAGCAATTCCGCCTCGCTGTAGCCCACGAACTTGCACATTGCGGCGTTGGCGCGGAGGAAACGGCCGGTTTTGGGGTCGACCTCGATCTTGCCTACGCTGCTGACCTCGAACATGGCACGGAATGTCCTCTCGCTCTCACGAAGCAAATCCTCCGCCGCCTGCCGCCTGGCGGCCGCCCCTCGAAGCTCCGCCATTAGCGTGTTGACCTCAGCGACGGGAGTTCCGCTTAGCGGAGGTGGGTCGCCTTTTCCCAAGGCGATTGCAGCGCTAGCCGCGTGGCCGACCGAACGCGCGACAATCCGGCCCAGCCATGAGGCCAAGGCAACCACCAACATAAACGCCAGCAACGCCGTCAAAGCGATGGTCCACCACAGCGCCCGAGCGGGAGCCTCGAGCAGAACTTTAGGCGCCCACACGGCGGTTTCCCAGCCGGTCAAATCCGACCACGCGTATGCCTGCAGCGAATGTTGCGCTTCGGAGTCGGTAAACTCGAATACGCCGCCGGATCCTGCGCGATGCCACTGCGCCGCCGGAAGCTCTTTCCCGATAAATGCATCCTCCTGTTCGGACCTCGCGATGACGCGGTGCGCCCGGTCGGCAACCACCACCAGCCAACCCGGCGGCAGTTCATTTGCTGCAACCAGGCGTGCTAGGGCGCGCTGATCTTGCGATCTTCCGAGGACGTAGCGGCTCTCGCCGCCGATCTCTACCGGCACGGTGATGCCGAACATAAACTGGTCGACGACGGGGGCCATGAACAGGCCGGTCACTTGCGGCTTACCTGTTGAGAAGGTCCTCTCTACAGGTTTCGGAACAACTGCCTTTGGCAAAGGCTTCCCAAAGGGCACAAAGGTATTGACGAGTTGTTGCATGTTGCGATCGATGAGCACGATGTTGCCGCGCTGCAGCAACGCCAGCGAGGCTTCGGCCTGGCGCTGGAACTCGGCGAAGTCGCCTTGGCGCAGCGACGGCGAGGCGGCCAATGCTTGCAGTCTCTCGATCTCGCCGATGATCTCACGGTCAACTCCCGCCGACAAAATACGTGCCTCACTCATCAGTACATTCCGAACCTCGCGGAGTTGCGCGTCAGTGATGCGAATTCCCGTGTACACGCCGAACAGCAGGAGCGGCGCAATGATCGCGCATCCGAGCATGACCTGCAGCTGCCACAACGGTCGCGGCTTGCGGAGCGCGGGCATCGCTCCGATCCGCAAAACGATCGCAATGACGACACAAAGCAGGCCAACGGCGGTCAGCGGCCTAGGCGTCTCGACCGAGCCGTAGAACGTGTGGACGCCGCTCAGGTAGGCGAACAGGGCGAACACTTGCAAGAAGCCGGCAAGGCCGCCGAGCGCGGTGGCGGCGAAGTGATACCTTTCGAAGCGGCTGAGCGCGAGCGAAGCGCCCGCGAGCGCGAGCGCCACGGGCACCCCGTTTATCATAGGAAACGAGGTCTCAGGTCCCGGCGCCCTAGCCCGCGGCACCAGCAAGCTGTTCAGGCGGTTGATGCCGGAATCGATACCGAATCGATCGAGCAGATCGAGCACAGCGATGGCGGCCACCGCGAGGCCAACTACGAGCCCAAACCGCGAGTTCTTGCCGGGGTACACGAGCGCGAGACCGAGGGCCGTGAGGCACAAAGCGGTCATCGGCCTCATGGTGGCGAAGCCCGACCCCCAGCTCGACAGCATCGGCGGCGCGACCCACCAGCCGATGAGTGCCGCCGCAGCAATTGCAACGGCGGCGAAGCCAGCAACTTGGCTCGCGTGTTGTCTTTTCAGGCTGCGGACCCGGGCAAAGAGCGTCATGTGGGCTCCAGGGAAGCCGGCAGGCGCTCCCGGACCCGTGGTCGAACCTGTCCGGCGACGTTTTCAACATA